>Ga0222423_1000268_pt1 | contig 43683 bp, 38 predicted proteins | sample 3A0metagenome_FD_182472 | JGI IMG/M metagenome (GOLD analysis project Ga0222423, IMG submission 182472) | Enriched microbial communities from leaf-cutter ant dump, University of Wisconsin, Madison, United States - 3A0 (version 2) | ecosystem: Environmental > Terrestrial > Nest > Insects nest >...
CATCGTGCACCAGCACAAGATGCTGCACCTCGACATCAAGCCCGCCAACATCTTCATCACCGACGACAACCGCGCGGTGATGATCGACTTCGGCGCTGCACGCGAGGTGCTCTCGAAAGAAGGCAACTTCATCCGCCCCATGTACACGCCCGGCTTCGCCGCGCCCGAGATGTACCGGCGCGACTCGCAGATGGGCCCGTGGACCGACATCTACGCCATCGGCGCCTGCATCTACGCCTGCATGCAGGGCTTTCCGCCCAACGAGGCGCCGCAGCGCACCGAGAAGGACCGGCTCGCGCTCGCGCTCACCAAGCTGCGCGGCGTGTACTCCGACAACCTCATCGAGGTGGTGGAGTGGTGCATGGCGCTCGACCCGCTGTCGCGCCCGCAGTCGGTGTTCGCGCTGCAAAAGGAGCTTTCGCGCGAGGGCGAGCGCCGCTACACCCGGCTCTCGGTGGCCGAGAAGATGCGCCTGCAGCTCGACACGCTGGTGACCGACACCAAGAAGAACGTGCAGAAGGTCGGTGAAGCCACGGGCATTGGGGTGAAGCCCAAATGAAGTTCTCGGTATTCCAGGTCAGCCGCCGCGGCGGGCGCGAGAAGAACGAAGACCGCATGGGCTACTGCTACACGCGCGAGTCGGCCCTGCTTGCGCTGGCCGACGGCATGGGCGGGCACCCCGACGGCGAGGTGGCGGCACAGATCGCGCTGCAGACCATCTCGGCCATGTTCCAGCGCCAGGCCAAGCCCAAGCTGCCCGACGCGCGCGAGTTCCTTTCCGAGGCGCTGCTTGCGGCGCACCACCAGATCCTGCGCTACGCGAGCGACAAGGGCATGCCCGACAGCCCGCGCACCACGCTCGTCGCGGCCGTGGTGCAGGACGGCCGCGTCCTCTGGATCCACTGCGGCGACTCGCGCCTGTACATGGTGCGCAGCGGCGAGCTGCTCACGCGCACGCGCGACCACTCGTACATGGAGCTGCGCAACATGCCCATCCCGGGCATCGAGCGCGTGAACCGCAACGTGCTCTTCACTTGCCTGGGCTCGCCGTCCAAGCCCATCTACGACATCACGGGCCCCGTGAACCTGGAGCAGGGCGACCGCATCCTGCTGTGCTCCGACGGGCTCTGGGGCAGCCTGGACGACGAGGCCATCACGCGCCAGCTCGGCCGCCAGGCCGTGGCCCACGCCGTGCCCGACCTGGTGGAGGACGCGCTGCGCAAGGCGGGCGACAGCAGCGACAACGTCACCGTGGTGGCGCTCGAATGGGAAACGCCCGACACCTTCGAGTCTACCCAGGGCATATCCACCGAAGGCATCGGCGACGACGTGTTCGAATCCACCATCCAGGCCGGGCCGCTCGACGCCCTGGCGGACGACCTGGACGACGAGGCCATCGAGCGCTCCATCGCCGAAATCAACGAAGCCATCCGCCGCTCCGCGGCGCGCAAGGCTTGAGGACTTTTTCATGACGACTTTTGAACGCAGCGGCCAGCGCGCCGCTGACCAGTTGCGCCCCGTGCGCATCACGCGCCACTACACCATCCATGCCGAGGGCTCGGTGCTGATCGAGTTCGGCAACACCAAGGTGCTGTGCACCGCCTCGGTCGAGGAGCGGGTGCCGCCGCACAAGCGCGGCAGCGGCGAGGGCTGGGTGACGGCCGAGTACGGCATGCTGCCGCGCTCCACCCACACGCGCAGCGACCGCGAGGCCGCGCGCGGCAAGCAAAGCGGGCGCACGCAGGAGATCCAGCGCCTCATCGGCCGCAGCCTGCGCGCGGTGTTCGACCTCAAGCGCCTGGGCGAGCGCACCATCCACCTGGACTGCGACGTGATCCAGGCCGACGGCGGCACGCGCACGGCCGCCATCACGGGCGCCTTCGTGGCCGCGCAGGACGCGGTGAACGGGCTGCTCGTGGCGGGCAAGATCGGCGCATCGCCCATCACCGCGCCCGTGGCCGCCATCTCGGTGGGCATCGTGCAGGGCACGCCGCTGCTCGACCTGGAATACGTCGAAGACTCGGCCTGCGACACCGACATGAACGTGGTGATGACCGGCGCCGGCCACTACGTGGAGGTGCAGGGCACGGCCGAGGGCGTGGCCTTCACGCGCGCCGAGATGGACCAACTGCTCGCCCTGGCCGAAAAAGGCATTGCCGAGCTGGTCGCGCTGCAGCGGCAATCACTCTCGAAATAATAGCTGCTGGCGCACGCTGGGCGGGCGCTGGAGCCTGATTTGACCATGAAGATCGTTTTGGCATCGAACAACCGCGGCAAGCTCGCCGAGCTGCAGGCCATGCTCGCGCCGCTGGGCGTCGAGCTCGTGCGCCAGGCCGACCTGGGCGTGGGCGAGGCCGCCGAGCCGCACTGCACCTTCGTCGAGAACGCGCTCGCCAAGGCGCGCTTCGCCGCCGAGCACACGGGCCTGCCCGCGCTGGCCGACGACGCGGGCCTGTGCGTGCACGCCTTCGGCGGCCTGCCGGGCGTGGACACGGCCTACTACGCGACCCAGTTCGGCTACGAGAAGGGCGACGACACCAACGTGCGCGCGCTGCTCGAGCAGATGCAGGGCATCGCCGACCGGCGCGCGGCCATGGTGAGCACGCTCGTGGCCGTGCGCAGCCCGCGCGACCCCGAACCGCTCATCGCCATCGGCCGCGTCGAAGGCGAGATCGCGCCCGAGCGGCGTGGCACGGGCGGCTTCGGGTTCGACCCGGTGATGGTCATCCCCGAGCTCGGCAAGACCTTCGCCGAACTGCCGCCCGAGGTGAAGCACGCCCACAGCCACCGGGGCCGCGCGGCGCAGCAGATGCTGGCGCTGTTGCGCGAGCGCTGGCTGCGCTGAAGGGCCGGGCGTGTCGCACGACATCCAGCACTACATGCGCCCCGGCACGCTGCAGCTCGGCAGCCTGCCGCCGCTGTCGCTCTACGTGCACCTGCCCTGGTGCCTGAGGAAGTGCCCCTACTGCGACTTCAACTCGCACGAGATGAAGGCGGGCGAACTGCCCGAGCAGCGCTACCTCGACGCGCTCGTGGCCGACCTCGAAAGCGCGCTCCCGCTGATCTGGGGCCGCACGGTGTACAGCATCTTCATCGGCGGGGGCACGCCCAGCCTGTTCTCGCCGCAGGGCATCGACCGGCTGCTGTCGGACATCCGCGCGCGCGTGCGGCTCGAGGCCGACTGCGAGATCACGCTCGAGGCCAACCCCGGCACGTTCGAGAAGGACCGCTTCCGCGCCTTCCGCGCGGCGGGCGTCACGCGCCTGTCGGTGGGCGTGCAGAGCTTCGATGACCGCTTTCTCGAGGCCCTGGGCCGCGTGCACGACCGCGAGCAGGCGCTGGCCGCCGTGCGGGAGGCCAGCGAGGCGTTCGACACCTTCAACCTCGACCTCATGTACGCGCTGCCCGGCCAGACGCTGCAGGACCTGGAGCGCGACGTGGGCACGGCGTTGGCGCTGGCGCCGCCCCACCTCTCGATCTACCACCTCACCATCGAACCCAACACCTACTTCGCCAAGCACCCGCCCCGGGTGCCCGCGGACGACCAGGCCTACGCCATGCTCGACCGCATCACCGAGATGACGGCCGCCGCGGGCCTGGCGCGCTACGAGGTCTCGGCCTACGCGCGCGCCGGGCACGCGTGCTTCCACAACACCAACTACTGGCAGTTCGGAGACTACCTCGGCATCGGCGCGGGGGCGCATGGCAAGCTCAGCTTCGCGCACCGTGTGGTGCGGCAGGTGCGTTACCGCGAGCCGCGCCTGTACATGGACAACGCGCTCGCGGGCCAGCCCGTGGCGCAAGAGGACGAGGTGCGCCGCGCCGACCTGCCCTTCGAATACCTGCTCAACGCGCTGCGCCTGCGCGAAGGCTTCGCGCTGCAGGACTTCACCGAGCGCACGGGCCTGCCGGTCACGGCCATCGCGCGCGGGCTCGAAGAGGCCGAGCGCAAGGGCCTGATCGAGCGCGACATGGCGCGCGTGCGCCCCACGGTGCGGGGCTTCGACTTCCTGAGCGACCTGCAGTCGATCTTTTTGCCCGATTGAGCTTAGATCGTAAACACGTTCTTAGCCGCAGCGCGCGGCGATGATGCGGCCCGCCGCATCCACCTCCAGGTTCAGGCGCTGGGTATCGAATTCCTTGGTCACCACCTGCCCCGGCCGCAGGATGCGCGCGATGAGCGCGCCCGAGCGCTGGCGCGCCTGCTCGATCACCGAGGCCGTGGCGTTGCGGCCCACGGCCGGTTGCGCGGGCGCGGCATCGCAGGTGCCGCCCGTGGGCGTCCAGGGCGCGGGGGCGGCGGCCTCCTTGGGGCCGTAGCCGCTGCAACCGGCCAGCAGGACCAGGGGGGCGAGAACATAGGCGGCGTGGCGCGGGTGCATGCGGGCTCCTTGTGCAAACCGAAAGCTTAGCCCAAGGGCCCCGGGGTCCTGTGACCGGGCGTTATTTGTGCAGGAACACGACGGCCTCCAGCCCCAGGCCGCGGATGCGCCCGGCCGCCGCGTTGGCATCGCCCGCATCCGTGAACGGGCCCGCGCGCACGCGCGTGCGGTCGCCCTTGTTCGTGCCCACGGTCTGCACCACCACCGGCAGGCCCGTGCGCTGCAGTTGCTGCTGCACCTTGGCGGCGTTGGCCGCGTCGGCGAACACGCCCACGTTGATGTAGTAGCGCCGGTCCTCCAGCGTCTGTGCGACCGGGGCCGAGGCCTGGCGCGCAGGGGCCGCGCGCGGCTTGCTCGCGGGCATCTGGGGTGCCTGGCGGGCTGGCGCAGAGGCGGGCGGCACCGGCGCTGGCGGCGCGGGGGGAGAGGCGGCTGGTGCAGGCGCGGAGGCCACGGCTAGCGCCGCAGGAGCGGGAGGCTGCGGCACTTCGGGCGTGCTGGCGCGCGGTGCGGTGGTAGACGCAGGTGGCGCGGCAGGCCGTGCGGCGGGTGCTGCTGCGGCGGCGGCAGGCTTGGCCGCGCTGGCCGGGGGCGCTGCAGGCAGCCAGCGCAGCGCGGCCAGCAGCGCGACGGCCAGCACCGCGTGCAACGCCACCAGCACCTGGAGCCTGCGCCGCGTGGGGGCCTGGCCCTCCACCACGGTGCGGGCCTGGGCCAGCGTGGGCGCGGCCTCCAGCGCCTGCAGGGTGCGCCTGCGCACATCGGTGTAGACCAGCGCATCGCCCCAGAGCCCGGGCACCACGCAACTGAGCAGCGCCAGCGCCAGGCCCAGGCCGGCTTCGACCGGCGGTGGCGGCTGCAGCCAGGGGCGCAGCACGGTGAACCAGAGCAGGGCCAGCCCTTCGGTCACCGCCGCATAGGCCAGCGCGGCGCCCCAGAGCCTGCGGTACACGAGCCAGCCGAGGGTGCACAGGGCGGCCGCCCAGTTCCAGCCCGAGCGCGTGCGGCCCAGGGTCTCGAAGCGCTCGAAGCGCGGGGGGTAGTGCGCACCGCCCGTCGCGCCGATGGCGGCGAGGTGCAGCGTGTCGATCACGTTGGTGCTGTCGTGGGAGCGGCCGGGGGCCGCCGTCGCGGCGTCCGCCGCAGAGGCCGGGGGCGCGTGCATGCGCCATTGTGGCATGGGGTATCGGCGTCTGTTCTCAGGTGTCCTGCACGCTCAGCTCGGCCAGTCCGTAGAGCGGCGCGCCGATCCAGGGGCGCCAGAACGCCTCCAGCGCGCTGCCCATCCAGCCATAGCACTCGGCCACGCTGTGGGTGCGCTCCAGGCGCAGGCGCGGGTGGCAGGAGGCCAGCTCGTCCATGCGGGAGACGCCCCAGAGAAACTCCGCGCCCGTGCGGCCCACGCTGGGGTGCAGGCCCGCGTGGCCCACGGCCCAGCGCGTGAGCGTGTCGATCACCAGGCGCGAGCCCGGCGGCGAGTGCGCGGCGAACTGCTCCAGCACCGCGTGCGCCTGCGCGGGCGGCAGATACATCAGCACGCCTTCGCACACCGCGAACACGGGCTGCTCCAGGGCCCGGGGCGGCAGGTGCAGCGCGTGCCACCACCGCGGGCTGCACAGGTCGAGCCGGGCGTGGCGCAACCGGACCCCGCGGGGCGGCAGCAGCGTGCGGCGCAGGGCCATGACTTCGGGCAGGTCCACATCGACCCAGGTGTTGCGGCCGTTGTCGAGCCACTGGAAATAGTGCGAGAGCCCGCAGCCCAGGTTGATGCCCCATGCTTGCGGATGCGCCGTGAAGAACGCTTGCCCCGCGGCTCGGATGTGCCGCGTGCGCCACAGGATGTTGAGCATGGTGGGCCGGTCGGCGAGAAAGGCGCCTGCATCGGCCCCCAGGCTGTCCAGCAGGCGCGGCGCCTCGGCGTCGCCGCAGGCCAGGGCGGGAAAGCTGGCGTCCCCCGCGGCGCGCGCCGCGAGTGGAATCAGCAGCGTGCCCGGCACTGCGGGCAGCGCCGGCGCACGGCGGGCCGGCCGGTGCGCAGGGTTGGCAAGGGGGCAGTGGGCGGGCCGGGTGGTGTGCATGGATTGCAGACGCTGAAGGCATCGCCGCACCGGCGGTGCGGGCGTGTCATTGTGCAATCTAAGGCGCCCGGCGGGCGTTAACAACCGTTCGCGGCAGTGTCTTTGTGCTGCGTCAACCCCGGGGTGCCGCGCAGGGTGCGGCAAGGGGTGGCGGAGACTGTGAGATTCGAACTCACGGACGGTTGCCCGTCGGCAGTTTTCAAGACTGCTGGTTTAAACCACTCACCCAAGTCTCCAGGGTTGCGGATTCTACCCGGGCGACAGGGCCAAGGCGGCTGGCTGGGTAAGGTCCCGGGGCGCCCGCTCGGTGGCCAAGAGTCAGCGTTGTCCCTTCGTGCTGCGGGAGGATTTTTGCATTCTTCCGGCGCGCCAGGTCCAGCCCGCAAGCAGCAGCGACAGCAGCAGCAGGCCCCACGGGGAGAGCGTCGGGATCGCCGCGCCGCCCGAACCGACTGGGGCGAGGAAGATGGAGAGGCTGGCGAAGACGATGTCATGGACATAGTCGCTGTCCCAGCCGGTGCTGTTCCAGAATGAGGCGCTGTGCATTTCCGCCGTGGTCTTGCCGTCGCTGGCCGGGCTGCCAGCGCTGGTGCTCTGCCCAGTCGTGTCCTTGTCCCAATAGCTGTTGGTGACCGTGCCACCAGCCATAGTGCCTAGCAGCCCGCCCAGCGTGTTGTTGCCGCTGACGGCGCCCGTGGCAAAGCTGTAGCTGATGCTGCCATTGTTCTGCCGTCCCACCAGGCCGCCCACTTCCTTGCCGCTGGAGCTGCCGGTCGGCGTGGAAACGCTGCCCTTCGCATAGCTGTAGCTGATGGCGCCGTTGTTGATGCCGACCAGCCCGCCGGCGCTGGCCTGGCCGGACCCGCCACCCAGCGCGGCCGAGACGCTGACGTCGGCGTGGCTGTAGCTGACGGAGGCACCCGCAGCGTTCACCACGCCCACCAGCCCGCCGATGGCCTGTGTCACCGTGCTGACGCTGCCGCCGTCCACGTAGCTGTTGTGAACGGCGGTGCTGCCTCTGATTTCGCCCGCCAGCGCACCGGTGGCACCGTTGCTGCCGCCGGTGATGGCGACATTGAGCAGCCCGACGTTTTGCAGCAGGGCATTGTTGGTCGCGCCGAACAGGCCGTAGCTGCGGTTGTTGCCCCCGGCTAGATTGATCGTCAGGCCGCTGATGGTGTGTCCGAGACCGTCGAACTTACCGGTGAACGGGGTGCCGGAGTCGTGCCCGATCGGCGTGAAGCCCAGTCCGCCGTTCCAGCCCGCGGTGGAACTGGCGTCGATGTCCGCACCCAGCACGTAGTTGCCGGCCAGACCGGTGTTCATGCCTTGCAAGGTCATGGGGGCCGGCATCACGCTGGCATCGCCCTCCAGCCCCAGGCTGGTGATGACCGTCCAGGTGGTAGTGCCGCCGTCGCTGCCAAGCTTTTTGCTGAAGTTGGCGCCGGCGGGCAGGTTGGCCTTGGCGCCGCCGCCCAGGGTGTATTGCGCCGTGTTCCCTGCCGCTAGCGCACCCTGGCCGTATTCGAGGGCCAAGCGCGCCGTGCCGCTGCCGTTCAGGCTGGCGTTGATGGCGATGTTGCGGGCAGCGTGGAGGGTGAGGCTGTTGGCGCTCCAGGCCAGGCCGCTGCTTACCGTGAGATCGCCGTTCTCGGCACCGCCGCCGCCGCTGGTGTTGATCACCACCGGTGTGCCGCCCGCCAGGCGCGCGGCGATTTCCGAAGCGGCCACCGTGGCGCCGCTGCCGTTCGGGGTCCAGACATTGGGATTCCCGTTAGACCAGGTGCCGTGGGCGCTGGTGGCTCCTACGGTGACGTCCCAGTCGGCCCAGGCGCAGGCCGCCCCCAGGCTCAGTGCCAAGCCGAGCGCCAAGGCCGGGAGGGTGCGGTGCATCGGGGAATACGGGGTTGGTGTGCCATCCATGTCGGTGTCTGCTCCTGCTGAACTGATCGGCCGCCGCCGGGCCTCACATCCCCAGCGACCGCAGCAGCTCCTCGGTATCGCCGTCCGCGGCAGGGGCGGCGGGTTCGGCGGGCGCGGCGCCGTGGCCGCTCTCGGCCATGAGGGCGTCCGGGTCGGGGCGCTCCTGCGGCTCGAAGTCGTAGAGCTTCACGAACTCGGTGCGGTCGATGGCGAGTTCGAGGTAGAAGATGTGGTTGTCGGCGGTGTAGAAGGTGACGCGCCGGGCCTCGGGCTTGTCGAGGTTGGCGTCCACGCTGAGCATCACCTGCTTGTTGAGGGCCAGCATCTTGGGCTGGTTCTGCGTGATGTGCGTCTGCAGCTCGCGCCGGACCTTGCTCGTGAAGTCGCCCACCACTTGGTTCATGAGCTCGCCCATCACGTTGGCCACTTCGTCCGAGGTGTAGGAGGTGGCGAGGTCCTCGCGCGACATGCCCATGTTGAGCAGGTAGCGCTGGTACAGCTCCATCGCGGCCTGGGCCGTGAAGTTGATGATGACCAGGCCCGAGAAGCCGCCGTCGAGCAGCACGAAGCAGCCGACGTCGGGCCGCAGGCAGGTCTTGCTGATGCGCTGGACCATGCCCGAGTAGTGCAGGCTGCTGTGCGTGGCCACCCCGAGCACGCGCGTGACGGAGTTGCACAGGCTGATCAGGAGGTCTTCGGTGCCGTAGGCCGCCGGGGTGTGGTGCTCGCTCATAGGGGTGGTGTGGGTGTGGATGAAGGCGGGCCCGGGCGCTATTTGCCCGTGCCGGTGGCGGAGATGCGCCGTGCGTACACGGCCAGCACGATGCGTTCGGAGTGCACGAGGTAGTCGTGGAGCGCGGCGGAGGCTTCCTGCAGTTTGCCAGCCTCGAACAGCTCGACGATTTTCGTGTTCATGTCCACGTAGGGCGCGTGCAGGAACTCGGGGTCGTTGAGCAGCCCGAAGGCCAGCCGCAGCTCGGCCAGCAGGTGCGAGAACATCACGTTCAGGCGCTCGCTGTCGGCCAGCTCCACCACGGCCATGTGGAATTCCATGTTGGCCGTGCCCACGCCCTGCCAGTCGCCGCCGTCGCGGCAGCGCAGCGCGGTGTCCACGGCCTCGCGCAGGTGCTTCTTGGCCGGGTGGCGCGGGTAGGCCTGGGCGAGCGCCTGGCACTCGATGAGCCGGCGCACGCGGTAGATGTCGATGATGGCCGCGATGCTCGGGATCGCCACCGACACGCCGCGGTTGGGCTCGTGCCGCAGCAGCCCTTCCTTGGTCAGCAGGCGGAACACCTCGCGCAGCGTGTTGCGCGAGATCGCGAGGCTTTCGCTCAGCGCGGCCTCCGACAGGCGCTGGCCGGGCGTGAACTCGCCCTGCACGATCTTCTGGCGCAGCAGCTCGACCATGCGGTCGTTGAGGGTCTGCGCGCTGTTCTGGAGCTCGGTGGTCATGCCTGGATGGTAAGGGGCGCCGCGCGCGGATCGCGGGCTGCGGCCCTGTCACGATTTGTAGCAGATTTCGCACACCCTGCGGCCATGGGCCGCACACGCCCCGGCCTCCGTTCCCGGCCCGCCAGCGGCTTTGTTCTTCATCTACGGGTTTTCACGGGGGATTGGTTGGTGTGTTTGTTGGGCAAAATCAAACAATCGTGAAACAAAGCAATGTGTTTTGTTGAACAAAATGGTGCTCAAGATGCCCGGCGGGGCGGATGGGGCTTTTTCGTGTGCTTCCTGAAGTGAAGGATCAACATGCTTAGTGACGTCAACCTGTGGCCGCTCATCGGGGTGGCCGTGATCATTGCGGGGTTCATCCTGCGGTTCAATCCGATGCTGGTCGTGATCGTCACGGCCATCGCCACGGCGTTCGCCGCGGGCTTTCCGGTGGACAAGATCCTTGCGACCATCGGCACCGGCTTCATCAAGACGCGCAACCTGCCGCTCATCATCCTGCTGCCGCTGGCCGTGATCGGCCTGCTGGAGCGCCATGGCCTGCGCCAGCACGCGCAGAACTGGATCAGCAGCATCCAGTCGGCCACGGCCGGGCGCCTGCTCATCGTCTACCTCGCGGCGCGCCAGCTCACGGCCGCCGTGGGCCTGACGAGCCTGGGCGGCCACCCGCAGATGGTGCGCCCGCTGCTCGCGCCCATGGCCGAGGGCGCCACCGAGGCGCGCTACGGCACGCTGCCCGAGCGCATCCGCCACAAGCTGCGCGCCTTCGCGGCGGCCACCGACAACGTGGGCCTGTTCTTCGGCGAGGACATCTTCGTGGCCTTCGGCGCCATCGTGCTCATGACCACCTTCCTGCATGAGGCGGGCATCGACCTGGAGCCGATCCACGTGGCGCTGTGGGGCATTCCCACGGCGGCCTGCGCCTTCGTGATCCATGCCGTGCGCCTGCACCGGCTCGACAAGTCGCTGGAGCGCGAATTGGCGCTGCACGCACCGGCCGCATCCGCCGCCATGGCCACCAAGGGAGCCTGAACATGACGCTCACCATCTCGCACCTGTACTACCTCGTCGGCGCCATCCTGGCCATTACGGCCGTGATGACCGTGGCCGATGCCAGCAACCCCAAGCGCTACTCGAGCGCGCTGTTCTGGGGCCTGTACGCCCTGGTGTTCCTCGCTGGCGACCAGCTGCCCCCGGTCTGGGTAGGCGCGGGCGCCGTGGTGATGGCGCTGATCGCGGGCTTCGGCGGCGTGGGCGCGGGCGGCCACAAGCCGCCCAGCGCGGCCGAGTACCTGGCCAGCGCCAGGCGCCTGGGCAACAAGCTGTTCGTCCCGGCGCTGGCCATTCCGCTCATCACCATGGTGGGCACGCTGCTGGCCAAGCACCTGGCCGTGGGCGGCACGCCGCTGCTCGACCCCAAGAACACCACGCTGGTAAGCCTGGGCGTGGGCTGCGTGCTCTCGCTCGGCCTGGCCTGCTGGCTGACGCGCGAGACGCCCGCCCAGGGCCTGCGCGAGTCGCACCGCTTGACCGACGCGCTGGGCTGGGCCCTGGTGCTGCCGCAGATGCTGGGCATGCTGGGCCTGGTGTTCTCCGACGCGGGCGTGGGCAAGGCCGTGGCGCACGTGACCACGACCTACATCAACATGGACATCCGCTTCGTGGCCGTGGCCGTGTACGTGGTGGGCATGGCGCTGTTCACCGTCATCATGGGCAATGGCTTCGCGGCCTTCCCGGTGATGACCGGCGGCGTGGGCGTGCCCATCCTCGTGGGCGTGTACCACGGCGACCCGGCCGTGATGGCGGCCGTGGGCATGCTCTCGGGCTACTGCGGCACGCTGCTCACGCCCATGGCGGCCAACTTCAACATCGTGCCCGCGGCGCTGCTCGAGATCGACAAGAATGCGGTGATCCGCGCGCAGGTGCCCACGGCGCTCGTGCTGCTGACGTGCAACGTCTTCCTGTTGTACTTCCTCATGTTCCGCTAACCCAGAAAGGCCGCACCGTGCCAGACGCCGCTTCCCCCTTCAACGTGCTGCTCACGGGCTTCGAGCCCTTCGAGGACGATCCGGTCAATCCCGCCTGGGAGATCGCGCGGGCCCTGGACGGCTGGCAGCATGCGGGCGCCACCGTGCGCGGCGTGCAGGTGCCCTGCGTGTTCGGCCGCGCCATCGAGGCGCTGGACGAGGCCATGGCCCGCTGGCAGCCCCGGCTGGTGGTCTGCCTGGGGCTGGCGGCGGGGCGCGGCGAGATGTCGCTCGAACGCGTGGCCATCAACGTGGACGACGCGCGCATTCCCGACCACGCGCGCTACCAGCCCGTGGACGTGCCCGTGGTGCCCGGCGGGCCGGCGGCCTATTTCTCCACCCTGCCCATCAAGGCCATCGTGCGCGACCTGCGCGCGGCGGGCCTGCCGGGCGCGGTATCCAACACGGCGGGCACCTTCGTGTGCAACCACATCTTCTACGCGCTCATGCACCGGCTGGCGCGGCAGGGCGCGGGCGGCGAGCCCGTGCGCGGCGGCTTCATCCACGTGCCCGCCCTGCCCGAGCAGGCTGCGCGGCGCCCGGGCATCCCCAGCATGGCGCTGGAGACCCAGGTGCAGGCCCTGCGCGTGGTGATCTCCACGGCGCTGGCCGTGAGCGAGGATGTGCGCGAGGGCGCCGGCCAACTGCACTGAGGACATGACGATGAAGATGGACTTGAACAGCGACCTGGGCGAGAGCCTGGGCGCATGGCGCATGGGCGACGACGCGGCCATGCTGGGCATTGTGAGCAGCGCCAACGTGGCTTGCGGCTTCCACGCGGGCGACGCGGCGGGCATTCTGCGCACGCTGCGCGAGGCCGCCGCGCGCGGCGTGGTGGTGGGCGCGCACGTGGCCTACCGCGACCTCGTGGGCTTCGGCCGCCGCGCCATGGACGTGGAAAGCGCCGACCTCGTGGCCGACGTGATCTACCAGATCGGCGCGCTGCAGGGCCTGGCCACGGCCGCCGGCACCACGGTGCGCTACGTGAAGCCGCACGGCGCGCTCTACAACACCATCGCCCACGACGAGCGGCAGGCGAGCGACGTGATCGCCGCCCTGCGCGCTGTGGACCCGGGCCTCGTGCTCGTGGCGCTCGCGGGCTCGCCGCTCATCGGCTGGGCGCGCGATGCGGGCCTGCGCGTGGTGGCCGAGGCCTTCGCCGACCGCGCCTACACGCCCCAGGGCGCGCTCGTCTCGCGCCGCGAGAAGGGCGCCGTGCTGCACGATGAGCAAGTGATCGCCGAGCGCATGCTGCGCCTGGTGCGCGAGGGCACGGTGGAGGCCATCGACGGCAGCAGCGTGCGCATCGAGGCCGACTCGATCTGCGTGCACGGCGACAGCCCCGGTGCCGTGGCCATCGCGCGCCGCCTGCGCGAGCGATTCGAGCAGGAGGGCGTGGTTATCGCCTCATTTGCCTCCTCTGCGGCATGACGGCGATGCGCTTCCTGCCCGTCAGCCTCAACGCCGTGCTGGTCGAGCTCGGCGGCCTGGACCAGACGCTCGCGCTGCTCGCCTCGCTGCAGCGCCAGCCCCTGGCGGGTATCGACGAGGTCGTGCCCGCCGCGCGCACGCTGCTCATCACCTTCCGCCCCGCCGTGCAGAGCATGGCCGGCATCGTGCAGGCGCTCTCGCGCCGCGACGTGAGCGCGCGCGTGGAGCGCGGCGGCACGCTCGTCGAGATCCCCGTGCGCTACGACGGCGAGGACCTCGCCGAGGTGGCGCAGATCCTCGGCACCACGCCCGAGGAGGTGGTGCGCCGCCATACGGGCGGCGAATACACCGTGGCCTTCACGGGCTTCGCGCCGGGCTTCGGCTACCTCACGGGCGGCCACCCGGGCCTGGACGTGCCGCGCCGCGCCACGCCGCGCACGCGCCTGCCCGCGGGCTCCGTGGCCCTCGCGGGCAGCTTCAGCGCCGTGTACCCGCAGGCCAGCCCGGGCGGCTGGCAGATCATCGGCACCACGCCCGTCGCCATGTGGGACCTCGGGCGCGAAGTGCCCGCGCTGCTGCAGCCGGGTTTTCGTGTGCGTTTCGTCGATATTGCTACGCTTTCAGAAGCTGCTCGCGCAGAACTGGAGCGCGCTGGAGGCCAAAAAGACCATAAACCTTTCGCCGCCCCCGTGCAGGCGGCGGGCCCCGCGCTCGAAGTGCGCTCGCCCGGGCTGCTCACGCTGTTCCAGGACCGGGGCCGCCTCGGCCAGGCGGGGCAGGGCGTGTCGGCCTCGGGGGCCATGGACCAGGGCGCCTGCCGCACGGCCAACCGGCTCGTGGGCAACCCGTCCGACGCGGCCTGCCTCGAAACCGTGAACGGCGGCCTGCAGTTGCGCAGCCGCGGCGAGACCGTGGTGGCCGTCACCGGCGCCGATGCGCCGCTCACCCTCACCACTCCTGCGGGCGCGCGCTGGAGCGTGCCGCGCTACCAGAGCGTGGCGCTGGCCGATGGCGACGTGCTCGCCATCGGCGAGCCCGCGGCGGGCACGCGCTGCTACGTGGCCGCGCGCGGCGGCTTCGCCGTGCAGCCCGTGCTCGGCAGCTGCTCCACCGACACGCTCGCGCACGTGGGGCCGCCCGCCCTCGCGGCGGGCGACGTGCTCGCGCTGCGCCCCGCAGCGGGCACCGTGGGCGCGGCGGAGCTGCCGCCCGGCGGCCTGCCCAGCGTGCACGAGGACGTGGTGCTCGACGTGGTGCTGGGCCCGCGCACCGACTGGTTCACGCCCGAGGCCGTGGCGCTGCTCGCAAGCCAGCGCTGGCGGGTCACGCCCCAGTCCAACCGCGTGGGGCTGCGCTTGGGCGGCGAGGTGCCGCTGGCGCGCGCCGTGACCGGCGAGCTGCAGAGCGAGGGCACGCCCACGGGCGCCATCCAGGTGCCGCCCAGCGGCCAGCCCGTGCTGTTCCTGGCCGACCACCCGCTCACGGGCGGCTACCCCGTCATCGGCTGCGTCGCCCCCTACCACCTGGACCGTGCGGGCCAGATTCCCGTCAACGCCTGGGTGCGCTTCAACCCCATCCAACCTTTCGAGCCCGTGGAAACGCCATGAAAAAAGTCCTGATCGCCAACCGGGGCGAAATCGCCGTGCGGATTGCCCGCGCCTGTGCCGACTACGGCGTGCAGTCGGTGGCCGTGTATGCCAATGCCGACATCGATGCGCTGCACGCGCGCATGGCGCACGAGGCCTACGGTCTTGACGGCGACAAGCCCGCGGACACCTACCTGAACATCCCCAAGCTGCTGGCGATCGCGCACAAGAGCGGCGCGGACGCCGTGCACCCCGGCTACGGCTTCCTGTCCGAGAACGCGGCCTTCGCCCAGGCCGTGATCGACGCGGGCCTGACCTGGATCGGCCCCCGGCCCGCCACCATCACCCAGCTGGGCGACAAGGTGGCCGCGCGCAAGATCGCGCTGCAGGTGGGGGCGCCGCTGGTCGCGGGCACGAAGGAGCCCGTGAAGGACGCCGCCGAGGTGCTGCGCTTTGCCGAAGACAACGGCCTGCCCATCATCATCAAGGCCGCGTTCGGTGGCGGCGGGCGCGGCATGAAGATCGCCTGGCGCATGGACGAGGTGGCCGAGCTGTACGAGTCCGCCGTGCGCGAGGCGGTCACGGCCTTCGGCCGCGGCGAGTGCTTCGTCGAGCAGTTCCTCGACAAGCCGCGCCACATCGAGGCCCAGGTCATCGCCGACCAGCACGGCAACGTGGTCGTGCTCGGCACGCGCGACTGCTCGCTGCAGCGGCGCAACCAGAAGCTCGTGGAAGAGGCGCCCGCGCCCTTCCTCACCGATGCGCAGCGCGAGCGCATCCACGCCGCCGCGCGCGACATCTGCGCCGCGGCGGGCTACGTGAGCGCGGGCACGGTGGAGTTTTTGCTCTCCACCAGCGGCGCCATTTCGTTCCTCGAAGTGAACACGCGCCTGCAGGTGGAGCACCCCGTGACCGAGCAGACCACAGGCGTGGACCTCGTGGTGGAGCAACTGCGCGTGGCCGACGGCCTGCCGCTGTCCATTACCGCCACGCCCGCGCCGCTGGGCCACTCGATCGAGTTCCGCATCAACGCCGAGGACGTGGGCCGGGGCTTCCTGCCCACGCCCGGTCCGGTGGCGTGCTTCGAGGCGCCCGGCGGCCCCGGCGTGCGGCTGGATACGGGCGTGCAGACGGGCTCCGTGGTGCCGGGCACGTTCGACTCGCTCATGGCCAAGCTCATCGTGAGCGGCGCCACGCGCGGGCAGGCGCTGGCGCGCGCGCGCCGCGCGCTGGCCGAATTCCGCATCGAGGGCGTGGCCTCGGTGCTGCCCTTCCACCGCGCGGTGATCGGCCATGCGGACTTCGTGGGCGCGGACGGCTTCAAGGTCCACACGCGCTGGATCGAGACCGATTTCGCGAACACCCTCGCGGCCGCCGCGCGCGCCGAGCCCCTGCCCGACGCCAGCCTGCTGCGCACGGCCATCGAGATCGACGGCCGCCGCGTTGCGCTGGGCCTGCCCGCCGTACTGCTGCAGGGGCTCGCTGCAGCCGGTGGCGGCACGGCCGCCCAGGCGCCCGCCGCCGAGGCGGTGCAGGACGCGGCCGCCGTCGCCGCGCCCATCGCGGGCAACCTGCATGCGTGGAAGGTGGCCGACGGCGACGCGGTGAACGAGGGCGACGTCATCGCCGTGATGGAGGCCATGAAGATGGAGATGCAGGTCACCGCGCACCGCGCGGGCCGCATCGCGCTGCAGGCTGAGGCGGGCAGCTACCAGGCGGCGGGGGCCTGCATCGCGCGCATCGAGTAGCCCGGCGTCAGCAGCCCAACTGATCGGCCAGCGCCGCGAGGCTGGCGCAGTGCAGGTCGTTGCCGGGCTGGGGCGACACGTCCTTGGGCTGGGCCGCGCCGAACTCGTGCGGCCGCTCGATGTAGGCCGTGCGCAGCCCGCAGGCGCGCGCGCCGGCCAGGTCGTCGTGGTGCGCGGCCACCAGCATCACCTGCGGCGGCGGCAGGTCGAACACGCGCGCCACGCCCAGGTAGGTGGCCGGGTCGGGCTTGTAGGCGCGGAACACCTCGGCGCTCAGGATGCAGTCCCACGGCAGGCCCGCGCGCTTGGCCATGTCGGCCAGCAGGCCGAGGTTGCCGTTCGAGAGCGAGGTGATGGTGTAGCGGCGCTTGAGCCGCGTGAGCCCCTCCACGCTGTCGGGCCAGGCGTCGAGCCGGTGCCACGCGCGGTTGAGGTGGCGCCGCTCGGCCTCGCCGAGGCGCGCGAGGCCGAAGCGCGGCAGGATCCCGTCGAGCACCCTGCGGTGCAGGTCGTCGATCAGCGTCCAGCCCAGCTCGCCGCTGCGCACGCGTTGCATGGCGGGCTGGTAGCCCGCGCGCCAGGCGAGCGCGAAGGCGTTGGCGTCCACCTGCGGGTACAGCGCCTGCACCTCGCGCACGATGCTGCCGTGCCAATCCACGACGGTGCCGAAGATGTCGAACGCGAGGACCTGGACGTCGGTGGGCTGCATGGGCGCTCCGTAGGGGGGAGCCGCCAGCTTACACCGCACGGGTGCAGGCGCGTTGGTGCGCCGCTTGCTATCGAAGCATGAGCTGCTGGCGCTTGGTACACGGGCGCTGGAGCGGTTTTTGGCTAAACAAGTCAAAATGCGGGTTTTCCCTGGTTTTCCCATGACGCTCCGTTCTCCGCCCCCGTCCCCCCACCGCCCGGGCGCCGCCATCCTTGCGCTGGCCGTGGGCAGCTTCGGCATCGGCACGGGCGAGTTCGCCATCATGGGCCTGCTGCCCGAGGTGGCGCGCGACCTGGGCGTTTCCATTCCCGCAGCGGGCCACGTCATCAGCGCCTATGCGCTCGGCGTGGTGGTGGGCGCGCCCGTGCTCGCGGTGCTGGGCGCGCGCATGCGCCGCCGCGCGCTGCTCATGGCGCTGATGGCGTTCTTCGCTTTGGGCAACTTCGCGAGCGCTCTGGCGCCGGGCTACTGGGCGCTGAACCTGCTGCGCTTCACCACGGGGCTGCCGCACGGCACCTACTTCGGCGTGGCGGCGCTCGTGGCCGCGGGGCTGGCGCCGCCGGGGCGGCGCGCGGCGGCCGTGGGGCAGATCATGATGGGGCTCACCGTGGCGGTGGTGGTGGGCGTTCCGCTGTCGGCCTGGATGGGCGAGGCGCTGGGCTGGCGCGCGGCCTTTGCGCTGGTGGGGGCCATCGGCCTGCTGACCGTGGGGCTGGTGCGCCACTATGTGCCCGATGAGCCCGCGCCCGTGCAGGCCAGCCCCTGGCGCGAGCTGGGCGCGCTGCGCCGGCCGCAGGTGTGGCTCGCGCTGGGCGTGGGGGCGATCGGCTTTGGCGGGCTGTTCTCGGTGTTCAGCTACATCAAGCCCACGATGTTCGAGGTGGCGCACCTGCCGCCCGAGGGGCTGCCGTTCGTGCTCGCGCTGTTCGGGCTGGGCATGGTAGCGGGCAACTGGGTGGGGCCGAGGTTCGTGGACCGCCACCTGATGGCGAGCATCGCGGCCATCCTGGCCTGGGGCTGCGCGGTGCTGGTGCTGTTCGCGCTCACGGTGCCCGTGTTGCCGCTTGCGGTGGCGGGCTGCTTCCTCGTGGGCACGCTGGGGGCGCTGGGCCCTGCGCTGCAGGTGCGGCTGATGGACGTGGCGGGCGACGCGCAGACGCTGGCCGCCGCGCTCAACCACTCGGCCTTCAACGCGGCCAACGCGCTGGGCGCGTGGCTGGGCGGCATGGCCGTGGTGTGGGGCTGGGGCTGGGCCGCCACGGGCTGGGTGGGCGCGGCGCTGGCGCTGGGCGGGCTGGCGGTGTTCGGCGCGTCGGCCTGGCTGGAGCGGCGTGCCGCTGCGGTGTCAGCGCCCGGCTGATGCGCCGCCGCGCCGCTCCCAGAAGCCCTGGTGCGGCGCGGCCATCTCGGCCGCCAGGGCGGGCACGGGGCCCACGACTTCCACGCTGCGCTGGCCGCGCGCGAAGACCTCGCGGCAGGGCAGGGCGAGCGTGGGGTTCTCGGGGTGGTTGCCGGTGAGGGCGAGCAGCGCCGTCTCCTCGGCGCCGTAGACCACGCGGCCGATGCCGGCCCAGTAGACGGTGCCCGCGCACATGGCGCAGGGCTCGAAGGTGGTGACCAGCGTGCACCGCGCCAGGTAGGCGCCCGGGTAGTTGGCGGCGGCCGCGCGCGCGAGGGTGGCCTCGGCGTGGTTCACGGTGTCGATGTTGCCCTGCTCGGCCAGCACGGTGTCGCCGTCGGGCGCGACGAGCAGGGCGCCGAACGGGTGGCGGCCCATGGCCATCGCGCGTTTGGCGGCCGCGTTCGCGCGCCGCAGGTGGCGCGCGATCTGCTCCGGCGTGAGCGGGGGCAGGGTGCCCCGTTCCTCAGCCATGCCCATTCACGCGCGGTGCGCCGCGGCGCTCGCGACGGCCAGGGCCGTCATGTTGAGCACGCGGCGCACGGTGGCGGCGGGCGTGAGGATGCAGGCCGTGGCGGCCGCGCCCATCAGGATGGGGCCCACCGTCACGCCGCCGCTGGTGGTGGTCTTGAGCACGTTGTAGAGGATGTTGGCCGCGTCCACGTTGGGGCAGATGAGCAGGTTGGCCGAGCCGGTGAGGGTGGAGTCCTGCAGGTAGCTGTTGCGGATGCGGGGCTCAAGCGCGGCGTCGCCGTGCAGCTCGCCGTCGCACTCGATGCCGGGGTGGCGGGCCACGAACAGGTCGCGCGCGGCGCGCATCTTGCGGGCCGAGGCGCGCTTGGACGAGCCGAAGGTCGAGTGCGAGAGGAAGGCCACCTTGGGCGGCAGGCCGAAGCGTTGCACCTCCTGCACCGAGGCCCAGGCGATGTCGGCCAGCTCCTCGGCGGTGGGGTCTTCGTTCACGTAGGTGTCGGCGATGAACAGCGGGCCGTTGTTGCTCATCAGCGCGTTGAGCGCGGCGTACTGCGCCACGCCGGGCGCGTGGCCGATGACGTTGTGGATGCGCTCCAGGTGCGTCTCGTAGGTGCCCACCAGGCCGCAGATCATGGCGTCGGCGTCGCCGAGCTTGACCATCAGCGAGGCGATGATGGTGTTGGAGCGGCGCACGGCGGCCTTGGCCACCTCGGGCGTCACGCCGTCGCGCTTCATGAGCTGGTGGTAGTGCTCCCAGTACTGGCGAAAACGCGGGTCGTCCGAGGGGTCGCAGATTTCCACGTCCACGCCGGGCTGCATGCGCAGGCCGGCCTTGGCGATGCGGGCCTGGATCACGGCGGGGCGGCCGATGAGGATGGGGCGCGCGATGTGGTCCTCGATGGCGAACTGCGCGGCGCGCAGCGCGCGCTCGTCCTCGCCGTCGGCGTAGGCCACGCGCTTGCGCGCGTCGGGCACGGCCTTGGCGGCGCTGATCACGGGGCGCATGAGGATGCCGGTCTGGAACACGAAGCGCGAGAGCTGTTCCTTGTAGGCCTCCATGTCGGCGATGGGGCGCGTGGCCACGCCCGATTCGGCCGCGGCCTGGGCCACGGCGGGCGCGATCTTGAGGATCAGGCGCGTGTCGAACGGCGTGGGGATCAGGTAGTCGGGGCCGAAGTTCAGCTCCTTGCCCGCGTAGGCGTTGGCCACTTCCTCGCTCACGTTCTCCTTGGCCAGCTGGGCGATCTGGCGCACGCAGGCGAGCTTCATCGCCTCGGTGATCTTGGTGGCGCCGCAGTCAAGCGCGCCGCGGAAGATGTAGGGGAAGCACAGGACGTTGTTGACCTGGTTCGGGTAGTCCGAGCGGCCCGTGGCGATGATGCAGTCGGGGCGCACGGCCTTGGCCAGCTCGGGGCGGATTTCGGGCTCGGGGTTGGCCAGCGCCAGGATGATGGGCTTGCCGGCCATGGTCTTGACCATCTCGGCGGTGAGCACGCCGGGGGCCGAGCAGCCCAGGAACACGTCGGCGCCGTTGACCACGTCGGCCAGCGTGCGGGCCTCGGTCTTCTGCGCGTAGCGGGCCTTGGATTCGTCCATGCCGCCGGGGCGGCCTTCGTAGATCACGCCCTTGGAATCGACCATGAAGACGTTCTCGCGCTTCACGCCCAGGCCCACCATCACGTCCACGCAGGCGATGGCGGCGGCGCCCGCTCCCGAGACGGCGATCTTCACGCCGCCGATCTGCTTGCCCACCAGCTCCAGGCCGTTGAGCAGGGCGGCGCTGCTGATGATGGCCGTGCCGTGCTGGTCGTCGTGGAACACGGGGATGTTCATGCGCTTGCTCAGCTCGCGCTCGATGTAGAAGCACTCGGGCGCCTTGATGTCCTCGAGGTTGATGCCGCCCAGCGTGGGCTCCAGCGCGGCGACGATCTCGATGATCTTGTCGGGGTCGCGCGCGTCGAGCTCGATGTCGAACACGTCCACGCCCGCGAACTTCTTGAACAGGCAGCCCTTGCCCTCCATCACCGGCTTGCCCGCCAGCGGCCCGATGTCGCCCAGGCCGAGCACGGCGGTGCCGTTGGTGATCACGCCCACGAGGTTGCCGCGCGAGGTGTATTCGGCCGCGAGCGCGGGGTCGGCCTGGATGTCCAGGCAGGGGTAGGCCACGCCGGGCGAGTAGGCGAGCGACAGGTCGCGCTGGTTCGACAGCGGCTTGGTGGGGGTGACGGAAATCTTGCCCTTGCCGGGGCTGCGGTGGTATTCACGGGCTGCGTCGCGCAGGGCCTGTTCGGCGGTGGAAAGGGTGTGGGTCATGGCGGAATTCCAATGAGAAAGCTATGCAGGATGCTGGCAGCAAAACGGGACCGGGGGAAGTGGAAAACCCCGCACGCGGCGGCCGCGTGCGGGGCTATGAGGTTACGCCAATTTCAATGGGAATCGGACTGCTTGGCGGCCTGGATGATGTCGTCGGTGCTGCTGCCGGCGCCGTTGAAGAACAGGTTGAGCAGCACGGCGGCCAGCGAGGCCAGCAGGATGCCCGACTCGATCAGCGGGTGGATGGCGTGCGGCATCCACTGGCGGAAGTTGGGGGCCACCAGCGGCACCATACCGATGCCCAGCGACACGGCCACGATCAGCGCGTTGTTGCGGTTGTGCTTGAAATCCACCGTGCCCAGGATGCGGATGCCCGTGGAGGCCACCATGCCGAACATCACCAGGCCAGCGCCGCCCAGCACCACGGTGGGCAGCGACTCGACCAGCGCGCCCATCTTGGGCAGCATGCCCAGCACGATGAGGATGACGCCGCCCGCCACGCAGACCCAGCGGCTCTTGACGCCCGTGACGGCCACCAGGCCCACGTTCTGCGAGAAGCTGGTGTACGGGAAGGTGTTGAAGATGCCGCCCAGCAGCGTGCCCAGGCCGTCGGTGCGCAGGCCGCGCTTGATGTCGGTGGGGGTGATCTCGCGCTCGGTCATCTCGCCGAGTGCGAGGAACATGCCCACCGACTCGATCATCACCACGATCATCACCAGCGTCATGGTCACGATGAGGATGGGGTCGAAGATGGGCTTGGCGATCTCGAACGGCACCACGACGTCGAACCACGCGGCCTTGCCCACCTTCTCGTAGGTCATCAGGCCCATGGCGGAGGCGGCCACCGCGCCGATGATGATCCCCAGCAGCACCGAGATGTTGGACAGGAAGCCCTTGGCGAACTTGGCGATCAGCAGGATGGAGGCCAGCACCAGCGCCGAGATGCCCACGCCCGTGAGGTCGGCGTACCGGGGGTTGGGCACCGTGGGCATGATGGCCATGCCCTTGGGCAGCGGCGGCAGCGACGAGCCCGGCGCGCCCGCGGCGTTCTGCACCTCGGCCAGCCACTTGACGTACTCGGGGTTCACCACGCTGGGAGCCGTGGGGCCCACGGGGTTGCCGAAGATCCAGTTGATGCCCACGCGCATGAGGCTGATGCCGATCACCGCGATGATGGTGCCCGTGACCACGGGCGGGAAGAAGCGCAGCATGCGGCTGATGGCGGGCGCTATCAGGATGGAGATGATGCCCGCGCCGATCACCGAGCCGAATATCAGCCCCGCGCCGGCCTGCCCCCCCGTGGTCTGTGCCATCGACACCATGGGCGCGACGGAGGCGAAGGTCACGCCCATCATCACGGGCAGCTTGATGCCGAAGTACTGCGTGGCGCCCAGCGCCTGGATGAGCGTCACGAGGCCGCAGCAGAACAGATCGGCGGCGATCAGATGCGCCACCTGTTCGGGCAGGAGGTTGAGCGCGCGGCCGACGATCAGCGGCACGGCCACGGCACCGGCATACATCACCAGCACGTGCTGCAGCCCCAGGGCCGTGAGCCGGCCCAGGGGCAGTCGTTCATCGACGGGGTGGACTTGATGAGAGGACATGGGTTGGTTTCTCCTGGAGGGCATGCCGGCGGCAAAGCGGGTCCACCCGCCGGCGGGTGTCATGTGTATACGGGTGCGGTTATTTATGCGTATGGAAAAAGTGTATACAATTCGCCCGAATGACCAGTCGGTAGAAACCCGAGCGCCCAGGGCCAAGCGCCCCGCGTTCGCAGGGTACCGACATGCAGGTGCATGTTCAACCGCCTGCGCGGGATGCGGAGAGCGGCGAGAGCGTGTCGCGCAGCCGGTCCAGCGCCGACTGGGGCCCGGGCTCGCTCGGGTTGAGCGCCGCCTCCACGTGGCCGATGTGATCGAGCAGGCGCTGGCGGGCCAGGGGAATGTCGCCTGCTTCCAGCGCCTCGACGATGGCCTTGTGCTCGGCGCATGAGGAATCCGCGCCGTGGCGCGACTGGTACAGCGAGGCGGCCAGCGTGGTGCGCGCCGTCAGGTCGCGCAGGATGTCCGCCAGGCTGCGGTGCCCCATGACCTCTGCCAGGCAAACGTGGAAGTCGGCCAGCAGAAAGGCGCGCGTGGCCGCATCGGCCTCGTCGATGGCGCGCTGCTCCTCGGCGATGTGTTCGCGCAGCCGCCGCGTTACGGACTGCAAGGGGCGGCCTTCGGCGGCGGCCGAGGCCAGGATGCCCGACTCGATCACGCGCCGCGCGGAAAAGGCGTCGCGCGCATTGCTCACCGAGGGCTCCACCACGTACCAGCCACGGCGCGGCTGCACTTCCACGAAGCCGCGCGCCTGCAGCATCATCAGCGCCTCGCGCACCAGCGTGCGGCTCACCCCGAACAGGCTGGCCAGCTCCTGCTCGCCCAGGCGTTCGCCGGGCGCGAGTTTCTGGGCCAGGATGGAGTCCACTACCTGCTGTGCGATCTGGGTCTGGTTGCTGCTCATGAAGCCGTGGTGGTTGCGGGGCGATACGGTTCGAGGATAGTACGTCAGCGCTGCGGCGGGTCTGCCTGCAGGCCCTCAGTCCTGCAGCGGCTTGACGGCCCGCCCGTCGAGCACGGCGCGGGCGCGCTCGCGGTCGATGTCGCCCTCCCAGGTGGCGATGGCCACCGTGGCCACGCAGTTGCCGATAAGGTTGCCCAGGGCGCGCGCGATGCCCATGAACCAGTCCACCGACAGCACCAGCACCAGGCCCACGGCGGGGATGGCGGGCACGGCGTGCAGCGTTGCGGCCAGCACCACGATGGCCGAGCCCGGCACGCCGTGTGCGCCCTTGGAGGTGATCAGCGAGATCGCCAGGATGGTCAGCAGGTCGATATTGCTCACGGGGGTGTTGGTGGCCTGCGCGATGAACATGGCCGCCAGCGTGATGTAGATGGAGAAGGCGTCCAGGTTGAACGAGTAGCCCGTGGGGATCACCAGGCCCACGGTGGAGTCGCGGATGCCCAGGTCGCGCAGCTTGCTCATCACCTGGGGCAGCACGCTGTCGGACGAGGTGGTGGCGAACACGATGGCCAGCTCCTCGCGCAGGTAGCGCAGGAACTTGAACAGGCTCAGGCCCGAAAGGCGCATGATCAGGCCCAGCACCACCACCACGAAGATGATCACCGCGACGTAGAACAGCAGCACCAGCAGGCCCAGCTGCTTGAGCGAGCTGACGCCGTAGGCCGCCACGGTGAAGGCGATGGCGCCCAGCACGCCCAGCGGGGCGAGCTTGATGATGATGCCCATGATCTTGAACAGCGCGAGCGACAGCGTGTCGACCAGCTCCGACACGGGCTTGCCCTTCTCGCCCAGCATCGTCAGGGCGCAGCCGAAGAACACGGCGAACAGCAGCACCTGCAGCACGTCGCCCTTGGCGAAGGCGTCCACCACCGAGGTGGGGATGAGCTTCATGATGAAGTCCACCGTGCCGCCGTGCGTGAGCTTGTCGGCGTTGGCGCTGTAGCTGGAAAGCTGGCCTCCGTCGAGTGCGTTCACGTCCACGTTCATGCCCACGCCGGGGCCGAACACGTGGCCCAGCAGCAGGCCCAGCGCGAGGGCGATGGTGGTCAGCACCTCGAAGTAGATCAGCGCCTTGACCCCCACGCGGCCCACGCGCTTGAGGTCGCCCGCGCCCGCGATGCCGTGCACCACCACGCAGAACACCAGCACGGGCACGATCATCTTGATGAGCTTGATGAAGCCGTCGCCCAGCGGCTTGAGCTTGGTGGCGAAATCGGGCGCGATCAGGCCGATGGCCACGCCCGCGACCAGTGCCAGGACAACCCGGCCGAACAAGGTGTTGAAGAACCGCATGGAAGGCTCCTGAAGTGGGTGGAGAAAACAGTCTTTTTGAAATAGACAAGTCTTGTATACAAGAATGTAGACAAAAAAAGGGCTTTGCGCTCCAGGGTATTCCCGGTGCATCACCGTCCAAGCAAAAAGCCCGCCAGGGATGTGGCGGGCTTTGCGGGGGAGGGAGCGGCCTGGAAGGGGGTCAGGCCAGCAGGTCGTACAGCGTGCGCGCGATCACCTTGGTGGCGCGGCGCAGGTCTTCGAGCACCAGGCGCTCGTCCGAGCGTTTGGCGTGCGATTCGAGCACGGTGCGCGGGCCCGCGCCATAGATCACGCCGGGGATGCCGCGCTCCACGTACAGGCGCACGTCGGTGTACAGCGGCGTGCCCACGGCGGGGGGCTTTTCGCCGAAGACGGCCTCGGCGTGCTTCTGGATGCCCTCGACCAGCGGCGCGTTGCCCGCCAGCGGCGTCATGGCGTTGGCCAGCAGCAGGCGCTTGATGTCCACGCGCACGGCGTCCTCGCCGGTGTAGCCGCTCTGGGTGTTGAAGCGCTCGATGGCCTGGGCGATCACGGCGCGGATGCTGGCCTCGACCTCGGCCGGGTTCTCCTCGGGGATCATGCGGCGGTCGATCTTGAGCACCACCTTGCCGGGCAGCACGTTGGTGTTGGTGCCGCCGTCGATGCGGCCGATGTTCAGGTACGGGTGCTTGATGCCGGGCACCTTGGAGGTGATCTGCTGGTACTTGGCGTTCTCGGCGTACAGCGCGTTCATCAGCGCCACCGCGGCCTGCAGCGCGTCCACGCCCGTGTGGGGCACGGCGGCGTGGGCCATCTTGCCGTGCACGGTGATCTCCATCTGCAGGCAGCCGTTGTGGGCCGTCACCACCTCGTAGCTGAAGCCGGCCGCGATCATCAAATCAGGCTTGGTCAGGCCCTTTTCGAGCAGCCAGCCGGGGCCCATGAGGCCGCCGAATTCCTCGTCGTAGGTGTAGTGCAGCTCCACCGCGCCCTGGGAGGGCTTGGCCACGGCTTCGAGGGCGCGCACGGCGTAGGTGAAGCTGGCGAAGTCGCTCTTGCTCACGGCGGCGGCGCGGCCGTAGAGCTTGCCGTCCTCGATCTCGGCGCCGTAGGGGGCCTTGGTCCAGCCTTCGCCCGGGGGCACCACGTCGCCGTGGGCGTTCAAGGCGATGGTGCGGCCGCCGCTGCCGTAGGGGCGGCGCACGATCAGGTTGGTGATCGACTCCATGCCGTAGGCCTTCACGTCGGCCTCGGGCACGGCGTGCTTCTCGGCGTCGAAGCCGAAGGCGCGGATCAGCTCGGCCGTGCGCTCGGCGTGGGGCGCGTTGTTGCCCGGGGGGGTGTCCGTGGGGACTTGCACCAGGGCTTGCAGGAAGCGCACTTCCTCGTCGAAGTGCTGGTCGATCCAGGCGTCGAGTTGTTGGTAGGTCGTGGTCATACGTTCTCGGTGGCGAGTTGGTTCAGGACGTGGGTGAAGGCATCGACGGCGAGCTGCATGTCGTCGCTGGTCGTGCTCTCCAGCGGGTTGTGGCTGATGCCGCTGTTCAGGCCGCGCGTGAACAGCATGGCCTGGGGCATGATCTCGTGGATCTTCATCGCGTCGTGGCCCGCGCCGCTGGGCATGCGGTGCAGCGTCACGCCCAGGCTGTCCACGGCCTTTTCCCAGCGCTGCTGCCATTCGGGCGCGCTGGGCGCGGCGGCGGCGCGCATGGATTCCTCGATCTTGTAATGCACGAAGCGGCGCGCGCAAATGGCCTTGAGCTCGGCCAGGATATCCTTGGCCAGGGCGTCGCGCTGCGCGTTGTGGGGCGCGCGCAGGTCCAGGCTGAACTTGCAGCGGCCCGGCACCACGTTGATGGAGCCGCTGGGCACTTCGAGCATGCCCACGGTGCCTACCGAGTCGCCGTCGGCGGCGGCGCGCTTTTCCACGTACAGGATCAGCTCGGCCACGGCGGCGGCGGCGTCGCGGCGGCGGTCCATGGGCGTGGTGCCCGCATGGCTGGCCATGCCGATCACCTCGCCCACGTAGCGCACGCTGCCGTTGATGGAGGTGACGACGCCCAGCGGAATGTCCAGCTCGTTGAGCACGGGGCCCTGCTCGATGTGCACTTCGATGAAGCCCAGGTACCTGGCCGCGTCGCGCTGGAGCTTGGGGATGTCCGGGATGCACAGGCCCGCGTGCTGCATGGCTTCGCGCATGGTGATGCCGTCGGCGTCCTTCTGGTCGAGCCAGGCGTTGTTGAAGTCGCCGATCAGCGCACCCGAGCCCAGGAAGGTGGCCTTGTAGCGCTGGCCTTCCTCCTCGGCGAAGCCCACCACCTCGATGCCGAAGGGCAGGCGCCTGCCCGCGCGGTGCAGCTCGCGCACGCAGGCCATGGGCACGAAGATGCCCAGGCGGCCGTCGTACTTGCCGCCGTTGCGCACGGTGTCGTAGTGGCTGCCGGTGATGAGGTACCTGGCGTCGGGCGTGGCGCCGTGGTAGCGGCCCACCACGTTGCCTACGGCGTCGATCTCGACTTCGTCGAAGCCGCAGTCCTGGTGCATCCAGTGGCTGATGCGCTGGGCGCAGGCGCGGTGCGCGTCGGTCAGGTAGGTGACGGTGAGCTGGCCCTTCTCGGCATAGCCCGGGTCGCTGTGCGCGCTGAGCTTTTCCTGCCAGTCCCACACGTCGTTGCCCAGCACGGGCTCGTAGCCGAACTTGTCGTTCAGGCGGATCTCGGCGATGCGGTGGATGTTGCGCAGCGCCTCGGCCAGCTCGAAGTCGGGCGGGTTGTCCAGGCGGCGCGCGAAGGTGTCGATGATTTCCTGCTTGGGCAGGCCCAGGCCGCGCGGGCCGCGCACGGCCAGGATGAACGGGAAGCCGAACTTGGCGTTGTAGTCGGCGTTGAGCTGCTGGATGCGCGCGAACTCCTCGGGCGTGCAACTGGTCAGACCGGCCTTGTTCTGCTCGTTGGTGGATTCGGCGGTGAGGGTGTTGGCCACCATCGCCTTGCCCGCCAGCTCCGGGTGGGCGCGCACCAGGGCGAGCTGGTCATCGCGTGGGGCGGCGGCCAGCGCGCGCACCATGGCGTGCTTGAGCTGCGCGAGCGATCGGAAGGGGCGCTGCGCGAGCGCCTTTTCGGCGATCCAGGGCGTGTGCTCGTACAGGCCGTCGAGCATGTGCGCCGCCTCGGCGGGCGACGCGGCGTTGAGTTGGTCCAGGGTGTAGGCCATGAGGGGGTTACTCCTTGCAGGGGTGGGTTTGCTTCCAGTGGCGCGCAATGTCGATGCGGCGGCAAACCCACACGCGGTCGTGCTGCTGGATGTGGTCGAGGAAGCGCTGCAGCGCCGTGATGCGGCCCGGGCGGCCCAGCAGGCGGCAGTGCATGCCGATGCTCATCATCTTGGGCTTGTCGTCGCCGGCCGGGTCTCCCTCGGCGTAGAGCGCGTCGAACGTGTCCTTCAGGTACTGGAAGAACGGGTCGGCGTGCGAATAGCCCTGGGGCAGGGCGAAGCGCATGTCGTTGCAGTCCAGCGTGTAGGGCACGATGAGCTGGCGGGCGGTGCTGCCGTCGGTCTTTTGCACCTTCATCCAGAAGGGCAGGTCGTCGCCGTAGTAGTCGGCGTCGTACTCGAAGCCGCCATAGTCGGCCACCAGCCGGTGGGTGTTGGGGCTGTCGCGGCCGGTGTACCAGCCCAGCGGGCGGCTGCCCGTGAGCTTTTCGATGATGGCCATGGCCTCGTCCATGTGGGCGCGCTCTACCTCGGCGGGCACGTTCTGGTAGTGGATCCACTTGAGGCCGTGGCAGGCGATCTCGTGGCCCAGCTCGGCGAAGGCGGCGGTCACGTCGGTGTGGCGCTGCAGCGCGGTGGCCACGCCGAACACGGTGAGCGGCAGCCCGCGCTTCTCGAATTCGCGCAGGATGCGCCACACGCCCGCGCGCGAGCCGTATTCGTAGATGCCTTCCATGCTCATGTGCCGCTCGGGGTAGGCGGCGGGGTTGAACATTTCGGACAGGAACTGCTCGCTGGCCGCGTCGCCGTGGAGCACGCAGTTCTCGCCGCCTTCCTCGTAGTTCAGCACGAACTGCACGGCCACGCGCGCCTGGCCGGGCCATTGGGCGTGGGGCGGCGTGCGGCCGTAGCCGGCGAGGTCGCGGGGGTAGGGGGCGGTGGCGTCGTAGAGGGGCATCCGGTATTCCTTAGGAAGGTTCATGACAGCGCCATGGAGAGCTCGTTGACCGGTTGCTCGCGGTCGAACGTGAGGCTTTGCTCCACGTGCAGCAGGTGTTCGTTCATGAGCCGCACGGCGAGCGCCTCGTCGCGCGCGGCCAGGGCCTTGACGATCTCGCCGTGCTCCTCGTGCGAGTGCTCGGCGGCCGTGGCGCTCTGGTACATCAGGGTCACGAGCGCGCAGCGCGAGATCAGCTCGCCCAGCATCTGCGCGAGCACCTGGTTGCCCATGAGCTCGGCCATGCGCACGTGAAAGTCGCCCAGCAGTTCGGTGCGGCCGGGCACGTCGTCCTGGTCCACGGCGGCCTTTTCGCGCGCGACGTGCTCGCGCAGTGCGCGGATCTTGGCGGGCGTGACTTCGCGGATGAAGGCGCGCGTCATCTCGGCCTCGAGCATGCGGCGCACGGCGAAGACCTGCATGGCCTCGTCCACCGAGGGCGCGGCCACGAAGGCGCCGCGCGCGGGCTCCAGCCGGATCAGGCGGTTCTGCGAGAGCTGGAACAGCGCCTGGCGCACCAGGGTGCGCGAGACGCCGAAGTGGTCGGCCAGCTTCTGCTCGGCCAGCTTGGTGCCGGGGCGCAGCCGGTGCTCCACGATGGCCTTGGTCAGGCTATCGACGATGAAACTGGTGGTGGAAGTTTCCATGAGGACATGATAACGGTGTCCTCAGAATGTGTATACACTTTTGGTAGACCAATTAGTGGGCACTTCCCCTGATGCCCGGGCCGGCGGCAGGCTTCCAGCCGTCCGTCAGCGTGCCCAGGAAGGCGATCACGTCGCGGATCTCGGCCTCGTCGAGGGCGGGCTTGGCGCCGGGTGCGCGGTCGAAGGGCGGGTCGGTGTTGACGTTGCCCTGGTAACGTGCGGGCAGGTCGTCGAACTTGCGGACCTTGCCGTCCGCGCCGCGCGGGTAGAAGCGCGCGGGGTGGGTGTCGCGCTGCACGTAAAAGCGCAGCACCTCCTGCAGGCTGCGAAAGCGCCCGTTGTGGAAGAACACGCCGCGCGTGGCGGTGTTGCGCAGCGAGGGCGTCTTGAACAGGCCGCAGTATTCGGGCTTGTCCCGCAGGTCGGTGCGCAGCGGGCCGCACAGGCCCAGGTCGAAGAACTTCGGGTCGCGGTTGGATGGCAGCGCCGGGTTGCGCGGAACGCCCAGCGCGATCAACCCCTGGTCGGTGAACTGCGGGAACGCGCCGCGCTTGATGGCGCTCGGGTGGCACGACGCGCAGTTGCCCTTGCGCGGGTCGTTGAACAGGGCCAGGCCGCGCATCTCGGCCGGGCTCAGCGCGGTCTGGCCGCGCAGGAAGGCGTCGTAGCGGCTGCTGTAGGGGTAGAAGTCGGGCGGGCTCTGCTGGAACACCTCGAGCGCGAGCACCAGGGCGTTCCAGGCGCGCTGCGGGTCGTCGAACAGGCGCTCGCCGAAGGCCTTGCGCATTGCGTCCGCGTTGGGTGAGCCGGCCAGGCGCGCCAGCACGGCCTGGCGGCTGGGGTTGGCCATCTCGAAGGGCGAGAGCAGCGGCCCCTCGGCCTGCTCGTGGGCCGAGGCGGCACGGCCGTCCCAGTCGAAGCCGCCGGTGGGGCCCTGGTCCTCGCTGTCGTTGCCGTCGTTGTCGTAGAAGTGCTCGGAGAACTGCGGCGTGGTCTGCCGGTAGCGCAGCGAAGGCACGGCGCGCAGGCCGGGCACGCGGCCGCTGGGGCCGCCGAGCTGCACGGCCAGCGCGTTCGGCGGGCCGTAGGCGCGCGCCGGGTCGTGGCAGGAGGCGCAGGCCATGCGGCCCGAGGCCGACAGCGTGCGGTCGGCAAACAGGGCGCGGCCGAGCTCGGTCAGCGTGCGCACGCCGGGCTGGCGCTCGAAGGGCGTGGCGTAGAACGGCGCGGGCGTGGCGGGGGCCGGCGGGGCGGCTTGCGCGGCCATTGCGGCGGCGGCCAGCGCGGCCAGTAGGAGGCGAAGGGCGGTGGACATGGGTGGCACACACCCTAGCGCCGCTGCGTGGCAGGCGTGTGACACGGTTCGGACACGCTCCTGTCATGGAAGGAGCGCACTGTTGCACGTGGATCGACCTTGAAAACCAACCTCCAACAGCAAAGGCTCCACGATGCAACAGAAATCCCCCCACCTGCGCCTGCTGCCGCTGGCAGCGCTTGCCGCCACGCTCTGCGCGTGCGGCGGCAGCGATGGCACCAGCGGCGGCGTGTCCGACAGCGCCCTGCAGAACGTCAAGAACGTGGTCGTGATCTACGCCGAGAACCGTTCCTTCGACAGCCTGTACGGCAACTTCCCCGGCGCCAACGGCCTGGGCACCGTGGTCGATGCCAGCGGCAAGACCACCGCGAACTACATTCCGCAGAAGGACCGCGACGGCACCACCGTCCTCGCGAGCCTGCCGCAGACCTGGGGCGGCGTCACCATGCCGGGCCAGAGCGTCCAGGTGACGCAGGCGCAGAGCGCGGGCCTGGCCAACGCGCCGTTCAACATCGGCACGGCCTTCCAGGCCAGCGCGGGCGCGACCATCGGCAACAACGTGGTCACGCGCGACATGTACCACCGGTTCTTCGAGAACCAGATGCAGATCAACGGCGGCAAGAACGACCTGTTCGCCGCCTGGGGCGATGCCGGCGGCCTGCTCATGGGCTACTTCGACTACAGCAGCTCGCCGCTGTACAAGCTGGCCCGGCAGTACACCCTGGCCGACAACTTCTTCCAGGGCGCCTTCGGCGGCTCGTTCCTGAACCACCAGTACCTGGTCTGCGCCTGCGCGCCCGAGTTCCCCAACGCCGACACCTCGGCGCAGAAGCCCACCATCGCGGTGGTCAACAAGAACGCCGACGGCAGCTACACCTCCAGCCTGACGCTGGCCGCGGACGCCAAGGCCTCCGCCATGGACGCCGCGCCGAAGTTCCAGCTCAGCGGCAACCTCACGCCGGCCAACTACTTCGGCGACGGCAAGTTCTACGCCGTCAACACCATGCAGCCGCCCTACCAGCCCAGCGGCAACGCGCCCGAGAGCACCGCCGGCAACGGCAGCCTGTATGCCGATGCGACCAAGGCCACCACGATGCCCGCGCAGACGCAGAAGAACATCGGCGACCTGCTGAACGCCAAGGGCGTGAACTGGGCCTGGTACTCGGGCTCCTGGCGTGCCGCCCTGGCCGACGGCGAGCAGGACGCGGCCGCCAAGCGCACGGTGATCTACGCGGGCGACGCCAACGGCGTGGCCTCGGCCGCGGCCGTGGACTTCCAGCCCCACCACCACCCGTTCAACTACTACAAGAATCTCGACCCGGTGACCAACGCCGCCGACCGCGCCGCGCACATGAAGGACTACGACGACCTCGTGGCCGACGCCGCCGCGGGCAAGCTGCCGGCCGTGGCCTTCTTCAAGCCCGACGGCCTGCACAACCAGCACCCGGGCTACGCCAACATCCTCGACGCCGACAACCAGATCGCCGACCTGGTCGCCAAGCTGCAGGCCAGCCCGCAGTGGAAGAACATGGTGGTCGTCGTGACCTACGACGAGAACGGCGGCCAGTGGGACCACGCCGCGCCGCCCAAGGGCGACAAGCTGGGCCCGGGCACGCGCATCCCTGCCCTCGTCATCTCGCCCTACGCGAAGAAGGGCGCGGTGGACCACACGCAGTACGACACCGCCTCGGTCCTGCGCCTCATCACGCGCCGCTGGGGCCTGGACACGCTGCCCGGCCTCAAGCAGCGCGACGACGCGCTCAAGGCCAACGGCTACGCCGCGATGGGCGACCTGACCAGCGCGCTCGACCCCGGCGCGCTCGCGCAGCCGTAAGCCGCCCGCGCGGAATAAGTGAAATAGCCGGGGCGAATCGTTTTTCGCCCCGGCGCGGGGCACGGTTCCGGGGTTCTGGCGTCACAATATTTGCACCATGACCTCACACGCCACCACCGCCCCCGATCCCGTCCAGCAGCCCCGCGAATTCCTGGAACACCTGTACCGCGTGGCCGTGCGCCGCGCGCTGCCGCTGCACAACACGGCGGCCTTCCTGCCGGAGCCCCCGAAGGGCCGCACGCTGGTGCTGGGCGCGGGCAAGGCGGGCGGCGCCATGGCGCATGCCGTGGAGGCGCTGTGGCCTGCGGACGCGCCGCTGTCGGGCCTGGTGGTCACGCGCTACCACCACACGCCGCCGCGCCCCGAGGGGCTGGCGCAGCGCATCGAGGTGGTGGAGGCCGCGCACCCCGTGCCCGACGCGGCGGGCCTGGCCGCCGCGCAGCGCATGCTGGAGCTGACCCGGGGCCTGACCGCGGACGACCTCGTGCTGTGCCTGATCTCGGGCGGCGGCTCGGCCTTGCTCACGCTGCCCGCCGAGGGCCTCACGCTCGAAGACAAGCAGAAGATCAACAAGGCGCTGCTGGAGAGCGGCGCCGCCATCGACGAGATGAACTGCGTGCGCAAGCACCTCTCGCGCATCAAGGGCGGGCGGCTCGCGGCGGCCTGCGCGCCGGCGCGCGTGGTCACGCTCACCATCAGCGACGTGCCGGGCGACGATCCTTCCGTGATCGCCAGCGGCCCCACGGTGCCCGACGCCACCACCTGCGCCGACGCGCTCGCCATCCTCCAGCGCTACCACATCGACGTGCCGCCCGCCGTGCGCGCCGCGCTCGAGGCGGGCCTGCTCGAAACGCCCAAGCCGGGCGATGCGGTGTTCGCGGGCCATGCCGTGCACATGACGGCCACACCCCAGCAGTCGCTCGAGGCGGCGGCCGAGGCCGCGCGCGCCGCGGGGCTCGCGGCCTACGTGCTGTCGGACGAGATCGAGGGCGAATCGCGCGAGGTGGGCAAGGTGCACGCGGCGCTCGCGCGCGCCGTGGCGCGGCGCGGCGCGCCGTTTCCCCGGCCCTGCGTGATCCTCTCGGGCGGCGAGACTACCGTCACCATCCGCCCGCGCCAGCCCGGCGCCGCCAAGGGGCGGGGCGGGCGCGCGGGCGAGTTCTGCATGGGCCTGGCGCAGGCGCTGCAGGGCGAGCCGAATGTGTGGGCGCTCGCGGCGGATACCGACGGCATCGACGGCGTGGAGGACAACGCGGGCGCTTGCGTGGCGCCCGACACCCTGGCGCGCGCCCGGGCCCAGGGTCTGCGCATCGCGGACTACCTGGACCGCAACGATGCCTACGGCTACTTCGACGCGCTGGGCGACCTGGTCATCACGGGACCCACGCACACGAACGTGAACGACTTCCGTGCACTCCTGATTCTGTAGCTTCTGGCGCGCTCCACTATTGGTTTCTAGATATAAAACTATCTGAATCCATTGCCTGGCGCGCGCAAGCAGCTCACTTTTTTGAAAACCCCTCGCGCGGCAGCGCCTCCCACCATTCCTTGCCGAAGCGCCCCTGCAGGAAGGCGATGAACGACTGCACCTTCTGCGGCACGAGCCGGGGCGAGGGGTAGACGGCGTGGATTTCCTGCTCGGGCAACTGCGCGGTCCTGAGCACTTCCACCACGCGCCCCGCCGCCAGCGATTCGTGCGCCACGTAACGCGGCAGCGCGGCCACGCCCATGTCGGCGCGCGCGGCAGCCAGCAGGGCCGAGAGGTTGTTGGAGCGCAGCCGCCCGGTGACGGGCACCGACACCGTCTCGCCGCTCGCATTGCGCAGGCGCCACAGGTCGTTGCCCTGCACGCTGCTGTAGATCAGCGTGGCGTGTTCCGCCAGGTCCGCGGGGCGGCGCGGCGTGCCGTGGCGGCGCAGGTAGGCGGGCGAGGCCACCAGCACCCAGGGGTTCGCGCCCAGCGTGCGCGCGCCCAGGGCCGAGTCGGCCAGCTTGCCCAGGCGGATGGCCACGTCGATGCCGTTGGCGACCAGGTCGGTGTAGCGGTCCTCGAAGCTCAGGTCGATCTGCACCTGCGGGTTCTGCGCCATGAATTCGAGCGCCAGCGGCACCACCACGCGCCGCCCGAACGCCACCGAGCTGCCCACGCGCAGCTGGCCGTGCACCTGCGTCTGGCGCACGCGCACCACGCTCTCGGCGTCGGCGATCTCGCTCACGATGGCCTTGCACTTCTCGTAGTACAGCGTGCCGGGCTCGGTCAGGCTCACGCCGCGCGTGTTGCGGTTCAGGAGGCGCACCTTGAGCCGCGCCTCCAGCGCCGCGACCTGCTTGGTCACCGTGGGCTGGGTGGTGGTGAATTCCTGCGCCACCTTGGTGAAGCTGCCCGTCTCCACCACGCGCACGAACATCTGCATTGCATCGAGGCGGTCCATGCTTTTTTCCTGCTGTCCATTCCGGTAGGGAATAAATTTTATGGTCCATCGCCACCTTCCGCCAAGGCAGGCGCTTGCCTACAGTTCCTTCATCCACAAGGAGATTGAAGCAATGGCAAAAATGAAGGCGATCGAGGCGGCCGTCAAGGTGCTCGAGAAAGAAGGCGTGAGCGTGGCGTTCGGCGTGCCCGGCGCGGCCATCAACCCGCTGTACGCGGCGCTCAAGGCGCACGGCGGCATCGGCCACATCCTGGCCCGCCACGTCGAGGGCGCGAGCCACATGGCCGAGGGCTATACCCGCGCCGTGGCCGGCAACATCGGCGTGTGCATCGGCACCAGCGGCCCGGCGGGCACCGACATGATCACGGGCCTGTACTCGGCCAGCGCGGATTCGATCCCGATTTTGTGCATCACCGGCCAGGCGCCGCGCGCGCGCCTGCACAAGGAAGACTTCCAGGCCGTGGACATCGCCACCATCGCCAAGAGCGTGACCAAGTGGGCCACCACCGTGCTCGAGCCCGCGCAGGTGCCGCGCGCCTTCCAGCAGGCCTTCCACCTGATGCGCTCGGGCCGCCCCGGCCCGGTGCTGATCGACCTGCCCATCGACGTGCAGCTCGCCGAGATCGAGTTCGACATCGACACCTACGAGCCCCTGCCGGCCTACAAGCCCGCCGCCACGCGCGGCCAGATCGAGAAGGCGCTGGAGATGCTGAACGCGCAGGAGCGCCCGCTGATCGTGGCCGGCGGCGGCATCATCAACGCCGATGCGTCCGACGACCTGGTGAAGTTCGCCGAAATCGTGGGCGTGCCCGTGGTGCCCACGCTGATGGGCTGGGGCACCATCCCCGACGACCACCCGCTGATGGTGGGCATGTGCGGCCTGCAGACCAGCCACCGCTACGGCAACGCCACCATGCTGGCGAGCGACTTCGTGCTGGGCATCGGCAACCGCTGGGCCAACCGCCACACCGGCTCGGTCGAGGTCTACACCAAGGGCCGCAAGTTCGTGCACGTGGATATCGAGCCCACGCAGATCGGCCGCGTGTTCGCGCCGGACCTGGGCATCGTCTCCGACGCGGGCGCGGCGCTCAAGCTCTTCGTCGAAGTGGCCGCCGAGTGGAAGCAGGCCGGCAAGCTGCGCGATTGGAGCGGCTGGGCCCAGGAGTGCTTCGAGCGCAAGCGCGACGTGGAATTCCTGCGCAAGACCAACTTCGACAATGTGCCGGTCAAGCCCCAGCGCGTGTACCAGTGCATGAACAACAACCTGGACAAGGACACCTGCTACGTTTCCACCATCGGCCTGTCGCAGATCGCGGGCGCGCAGTTCCTGCACGTGTACAAGCCGCGCCACTGGATCAACTGCGGCCAGGCGGGCCCGCTGGGCTGGACCATTCCCGCCGCCCTGGGCGTGCGCGTGGCCGATCCGGCGCGCAAGATCGTGGCGCTCTCGGGCGACTACGACTTCCAGTTCATGATCGAGGAACTGGCCGTGGGCGCGCAGTTCAAGCTGCCCTACGTGCACGTGCTGGTCAATAACAGCTACCTGGGCCTGATCCGCCAGGCGCAGCGCGCCTTCAGCATCGACTACTGCGTGCAGCTCGCGTTCAACAACATCAACATGGACGAAAGCGCACCCTCGTACGGCTACGGCGTGGACCACGTCAAGGTGGTCGAGGGCCTGGGCTGCAAGGCCATCCGCGTGACCCGCCCCGACGACTTCACCCCCGCCATGAAGCAGGCCGAGGCCTGGATGGCCGAGCACCAGACCCCCGTGGTGATCGAGGTGATCCTGGAGCGCGTGACCAACATCTCCATGGGCGCCGAAATCGACAACGTGGTCGAGTTCGAGGAACTGGCCACGGGCAGCATCGACGCGCCCAGCGCCATCGCCATGCTCGACTGACCTTCCCCACCCCAGGCATGCGCGCCCTGCGCCCAGGGCGCGCCGCCTTTCCCACCGGAGACCGATCCCATGCCCCGTTTCGCTGCCAACCTCAGCATGCTGTTCACCGAGGTGCCCTTCATCGACCGCTTCGAGCGCGCCGCCCAGGCGGGCTTTGAGGCCGTGGAGTTCCTCTTCCCCTACGCCCACACGCCCGAGGAGGTGCGCGCCCAGATCGACGCGCACCGGCTCCAGATCGTGCTGCACAACCTGCCCGCGGGCGACTGGGACGCGGGCGAGCGCGGCATCGCCGTCGATCCGGCCCGCGTGGAGGAATTCCGCGCGGGCGTGGCCAAGGCCATCACCTACGCCAAGGCCCTGGGTGTGCCCCAGCTCAACTGCCTGGCGGGCAAGGCGCCCGCGGGCGTGGACGCCGCCACGCTGCGCCGCACCTTCGTGGAGAACCTGCGCTTCGCCGCGGCCGAACTCAAGAAGGCCGGCCTGCGCCTGCTGATCGAGCCCATCAACCCGTTCGACATCCCCGGCTTCTACCTGAACCGCACCGACCAGGCGCTCTCCATCCTCGACGAGGTGGGCGCGGACAACGCCTTCGTGCAGTACGACATCTACCACGCCCAGCGCGTGGAGGGCGAGCTGGCCGCCACCCTGCAAAAGCACCTGGCGCGCATCGGCCACGTGCAATTGGCCGACAACCCCGGCCGCAACGAACCCGGCACGGGCGAGATCAACTACCCGTTCCTCTTCAAGCACCTGGACCGCATCGGCTACCAGGGCTGGGTGGGCTGCGAGTACAAGCCCGCCGCCGCGACGGAGGCCGGCCTGGGCTGGATCAAGGCCCTGGCCTGAACGAATCAACACAAGGAGAACATCGACATGACGAACACCCCCCTCAAACTCGGTTTCATCGGCCTGGGCATCATGGGCGCACCCATGTGCGGCCACCTCATCGCCGCGGGCCACCAGCTCTTCGTGAACACCGTGGGCAAGGTGCCCGCAGCCATCGCCGAGACCAGCGCCACGCAGTGCACCAGCGCCGCCAACGTGGCCGAGCGCGCCGACATCATCTTCGTGATGGTGCCCGACACGCCCGACGTGGAGAAGGTGCTGTTCGGCGAGAACGGCGTGGCCCAGGGCCTCAAGGGCAGCAGCGGCAAGATCGTGGTGGACATGAGCTCCATCTCGCCCGTGGCCACCAAGGAATTCGCCAAGCGCATCGAGGCCGTGGGCGCGCAGTACCTCGACGCCCCCGTCTCCGGCGGCGAAGTGGGCGCCAAGAACGCCACCCTGTCCATCATGGTCGGCGGCCCCGACGCGGCGTTCGCCCGCGTCCAGCCCCTGTTCGAGCTGATGGGCAAGAACATCACCCTGGTGGGCGGCAACGGCGACGGCCAGACCGCCAAGGTGGCCAACCAGATCATCGTGGCCCTGAACATCGAGGCCGTGGCCGAGGCGCTGCTGTTCGCGAGCAAGGCCGGGGCCGATCCGGCCCGCGTGCGCCAGGCGCTGCTGGGCGGCTTCGCCTCCAGCAAGATCCTGGAAGTGCACGCCGAACGCATGATCAACCGCACGTTCGAGCCGGGCTTCCGCATCGCGCTGCACCAGAAGGATCTGAACCTGGCCCTGTCCAGCGCCCGCGCGCTGGGCGTGTCGCTGCCCAACACGGCCACGGCGCAGGAGCTGTTCAACGCCTGCGCGGCGCACGGCGGCGCGGCCTGGGACCACTCGGGCATGGTGCGCGCGCTGGAGAAGATGGCGAACTTCGAGATTGGGCAGAAGGCCCCCGGCTGAGCCGCCTTCGCCGCCAGGCCCATGCAAAGGCCGCGCCCCGTGGGAGGCGCGGCCTTTTTTCTGGTTGAAAGCCTTTGAGGCCTCCAAGCCGCCAGGGGCAAGCGCCGGCAGCTATCGAATCAGGAGTCTCAATACCCCAGTGTCTTCCCGTCCGGGTTGCGCGGATCGGAGTAGCCGTAGAGCATGCCGCCCTGCATCTGGATGGTCTGCGTGCGGCCCATCGAGGCCTTGAGCGCCACGTTGTGGCCGCGTGCCTTCAGCAGCGCGACGGTGTCGGGCGAGATGCCCTTTTCGATGCGCAGCTCGTCGGGCGTCCACTGGTGGTGGATGCGCGGCGTGGCGGCGGCCTCGGCGGGGTTCATGTGGAAGTCGATCATGTTGACCACCGTCTGCAGCACCGTGGTGATGATGCGCGCGCCGCCCGGGCTGCCGGTGACGAAGGCGATCTTGCCGTCCTTGAGCACGATGGTGGGCGTCATCGACGACAGCGGGCGCTTGCCCGCGGCCACGGCGTTGGCGTCGCCGCCCACGAGGCCGTAGGCGTTGGCCACGCCGGGCTTGGCCGAGAAGTCGTCCATCTCGTTGTTCAGCAGGATGCCCGTGCCCTTGGCGACGATGCCGCTGCCGAAGTTGGTGTTGAGCGTGTAGGTCACGGCCACGGCGTTGCCCGCCTTGTCCACCACGGAGAAATGCGTGGTCTGGTCGCTTTCGTACGGCTGGGGCTTGCCGGGCTTGATCTCCTTGGCCGGGCGGGCGCGGTTGGCGTCGATGGTCTTGAGCAGCGACGCGGCATAGGCCTTGGACGTGAGGCCCTGGAGCGGGATCTTCACGAAGTCCGGGTCGCCCAGGTATTCCGAGCGGTCGGCGTAGGCCAGCTTCATGCTCTCGGCCATGTAGTGGATGGTCTGCGCGCTGTTGGAGCCCCACTGCGCGAGCGGCAGCGGCTCGAGCATGTTGAGGATCTGCACCAGGTGCGCGCCGCCGGACGAGGGCGGGGGCATGGTCACGATCTCGTAGCCGCGGTAGGTGCCGCGCGTGGGCGCGCGCTCCACCACCTTGTAGCCGCGCAGGTCCTGCAGCGTGATCGCGTTGGGGTGCGGCGCCATCTCGGCGGCGATCTTCTGGGCGATAGCGCCCTCGTAGAAGGCCTTGGCGCCCTGCTGGCCGATCAGCTTCATCGACTCGGCCAGGTCCTTCTGCACCAGCAGGTCGCCGCGCTGGAGGGGCTCGCCGTTCTTCCAGAAGATGGCCTTCGTGGCGGGCCACTGGCCCATGTTCTTCTTCTCCTGCGCGAGGGTCTTGGCCAGCGTCTCGCTCACCGGGTAGCCGTGCTCGGCCAGCGCGATGGCGGGCGCGATCACCTTGGCCAGCGGCAGGGTGCCCCAGGTCTTGATCGCATGCTCCATGCCCGCCACGGTGCCGGGCACGCCCACGGCGTAGTGGGTGTAGAGCGACTTGCCGTTGACCACGTTGCCCTTGGCGTCGAGGTACATGTCGCGCGTGGCCCGGGCGGGCGCCACTTCGCGGAAGTCCAGCGCCACGTTCCTGCCCGTCTTGGCGTCGTGCACCACCATGAAGCCGCCGCCGCCGAGGTTGCCCGCGTTGGGCAGCGCCACGGCCAGCGCGAAGCCGATGCCCACGGCCGCATCCACGGCGTTGCCGCCGGACTTCAGGATGTCGAGGCCGATCTTCGAGGCCAGTTCCTGCTCGGTAGCCACCATGCCGTTCTGCGCGACGACGGGGTGGAACACGTCCATGTCGAAGTCGTAGGCGGCGCCCGCGGCCTGCGCGGCCGCGGTCTGCTGGACGGCGGCGGGCGGCTGGGCCGCGGCCTGCGGCGGCGTGCCGCTGCACGCGGCAAGGCTGGCCAGGGCCAGCGCCAGGCTGCTGGCGAGCAGCGTCGATCGGATGTTCATGCGTTCGTCTCCTTGGCAGTTGATCGGGCGAAACCAGTGTAGGCCGAACGGTGCGCGGGCCCCATGCTGGATATGCAACGGGTTATGAATGGAACACGGGTTCGCGGGGTAATCCCTGCTTTTATGATGTACAAAAAGTGTATACACTTTGAGTCATCACACACCGCACCCCGCGGCTTGAAGGAGAAGTTCCATGGGCCTGAGCACCCACGTCCTCGACACGATGAATGGCTGCCCCGCCGCGGGCATGGCGGTGGCGCTGTACGCCACGCAAGGCGAGCAGGCCACGCTGGTCAAGAGCCTGGTGCTCAACCACGACGGCCGCACCGACGCGCCGCTGTTCGACAACCACAGCCTGAAGCCCGGCACCTACCGCCTGACCTTCGACGTGGCCGCCTACTTCAAGGCCCGCGGCGTGCAGTTGCCCGAGCCCAATTTCCTGAACAAGGTGAGCCTGGACTTCGGCGTGGCCCACGCCGACCAGCACTACCACGTGCCGCTGCTCGTGAGCCCGTGGAGCTATTCCACGTACCGCGGCTCCTGATCAGTTCTGCCGCTGGCCCTCGGTGAGCGTATCGAGCTGGAAGCGGCCCGACTCGTCCCACAGCCACACGTCGGTGTAGGTCACGCGCCCCAGGCGCGCGGGCACGGGGAAGGGCGCGGCGGCGCGCACGGTGCGCTCGATCTCGGCCACCACCTCGGGCGCGTGGCTGGGCTTGCGCATCCAGTGCAGGCGCGTGACGCGGCCCGCGCGGTCGATGTCCACCTCCAGCACGCCCACGGCGTAGAGCATCGGGGGCAGCGTGCCCTGGTAGATGCGCTGGGCGTTGAGCGCGTACAGGTGGCGCGCGGCGTCCTGCCGGTAGGCGCGCGGCGTGCCGGCCTGCGAGGCGGCGGGCGCGGGGCCGGTGGCGGTGCCCGCGGGGGCCGTACCGGGCGCGCTGGGCGCGGGGGCAGGAGGAGACTGGCAGCCTGCGAGCAGCAGGGCCGTGGCCGCCACGAGGCTGGCCGGGAAACAGGTGCGGAACGACATGGTGGGGTGGGCGCGTATGCTGACTGCAGATCTGGAGGATAGGCCGTGACAGCGTTGCAGATGTTGCTGGATGTGCTGGCACGGGAGCCCGTCTGCCTGGTGGAGGTCGAGTCTACCCAAGGCTCCGCGCCGCGCGAGCGCGGGGCCTGGATGGCGGTTTCCGCCGGGGGCCTCGTGGACACCATCGGTGGCGGGCATCTCGAATTCGAGGCCATCGCCGAGGCGCGGCAGCGCCTTGCCGGCGCCACGGGCCCCGATGTGCTGCGCTACCCGCTCGGCCCGAGCCTGGGCCAGTGCTGCGGCGGCGTGGTGCACCTGCGCTTCACCTGCGTGGTCGCGGCCGACGCGGCAGCCCTGCGCGCGCGCCTCACGCGGCACCACCGGCCCGTGGCGCTGTTCGGCGGCGGGCACGTGGGCCATGCCATCGCGCGCGCGCTGGCGCCGCTGCCCTACACGCTCACGTGGATCGACAGCCGCGACGGCATCTTCCCCGACCCGGCGCCCGAGGGCACGGAGTGCGAGCACTCCGACCCGGTGCAGGCGGCCGTGCCCGCGCTCCCGGCGGGCGCCATGGTGCTCATCATGAGCTTCAGCCACGCCGAGGACCTGGACATCGTGGCCGCCTGCCTGAAGCGCCAGCGCGCGCGCGGCGACCTGCCCTTCATCGGCCTCATCGGCAGCAAGACCAAGTGGGCCACCTTCGGCCGCCGCCTGCGCGAGCGCGGCTTCACCGACGAGGAGCTGGCCCACGTCACCTGCCCCATCGGCGTGCCCGGCATCACGGGCAAGGAGCCCGAGGTGATCGCCGTGGCGGTGGCGGCGCAGCTGCTGCAGCAGGTTTAAGAAAAATCGGCCTCCAGCGCCCGCCAGCCGGGTGCAAGCAGCTATTTAAAGGATAGCAATTCAGCGCAACATGCAGGGGCGCTTGTGGTCGAACTTCCAGCCGGGGATGAGGTACTGCATGGCGATCGCGTCGTCGCGCGCACCCAGGCCATGCTGCTGGTACAGGGCGTTGGCGCGTTGCAGCGCTGCGCGGTCCACGGTCACGCCCAGGCCCGGCGTCTTCGGCACTTCGACGAAGCCGCCCCGGATCTGCAGCGGGTTGTGCGTGAGGAACTGCCCGTCCTGCCAGATCCAGTGCGTGTCGATGGCCGTGACCTTGCCCGGCACGGCGGCGGCCACGTGGGTGAACATGGCCAGCGAGATGTCGAAGTGGTTGTTGGAGTGC
>Ga0222423_1000270_pt1 | contig 43607 bp, 75 predicted proteins | sample 3A0metagenome_FD_182472 | JGI IMG/M metagenome (GOLD analysis project Ga0222423, IMG submission 182472) | Enriched microbial communities from leaf-cutter ant dump, University of Wisconsin, Madison, United States - 3A0 (version 2) | ecosystem: Environmental > Terrestrial > Nest > Insects nest >...
GGCATGGGCATCAAGGGGATCTCGGTGGCCTCGGGCGTCTCGACGGGCACGCTGTCCAAGATCATCTACGGCATGGTGCGCGAGGACGGCACGCGTCGTCCGCCGTGCGCGACGGTGCACGAGCGCACCGCGCGCCGCGTCCTCGCGGTCGGCATCGACCAGGTGCGCGACGGTACCCGTGTCGACGCGCTCGGCACCCGCCGTCGCGTGCAGGCGCTCGTCGCGTGCGGGTGGTCGCTGCCGCTCGTCGCGGAGGTCGCCGGCATCGACACGCAGGTGATGCACCGGCTCGACGATGCGACGCACGTCGAGGCCCGCACGGCCCGCGCCGTCGCCGCAGCCTACGACGAGCTGTGGAACGTCGCTCCGCCCGCCGCGACGAGGTGGGAGCGCGGCAGCATCGCGCGCGCACGGAACGTGGCCCGTAAGCGCGGGTACGCACCTCCGCTCGCGTGGGACGACATCGACGACCCGGCGTGCGTGCCGGACGTCGGCGAGACCTCGCGCGGGGTCGACCTCGACGAGTGGATGCACCTCGTGCGCGGCGGGGACATCCCCGAGGTCGCCGCGCAGAGGATCGGGAGCATGCTCGCCTACGTGCGCCACGTCGCCAAGGAGCAGGGCCGCGCGGACGTGCTGCGCGCCATGGCCGAGCACGTCGTGCTCACCTCGACGCGCGCCGTCGAGATCGCGCGCGCCGAGGCGCTGCTCTCCGACCTGAGGGCCGCGTCGTGAGCGTCGACCTGGACCTGCTCGGGCACCTCGCGCTGCTCGACGCCACCGAGACGGCCGAGGAGTGGGGGCACGGCGTGGCGACGTCGGGACCCATCGACCGATGGGCTGCGGACGGCGGCATCGAGCGCGTGTGGCTGTGCGAGTGCGGGCAGACGATCCCCGACCGCGCATGGTCGCTGCACCTGACGACCTACCCCGACCCGCGCCCGATCCCGACGACGGTCCTCGGCACCACGACCGCGCTCGGCGAGCAGGGCCGCGCGCTGTGGACCGAACTCGCCCAGCAGGTCGGCGCGTGCATCGCCTGCGGGCACGCGCGCATCCACCACGGCATCCACGTCGACGTGCACAAGGAGTCCGGCCTCAACGGCGACTGCACGAGGTGCGGCTGCAACACGTACCGAGGCGACCCCATGCAGTACGAGCTCACGACAATCCGCGAGATCCAAGCCCGACGACGACGAGAGAGAGGTGCGGCGTGATGGACCTGCTCGACCACCTCGAGGAACTCCTCGCCGGAGAGCAGGCCCCCGCCCGCGCGTGGCACGACGTGAGCGAGAAGAGCGCCGTCTGGATCTGGTGCCACCTCCCGCCGCCGCGAAACTCCGCGTGCCACCTCAGGATCAACCTCGGCGGTCGGGACGCGATGTTCGGGCAGCCGGAGGACTACCTCGGCACATGCTCGTGCGGCACGTGGAAGCCGGCGCTCATCCACGGCCGCGACGGGCGGGACGAACTGATCCATGCCTGGTGCGCGCATGCGTGGCGCGACGCCGGCACGACCACCCCCGTCGTCGTCGACGAGCGATCCGGCAGGCGCGTCAGCAAGCACACCCGCTGCGAGTGCGGCACGACGGCCTACGGGCCGTGCGGCGCACTCAATGCCACGACGAGCCACCTCCCTGACGGGCGATGGCTCACCACGTCCCACTGCAACTGCCGCGCGCTCGCGTGGCTCGAGATCTACGGAACACGGAGCACCGCATGACCTGGATCGACAACGCCGCGTGCGTCGGGGAGCCGTCGAGCACGTTCTACCTCGGCGACGGCGAGCACATGCGCCCGGGCCGCTTCGACCGGGCGCGCGACCTCTGCAGTGCGTGCCCGGTGCGGCAGGCGTGCCTCGACGACGCGCTCGAGCTCGAGAAGGGCTGGGGCTCGCACGGCTTCCGGGGTGGCCTCACCGCCGACGAGCGCATGAAGATCATCCGGCGCACCACGCAGTACCGCAAGCCCACACGCAAGCGCGTCCGGGCCGCGAAGTCGAAGCCCGAGCAGAAGCCAGCACCCCCACCGAAGCCGCCCGCCCCCAACGCCCGCACGCCCGAGCGCTACGAGGCCTGGCGCGCATCCCCCGCCTACGCCATGACGCTCGCCGCCTACGAGGCGATCACCGACCACCCCGACCTCGCGCTCGCCGCGCGCCGACGAGCCCTCCTGGAGGCCGCATGACCACCGTCTACACCCAGCCCGCGTGCCAACCGTGCATCGCCACGAAGCGCGCGCTCACCAAGCGCGGCGTCGAGTTCCGTGAGGTCGACCTCACGACCGACCCCGACGCTCTCGAGACCGTCCGCGCGCTCGGACACACACAGGCCCCCGTCGTCGTCTCCGGCGACGCCCACTGGTCCGGCTTCCGACCCGACCGCATCGCCGCGCTCGCGGCAGAGAAGAGGACAGCATGAGCACCCCGATCACCGTCGTGGGCCGCATCGGCCAGGCCGAGCTGCGCTTCACGAGCGGCGGCAAGGCGGTCCTGAACGGGTCGGTCGCGAAGCAGAAGCGCTCCCGGAGCGCTGCTGGCGAGTGGGAGGACTCCGGCGTCGACTGGCACCGGTTCGCGCTCTGGGGCGCGAAGGCCGAGGCTGCCGCAGAGGTCGTGCAGAAGGGTGTCCTCGTCATCGTCACCGGCGACCTCGAGTCCCGCGACTACGAGACGCGTGACGGCGACAAGCGCACCGTGTGGGAGATCCGCGCCCAGGAGGTCGGCGTCATCCCGACCGCCCGGACGTCCGCTCGTGCCGCCGCGCCAGCCACCGACCCGTGGGCCGCCGACCGAGCGCCGCAGGAGCCGCCGTGGTGACCGGCCGCGAGACCAACATCCGCCTCTCGTGCGCGCTGCCGACCGTCGCGGTCGTCCTCGCGCTCGTCGTGCTCGTCGCGAAGATCCTCGGCGCGCCGATCTCGTGGTGGCTCGTCGCCGCAGCGCTCATGCTGCCCGGCGTGCTCACCCTGCTCGCGTTCGCCCTCGCGATGATCGTCGTCGCGCTCATCGCCCTCATCGGCGACACCAGCCGCCGCTAGCCCGCACGCACCGAGGCCCGCACGTCCGCCCACGACGAGCGGGCCTCGGCGTGTCCGAAGAATCGAGACATCCGTGCACACCGTCACCATGACCATCGGCGCGGCGAACCTGCTCACGGCCAACCAGCGCATGCACCACCACGAGCGAGCGCGCATCGTCCGCATCCTGCGCCGCGCGGCCGCCGATGCCGCCGCATCCCAGGGCGCGCCCCGCCTCGAGCGGGCGCACATCGTCGTGCACGTCGCATGGCCCGACCGACGTCGACGCGACGCGCACAACCTCTACGTCACGGCGAAGGCCTGCATCGACGGACTCGTCGACTACGGCCTCATCCCCGACGACGACGACACGCACCTCATCGGCCCAGACTTCCGCGTCGACCCCGAGCTCTCGGGCATCCGGCGCGCTACCCGCCTCACGTTCCACATCAAGGAGGTCCCGTGACCCGCTACCGCACCCGCTCGGCACCTGTCGACGCGATCCGCTACCGACCCGGCCCCGGCGGCAACTGCGCCGAGGTCGCGGCGTTCATCGACGACGACGTCGAGCACGACGACCGCGCATGCACGCCCGAGCAGCCGCTCGAGGTGTTCACCGTCGCCGGCTGGGCGAGCGCGCTCCCCGGCGACTGGATCACCCGGGAGCGCGACGGACTCGGCCTCTACGGCGACGAGCGCTTCCACGAGCTCTTCGAGGAGGCCTCGTGACGCTCTCCACGTGCGCGCTGTGCGGCCTCAAGTTCGACCCGGAGAGCGCCGACGAGCGCCGCCGGCACCGCCTTCTGTACGGCCACACGCCGTCCGCGCGACCGAGATCGGAGTAGTCATGGCCTGGGGAAAGGTCGACGACCGATTGCACTCCCACCCCAAGTGGAGACGCGCCAGTAAGGGCGCGCGAGCCCTCTGGACCACAGCACTGTCCTGGTGCTCGTCGTTCCCGTCAGACGGCATCGTGCCCGCACACATGCTCGCCGCCCTCGATGGCACGACCGCCGAGGCGAAGTCGCTCGTCGAGGCTGGGCTATGGGTCGAGCGCAACGACGGATGGGCCTTCCACGAGTGGTCCGAACGCAACCCGGACGCGAGCTCGCTCATCGCCAAGAAGGCCGCGATGAGCGAAGGAGGCGCGCACGGGCTGCACACGAGGTGGCACGTGAAGCGCAACCTCTACGTGCCTGGCTGCGAGTGGTGCAAGCGGACATAGTCCCGTGCCCTATCGATAGCCCACCCAATAGCCCCCCCTATAGGGAGGGCTATTGCCCTCCGTAATGGCCCCCGAATACTCCGTACCCGTACCCGTACCCAGGGGCTATCGCTGTCGTCTCTAGTTCCGTACAGAGATAGATCCAGTCAGACGTCAAATCGTCACTTACGTAACGCGCGAGGCCGCGACGGATTGACGCCTGACACGAAGGAGAATCCATGCCCACCCGCGACGAGATCGAGCGCATCGCGGCCGCGATGAACGCGATCCGACCCGCCTGGGCCGTTCGCTCGCTCGTCACCTACCTCGAGCGCCACCACGCCGCGCGCACGTACCGAGACCTGGCCGTCGCGGGCGTCATCGTCGCGCTCGACGAGCGCACGCAGACGCCGAAGCTGCTCGAGCAGCACGGCCCGTGGTGGGCGGCCAGCGCCCCGCCGGGCGACACGGGCGGACCGCCGGCCCCCAAGTGCCCCCACCCCGGCCACACGTCCTACCCGGCCCACAACTGCGGCGCGTGCCGCAGCGAAGGCCTCGAGACCACCGCCCCTCGCGACACCCGTCCGAGGGGCGTTCCCATGCCCGCGACCGTGCGGGCCCAGATCGACCGACTGAGGAGAATGTCATGACCAGAACGATCACGACGGCTGCCGAGCTCGCCGCGCTGCCCGTGGGGAGCGTGGTGCGTGGTGCCAAGCTCTGGTACGGCCCTGCGGCCGTGATCTACGTCCGGCAGGAGGAGTTCTGGTACTGCGGCTGGGGCGTTGAGGAGGAGGCGCAGGTCGTCCTCCCCGTCGTCGTCCTGCACGACCCGTCCGCGCCGGTCGTCCGGGAGGTGTCCTGCGAGGACGTGGCCGACGTGCTGTGCGGCAACACCGGGTGCTCGTGCGCCGTGTGCGCCGATAGCGCCCGGCACCTCGCCGACGACCTCCTCGCGCGCTTCGTCATCACCGAGAGGGGCGAGCGATGAGCAACCACCTCGTGACGCTCGTCCGCGACCGCGCCGTCGCGGCCGACGAGCACAGGCAGCACCGTAAGGCCGCGAGTGCGGCGCAGGCACGCTACGAGGCGCTCGGTGACCGGATCGCCCAGGAGCGCGCCCGGCTCGCCCAGGAGACCGCGTCCGCGCCCGACGCGGTGGTCGTGTGGCGCGACGAGGACGGCCTCGTGGCCGGGTGCACGGCATGCGACTGGACGCTGACGCTCGAGCGCATCGACGTCCTCGACCGCATCCCGGACTGGCATGCGGACGCGCACCGGTACGGGCAGCGCGTCACCGTCAACGGTCGGGGGCTCTCCGCGCGCTGGGGGGGGCTTCCGGTGTCGTGTACGACGTCCTGGCCAGGTCGACGCGCGGGCGGGACGAGGTGCTCGTCGCGCTCGACGACGGCGCGTGGTGGGGCTTCTCGCGCAAGCATCTGGACTCGGCGGAGGTGATCCCGTGAGCGCCCTGTTTGAGGCCGCGACGCTCTTCGACATCGACCCTGACCCCGCGCCCGCGGTCACCTCGGGCGTCGACTGGGACCGGCTCGACGGCCTCGCGTTCCTGTACACCGCGACGGCGAAGGGCACCTCCACCGGCATCCGCTTCGCCGCGAGCATCGCCGACGCCCAGCGGTGGTGCTCCTCCGACGTATCTCGCGGCGTCATCCGCGGGACCGCATGGGCGTACATGTGGACCTCGGCGTCGAACTACATTCGCCACCACTCCGGCGACGGCAGCGTCTACGGCGTCGGCACGCCTCGCATCGACCTGACCGGCTGCACGGACAACGGCGAGTGGGACGACCGGATCGCCGCCGAGGGCGTGACAAAGATCGCGCTCGACGAGCTGGCGCAGATCCTCCGCGACTGCGGCGTCCAGGTGAGTGGGCGATGACGATGCTGACCGTCGAGACCTACGTCCAGTGGCGCGACCGTGCGGTGCGCGAGATCGCCGAGGAGTACGAGCTCACGCTCGCCGAGGCGCGCGCCGAGACCCCGCCCTCGATGGTCTCCGAGGGCGAGTGGTGGCGGTACGTGCTGCACGCCGTCGAGTGCGGCGCGACCGTGACGACGAGCCTGCTGCGGTCCCTGTCGGACGCGCAGTGGCGAGACCTGGCGCTCACGCAGCGCCTGCGCGCGGACGACGCGCTCCGTGCGGACTGGGGGCGGGCGCGTGCGGGCTGGACTGCCGCCGAGCGCCGCGCCATGACCGCCCACACCGTCGACCCGTCGCTCGGTCCCGGCTGCACGCGTTGTGCCGCCCTCCCCGACGATCCCGGCCCGTGCGACCCGCCCGAGCCGTACCACCCGACCGAGAAGGAGACCGACCGATGACGCTGCGACCCGTGACCTACTTCGAGGTCGCCTGCGACCACGAGGGCTGCGAGGTGAAGACTGGCGACCTCGCCGACTACTCCGGGTGGCTGGGGGCCAGCCATGCCGTTGAGGACTGGGAGGACAGCGGCGGGCAGACCGTGGGCGACCGCCACTACTGCCCGGACCACCGCGTGCCGGAGTGCTGCGAGTGCGACGCGACCGACGGCCTCGTCGAGGGCCACGTCGACGGCGACATGTACTGCCCGACGCACATCCTGACCGTGAGGAGTGCCCCGTGACCGACATCCTGCCGAGCTTGGACGCGATCCAGGCACGAGCCGACGCCGCCACCGAAGGACCGTGGGACGACGAGGACTGCGAGGGCGAACTCTCCGTCCGCGCCGGAACTGCCATCACCCAGTGGAAGACGCTCCCGAGCGGGACGCGCATGGGCACGCCTGCCTCGTCGTGGAAGTCGTCCGACCTCATCGCGGAGTGGGACCTCGACACCTGGGACTGGGGCGAGGACCCGAACGACGACCAGCGTCGCCAGGACGCCGAGTTCATCGCCGCCGCTCGCACTGACGTGCCCGCGCTCGTCGCTGCCCTCCGCGCCGCGCTCGCGCTCCACCGTGGAGGTGCTGAGGTGCTGGGCTACGACGAGGAGGGCGTCTACGGCTACGTCCCCGCGTGCGTCGAGTGCGGCCACGCGGTGCCCTGCCCGACCGTCCGCGCGGTCACCGCGCACATCGACACCACCCCGAAGGAGGACGGACGATGAGCGAACACCTGACGCCGCTCCGCGCGGCCTACATCACGCAGTTGGAGCGCACCTACCGGAGATTCTCGCGAGGCATCCCCACCCCTGAGCAGTGCCACGCTTGGGAGGCTGACGCCGACGCGATCATCGCCGCCCACGACGCCGAGGTGCGGGCGACCGCCACGCGCGAGGAGCGCTGGCGGTGCATCGCCCTCCTCCGGAAGAAGTTCGGCATCACGAACCGCGCCGCGGGCTGGCTCGACCGAGAGGTTGGGCGCTGGCCTGACCAGGTCCGCGCCGAGGCGTGGGACGAGGGGCACGAGGCCGGGACCATCAACGCGCACGAGCACCGGCACGGGCGACGCATGACCAACCCCTACCGCGAGGGAGGTGCGTCGTGAGTGCGAACAGGCTCGTAGCGATCTTCGGCATCCTCCTCGCCGTCGCGTACACGGTCGGCGCGGTGCTGTTCATGCTCGCCGACCGTCACGGGCTCGCCGCATGGTGGTCGTTCCTGGCCCTCTGGTCCGTCGCGCTCGCGGCGGCGTGGTGGCGGCGCGAGGGAGGTGCGTCGTGAGCGACTGGGCGAGCACGACCGCCGAGGAGAACGCGCGCCTCAACCTCCGGCACCTCGACGAGCTGACGCTGGCCGTCTGCTACCTCCGTGACGGCACCTACTCCAAGCGTCGGTTCCTCGACGAGGCCGAGTGGATCGCGGACGAGTACAGCCCCAGCCGTGTCGCCGAGCGACGCCGGAGGGTCGAGGATGCCAGACGGGAGCTGCGCCGCGACCGACCGCGCCTCGTGTCCCCCAAGTACGCGAGGCTCAACCCGCGCCGACTCGTCGTCATCCGCGACACGGACGCCGAGGGGTGGCCCGAGTGGATGATCTACCGCGGTGCCCAGGACCTCAGCACCCACCCCACCCACGCCGAGGCGATCACCGCCGCGCAGCGGATCGCACGGGAGCGCGTCTACACCGCCTGGACGACCCCGGACAGCGGCACCCGCGCCGACTACGGGCTCATGGTCGGGTGACCATGAGCGGCTACACCATCCACGCCGTCTGCCGCTGGCACCACGGACGGGCACCCCACTGCACCATCTGCGGCGACCCCTGGCCCTGCCGACGAGTCCGCACCTGACCCGAGCGGCCCCGCACCACACCGGGTGCGGGGCCGCAGCCATGACCACGAAAGGAGCACGCATGACCGACGACGAGCGCGACGAGGCGATCGACGCCGAGTGCGACCTCATCCGGGGCGCACTCACCCGCCTCGCGCTTCTGCGCAACCCCGACTACGACGACGACCCGCCCTACGTCATCGGCTGGACCGCCACCGTCGAGTGGACCAACACCGAGCTCGAGCGCAACGGCCAGGGCGGTGTGTTCACCGAGGCACCACGTGGACAGTCGCTCTCCGCCAGCCGCGGCCTCGGCGAGTTCGCCGTCGACGCCTACCGCATGCCACCTGAGGAGGCCCCGTGATCGACCCCACCTGCATCCACACCTGGACCCCCGACGCCGACGCCTACGCCTGCTCGTCGTGCGACGCGACCTCGGCCGCATGTGTCGCGCACGACGGCCCGACCGGATCGAGCCTGCTCATCTGCGAGGGCTGCATCGCCCGCGAGCGCACCGTGCTCGACGTCATCGACCTGCACCTGGACCAGTGGGACGAGCGCGACCGCAACCGGGGTCGCTCGCCGGCGGCCTTCACGCTCGTGCCCATGGCTCAGGCGCGCGAGGACGGCGAGGGCGGGCCCGAGGACATCCACGCCGCGCTGCTCGGCTGGGTAGCGCGCTGGACCGAGCACACCGGCGCGAGCGGCCAGGGCGCGAGCGACTACCTGCGCGGGCACATCATGTGGGCCGCGCACAACCGTGAGGCGAGCTCGTGGGAGGAGTACCGGCGATCCGTGCGCAGCATCCGTGCCGCCGCGCGCTCGCTCGTCGGCCTCGCCCCCGAGCGGCTGGCGGACCGCTGCCCGCACTGCCGCGCGCTCGTCGTGCGCGACCGCTGCGACGCCGAGGGCAGGCCGCACCCGGACGGGCTGCAGGACGAGCCGAGGTGCGTCGGCTGCGGCACCGTGTGGCCGAACGTCGAGAGGTTCACCCTCGCCGTGCACGAGCGCATCGAGACGCTGCCCGAGGACATGCCCGACACGTGGGTGACGCTCGCGGAGGCCAAGCGGTTCTTCCCGGACGTGCCCGCCGTGTCGTGGCGGGTGTGGCGCTTCCGGGGTCGGCTGCGGGCGCAGGACGGCTACTACCGGCTGGGCGACGTCGTCGCGCTCGTCAACACGCGGACGACGGTTAGCGTCTCGCGGCCGATGTCTGCTACGGTGTAACGCATCCGGGTGCTTCGTGCACCCAAAAACAGGCCCCGACGTCACAGGCGCGGGGCCTTCGTCGCGTCCAGGGCCGGATGCGACTCGGCGTCAACGCGGGCCGGGACCGCGAACACATCCCGCGAAGGCCGGCTGAGGGGCCTACCCCGGTGATTCTCCCCCTTGCAGCGCCGCGACCTGCGCCACCACTCGGCGGACCCCCTGACCGCCACACGCTCGCCCCGACCGCTGCGCGGGGCGAGCACCGGACAGCGTGAGCGATGGACGCTCAGGCGGCTGTAAACCGCCCGCTCCGGCACCCTGGTTCGATTCCAGGGCTGTCCACGAGACCCCCGCGTTCTAGGCCGTGGGGCGTCGTCTACTCCCCTCGTCACGGCCCGGACCGTCGACCAACACTCGCCGCGCATGCGACCGACGAGAGCCGTCGTGACGAGGGGGCACGAGCTCGACGAACACCTGAGGGCAGGGGCCCACCCCCCCTACCCGGGTACGTTCGAGACCGCGGGGTTCTGCTGATTTCCGGACGTACAGGTTCGGGCGCTTTCCAGTGGTGGCCATTCCCGAGCGTGGAGGTGCCCGATGCCCCGCGCCCCGAAGGCCTGCGGCCGCCTCGGTTGCGAGGCCCGCGTGTCCGGTCGCACCTACTGCGACGAGCACGCCCGCAGGCCGCTCTCCCCGTCTGCTCGCGCGGCCCGTGATCCCGACGAGCGTGCGCGTCGCCTCGAGGCCGTGACTGCATGGGTTGCCGCGAACGGCTGGGTCTGCCCCGGCTGGGGGCGCGCGGCGCACGAGTCGCACGACCTGACCGCCGCGCACTCGATGGCCGTCGCGCTCGGCGGCGTCGGCTCGCACCTCTCCGTCCTTTGTCGCAGCTGCAATAGCCGCCAGGGCACCGCCCCGTCCTGACCTCCGACATGGCGTCGGGACACCTCGTCTCCGACATGGAGGTCACGTCATGCCTGGTCCCGCACCGAAGCACCCGAGCGTGCGCGCCCGGAGGAATAACCCCAAGGCTGGGTTCCGCATGCTCCCGGCGGACGGCCGGGTCGGCGCAAAGGTCCCGCCATGGCCGCTGCAGCCAGACGTCGAGAAGCAGGCAGCGTTTGAACTCGCGCGCGATCGCGTCGCGGCTCTGCAGGTTGAGGTCGAGGAGGCTGAGGACGGCCGCACCAAGGGTCGCCTGCGCCGCGATCTGAACAAGAACGAGATGCTCGTGGCGACGCTCGGCCTGCAGATCGAGCAGGCGCGCGACGCCGAGGTGGCGCTCTGGGCCGACCTCTGGGCGATGCCCCAGGCGGCAATCTGGGAGGAGTCCCACGCCGGCCGCGAGGTCGCGCAGTACGTCCGCTGGAAGATCCGCGCTGAGCAGGGCGACCTCAAGGCCGCCACCGAGGCGCGCATGCTCTCCGATCGCCTCGGCCTGAACCCGAAGGCCCTCATGTCGCTGCGCGCGGAGATCGAGCGCGCTGGCGAGGCCGAGGAGCGCGGCGAGCGCCGTCGCGAGGCGCGCAAGCAGAAGCCTCGCTCCGGCGACGACCCGCGCGGCGGCCTGTACGCGGTCCCGTCCTGATGGGACTGCTGGTCGTCCCTGGGCCCGACGTTGAGCCATGGCCGACGATCGGTGCTGAGGTCTGCGACTTCATCGAGGAGCGCGCGGTCTACGGCCCGGGATCGCTGCAAGGCCAGCCCTACGTCATCGATCCCGAGTTCCGCGCGTTCATCTACCGGCTCTTCGAGGTGTACCCGCAGGGGCATCCATGGGCCGGGCGGAGGCGCTTCAAGCGCGGCGGCCTCTCGGTCCGCAAGGGTCTGGCCAAGACGGAGAAGGAAGCGCTGCTCGTCTACGCGCACATCCACCCCGAGGGCCCGGGGAAGTGCGACGGCTTCGACGCCTCCGGCAACCCTGTCGCTGCGCCGGTCATGTCGCCCTACGTGCCGATGCTCGCGTTCTCACTCGATCAGGTCGAGGAGCTCGCCTACGGGGCGCTCAAGTACGTCATCGAGAACGGGCCGGACTCCGATCTGTTCGACGTGTCACTCGAGCGCGCGCTCCGGCTCGACGAGTGGGGGCGCGCAGATGGCGGCGCGTGGCCGCTCGCGAACGCACCCGACTCGCGCGACGGCGGCCGCACGACGCTGAACGCGTTCGACGAGCCCCACCGCCTCCACCTCCCCCGGCACCTCAAGGCGCACGAGACCATGGCGGCCAACCTCGCCAAGCGCCCTCTCGAGGACCCGTGGTCGCTGTACGTCGGCACCGCGGGCGAGCTCGGCCAGGGGTCCGTCGCGGAGAATCTGCACACCGAGGCCGAGGCGATTCGGGACGGCAAGATCGACCGCCCGGACCTCTTCTACCTATACCGCACGGACGACGGCGGCCACGACCTCGAGGTGAAGGCCGAGCGGATCAAGGCTGTCGCCGAGGCGACCGGCCCCGCCGGCGAGTGGGGCCCGGGGCAGTTCGACGACATTGCCTCCCAGTGGGACCGCCCCGGCGTCGACAAGGCATACCTCGAGCGCGTGTGGCTGAACCGCTGGGTGAAGTCCGGCCAGCAGGCGTTCGACGTCAAGCGCTGGGCCGACCTCAAGCACGTCGGCGGCGACACCGAGGCCCCGCTGCGCGGGCGCATCCCCGCGGGCGCGCCGGTCGCGGTCGGCTTCGACGGTGCGCGACGCCGCGACGCCACGGCCTTCGTCATCACCGACCTGCTCACGGGCACGCAGGAGATCGCTGGCCTGTGGGAGAAGGATCTTGACGACGACGACTGGGAAGTGCCCGAGCCAGAGGTCGACCAGACAGTCGAGCACATCTTCTCGCGCTACAACGTCTGGCGCATGTACGGCGACCCGCCGTACTGGGTCACCGAGATGGGAATCTGGGCCGGTCGACACAAGGGCCTCGTCGAGGAGTGGTGGACGAACCACTACAAAAAGACGGCCTATGCGATCCGCGCCTACCAGGAAGCGATCGCCTCAGGTGCTGTCGGCTGGACCGCCTCGGACCCGTGCGCGCCCGACTTCGCCCGCCACATCGCTGCGGCCGGGCAGGTCAAGCTCAAGAACATCGTCGACGAGGACGGCCAGTCGCTGTACATCCTCGGGAAGATCCACCCCGACCGAAAGTTCGACGCCGCGATGGCGGCCATGATCTCGTGGCAGGCCTACCTCGACGGCGTGAAGTCTGGCCAGGCCAAGGCTCACATCCCCGCCCGCCCCAGACGCATCAGGTGAGAGGAGGCGGCGTGAGCATCGACGTCGAAACCGTTCGGAGCCCAGGCTGGTGGCTGCAGCGGCTCGCTCGCAAGCAGGATGCACGCGCGGCCGAGCTCAAGGACCTCTTCGCTCGGTACGAGGGCAACGCTCCCGTCCCGACATCGCTGCGTGACGCTCCAGACTCGGCCAAGCGCTTCTTCAAGGCCTCGCGCACCGCGTTTGCCGAGATGATCGTGAAGTCCGTGAAGTACCCGCTGCGGCTGCAGGGCGTCTCGACGCCTGCCGATGCCGGCGAAGGCGGCGATCCCGAGGCGTGGCGCATGGTCGTCCGCTCGGGCATGCGCATGGAGGGTGACGACGCGATCCGACTCGCACTCACGGCGGGCAGCGGCTATGCGATCGTCGCGATGCATGACGATGCCCCTCGATACACCGCCGAGGATCCCCGGCAGGTTGTGACAATCCACGACCCGGTCGTCCAGGCGAAGGTCCTCGCAGCTGCAAAGTTCTTCCACCACGACGTCGACGAGCGCGCCTACGCGTACCTCTACCTCCCCGGGCGAGTCTGGCGTGCGTTCACGAAGCGCAAGCGCCCCAACGGGGCCCGGTTCTCCGCCGCATGGGACTGGGACCCCGAGTTTGGCGGCGAGCTCGGCCAGCCGCTCCCTGAGGGCTGCGAGGACCTGCTCCCCGTGTTCCGGTATCGCTCCGAGGAGGGCGTCGGAGAGTTCCAGCGCCACCGCGACCTGCTCGACCGACTCGACCACATGGTCCTGCAGGGCATGTCGATCGCGACCTACCAGGCGTTCAAGCAGCGCGCGCTCAAGATCGACCCCGAGGACCTGCCGCAGGAGGACCCCGAGACGGGTCAGAAGATCGACTACGACGAGGTGTTCTCGTCGGACCCGGGCGCGCTGTGGATCCTGCCTCCGACCGCCGAGCTCTGGGAGTCGGGCGCGATCGACCTTACCCCGGTGTGGACAGGGATGGAGAAGTTCACACAGCAGCTCTCGGCCGTAACATTCACGCCGCTGGCGATGTTCTCGCCTGAGGGTCAGAATCAGTCCGCCGCTGGCTCGGCGTTCGCCCGCGAGGGTCGCACGTTCAAGATCGAGGATCGCCAGGACCGCTTCGGCGAGACGCACGCTCAGGCGCTCGCGGCGATGTTCCGCATGGTCGGCGACGACGAGCGCTCGCACTTCGAGGACCTCGACATCATCTGGCGGCCAGCCGAGCGCTACTCGCTCGCGGAGAAGGCCGACGCGGCCGTGAAGGCCAAGACGGCCGGGCTCCCGTGGAAAACCATCGCGCGCGACGTCTGGCAGTACTCGCCGCAGCAGATCGCGCGCATGGAGTCTGAGCGCGCGGACGACATGTTCCTCGCGGCCGCGCTCGCCGGCGACGACGAGCAGGGCGCGGCTGAGCCTGCTGCAGCGCCCGGGGGGGGCACGACCGTGGAGAGTCCCGCTGACGCGAAGATGCGCGCCGACACGCTCGGCGTGCTGCGACGCTCGGGCGTCGAGGCGAGCCAGGCGGCCGAGATCGCGGGCTACTCGGGGATGCGGTTCACCGCTGACCCGGTGGCTCTGCGGGAGCCGACGCAGTCGTGAACGTCGAGCAGGCGACCCGTCTCGTCGATGCCGAGAGTGCCGCCCAGGCGCGGATCGAGCGGCGTGCTGCGGCGAGCGTCGCATCGACAGTCGGAGCGGTCGAGTCTTGGTACGCGCCTGCCGACGTCCGCGCGCTGTCTCGGCAGGTCGGAGAGATCGCGCGCTCATCCTCGCTCGCCGCAGCCGGGGCCACAGACGCCTACCTCGTGCGCATGCTGTCGTCGATGCTCGACGCCCCCGCGAAGAGCGTTGGCGTCCTCGACCTCTCCCGTCCGCTGCGATCCGGGGTGGCGTCCTACGAGCAGATCTACGAGCGCGTGGCGCAGACGGTGCGCTACTACGAGTCGACCGGCCTCTCGCGTGCCGAGGCCGTCGCGCGCGCCGCTGAGCGCGCCGACGCGATGATCCGCACCGACCTCGCGCTCGCGCGACGCGCTCAGGCCCGCCGCGTGTACTCGGCGACTCCGGCCGTCACGGGATACCGGCGCGTCATCCGTCCCGAGCTCTCGACGACTGGTGTCTGCGGGCTGTGTGTCGCTGCCGCTGATCGCACCTACTCGCGTGCAGACCTGCTCCCGATCCACGACCGGTGCCGCTGCACGACGATGCCGATCATCCGCGGCCTGGACCTCGGCCTGGCCGTCGACGAGGGCCTGCTCCGCGCCGTGTACGCCGAGTCCGACTCGACGTCGGGTCGTGACCTCAAGCGGGTCCGGGTCCGCATCGAGCAGCACGGCGAGCTCGGCCCGATCCTCGTGAACGCGGCGCACCGCACCCGCGCCACCGCCTGACCGCCAGCCCGGCACGGGCTGACCGACCTCCGACAGGGAGACCTCATGAGCACGAGCATGTACCGCCCCGCTACCGACACCATCGACCCGGCCGCCCCTGGCGGCATCGAGGCGATGCTCGCCTTCCACCGCGCCGCGTTCGGCGACGCCCGCATGGAGGTGGGCGACGGCGACGACGGCGAGGCTCCGGGCGACGAGCCCAAGGTCAACGAGCACGGCTTCCCCGACGCGACGCCCGTCAAGGACATGACCGAAGGGCAGCAGGCTGCGTACTGGAAGCACCAGGCGCGCAAGCACGAGGACCGCGTCAAGGCGATGGGCGACTATGACGCGCTCAAGACCGAGCGTGACGCGCTCAAGGCGAAGCACCTCACGGACGACGAGAAGGCGCTCGACGCTGCGACCGCCAGCGCTGCCGAGAAGGCGCGCTCCGAGGTGCGCAGCGAGTACGCCGCCCGCCTCGTCGCCGCGGAGTTCCGCGCCGCCAACTCCGGCCGCATCCCGGCCGAGAAGCTCGCAACCGTCCTCGACGGTATCGAGCCCACGAAGTTCCTCACCGCAGACGGTGAGGTCGACACCGACAAGGTGCAGGCGTTCGTCGACGGCATCGCGCCGACGAAGAGCGACAAGTGGCCCGACATGGGCCAGGGACGACGCAAGCAGAGCGAGGCGAAGAGCGTGGCCGCGGGCCGCGACCTCTACAGCACGCAGCACGCGAAGAAGTCCTGACCCACCCACCACAGCACGGAAGGAAACCACCATGCCGCGTCTCAAGACCGAGACCTTCGGTGGCGGAGACCAGTCCTGGCTCGGGTCCACGCACGGCATCGCCAACGCGCGCACCGAGATCCTCGACATCTCCGCGTTCACCGCGACCACGCACTACCCCAACGGCTTCATCCCCTCGGGCACGCCCGTCGCGAAGGTCGGGGGCCTCCTCGTCCCGTACGACAAGACCGAGGAGACCACCACGGCCGCCGGCATCCTCGCGGGCTTCGTCCTCACGGACCAGCCCGTCGTCGGAACTGCCGACTTCGCCGTGCCGCTCATCGACCACGGTCGCGTCCTGGTCGACAACCTGCCCACCACGTTCGTCGCCCCCGCGGCCGCCGCCAAGCGCGCCGCCACGACGATCGTCTTCGTCTGAGAGGGGGAGCAAGATGGCTCTCTGGACCGACATCATCGACCCGGCCACGCTCACCGGGTACGTCCGCGAGGACCTGTCCGCGATCGAGCAGCGCCGCGGCTCCCTCGCGCGCTACCTGCCGAACCGGGTCGTCTCCGACATCGTCGTGCGCTTCATCGCCGGGCAGGCCGGCCTCGTCCCCGAGGCCGAGTTCCGCGCCTACGACGCCGAGCCCACGGTCGGCAAGCGACCGAACGCGAAGCGCACGGTGCTCGAGCTCCCCGCGATCGGGCAGAACATCCCGGTCTCGGAGTACGACCAGCTCCGCACGCGCAACGCGTCGGACGAGGCGATCCTCCGGGAGATCCTCAACACGGCCCGCCGCGTGACGCTCGCTGTCGCCGACCGTATGGAGCGCCTGCGTGGCGTCGTGCTGTCGACCGGCGTCGCGACGATCTCCGAGATCGGCGCGGCCGACTCGTTCGGGCGCACCGGCACGCACACGACCTCGGCGTCGCTCCTGTGGGACTCGGCCACGTCCGTCTCGCGTCTCGCGGACCTGCAGACGTGGTCGGACCGCTACGAGGCGACGAACGGCGTCGCCCCGGGTTCGATCGTCATGTCGCGCAAGGCGTTCCGCGTCCTCGCGCAGGGCGACGAGTTCAAGACGTCGCTCGTCGGCGGCGGCTCGCGCCCGGCCACGGTCGCGGACGTCAACGCGATCATCGAGGGAGCCGGCCTCCCGCCGGTCGAGGTCTACACCCGGCGCACGTCGGCGGGCCTGGTCCTGCCGGAGAAGGAGGTCCTCCTCCTGCCCGCGCCGGTCGACCCGGACGCGTGGGAGGAGACGCAGCTCGGTGCCTCGTTCTGGGGCCAGACGCTGTCCGCCTCGGAGGCCGGCTGGGGTATCGAGGAGGCCGAGCAGCCCGGCATCGTCGCGGGCGTGTACCGCAACGAGAAGCCGCCGATGATCGCCGAGGTGATCTCGGACGCGATCGGCATGCCGGTGCTCGCGAACGCCGACCTCTCGCTCAAGGCGACCGTCCTCGCGTGACCGATCCCGTGGGGCGCGGCGCGATGCCGCGCCCCACGGGGCAGCCTTGAAAGGGGCCGAGCATGACGAAGATCCGCCACGACCTCGAGGGGGTCGTGTTCCCGTACACGGCAGACGGCACCCCCGCCGGCTTCCACCTGTCCGCGGGCGACGAGGTGCCGGACGGCATCGTCGTCGGCCCGCACCTCATCGAGCCCGAGACCCCCGAGGCCAACGCTGCCGAGGAACCCGAGCCTGCGGCCGAGGCTGCGGACGACGAGCCTGAGGCCGAGTCCGCGGGCGACGAGGTGCCGGACGGCCGCGCGTCGCGACAGGTCTGGGCCGACTACGCCGACCGCATCGGCGCGGCCTACCCCGAGGGCGCGACCAAGGCCGAGATCCGTGCCGCGGTCGAGGCGCACTCGGCCTGACCCCAGGAGGACATATGGCCACCCTGGGAGTCACGCCCGCCGACATCCGGGCCGCCGGGTTCGGCCTCGACATCCCGACCGGGGCAGCGGTCGACACGCAGATCCAGACTCTCGTCGACAAGGCCGAGGCGCGCCTCCTCGCGGCCGTTCCGTCCATCCATCGTCGCATCGCCGCCGGGACGCTCTCGGTCGCGCTCGTCGAGGGCGTCGTCGAGGACATGGTGCTGCGGGTCATCAAGAACCCTCGCGCGCTGCGCCAGATGGGCGTGGACGACTTCCAGGCGACGATCGACACGGCGGTGTCCTCAGGTGCGCTGTATGTGACGACCGGCGAGCTCGCGCTCCTCGCGCCGCCGCCGCGCGGCGCTGTCGGCAGCGTTCGCATCGGCCTGCCGGGATGGAGGCTGCCCGGTGCGTGACGTGATGCTGTTCGCTCGCCAGGCGGGCGCGACCCTCGCCGAGTCGCTGTTTGTCGACTCGGCGAGGGTCGAACGGCCGGGCACACCTGACCCGCTCACGGGGCTCCCGCCCATGACGCTCGTCTACCGCGGCGCGTGCAAGGTGCAAGAGTCGCGCGTCCCGACCGGCGTCGACCGCGAGGCCGGTGGTCGCGAGTACATCGTGCACTCGCGTCAGGTCCACTTCCGCGTAGGCGCGTTCGACCCCGAGCCGGGGCTGGTCGTCACGATCGAGTCCGCGGCCATCGATCCGACACTCGTCGGGCGCCACTTCCGTGTGTCGCGGAAGCCCGGGAAGTCCTCGGCCACGGCGATGCGCCTCGCGGTCGAGGATCCGTCGTGACCTCCCTCGAAGCCTCCGGCTTCTCCGAGGTCATCCAAGCGTTCGCGACCGCCGAGCGCGCGTCGGCGTCGCAAGCGCGAGCCGTCGTCGAGCGCGGCGCGATGAACATCAAGAGGCAGTTGCAGCGCGAACTGTCCGACTCGAAGCACTTCAAGGGCGTCGCGCGCGACGTCTCCTACGACGTCCGCACGGCCGGCGCGTTCGGCGGCGGCATCATCGAGGCCGAGATCGGCCCCGAGTCTGGCCCGGGAAGCGCCGGCAACCTCGCGAACGTCGCCTACTTCGGCACGTCGCGCGGTGGTGGCACGGTGCCAGACCCGTCGCTCGCGCTCGCCGCCGAGGTCCCGCGCTTCGAGCGTGAGCTCGGGCGGCTCGTCGGAGAGGGGCTGTGATGCTCGCGCACATCCAGGCGATCCAGTCGGGGCTCTCGTCGGCCGGCTATCCGGTCTACTTCGTGAGCGTCCCGAGCGCGCCGACGTTCCCCTACGTGCTGCTCTGGTCTGGCACCGGCAGCCCCGGCTCCGAGGAGCCGCTTTGCGGGCCCGTAGGTGACATCGAGGCGGTCGTCGGCGTGACGGTCGTCGCTGGAACGCCTGCGGGCGTGCTGACGGTGCAGGCGAAGGTTCGCGGCATCCTCTCCCCCGGCGACGCTCGCACAGCACTCACGGTCGCCGGGCGCTCGGCGTCGCTCAAGCGCACGGGCGGCCAGACGGTGCAGGTCGACCGCGATGTGAAGATCCCCGGCACCGACACGAGCCCGGCGTTCTCGGTCGACCTGTACGACCTGCACTCCACGCCCTGCCTGTAGTCCATCCGTCCCGCAGCCCCGAGCACCTCGCTCTGGGGCTGCTCGTCATGCCCAGGAGGCACCTCATGGCGTTCGTCGAGGTCTACCGCGCCGACATCGGCGAGAAGGTCCGGGTGCCCGAGTCGCACCTGCGGATCTTCCCCGGCGTGTTCACCACCGCTCCCCGCCGTCCGGCGGAGGCCAAGGCCGCTCGCTCCAAGCCCGCCCGTCAGGCCAGGTCCGCCCGCCGGGCCGCGCCTGAGCGTCAGGCCGAGCGCGCGGAGTCCAACCCCGAGTCCGCGGCCGAGTCCGCGGCGATCCCCCAGGAGGACGCATGAGCGTCAAGACCCTCGCGGACGGCAACACCAAGGTCACGCTGCTGGCCGCCGCCCCCGCCGACAAGAACGCGATCACCCTCACCGAGCTCACGGGCGCTGGCGCGAAGGACATCTCGTGCCAGATCCTCAAGAGCGACTTCGACTACGGCCCGACCGGCTCGGAGACCGTCGACGAGGCCCCCCTCTGTGCCGAGGGCAACGGCCAGACGCCCGGCCTGTCGAACTTCGGCGGCGGCTGGTCGATCTTCCGCTACTGGGACCCCGAGACGGGTCTCGCGGACGACACCGACGACTTCCTCTGGGAGGCCGCCAAGACCAAGGGCACCACGCTCTACCTCGCCGTCCGCGACTCGCACAAGAAGTCCAAGGAGGCGTGGGCCGAGGACGACGAGTACCGCTACTTCGAGGTCGTCACGGACGACCCGCAGCGTGGCGAGCGGAGCGGCTACATCAAGTACCGCCAGACGCTCCTCCACCAGGACGCGGCGCTCGACAAGCTCGTCGTCGCCGCCGAGGGTGGCGGCGAGATCGAGAACGGCTGACGCCGACAGACCCCGCGCGGCCCCGCTCTTCACGGGTCCGGGGCCGCGCGGACCACCACCCCATCCGACCCGTGACCATCCAGACCCGTGGAGCAGACCCGTGACTGACATCAACGTGAGCGCCGAGAGCGCGCAGAGCATCGACCTCGAGGCATGGCTGGGCGGAGCGACCGTCGCCGAGGCGTCCGTGGACGTGTACCAGCGCCCCGACCTCCTCGCCCGCATCGAGGAGTGGCAGCGCCGCTACGAGCGCGCCGAGGACTTCGAGCGGCAGACGGGCGGCGAGCGCTCGGCGGGCGAGGAGGACCCGCTCGCGGCGCTCGACGCCGAGGGTGAGGCGCTCCTTGCCGACCTCGCCGCGTCGCGCTCGACCTGGTACCTGCGCGCCCTGTCGTCGGCCGACGAGCAGGCGATCAACGCCGCGCACCCGCTGCCCGAGCGACCCGCGACGTTCTCCGAGAAGCCGCCCGTCATGCAGAACCGCCCGACCGACGCGCAGGCGCGCGCGTTCATCAAGGCCTACGAGGCGTGGCAGGCGCGCGGCGAGCAGTACCGGCTCGAGCACGAGGCCGAGTCCGAGGCGTGGGCGCAGTCGACGACGGCGGCGCTCATCGCTCGCGGCGCGGAGAAGATCGCGCGCTCCGTCGCGCGGATCGAGGTCGGCGGCGAGGTCATCGCCACCGCCGTCACGCTCGAGCAGGCCCGCTCCCTCCCCGAGCGCATCGGCGAGGTGCAGGTCGGCAAGATCCTCACGGCGATCAGCGCCGCGACCGAGCTCGAGCCCACGATGCCCGCCCCTTTCTCGCGTCGCGGCTCGGAGACGACCCAGGACTGATCCGCGCTCTCCGGACGGCGCGCGCATGGGGCGCGCGCCCGACAGAGTTCCTGGGGTCGTGGTCCGCGCGCGACCGCGACATGGCCCTCGCCCTCACGATCCACGAGGACGGCATGACTAGGCACGGGCTGCCCGCGTCGGTGGTCTACGACGACGAGCGCGGATCGTGGCTCGAGGCCCGGCCGATCGTCGACTACGCGGCCGCCGCCGAGCAGCGGTGGCTCAAGGAGAACCCGAACGCCGAGCCGGGCACGGTCGTGCAGATCGTCGACACATGGCCCGGCGAGTCAGCGGCGGGCGATGAGCAGGGCGACGCCGAGCACGACGGCGACTAGCGCGGGGGCAGTCGCGACGAGCGCGATCCGCCCGGCGCGCGGACGCGGCCGCTCCCCGCCGGCGAGGCGCTTCACGAACCCGACGACGAGCGCGACCACCCCGGCAACTCCCGTCAGTGCCGCGACGAGCACGCAGATCGGCGCGACGTGCAGCACGGCCAGGACGGGCGTCGCCACGGCCGACGTCGCCACGGCAATCACCCCGTAGATCAGCGCGCTCGTGCCTGCGGGACGGGTCTGTGTAGCCACCTGCTCAGTCATGGGCACATCCAACCGCATAGCACCCTCCGGGAGGTAGTCCGTGGCTGATCGGAAGATCAAGGTCGTCCTCACCGGCGAGATCGGGCAGTTCCGCCAGGCGCTCGGCCAGGGCGTGCAGGCGCTCAAGGAGACCCAGGCTGCGGCGACCAAGACCGCCGCCGTCATGGACAAGGCCAAGTCCGACATGGCGGCCGCGGCCAAGCGCGTCGAGGCCGCAGAGAAGGCCCTCTCCCGCGCCCAGAAGGACTCGTCCAAGACCGCCTCCCAGAAGGAGGCCGCCGAGCGGAAGCTGCAGAGCGCGCTCGACCAGCACAAGAGGGCCACCGACGCGGCCGTGCAGGCCGAGGCGAAGCACCGCGTCTCGCTGCAGCAGGTCGCCAAGGCGCAGGAGACTGCTGCGACGGCGGTCGGGCGGACGGCGCAGCGACTCAAGGAGAACTCTGACGCCTACCAGAAGGTGGGCGGCGTCCTCGCGGCTGCGGGCGCATCCGCGACGGCGCTCGTCGCAGGGGTTGTCAAGACCGGCGTCGCGTACAACACGCTGCAGCAGACCTCGCGCGCGGCGCTCAAGACGATGCTCGGCGGGTCCGAGGCCGTCAACGCGCAGATGGCCGAGCTCGACAAGTTCGCCAAGACCTCGCCGTTCTCCAAGCAGACGTTCATCACGGCGCAGCAGCAGATGCTCGCGTTCGGCATCGAGTCGAAGAAGGTCATCCCGTACCTCTCCGCGATCAACGACGCGACGGCGGCCGCTGGCGGCAACAGTCAGATGCTCGGCGAACTCGCGTTCGTCATGGCGCAGATCAGCGCGGCGGGCAAGATCACCGGGCAGGACCTGATCCAGTTCGGACAACGCGGCGTCAACGCGGCCGAACTCATCGGCTCGCAGATGGGCCTCACGGGCGCGGAGATCAAGCAGGCGATCACGGACGGCACGCTCGGTGCCGACACGGCGCTCGACGCGCTCGCACGGGGCATGTCCGAGAAGTTCGAGGGTGCGTCCGCGAACGTCAAGGCGACGTGGGCCGGCGCGACGGACCGCGTGAAGTCCGCGATCCGCGATATCTCGGCGCTGCTCGCGGCCCCGCTCGTCGACCCCGAGTCGGGCGGCGCGGCGGTCGGCTGGGCGAACGACCTCGCGGACGGGCTGCGGAAGGTCGAGGGCGTCATCCAGGGCATCCCCGGCCCGGTGCGTGCAGTCGGCAGCGCGCTCGTCGTGGCGGGCGCGGGCGCGACGACGCTCGCCGGGGCGCTGCTTCTGGCACTCCCCCGCATCGTCGAGACTCGGGCTGCGATGGACGCTCTCGCGGCGTCCGGGTCGAAGATCCCCGGAGTGCTCAAGGGGATCGGCAAGGCTGCAGGGCTGCTCACAACCCTCGCCGCCACGGCTGCTGGCGGCGTGACATTCACGGACTGGGTAACCAAGGCCGGGACCGCCGCGCCCGCCGTCGACGCACTCACCGACGCGCTCATGGGCCTCGAGAAGGCTGGCGACGGCCGCTTCGTCCAGAAGCTCATCAGCGGCGACACGGGCCACGCTTCGTGGAGCGACTGGTTCACGCCGGCCGCCAACCAGGCCGACGCGATCGGAAGCATCTCTGACGCGCTGGGTCGACTCAAGGCGTACAGCGAAGAGGGCTGGGTCGAGAACTTCCTCTGGGGCAATGCATCGGGGAAGAACTTCTACGGCGAGGACTCCGCGTACAAGCAGGCCGAGGAGTCGATCAAGAACCTCGACGCAGCGATGGCGCAGGTTGTCGCGAGCGGCGACACAGAGGCGCTCGCGTCGGCCGAGGCTCTGATCGCCTCGGAGGCCGCGTCGCTCGGCCTGACCCTCGACGAGGTCGCGTCGAAGTGGATGCCGCAGTACACCGAGGCGCTGGCGGGCGTCGGCGCAGAGTCGGCCTCGACCGGTGCGGCGACGCTCAAGCTCGCCGACGACACCGAGGAGGCCGCCAAGCGCGCCGAGGAGGCGCAGAAGGCGCTGCAGGCCGCGTTCGACGACTTCTCCTCGCTCTACGGCGGCGCGGCGGCGGCGTTCATCGACCTCGGCAGCGCCTACGACGCGGTGGTCCAGAAGAACATCGACCTCGCCGAGTCGACGGCCGCCGCGACGAAGGACTCCAAGGACTCCTGGGAGAACTACTACGACGGCGCCTCCGTCTCGATGGACGACTACCTCGCCGAGCTCGAGGCGCAGGTCAAGGCGCAGAGCGAGTGGCAGCAGAACATGGTTGCGCTCGCGGGCAAGGTCTCCGCCGAGACGCTGGCCGAGCTCGGGAACCTCGGCCCCGAGGGCGCGCCGCTCATCGCGCAGCTCGTCAACGCGTCCGACAAGGAACTCGCGCGCCTCGACCTCGCGACGACGGCGAAGCGCGAGACGGACGCGTTCGTGCAGGAACTCGCGAAGGCTCAGGACAACATCCCTGTCCTCAAGATCTTCGCCGACATGGGCATGGCACGGTCGGCGCTCGACCATTTCGTCAGCGACGCGCAGCGTCGGCACGTCACGCTGAACATCACCGCGAACGCTGGCGGCACCGCCCGCACGGGCGTGACGGCCCGCGCGGGCGGCGGTTCCGTCGTTGGCCCTGGCACCGGCACGTCGGACTCGATCCCCGCACTCCTGTCCAACGGCGAGCACGTCCTGACGGCGTCCGACGTCACCAAGGCTGGCGGGCAGGGCGCGATCTACCGCATGCGCGGCCTCATCCAGGCCGGGGCGCTCCGGTTCGCCTCGGGTGGTGCCGTGCAGGCGGACGTCGTCCGGGCCAAGGACACGGTGCTGCGCGAGCGGCGCGAGGTCAAGGCGGCCGAGCATGCGGTCGCGCGCGCCCAGTCGGCCGCGACCCGCGCCTCGCGCGCGTCGGCCGACACGTCCGCGAAGGACAAGGCCGCGAAGGCGGCGGCGAAACGCGAGGCCCGCGAGGCCCAGGACGCCCTCAAGGCTGCCCGGTCGCGCCTCGCCCGCGAGAAGGCGCAGCTCAAGACCGCCGAGCAGGCCCTCGCCGACGCGCGCAACGCCCGCGCCGCCGAGAACAGCCGCCGCGCCGACATCCGCGACCTGCGCGCCGAGCACGCGCTCGACGTCAGCCGCGGCACGACGCGCGCCCAGGTCAACTCCGGCCTCTCCGGGGGCCTCTCCGCCGTCGACTCCGCGCTCGCGCTCGCAGGCTCGGGCACGCTGTCGAAGGCGAAGAGCGCCGAGCTCCGGCGCGTCGCCCAGCAGGCCGAGAAGGACCTCACGACGCAGTACGGGCTGCTGGAGAAGCACAACGCCAAGATCGCCGAGCAGGAGGCCCTGCTCGGCGACGTCAAGGGCATGCGCGACCAGATCGCCCAGCAGATGATGAGCGAGGTCAAGCTCGCCGACACGCTCGCGGCGGAGACGACGCAGACCGTGCAGCACTCCAACGCCCGCGGCGACATCTGGTACTCGCAGGCGACCACGGGCGGCGGAACCTCGTCGGGCGCGATGCGCGCCTACCTGGCAGGCAAGCTCGCGAAGGTCACCACCCTCAACGGCAAGCTCGACGCGCTCCGCAGCAAGGGAATCCCGCCGAGCCTCCTGCGCGAGGTCCTCGGCGCAGGCTCCCTCGACGGATCGATCGCGCTCGCGGACGCGCTGCTGTCGTCCTCGGCGTCGGACTGGAAGGCGATCACGGCCTCGTGGACCGCGCTCGAGGCCCAGTCGCAGCGCACGGGCGACATTGCGACCCTCTCCGCGTTCGGCACGACCTCGGCGACGGTCGAGGCGTCCCTCGCGAAGTCGGTCGCGGCGGCCGAGGGCACGAAGAGCGCGGTCGACGAGGTCGCGCGGATCCTCTCGCAGGCCACGGGCGTCGCGCTCACGGGGTACGCGCTCGGCGGCTGGATCACGGGCGGCACACCGGGCAAGGACTCGGTGCCGCTGCTCGGGATGCCCGGAGAGTTCGTCGTCAACGCGCGCTCGTCGCGCTACAACGCGAACCTCCTCGAGCGCATCAACGCGACCCCGGGCCCGGTCGCGGCCCCGCTCGTCGCGGCGCCCGTCGCGGCGGCCGCGGGCGCGAGCTCGGGCCCGGTGTACGTGACGATCCCCGACATCTACGTCCGCAACCCCATCACGGGGGAGGACGTGCGTGCGGTGGCGAGTCAGACGGTCCGCGCCGAGCTCACCTCGGCGGCCAGCGCGATGTCGAGGGGGTACTGATGCCGACCGGTGCAGATGGAGTGCTGACCGCCACGTGGCGATCGGGGGCTGCGGCGGTGTCGCTCGAGGTCGTCGGCACGGCGTGGCCGGTCGCGGTCGTCGAGGTGCGGATCATGCGGCTCGTCGCCGGGCAGCCGGACGTGCCGGTGCGTGGCGCGGACCGCGTGCCGGCCATCGCCGGCTTCTGGGTCGGCTCGGACCACGAGCAGCCGCTGCACTCCACGGTCGTCTACCAGGCGGTCGGGTGGACGGCGGCGGGCGCGCAGGTCGTCTCGAGCATGGTGACCGTCGACACGACCGGCGCCCCTCACGGCATCTGGCTCAAGGCCGCCGGCCGCCCGAACCTCACGGTGTGCACGGTCGGCCGATCCGTGGACGGCCCGACGTCGCACACCCAGGGAGGCGTCTACGACGTCGTCGGCGGGACCGGCGTCGCCGTCGCGTCCGTCGCCGGCGTCCAGGCCGACCGGGTCACGATGACGGTCGGGTCGCTGACCGTCGAGCAGGAGACCGCGATCCGTGCGCTGCTCACCACGACCCGCATCCTGCTCGTGCAGGACTGCGGGCACGACGTCATCGACTCGGGCTGGTACTACGTCGACTCGGTCCAGCGTGCCCCGCGCGACCCGCAGCACCTCCTGCCGGGCCGCAACCACACCCTCTCCCTGACCCGCACCGGCATCCCCGCGGGCGGAGGTCAGGGTGTCGTCGGCTGGTCGTGGGCTGCTGTGGAGGCGTCCTACGCGACGTGGGCTGACGTCGAGGCCGCCTACCCGACGTGGTTCGACCTCGAGCGGGGGGCGTGATGCAGCAGGTCTCCGCGCGCTTCCTGCCTGCCCTGTGCGGCCCGCACCGGGTGCAGGTGATGATCGAGTCCCGCCGCGGCGCGAGCGTCCTGTACTCCGGCATCCCCGTCGTCGACGGCAGCGTGACCGTCGACGGCACGGCTGTGTGCCGCCGCACCCTGTCCCTGACCGTGCCGCCACGCCTGTCCACCGGCCTGTACTCCGACCGCCCCTCCTTGCCGGACTCGCCGTCGCACCCGCTGGCCGCCTACGGCCAGGAGCTGCACGTCTCCTACGGCGTCGTCTACACCGATGACTCCGTCGAGTGGGTGCGTGCGGGCGTGTTCCGCATCGACTCGACGGCCGGCTCCCTGCTCGGCGACGGCACCGTGCAGGTGACCGCGCGCTCGCGGGAGGCGTTCATCGTCGACGCGCGTTTCCTCGCGCCGCGCACGGTCTCTGGCCCGTCGGTGACGTCGCTCATCGCGCAGCTCATCCACGAGGTGCTGCCGGGTGTCGAGGTCGTCGTCGCCGCGAGCCGTGACGCGCGCGTGCCCACGACGACGTTCGACGAGGACCGGGCGGGGGCGATCACGTCGCTCGCGGAGTCGATCGGCGCGGTCTGGTACGCCGACGGCTGGGGGCGTTTCGTCGTGGCGGACGCACCGTCGACGACGGGCACGCCCGCGTGGACGGTGCACGCGGGCGAGGGCGGCGTGCTCGTGAGCGCCTCGACGTCGACGACGCGCGACGGCGTCTACAACGCCGTCGTCGTGCGCGGCGAGTCCCCGTCCGGGGATTTCCCGCCGATGCAGGCCACGGTGTACGACGAGGACCTCACGAGCCCGACCCGCTGGGGCGACCCGCACACGGGCCGCTTCGGCATGGTGCCCCGCTTCGAGTCCTACCCGACGGTCTCCACGCTCGAGCAGGCGCGCGCTGTCGGCCGCGGGCTGCTGGCGCAGTCGGTCGGCGCGGCGCACACCCTCGAGGCGTCCTCGGTCCCGAACCCTGCGCTGGAGCCCGGCGATCTCGTCCACGTCATCACCGACCCGGCCGACCCGGCCGGGAGCGTGCGCGCGCACATCGTCGACGGCTACACCCTCGGCCTGACCGCCGGGGCCGAGTTCCCCATTCGGACGCGTGACGTGAGGCAGGTGGCGTGATGGACCTGGCGCAGGGTGTGCGCGCGGCGGTCGCGCGCGACCGACAGTCGGGCGCGTATCTCGGCACGGTGACGGCGATCGACGCGACCGCGCTCGCGCTGACCGTCGACATCGGCACGGGCACGCCGCTGACGGGCGTGCGCTGGGTCGGCTCCTACGTCCCGGCGGTCGACGATTTCGTGACGGTGCTGCGCGCAGGGTCGGCGTGGATCGTCCTCGGCAAGCTCTCCAAGGACCTCACGGGGCCGGGCTTCATTGAGCAGACGGCGTACATCCAGCCGGCGTCGTGGGTCCTCGGCGGCGCATGGACCGACCAGCTGCCGCCCGACGACGGCTGGGACTGGCTGCTCGCCTACGACTCGATCCAGCAGGGCTCCGACTTCGCCGACGAGGCCTACGGCATGCGCCAGTATGCGGCGATCGCCTTCTACCAGTCGGTCGCCGCGCAGATCCCTGTGGGGGCGACCGTCACGGCCGCGCGCGTGCGCTTCGCTCGCATCGAGGCGATCTGGGCCGGGTCGTCGGGGTCCTCGCTGGTCTCCCCGGTGATCTCCGGGCACGCGCAGGCGACCATGCCGCCCGCCGGGCGCACCCCGGCGTCGATGAAGCTCGCCGCGTACACGGACTGGCGTCCAGGCACGCTCGCGGTCGGGCAGGCCGTCTCGTGGGCGCTGCCATCTGCGTGGCTGACGGCGCTGATGTCGGGGGCGATGACGGGCCTGATGATCCACTCCACGCGCGTCGACGACTACGCGTGGTTCCAGACGGACCTCTCCGGCGTCCTCGAGATCACCTACCGCATCCCGGCCTAGGAGGCTGCCGTGTCTGACCTGCCCGACGACACCCCGCCCGACGACGACGTCCCGACCGGGGAGGTCCCCGACGTCGAGGAGCCCGGACCTGAGTCCGCGCACGACGACGGCGAGCACGACGACGTCGCACCCGAGCCGACGCCGACGCTCGCGGACCTGCTCGCTCTGCTCGGCCTGCCGACCGACGCGCGCGCGCTCGTCGTCACCCCCGAGACCGTCGTGGCGATCGCCGCCGACTATCCCGAGCCCTACACCCCGCCCGCCGAGGAGGCCTGACCATGGCGACCACCACCATCCAGCCCCTGCCGTACCCCGGCCCGCTCGACCCGCCTGCTGGTCCCGCGCAGATCAAGGCGCTCGCCGAGGCGATCGAGGGCCGCACCGTCATGCGCTTCGCGACCGCCGCGGCCCGCGACGCCGCGATCCCCAGCGGCGCGCGCGTCGCCGGGATGATGTGCTTCATCGAGGCCGACAACGGTGTTTATGTCTGGAGCGGGAGCGCATGGGGCGTCGTCTGGCAGGACACGGGTTGGGTGAACATCACGCTCGCGGCGGGGTTCACCGCGCTGTCGCCCGTGCGCGTGCGACGCATCGGCCAGGTCGTCCACTGGCGCGGACGCATCGGAGGACCCTGGACGACCTCGTACCAGATCGTCGTGCCACCTGCGAACCTCCCGGCCGGGGTGCTGATCGGTGGCCTCGGCTGGGCTCTCAACACGGGCTCTCCGACGTTCTCCGCGATTGCTGTCATGGACTCCGGCGGGTTCAAGGTCGCGTGTAACAGCCCGTCTTCAGGCGTCCACCTCGACGGCATCATGTACCCGGTGAGCTGACCAGTGCGTCAGCTGGCGCGGTAGGAGCCCTCGACGGTGATCGTGTCGCTCGCGCCCCACGTCCACGGGACGCTCGCGCCCGCGACCGTGCCCGACTCCGAGGTGATCGAGATCGTCGTCCCGGCCCACCGCGACGCATGGAAGGCACGGACCGCCGACGCGCTCGCGTCGTAGAGCAGCGCGCGGCCGAGAAGTGCTCGCGCCCCAAGGACGCTCGACGACGCAGGCAGCCCCAGGACGACCGTGCCGGTGACGGACGACGACGAGCCGAGCACGAGCTCGATCTGGTAGTGGACGACGCCGCCGACGATCGCGTATGCGCCGGCGATCGTGCCGTTGCCGAGGGCGACGCCCGCGATGGTCGGGATGTACGTCCGCCACGCCGTGTACAGGGCCCGCCACTGCCCCCCGGAGTAGACATAAACACCGTTCTCAGGCTACCTGCAAGCCCGTGACCTGCGAGAACACCCGACCGGGCGGCCCTCGCCGCCCAGTCGTCCCACACAGCGGACACCCCGAGAGGACACCCCCGCATGACCTACGACCCCGGCCTCGGCGCGCTCGAGCACACCCAGCCCAACGCTCGACGCCCGATCGCGGAGGACCCAACCCTCGCCGTCGTCCTGTCCAAGCTCTCGGACCTGCGCGAGGACGTCCTCGAGCTGCGCGCCGAGGTCCGCGCGTCCTCCGCCAACGTCGTCGCGCGCGGCGAGTGGCAGCAGCGCAACGCTGCCGTGGACGCGTCTTTCACGGCGCAGGGCCGCGAGATCGCGCAGCTGCGCACCGACATCGTCCAGGCGCGCACCCTCGCCGAGACCCGCCGCGCCCCCTGGTGGTCCGTCGTCGCAGCGATCGGCTCCGTCGTCGCCGTCGCAGCCGTCCTCATCCCCGCCCTCGCCCGCTAGGAGGCACCCCCTCATGCAGCAGCAGACCATCGCGCCCGGGCACTGGCTCGCCCCTGCCCCGGCCGCGTCCTACGCCCGGATGATCCGCGACGGCTGCCCGCCCGGCATCACCTCCGCGGGCCGCACCACCGCGGAGCAGCGCTCGATCTTCCTGGCCCGCTACCGCCCGCAGGCCACCGGCTCTGGCCCCTACGGCGACGTGGTCACGTGGCAGGGCGTGCGCTACGTGCGCGTGTCGGGCCCCTCGCCCGCGTCCCCGCCCGGGTCGGTGTGGTCCCTGCACGAGCGCGGCGACGCGATCGACGTGCCCGAGCCCGCCCGCGCCTGGATTCGCACCCACGGCGCGCCCTACGGCTGGGTCCGAGACACCGTGCCCGGCGAGCCCTGGCACATGGTCTACCAGCCCGACCGTGACACCCGCCCGGGCAGCGTCATCCCGCTGCCGACCGACCTCCCGGAGGACACCATGCGCCGCATCACCCACACCCGCACGAAGAAGGTCGCGCTCCCGAAGGGCGCGTGGACGACCGCGCCCATCGACGACAAGGGCAACACGTCCGCGTGCACCGTCGCGGGCCGCGGGCTCGTCGTCGCCGACCTCACCCTCACCGGCGTCCCCAAGGGCAAGGAGGTCCAGGCGCGCGTCATCGTCGTCGACACCGACCCCGCCGGCAAGGGAGCCAAGATCGTCTCCCGCGGCCGCATCGTCGAGATCATCGGCACCGGCGGCTCCACGTTCGGCCAGATCGTCGCGCCCATCGACCTACCCAAGGTCACCGGCACGCGCTCCCGCCGCGCGCGCGTCCAGATCCTCGCCCTCGACGCCGGGGTCACCCTCACCGCCCTGACCACCACCACCGACCTCATCCCCGCCTGAGAGGACACCATGACCCGCACCTGGCTCCACGCCGCCCTCGTCCGCGCCGTGCGCACCGTCGCGCAGACCGCCGTCGCCCTCATCGGCACCAGCGCCCTCGGCGTCCTCGACGTCGACTGGATCGCCGTCACCTCCGCCTCCGCGCTCGCGGGCATCGTCTCGGTGCTCACGTCCGTCGCAGGCCTGCCCGAGGCCGCACCGCCCGCCGTCGTCGCCACGGGCATCGCGCCGCCGACGCTCGCCGAGCTCGTCGACCGCGCTGACGAGCGCGTGGACCCCGCGACCGTCCCCGACCCCGACGAGGACGACGGCGAGGACCCCGACCCGGACCCGACCGATGAGTGACCTGCCCTGCCCCGCCTGCGAGACCCCGTGCGGCCGCTGCACCTACGAGTGCGAGGCATGCGGACGCCGCTACGCCTCCGTCCACGCCGCCCGCGAGTGCGCGGACTTCGACGACCGCACCGACTGACCCCGCGCGCACGACGACGCCCCCACCCTCCCCGAGCGGGAGGGTGGGGGCGCTTCGTCATGCGTCAGGACTTCCCGTTCCCGTTCTCGCCCTTCGGGAAGAGGTAGTTCGCGACGATGTACATGAGGCCGATCACCTGGACGACTGTGCTCGTGAACCATGCGATGAGAACGCTAGATTCGATCGGGCTGTCCTCGCGATAGCAGTATGCGATGTAGCTCGCCATCAGCGCGCCCGTGGCAACCAGCGTCCAAACCATCGTGCGCTTGATGGTCGTCGCGAACGACTGCCGGAGCGTCCGGGTCTGGGCGCGGTCGGAGCGATCATGCTTGAGCATCTCGCGCTCATGCTCCTCCATCTGGAGGCGTCGACGCCGCTCGAAGTCATCGTCGAGGCTCTCGCGAGAACGAGGAACTCTTGCAGCGCTACGCACGGATTCCACCGTCGACCGCAGGGGCACGTCCCTGCCCTTGATCTCATCAAAGAGGGCTCGATCGAGGTCTCGACGAGTCCGAGGACGCGGATCAGACATCGAGCCGTTCGCGGCGCTTCCGCACCGCCGCTGGGCTCACGCCGAACTTCGCGGCGGCCAGGTAGTCGGAGCCGTGAGCCTTGATATCAGCCCGGAAATGCTTCTCCGGCATCAGCAAGTTGCCCGCGAACTCGTCGGCGTAGAACTCGTGGAGGTCATACTTCCCCGGGAGCCGCTCCTCGACGAAGGAGTACTCCTCGTCGCCAGCCTGCTTCCGCTCGAAGTAGTGCCCGAGCTCGTGGGCGCAGGTGAAGGTCTGACGTCCGAAGTTGTCGCTCTCCTCAACGAGGATCGTGATCTCCCCGGCCTGGGCGACGATCGCCCCGGAGAGCTCGGGCCTGAGCGATGCGACGATCACCTTCATGCCGAGACTGTCTGCGATACCGAACGGGTCGATGGGGAACGTCGAGCCGTCCCAGTGCTCCTTGAGCACGCTCTCGGCCGCGACCTTGGCCGCTTCCTTGACTAGCATCATCCACCCCCAATCACCTACCGCCGACGCTACCTGGTAGGTCCATCTTGTGCTATGACCGAACTCACGGCGAGTCCTGGTTGATGCCTCGGCATGCTGACACTCGGCCTTGAGCCAGCACGCAATCCTCGTCATGCCCGGGGGTACCGCCGCAGCCGCTGGGACACGGTCGCGTGCGGCATGTCCAGGCTCCGCGCGACCGACGCGACCGTGACCCCGTCGAGCTCGAGCAGCGCCCGCACGCGCGCGCTCCACACCGGCAGGTCCGTCACATCTCCGAGCGAGGCGACCTCCTCAGGCGTGAGCGGCCGGCCACGCCGCGCAGCGCCGCGCGCTTGTGCGGCGGCGACCTGCTGCGGCGACCAGCGCGCACCCCGCGACGCCTCCGTAGCCGCGGCAGGGTCGCGGTGCTCGGCGAGCACGGCCGCATGCTCGTCACGATGCCGCTCCCACGCGGCGCTCATCCGCGCACGGGTCGTCTCCCCGACGAGCGCGAGACCGGGCGCGAGGCCGTGCCGCTCGCGGTACTCGCTCGCGGTGACGCCGTGGACGCGCACGTGCGTCGCCAGGTGCTCCAGCGCCCGCCCGCACTCGTGGCAGATGACGCGACCGTCGTCGTCGCGCTCGAGCATCCCGTAGCGGCCGTGCCCGTCCACGCTGCCGTAGGCCGGACGGGCCCGGGCCTCCTCGCGCAGCCGCTGCCGTCGCCTCGCCTGGTAGTGGGGCCAGCACATCTCCCGCGTCGCGTCCGGCGCGCGCTCGCAGCCGGCGACCGAGCACGTCTCGGGCCGCGGCTGCCGCAGGCGCGGCACGGCGGGCACCGGCCGCGGGATGCGCACGGCACGCGGCGGTGGCGGCGCGGGGATCACCGGCCTGCCGCTGATGACGCGGCTGTAGTGCAGGGAGCACCAGCCGCGCGCACGATGAGGACGCCCGCACCCATCGAGCATGCACACCGGGCCGCGCTCCGCGCGCGGGACGACCGGCGCAGACAGCGCCGCACCGTCCGCACCCAGACGCGCGCGCTCGTAGTGCCGCGGGCACATGCCACGCGCGACCGCGTCGACCTCGCACCCGTCCACGGAGCACGTCGCGACCGGGCGCGCGTCGACGGGCGCAGCCATGTCCGACCCGCGCCGCCACCGCGTGTAGTGCGCCACGCACCAGCCGCGCGCCAGGACCGGCCGACCGCAGCCCTCGACGCTGCAGGTGCGGGCGGTCATCGCTCGCCGAGGTCCTTCAGCAGCGTCATCCGGTCGAGACCGGCCGCGCGCGCGGCCGCAGCCTTGGGCATCCCGTCGAGCGCAGCCATGCGCGCGACCTGCCGCGCCGCGGCGCGCGCGACCATCTCGGCGCGCTGCGTGCGCCTGCGCTCGGCCCCGGCGTCCTCGGCGGTCGTCTCCCCGAGGAGGTACTGCACGCACGCGGTGAGCGCGGCCGTCGCCTCCTCGTCGTCGTCGCGGTCCGGGTAGCGGGCCGTGATCTCGTCCCACTCGTCCGCGAACCGCTCGCGCTGGGCGTCGGTGAGGTCGTCGGCGACGGGGCCGAGCCACGCGCCGTGAGTGTCGATGTCGTACATGAGGGGCTCCGATCAGGCGTAGAGGGCGTCGTAGGTGGCGTTGACGAGCTCGTAGAAGTCGTCGCCGACGACCGTGGTGCCGATGACGGCGGTGGGGTGGACGAGGACGGCTCCGACCGCGGCGTCGTGGTCCTCGTCGTCAGCGAGGTCGGCCTCGATCTCGACGATGACCGACTCGTCGGCGACCGGGACGCCGGCCTGGGCGATGTACGCGGCGAGCTCCTCGACGGACTCGCAGACGGAGACGCCGTGGCGGACGTCCTCGACCTCCTCGCCGTTCTCGAGGGTGATGTACTTCTCGCCGCCGTGGTTGCGGGAGTTCCAGCGGGTCGGGTCCAGGAGCGCCGCGGTGTCGCGGTCGGCGGGCTGGATGCGGAAGTATCGGCTGCTCATGTAGAACACTCTACATGCCTTCTGTAGTTCTGTCTACACCCGAGCGCGACGAGTTTCGACCGATCACGAACGCCGCCCCAGCACTACTCCCCTCCGTCGAGCGCGAGCCTCTCCCCCAGCCGCGCCATGGCGTCCCGTCCGAGCGCCGTCGAGACATGCGTGTAGCCAGCCGTGACCGCGGCCGAGTTGTGCCCCATGATCGCCATGCGCGTCCGCTCGTCCACGCCGAGTTCGAGCAGCAGCGTCGCCGTGGTGTGGCGCGCCGAGTGCAGCGGCGCGTCAGGCAGCCCGGCCCGCCTGAGTGCCGCGTCCCACGCTGCAGCGTCGTCGCGCGGGTCGATCGGGTGCCCGTCGCCACGATGGAAGATCAGGCCAGCGTCACCCGGCGTCGCGACCTCGAGGTGCCGCTCGATGACCTCGGCGAGCAGCGGGGCCATGGGCACCTCACGCCACCCGGCGCGCGACTTCGGGCGCGTCATCCAGAGTCCGCCGTAGACCTGTCGCGCCTCTTGGTCGGACGGGATGCGCACGTGGCGGTCCGGGCAGTAGCCGGCGCGCGTGTACTCGCACGGCCACCCGCCGGTCGGCTTCTCGTCGGCACACCCGTGCTCCCACCGTAGGCGCTGGATCTGCCACGAGACCGTGATGACACCGGCGTCGAGGTCGACCGCGTCGCGCGTGATGCCGAGCCTCTCGCCCTGCCGCATGCCCGTGAGCAGCGCGACGGACCAGTGCGGGGCCTCGTCGGGGTTCGTCGCGACGCTCCGGAGCAGCGTGACCGCCTGGTCGGCCGTGAGCGCGGCGCGCGTGCTGACGGCGCGGCGTGGCGCGTCGAGGAGCGTCGCCACGTTGCGCGTGACGCGACCCTCGCGCTCGGCGTCAGTGAGTGCCTTGGCGAGGATGCGGTGCGCCTGCAACGCGGTCGTCGTCGAGCGACCCGCGCGGAGGATCGCGTCGTGCACCTCCCGGACGTGCGCGGGCGTGAGGCGGTCGAGCCGACGCGTGCCGATGGTGGGGACGATCCACGTGTTGACGTACCCCTGATAGGTCGCGAGCGTCCTCGGCTTGAGGCGCGGGCGAGCGATGGTCTCGAGCCATAGGTTCATCCACGTCGCGACCGTGGGGCTCGACGTCGGCAGATCGCCCGCGCGGTCGAGCTCGCGTCGCATGTCGGCGAGGAGGCGCGACGCCCCGGCCTTCGTCTTGTGCGTCTTGACCTTCCGACGTCGCTTGCCGTCACGGTCGGGCAGCGTGATGGACGCGACCCACATGCCGTCGCTGGTCCGCTGGTAGAGCGACCCTGCGTGGGCGTCCCGTCGTGCCGTGCGTGCCATGGTGCACCTCCCTGCCCCTACTGTAGCCACGACTGTAGCCACGCACCCGCGCGCACATGCGCGCACCCGCTTGTCAAGAATGGCAGAATCTCGCGGCTTCCGAGGCCCTTCCGCCCCCCTCAGACTACCCGACCGTCAGACTCATAATCCGTCGGTCCTGGGTTCAAGCCCCAGATGCCTCACGCAGAATCCCGCCGATCCTGACGGGCCGAGCGGCGGGCACTGTAGCCACACCTTTAGCCAAGGCCGAAAATCGCTGCTCGGCTGTAGCCACAACGAAGCCCCCGACCTCGAGGTGAGGCCGGGGGCTTCGGTGCGCGAGGTCACTCGTCGAGCGTCTTGCCGCGCGTGTAGCGCAGCAGCCGTCGCGCCCGGACGACGGCGATCCCGGCCCACACGAGCGTGAGCAGCAGCGTGATCACAGCGAGGCCCGGTGCGAGCGCGGCGAGGACGAGCGTGACGACGAGCCCGCCGAGCGCCCACCACATGTGCGAGGTCGGGTCCTTGATCGTGCGCGGGTCGATGTCGCGTGCCATGCCCCTAGTCTCGGCCGCGTGCCGCGCGACCTTGAGCCTCACGCGCCGAACGCGCACCGTGTCGCGCGCACGGGCCGCTCGAGCCACAGCGTGACGAGGTGCGCCGTCACGCCGAGCTCGCGCGCCATGGCTCCCGGATGCCCGCCCGTGAGCGCGGCCGCGACCTCGACCTCGACGGGATCGATGAGCAGCCGCGCGGCATACATGTCGGCCTGGCGCTCGTCGCGCTCGACGTCGTGCGCGCGCGTCCAGTCGTGGCCGTGGTGGTGGTGGCCGACCTCGTGCGCGATCGTCACACGCTGGGTCAGGGTCGACTTGCGGTGGTTGACCACGACGAGCCCGGAGCGGGTGAGTTCCCCGCTGCGCCTGCCGAGGTCGCGCCACACCACACGGAGGCCCTGTTCCTCCGCGTGGGCGACGAGGTCGTCAAGTGTCACGCTTCCTCCGTCTGCGCCTCTGCCTCCGCGTCGTCGTCGGAGTCGCGCGCGGCGAGCATGACATCGGCCTGTGACATTGCGACCTCGAAGCGGTCATCGGCGCGCCCGGCGACCGTCGACACGTCGAGCCCGAGCGCATGCGCGATCCGATACATGACCGAGACGGGAATCTCGCGCGTCCCGTCGAGGTAACGGACGAGGGTCCCGCGAGGGATGCCGGACCGCTTGGACGCGGCAACGACGCTGAGGCCGGCCGCTGCAATCTCTGCGCGAAGCTGCGCCGCGACGGCGAGCGTGTATGCGTCTCTCTTCTCTGTGCCCATGTGGATGACGGTAGTTCCAGATTGGAAACATGACAACCCCAGATTGGGACACGAGTCGGCTTGACACGTCCCCGTATGGGGTCCTACTGTCTCCACATGGCTACAGCACAGATCGCCGAGCAGGTCGCCGGGATGGTCTCCCAGGCGATCGTCGCCGCCGGCAAGACGAAGAAGCAGATCGCCGAGGCGACCGGCATTCCGTACACGACGCTCGGTCGCAAGCTGCTCGGGACGACCGAGTTCACCTTCTCCGAGCTCAAGATGATCGCCGACGCGCTCGGCGTCGCGCCCTCCGCGTTCACGCCCCCGGCGTTCGCCCGCGTCGTGATCGCTGCCTGACCATGCCCACCACCCTCACCCCCGGCACCCGCGTCCGCGTCGTCACCGACGACGTCTACCGCGGCGCGCTCGGCGTCATCGTCGAGGACGCGGGCGACGAGCACACGCACCGCTACTCGGTCGAGTTCGAGGACCGGGTCTCGCCGGACGGCTTCTTCCGCGCCGACGAGCTCGAGCCGGTCTGGCCCGACCCACCCCCAGCCGTCACGCACCGCGCGTGGTCGGCATGCAGTTCTACCCGCTCCGAGGTTCGCCACGGACGCAGACACCACGGAGGTACAGCCATGCTCACGATCACGGGCTGGGAGAAGCGCATCGAGGCGCACCCCGAGGCCGCGCACCTCTCGCGCGGCCAGCGGCAGCGGCTCGCGCTCAAGATCGCCAAGCGCGCCGAGCGCATGCAGTACGTCGACCCGGACGACCTGATCCGCTCGATCCTCTGCTACGCCGACCCGACCGGCGAGCACGCCGTCCGCAACGTCATGGCGGAGGTGGCAGCATGAAGCGCCTCTACCTGGTCGGCGACTCGGGTCGCATCGTGCACGTCGAGCCGGACAACCCGGTCCGGATCGACGGGTGCGCGGGCGCGACGCTCGCGGGCGCGTTCAAGCGCAGCCCGGGCGCGTGGGAGTTCACGGGCCTGAACGGCGAGCAGTACTCGCGGTTCCCGGACTTCGAGGTCTACTCGTTCCGCGCGCAGTGGGGTTACGTGTGCGGCTGCGAGGCGACGGAGGCCTACCGATGAGCCGCCGCTGCCGCTGCGGGCGACCCGCCGAGGTCGCCAACCCGAACATCCTCGACTTCCAGTGCTGGGACCACTGGCGCGCGCTCACCGACTGGCTCGCCGAGAACCGCGACAAGTTCGCCGACGAGTGGCCCGGACTCACCGCCTGACCAGACCCAATCCACACGAAAGGCCGCCCGTAGCACCGGGCGGCCTTCGTCGTTCCAGGGAGGAACCTTGACCGGCAACATCGTACCCTTCGACTTCAACGGCGCACAGGTCCGCGTCGTCACCATCGACGGCGAGCCGTGGTTCGTGCTCGCCGACCTCTGCACCGTCCTCGAGATCGCGAACGTCGGCAACGTCGCGGCGCGGCTCGACTCGCTGAGCATCCGTCAGGCGGATGTTCAGAACGCGCGCGGCCAGATGCGCGCCACCGTCGTCGTGTCCGAGGCGGGCATGTACGAGGTCGTCATCCGATCCGACAAGCCCGACGCCGCCCGCTTCCGCCGCTGGATCACCGCCGAGGTGCTTCCCCAGATCCGTCGCACCGGCTCCTACGGCACCGCGCCGGCGCTCACGGGCCCCGCGCTCATGGCGGCCGCGCTCATCGAGGCGCAGGCCGTCCTCGAGGCGCGCGAGGCCGAGGTACGCGAGCTCACGCCTCGCGCCGAGGCCTGGGACGCGCTCGCATCGACGGACGGCGACTACTCGATGCGCGACGCCGCGCAGATCCTCTGCCGCGAGCACGGCATCGACATCGGCCAGAGCCGACTCTCCAAGCGGCTGCGCGAGATCGGCTGGGTCGACGCGTCCGGCATCCCCTACCAGCGGCACGTCGACCTCGGTCGGCTGCGCTCGCGGGCGCGCTACTACACGCACGCCCGCACGCAGGAGCGCGTGCTCGCCGAGCCGCAGATCCGCATCACGCCGAAGGGCGTCGCGGACCTGCGCACCATCCTCGCCACGAAGGAGATCGCATGACCCCCCCGAAGCTCTCCTACACCTACGCCGAGGCCTCCGAGGCCACCGGAATCCCGATCCGCACGCTGCAGGCGCGCATCACGGCGGGCGACCTCGTCGCGCGCCGCCTCGGCTCGAAGCCGATCATCCTCGCCGCCGACCTCGAGGCGTTCCTCGCCTCCCTCCCCGAGAAGGACTGACGATGTTCTGGAACCGCAAGAAGAAGCCCGCCCCTGCCCCGTTCGCGGGCGTCACCATCCCCGAGTCGGTCGCCGGGGCCACGAGCGACGACGACCTGTTCGCGGTCGCGCGCGGCGCGGGCGTGCTGCGCGAGTACGGCGACGACCACCCGGGCTGGCAGCGCATCATCGACGCGCTCGTGGCCGACGTCGAGGCCGAGCAGCGCGCGCTCATCGCCGAGAGCGAGGCGCGCACGACCGAGGCCCTGCTCGCGTTCCAGCGCGACGACGACGCCGAGGCCGCCATGCGAATCTTCCGCGGGGGCGAGTCGTGAGCGTCGACCGGATCAGCCCGCCTGAGGAGTACCCCGGGCCCGAGGGAAGCGCGCGCGCTCGCGTCGAGCTCGAGAACCTGCCCGACGTCCAGGTCCTCGGCTACGCGACGCTCGTTCCGCCCGCCGCAGTCGGCCGCCCGGCTGCCACCATCCGCACCGGCTGCTACCTGCCGATGCTCGGCGAGGTCTACGTCGACATCGACTTCGCCGCGCTCGCGGAGTGGGTCGACGCGGTGCGTGCGGAGCGTCGCCGCCTCGGCGTCGTCGACGAGCCCGGTGACTTCGCGTGCGACTGCGACACCACGCCCGCCGCCGGCGGGTGGCCGCACAAGTCGACGTGCCCGGCGTGGAGCGCGTCGTGAGCCGCTACCAGGCCGCGGCACGCCCCCGGATCAGCACGCCGCGGACCGAGCAGATGCGTGCCGCACTCGCCTCCGGGGCCCGCCGCGTCGCGCACGCGGAGGCCGAGGGGCGCACGTCGTGGGCCGAGGGGCAGGTCGTCAGGTCGCTGCACCGCACGTACACGTGGCAGGCGCTCGCTGAGGCGACCGGCCTGAGCGCGCACCGCCTGCGGCAGATCGCTGACCTGTGGCCCGAGGAGGCGGCGTGATCAACGACCCCTACGCCTACCTGCATCCGCTGAGCGACGAGCAGCGAGCGGCCGCGCTGGCGACCGCGAAGCGCCACGGCGGCGAGGACGTCGCGTGGATGCTCGGCCTCGCCGACTACCCGCGCCTGCCGTGCGGCCACCCCCACGGGTCGCTGCAGAACCGCCCCGACCCGAACCGCTACGCGCCTGTCGAGGTCGAGTGCGTCGAGTGCGGCGCGCGCTGGAAGAAGGCGCGCGGCATGAACGCGGCGAGGGCCGTCGCGTGACGCGCGCGCAGGTCGACGAGCGCGCGCTCCTCTGCGAGATGTACGCGCTCACCGGCCAGACGCTCACCGACGCCGCGACGGCGCTCGGCATCACGACCACGACCCTGAGCGCGTGGCTCGGCACGCACCGCATGTGCCGCACGCGCGCACGCCTGACCAGACGCCGCCACGGTGCGGCGTGCCACCACCACGAGAGGTGCACCCGATGACCATGGAGGACCGCGCGCTCGCTGCGCGCCAGGAGCAGATCGACGCGCAGCGCGAGCGGGACCACGAGCTCGTGCGGCTGCGCGACGAGGAGCGGCTCGCCGCGGAGTCCGTCGCGACCCAGGCCGAGGTCGTGTTCCGCAACGACCCGAGCGACGGCGACCCCGCCGTGACGTTCGCCCGACTGCGCCAGCGGACGGCCGCCTACGTCGCCGCGCGCGACGAGGCCGACGCGTTCCAGCGGGAGCACGGGCTGTGACCGCCGACGAGTGGGCCGGGCTGGCCATCGTCGGCGCGATCCTCGCGGCCGTCGCATGGACGGTCGACCGCATCGACAAGGACAGGAAGAGGGAGGGGCGATGAGCCTCAAGTTCAGCGCGAAGGCGCACCGCTACTGGCTCGACGGCAAGCCCGTCCCCGGCGTCACCACGATCCTCGGCAAGGGCATCCCGAAGCCCGCGCTGCCGTACTGGGCGGCGAGGATGGTCGCCGAGTACGTGGCCGACGAGCCCGAGAAGGTCGACGCGCTGCGCGAGGCCGGTCGCGACCCGATGGTCGCCGCGCTCAAGAGCGTGCCGTGGACCCGCCGCGACCAGGCCGGGCTGCGCGGCACCGAGATCCACGCGCTCGCAGACCTGCTCGCGCACGGCGAGGAGGTCTCAGTCCCCGAGCAGCACGTCCACGAGGTTACGGGGCTGGCTGAGTGGCTCGACGAGTTCGACGCCACCCCGATCCTCACCGAGCGATCCGTCGCGCACCGCGGCCACCGCTACGCGGGGCGGCTCGACTTCCTCGGCACGCTCGGCGCGCTCGGCACCGAGACGTGGCTCCTCGACTGGAAGACGTCCTCGGGCGTCTACGGCGAGACGGCGCTGCAGACCGCCGCCTACGCGCACGCCGAGTTCTACGTCGAGGACGACGCTCCCGACGTCGAGCACCCCATGCCCCATGTCGACCGCATCGGCGTCGTCCACGTCACCCCGGACGGCTCCCACCTCTACGACCTCGGCGAGCCCGCCGAGGCGTTCGAGCACTTCCTCGCCGCCAAGGCCGTCGCCGACGCCACCGTCTGGCGCGACAGCATCATCGGCGACCCGATCACAGCACCCAAGGAGATCCCGTGACCGCCCTGACCATCCACGAGCCCGCGCAGTCGGGCCTCGCCACCACCTCCGCGCCCGACCCGACCGGCGGCAGGCTCGTCGCCTGGGCCGAGGCCGCGTCGGCCGCGAACCAGCTCGCCAAGGCGCTCGCGACGACCGCGTTCGTCCCGCAGGCGATGCGCAACCCCGGCGACGCGACCGCCGCGATCCTCATGGGCGACGAGCTCGGCCTCTCCCCGCTCGCCGCGCTCCGCTCGATCTACGTCGTGCACGGCACGCCCGCGCTGTACGCGCGCAGCATGGTCGCGCTCGCCCAGTCGCACGGGCACGAGATCTGGACCGAGGAGTCCTCGGACGCGAAGGTCGTCGTGTGCGGCCGGCGTCGCGGCTCGGAGAAGGTCGAGCGCTCGGAGTGGACGATCCAGCGCGCACAGAAGGCGGGCTACACGTCCAACAAGAAGTACGCCTCGAACCCGCAGGAGATGCTCTACTCCAAGGCCGCCGGCGAGGTGGCTCGGAAGATCGCGGCCGACACGCTCGCGGGCATTCCGTACTCGGTGGAGGACATCGAGCTCGGCGAGCAGCCGACCGTGACGGTGCAGCGCGAGCCGGTGAAGCGGACGGTGGCGCGCAAGGCGAAGGTCGCCGCCCCCGCGCCCCGGGCGAACACCGACCCTGACCCCATCGACGTCACCGACGCCGAGGTCCTGCCGGACGAGGAGCCGGAGGGCGACGTGCTCACGGACCGCACGCGCGGCCGGATGTTCGCGCTCTTCGCCGAGCAGGGCATCGAGGACCCGGACGTCCAGCGGTCGGGCATGTCCTCGATCCTCGGGCGCGCCGTCGCGTCGCGGTCGTCGCTCACGGAGGCCGAGGCGCGCGAGGTCATCGCGTCGCTCGAGGCTCGGCAGTCGTGACCCCCCTCGAGCGCTGGCGCGCGCGTCAGGCCGTCATCGACCGGGCGCGCGCGTCGGCCCTCGCGGCCGCCGCGTTCTTCCACGGCGCGGCGGCAGGGCGCATCGCCGCCCAGTACCAGTCCTGACAGCCCGGCCCTCGCGCCACACGGTGCGGGGGCCTTCGTGATGAGAGAGAGTGACCATGGCGACACGCTTCCACGCAGCGTGCTCGACGTGCGGGTGGACGGGCGGGCCGTACCGCTCCCAGCGCATGGCCGACTACGCGCACTCGCGACACTCGTGCGAGCGGCAGGCCCGGCAGCGCGCGGCCTACGAGCGGTCCATCAAGCGTGACGCGCAGATCGACCGCACGCCGATCGACTGCGCCCACCCTCGTGCCCGCCACCAGCACGGCACCTACGCGGCGTACACGCTCGACCGCTGCCGGTGCGTGCCGTGCTCGGCGGCAGCCTCGGAGTACGGCCACAGCCTCCGCCGCCGTCACGCCTACGGGCAGACGACGGCGGTCGACGCCGAGCCGGTGCGCGCGCACATCGAGCGGCTGCGCGCTGGCGGCA
>Ga0222423_1000271_pt1 | contig 43402 bp, 38 predicted proteins | sample 3A0metagenome_FD_182472 | JGI IMG/M metagenome (GOLD analysis project Ga0222423, IMG submission 182472) | Enriched microbial communities from leaf-cutter ant dump, University of Wisconsin, Madison, United States - 3A0 (version 2) | ecosystem: Environmental > Terrestrial > Nest > Insects nest >...
CGGCTCAGGCGTCCTTGGCCAGTGACCAGCGGGCTCCGTCTGGTGCGTCTTCGATCGCGATTCCCGCCGCGGCTAGGCGGTCGCGGATGGCGTCGGCGGCGGCCCAGTCACGAGCGGCCCGGGCGGAGGCACGCGCATCGAGGTCCGCCTGCACCAGGGTGTCGAGGGCCGAGAGCGCGCCAGCATCGCCAGCCGGGGAGGCCCACTGCGCAGACAGCGGGTCAAGCCCAAGGGAATCGAGCATCGCGCGCGCATCGCGCAGCGCGGAAGAGACCGCAGCGTCATCGCCGGACGCAAGCGCCGCATTCCCGGACCGCACGGTTTCGTGAACTACAGCCATCGCGCGCGGTATGCCGAGGTCGTCATCCATCGCCTCCACGAAGGCGACGGGAAGCGCCGCCCCTGCCACGGCGTCGGGCGCCGGCTGGCCAACGCGCTCGCCAGCCCGGGTCACGAAGCCCACAAAGCGCTCCCACTGCGCAAGCGCCTCGTCGAGCGTGGAATCCGTCCACTCGAGCATCGAGCGGTAGTGGACGGAGGCGAGCGCGAGCCGCAGCGCGGCCGCGGGGTATGCGGCAAGCACCTCTGACACGAGCAGGCCGTTGCCAAGCGACTTCGACATCTTGGCCCCAGACTGCGTCACCCACGCCGAGTGCATCCACAGCCGCGCAAACCCGTAGCCCGCGGCATGCGATTGGGCCTGCTCGTTTTCGTGGTGCGGGAAGCGAAGGTCGAGCCCACCGCCGTGAATGTCGAACGCGTCGCCCAAATACCGCTGCGCCATGGCAGAGCATTCGATATGCCAGCCGGGACGGCCCGGCCCCCACGGAGAGGTCCACGAGGCGGTCGCCGGCTCAGAGTCCTTGCGGGCCTTCCACAGCGCAAAGTCGCGAGGGTCGCGCTTGGTGACCTCGGGGGAATCCTCCGCGGGGGCGAGGTCGGCAAGCGATTGGTTCGTCAGCGATCCGTACGTGGCGAACGAATGCACGTCAAAGTAGACGGAGCCGTCCTTTTCGTACGCGTGGCCCCGCTCAACGAGCAGCGAAATGAGCGCCACGATCTCGGGAATGTGCCCCGTGGCGCGCGGCTCTGCGGCCGGCTCGCGCACCCCAACCGCGCGATAGGAGGCCTGGAATTCGCGCTCAAAACGCAGCGCCCACTCCCACCACGGCACGCCTGCCTCGGCACCCTTCGCGAGAGTCTTGTCATCGATATCGGTCACGTTGCGCACCATCGTCACGCGATAGCCGCTGCGCTCCAGCCAGCGCTGCAGCACATCGAACGCGACCGCTGCGCGCAGATGACCGATGTGCGGGGCGCCCTGCACCGTGGGTCCACACAGGTAGATGCCCACCTGACCGGGGGTGAGCGGAACAAAGTCACGCTCCTCACGGGTGGCGGTGTCAAAAAGGCGCAGGGTCACGCGCCAAGGTTACCTGGGGCTACGCGCGGAACACGAGGGCCGACGCAATGGCCGCGATCCCCTCGCCGCGCCCGGTGAGCCCAAGGCCGTCGGTAGTGGTGCCGCTGATGCTCACGGGAGCGCCGACGGCGGCGCCCAGTGCGGCCTCTGCCTCGGCCCTGCGCGGGGCCAGTTTGGGCCGATTGCCGATCACCTGAATGGAGATGTTGGCAATCTCCCAGCGCTCGGCGCGAACCAGTGCCGCGACATGCGCGAGCATCGATGCGCCGCTGGCACCCGCCATGTCGGGGCGGTCAACGCCAAACACGAGCCCCACGTCGCCGAGCCCGGCGGCCCCCAACAGGGCGTCGCACGCGGCATGGGCGGCAACGTCGCCGTCGGAGTGGCCGGCGAGCGCGCGCTCGTTGGGCCAGTCGAGTCCCGCGAGCGCGAGAGGGCGTCCCGAGGGCTCGCCCTCGAATGCGTGAACGTCGGTGCCAAGCCCGGTGCGATACGTCATGAGTGCTCCGCGATGAAGGTGGCGAGGGCGAGGTCTCCCTCGTGAGTGATCTTGAGACCCCACGGGTGCCCCTGCGTGGCGACAACGCGGTGGCCGAGCTCGCGCACCAGCGTTGCGTCGTCAGTGGCGGTGGCGCTAGTGGCCGCGCGATGCGCGGCCAGCAACACTCCGGCGCGGAACACCTGCGGCGTCTGGACGGCGCGCAGCCCCTCGCGGTCCACCCCGCTGCCATACGTGCCGTCGGCCGCGGGCGCGGTGACGAGGGTGTCGACAATGGGAATGACGGGAATGGCGGCATCGGCGCCTGCCTCTACGGCGGCAACCGCCTCCCGCATGGCGGCGGCGGGCATGAAGGCGCGGGCAGCGTCGTGCACGAGCACCACGTCGTCGTCGGAAAGGCCAGCCTCGAGCAGTGCCTGGAGGCCCGCCCACACGGATTCCTGCCGGGTATCCCCACCCGTGACGATGAGCGCGTGGTCTGCCACAGCGTCGGCAAAGGCCTGCTCGTGACCGGGCGCCGCGGTGACGACCACTAAGGAGGCGATGCGGGTCACGCGGTCAAGCGCATGTGAGACGAGCGGGCGTCCAGAAACGGGAACGAGTGCCTTGGGGACGGCGTACCCGAGCCGAGTCCCCAGGCCGGCGGCGGTGACGACCGCCGCAATGGTCACGACGCGAGGACCTCGTCAAGGCGAGCGCCAGCTGCTACCTCGTCGCTCTTTTCGGCGAGCGCGAGTTCGCTGACAAGAATTTGCCGCGCCTTGTGCAACATGCGCTTTTCGCCGGCACTGAGACCCTTGTCGGTGTCGCGACGGCTGAGATCGCGAACAACCTCGGCAACGCGAATCACATCACCGGAAGCAAGCTTCTCCACATTCGCCTTGAATCGGCGCGACCAGTTGGTGGGCTCTTCGATGTAGGGCTCACGCAGCACGGAGAAGACCTTCTCCAGGCCCTGCTTGTCCACCACGTCACGCACGCCAACGAGGTCGAGGTTCTCTGCGGGGACCTTGATGATGAGATCGCTCTGCGAGACACGAAGCTCGAGATACGTCTTCTCTTCGCCAGCTACCGTGCGCTTGAAGATGTCCTGAATGGTGGCCGCACCGTGGTGCGGATAGACGACCGTCTCACCGACGACGAAATTCATGCGAGGTGCTCCCCTAACTTTTGCGGACTCCATTCTACCACCGCCCCCGGGGGCCCTCATAGGGGGCCGAATCGCGGTGGCCGCGCCGGTGGATGGGCGCACGCGCTCCCGGTATCCTTGAGCCTGTTGTTGTCCCCGAAAGGATCCGCGTTGAAGACCACCGTGCTCGTCCGCGCAGCCGCCGCGGCTCTCATCGCGCTCGCGCTCGCCGCGTGCTCCGCGATCAACCCCATCACCACTCAGAACCGCTACGCACCGTCCGATGGCGTGCAGACGCAGATCGGTGACGACGCCAAGGCGCTGAACCTGCTCGTGGTCACTACCGCGAAGGACGCTCCCGCCGTGCTCACGGGGTCGCTGTACAACGGCGGCTCAACCGACCTCAACATCACGGTCAGCATCGACGGCACCATCGTGGACACCGTGCCCGTTGCCGCGGGCTCCACGGTACAGTTGGGCACCGGCGAGAACCAGACGCTCGTGCAGGGCACCTCTCCGGCGGCTCCCGGTGGGCTCGCCGGGGTGTGGGTCGGCACGCTGGAGCTCGGCACCGCACAGGTGCAGGTTCCCGTGGTGGACGGCACGCTTGACGAGTACGCCGGGATCGTCGACTCCATCCCGCCGCTTCCCACCGCAAGCCCCGCGGCGTAGGCGGCGGCTCAGCCGAACCGTCCAGAGATGTAGTCCTCCGTTGCCTTCTCGTGAGGGCTGGAGAACATCACCCTGGTGTCGTTCATCTCAATGAGCTTGCCGGGCTTGCCGGTTCCCGCGATGTTGAAGAATGCGGTGCGGTCAGCCACGCGGGCGGCCTGCTGCATGTTGTGCGTCACGATGACGATCGTGTAGTCCTCTTTGAGCTCTTGCATGAGGTCTTCGATCGCGAGCGTGGAGATGGGGTCAAGGGCAGAGCAGGGCTCGTCCATGAGGAGCACGTCTGGGCGGATGGCGATGGCTCGCGCGATGCACAGGCGCTGCTGCTGACCGCCTGACAGCGACGAACCCGGCTTGTCGAGGCGGTCCTTGACCTCCTCCCACAGGTTTGCGCCGCGCAGCGACGACTCCACAAGCTCCTCGGCATCGACCTTGGACACGCGCTTGTTGCCGAGGCGATACCCCGCAAGAACGTTCTCGGCGATCGACATCGTGGGGAAGGGGTTGGCGCGCTGGAACACCATGCCCACATGGCGACGCACCGCCACGGGATCGATGCCCGGCGCGTACAGGTCCACTCCATCCATGAGCACCTCGCCCTCCACGCGCGCGCCGGGAATGACCTCATGCATGCGGTTGATGGTGCGCAAGAAGGTGGACTTGCCGCAGCCGGACGGGCCGATGAATGCCGTGACCGACCTGGGCTCGATGGACAGCGACACATCTTCCACGGCGAGAAAGTCGCCGTAGTAGACGTTGAGGTTGTTGACGTCGATGCGCTTGGACACTGATGCTTCCTTTTGTGCGGGGAGCCTAACGGCCCGTCTTGGGCGCGAAGAGGCGCGAGATGAGGCGAGCAACAAGGTTGAGCGCCATGACGATGAGGATGAGCACGAGCGCGGCGGCCCATGCGCGGTATTCGGTGATCTCGGGGATGCAGGGAACGGAGGGGTCGTTGCAGACCGCTTCTCCCTTGCGCCACTCGGAGACGATGTAGACGGGCAGCGTCATCATGCGGCCATCAAAGATGTTGAGGTTCATCGAGTCCGCGAAGCCCACCGCGATCAGCAGCGGCGCGGTCTCTCCAATGACGCGCGCGATGGCGAGCGTCACGGCAGTGGCAAGGCCGGCAACCGCGGTGCGCAGCACCACCTTGATGACCGTGAGCCACTTGGGCACGCCCAGCGCGTACGACGCTTCACGCAGTTCGTTCGGAACAAGCCGCAGCATTTCTTCCGACGCTCGCACCACCACCGGGATCATGAGCACGGACAGCGCGATGGCACCAACAAAGCCCGTCTTGGTTCCCGGCCCCATGATGACGGCGGCAAGGGCGTAGGCGAACAGGCCGGCCACGATGGACGGGATGCCCGTCATGACGTCCACGAAGAACGTCACGGCCCGCTTGACATGGCCGCGGCCGTATTCCACGAGGTAGATGGCGGCCAGCACGCCGATCGGCACAGAGATGAGCGCGGTGGTGAGCGTGATGAGTACCGTGCCCCAGATGGCGTGCAGCGCACCGCCTGTAGGGACACCGCCCACCACGCCGCGCATGGACTGCTGCAAGAAGTCCAGGTTGAAGTTGTGCTCACCATTGGAATCAACGAAGAAGCGGTCGATGCCCTTGGAGATGACCGTCCACCCCAGCCACACGAGCGGAACCAAGGCGAGGCCAAACGCTGCAGTGACCATCACCGTGGCGCTCGCGTTCTTGAGGCGACGGGAGGCGGAAAGCTGCCCCAGCGTCGTACTGTCCGTGACGGCCATCAGTTAGCTCCTGAGAACTCGGCGCGGCGCGACACAATCCAGCGCGCCAACATATTGACCAGCAAAGTGATGATGAACAGCGCAAGGCCCATGGCGATGAGGGCGCTGACGCCCCAGTTGTTGGCCTCGGGGAACTGGGAGGCGATGTACGCGGCCACGGTGTCATGCTTGCCGGACTGCAGGATTCCCCACGAGTAGGTGAGGCCGCCGGACAGGATCATGTAGACGGCCATCGTCTCGCCGAGCGCCCGGCCAAGGCCAAGCATCGTGGCACCAATGATGCCGGAGCGAGCAAACGGGAACACCGCCATGCGCACCATCTCCCAGCGTGTGGCGCCCATCGCCAGCGCGGCCTCCTCATGCAGCTTGGGGGTTTGCAGGAACACCTCGCGCGTGACCGCGGTGATGATGGGAATGATCATGATCGCCAGGACGATGCCCGCGGCAAGCGCCACGCGACCCGTGGGCGATGCGGTGCCCGTGGCGGGGTCCGGAGCGAAGAGCGGGAACCAGCCAAAGGTGTTGGTGAGCCAGGCAAAGAACGGGCGCAGTGCCGGAACGAACACGATGGCCCCCCACAATCCGTAGACAACGGACGGGATGGCTGCCAGCAGGTCGATGAGGTAGCCAAGCCCTGCGGCGAGCCGGCGCGGTGCATAGTGCGAGATAAACAGCGCAATGCCGATGGACAGCGGCGTGGCGATGAGGAGCGCGATCGCGGAGATCAGCAGCGTTCCAAAGAGCAGGTACCCCGTGATTTCCATGAGGCTTTGGCCCTGCTCGGGCCGAATCCAGGTGACGTTCTTGTTGAGCGTGGCGGTGTCCGTGATCGCCGGCCAGGCCTCGACCAGGAGGAAGCTGGCGACCGCGGCGAGAACCACGAGGATGACCACGGCGGCGGTCGTCGACACTCCCGCGAAGGCGGTGTTGGCGCGCGAGGGCCGTGAGGCCTCGAGCGGCGCTGGTGGTGCTGCGGTGGCCCTGTGGGCCTGCGTCTGCGTCACGCGGTTACTCCGTCACTGGGGGCGTGAAGAACGGTGGTGGACTCATCCTCTCGGACGAGGCCACCACCGTCCAATCACTGGGGAACTACGCGGCAGCGATCTCGGCGAGGATCGTCTCGATCTTCGCGGAGAGGTCTGCCGGCAGCGGTGCGGAGCCGGCGGCCGAGGCGGCGGCCTGCTGGCCCTCAGCGGAGGCGACGTAGGACAGGAAGCCCGTCACGTTCGCCTTGACCTCGGCGTCCGTGTAGGCCTGGCACACGATCGCGTAGGACACGAGCATGAGCGGGTAGGCGCCCGCCTCCGTGGTGGTGCGGTCCACCTTGTAGGCGAGGTCGTTGTCGCCGTTGACGCTCGCGAGCGTCGAGGCGGCCAGCGCCTTGGCGGCACCTTCGGCCGTGGGGGCGTTGAAGGTGTCACCCACCTGCACGGAGATCACACCGAGCGTGCCGGCCTTGGAGGCGTCGGCGTAGCCGATGGTGCCCTCCGTGTCCTTCACCACCTGAATGAGGCCAGAGGTGCCCTCACCGGACTCACCGGAGTTGATGGGCCACGCCTTGCTGGGCTCGTAGCTCCACGCGCCACCCGCGGCGGCGTTGAGGAAGTCGGTGAAGTTGGTGGTGGTGCCGGAGTCCTCGGAGCGGTGCACCGTGGTGATGGCGAGGTCGGGTAGCGCCACACCCTCGTTGAACGCGGCGATGGCGGGGTCGTTCCACTTGGTGATCTTGCCGTCGAAGATCTTCGCGATGGTCGCGGCGTCGAGGTTGAGGCTCGTCAGGCCGGGCACGTTGAACACGACCGCGATCGGCGAGATGTAGACCGGCAGGTTGATGGCGCCGTCTGCACCACAGTAGGCCTTGGCCGCCTCGTACTCGTCGGGGTCCTTGAGCGGAGCGTCGGAGCCGGCCCACGCGGCAGCGCCGCTCGTGAAGGCGGTGATGCCGCCGCCGGAGCCCACGGGGTCGTAGTTGATGGTCAGGCCGGAGTTGGCGTCCTGGAAGGCGGCGCGCCACGCGTCCATCGCGGACTCCTGAGCGGTGGAGCCGGAACCGTTGAGCGTGCCCGAAAGCGTGGCCACAGGCGCGTCGCCACCGGCGGTGGCGGTGGGGGCGCTGGTGTTGGTCGTCTCGTTGTCCGCGGAGCATGCGGCGAGCGAAAGCGAAAGCACAGCAGCGGCGGCAAGTGCCCCGGTGCGGTAGGCGATCTTCACAGTCAGATTTCCTTACGTGTTGTCGACCCGGCTTCATGCCGGATGACTTCACGCTAAACAGCGAAGGTAACGCCACCGACCGTCGTAACTGAACCTTCAGTGAACGTTCGGTGAACGCGGCGGCCTACGCCTCAAAGGTGTAGCCGACACCGCGCACGGTGCGCACGAGCGTCGGCTCCGCGGGGTCGTCTTCGATGCGGGTGCGCACGCGCTTGATGTGGACGTCGAGGGTCTTGGTGTCGCCAAAGTAGTCGGCCCCCCACACGCGCTCGATGATCACATGGCGCGGCAACACGCGCCCAGCGTTCTGTGCCAGCAGATACAGCAGCGCAAATTCCTTGGGCGGCAGGTGCATGGTCTCGCCGTCCTTGGTGACGGCAAGGCGCTCGGCATCCAAGGTCAGCGGCCCGACGCTGAGGCGAGTGGGCTCGTCGGGCAGGCCGCTCAGCCCCACGGCTTGGCGGCGCAGCACCGCGCGGATCCTCGCCACAAGCTCGCGGCCCGAGTAGGGCTTGGTGACGTAGTCGTCCGCGCCGAGTTCGAGCCCGATGATCTTGTCCACTTGGTCGTCGCGAGCGGTCACCATGATGATGGGCACGTCGGTACGCTCGCGCAACACTCGGAAGACTTCCGCTCCCGGCATCCCCGGCAGCATGAGGTCCAGCAGCACCACATCGGCACCACGCCTGGCGAACTCCTCCACGCCGCGCGGCCCCGTCTCCGCGAGCGTCACCTCGAATCCCTCACGGGCCAGCAAGAATCCCAAGGAATCCCTGTACGACTCCTCATCCTCGATGACGAGCACTCGCTCCCCACTCATGTGCGGTCCTCCTCCACCTCGGTCACCGGAAGCTTGAGCGTGAAGGTGGAGCCAACACCCTCCGTGCTCCACACCTCAACGCGGCCGTCGTGACGCAATGCGATGTGCTTGACGATGCTCAGCCCAAGGCCCGTGCCGCCGGTCTCCCGTGAGCGCGCAGGATCCACACGGTAGAAGCGCTCAAAGATGCGCTCGGTTTGGTTGGCGGCGATCCCGATGCCCTGGTCAACGACGCTCAGCGAGGCGACCTCATCCGCCACCTCTGTGGACACGATGATGCGCTTGCCGGGCTCCGAGTACTGGATGGCGTTGTCGATGAGGTTGCGCAACGCCATCACCAGCAACTCTTCGTTGCCCAAGACGGTGGCGTCTTGACGCACGTCCGCCGTGATGACAATCGATCGCGCGGCGGCTGCGGTGCCGGCGCCCTCAAGCGCCTCCTGCACCACGTGCCCAAGCCGCACGGGCGCGGCATCCATGACCGCAGCGTCGGACTGCAAACGGGTGATCTCAATGATCTCTTGAATGAGGGTGTTGAGGCGCTTGGCCTCCTTGCGAAGCTTCTTGGTGAAGGCGAGCACCATGTCGGGGTCATCGGCGCCGGCCTCAACGGACTCGGCGAGCAGTTGGATGGCACCAACGGGCGTCTTGAGCTCATGGGAAACGTTGATGGCAAAGTTGCGGCGCATCTGCTCTGCGGCCTCTTGCTCGGTGCGGTCGGTGACGAGCGCGAGCGCCAACTCGTCATCCACCACGCTGATGCGCGCATGCAAGACGCGGCTCGAGGACAAGACACCCCGCTGCACCTCGATGTCTTCCTCGATCACCTCGCCGTGGTTCCAGGCGACCTCGGCAAGGCGCGCCAACTCGGGATGCAGAGCGCCATCGGGGCGTGCCACACCGAGCGCCAACGCAGCGTTGTTGCAGTAGGCATTGCGACGATCCCGGCGGATGACCACGGCCCCCGCGGGCAGCACCGAGAGCAGTTGCCGCGCCCGCGCAGGCACGAGCGTATTGGCCGACGCACGCGAGCGACCGCTGGCGCGCGCCGCCACAAATCCCGCGCCAACACCGACGCCCAAAGCTGCGACCACGAGAATCCACGCTACGGGCGTCATGCGCACACACTAACGACGGGCGGCCCAGTTCACCCAATGTTCAGGGACGTCACCGAAAGTTCACCCTTCCGGACACGGCAATCTCGATTGGGGCCAGGGAGAGGGTGCCAGACTGGAGCACATCACGCACGCGCGCCATGAAGGAGAACCATGCGCACCATCTTTACCGCCGAGATGTCGGAGCTCAGGGACGATCTCATCGCCATGAGTCACCTGGTCCACACCGCCATCTCCGACGCTTCCACCGCACTCCTGGAGACCAACATCGAACTGGCACAGTCGGTGATCGCGGCCGACGCCAAGCTCGACGACCTTGAGGAGACCGTCGACGAGCGGTGCGTGCTGCTCATTGCACAGCAGCAACCCGTTGGGCTGGACCTGCGCACCATCATCGCGTCACTGCGCATTTCCGCCGCACTGGAGCGCATGGGGGACCTGGCACAGCACATCGCGGAGTCCGCGCGGCGCGCGTACCCGGAGTCTGCGGTGCCGTCGTCTCACCGCGAGACGGTTGAAGGCATGGCGGTGGCTGCCGTACAGGCGGCGGCCGAGGTTGCCGAGCTCCTCGAGACCCGCGACCTCAACACCGCCGCACGTATCGTCTCCGACGACGACACGCTCGACGGCCTCCACACCACGGCGTATGCCTCGCTCCTCGCGGACGACTACGCGGGCGACGCTCAGACCACGCTCGACATCGCGCTGCTGTCGCGCTACTACGAGCGCTTTGGAGACCATGCGGTTGGTGTGTCTCGCCGCATCGTGTACTTGGTGACCGGGGATCACGGCGGCGAGGGCGCCAAGATCTAGGGGCAGCCCCGCGGCTCCACAAGGAACACCCCCGCCCCGTTCCTTCACAACCGTGACGATTCGCGGCCCACAAGGACCAGACCCGCAAGGTTCCTTACGAACGGACCGCGACCGGGCGCGGTGCGGGGTCCGGCCTGGCCCAGACTGGGCCCACCCCACACACAAAAACGGGCGGGGCCCCGAGTGGAGCCCCGCCCTTTCGGCCGGCAATGACAGGCCGACCGAACACTTGCCTTCAGCCTACTTCTTTCCCTGGTTCGCCACTGCCGCAATGGACGCCGCCGCGGCCGCCGGGTCCAGGTATCGGCCACCGCGCTCCACAGGAGTGAAGTCGTCGTCGAGCTCGTAGTACAGCGGGATGCCGGTGGGAATGTTGACGCCAACGATGTCGTCGTCGCTGATGCCATCCAGGTACTTGACGATGGCGCGCAGCGAATTGCCGTGCGCCGCCACCAGCACGGTCTTGCCCGCGGCGAGGTCCGGCACAATCTCCTCGTGCCAGTATGGCAGCGCGCGCTCCAGCACGTCTTTGAGGCACTCGGTCTGCGGCACGGGAGCGCCTTCGTAGCGGGGGTCGCCCTCTTGCGAGAACTGCGCGCCGGCCTCGAGCGGCGGCGGCGGAACGTCGTAGGAGCGACGCCAGATCATGAACTGCTCCTCGCCAAACTCGGCGAGCGTCTCTGCCTTGTTCTTGCCCTGCAACGCGCCGTAGTGACGCTCGTTGAGGCGCCAGTTGCGCTTCACGGGAATCCAGTGCCGGTCGGCGGCGTCGAGCGCAAGGTTCGCTGTCATGATGGCGCGGCGCAGCAGCGACGTGTGCACAACGTCGGGCAGCAGCCCTTCCTTCTTCATGAGCGAGCCACCGATGGTGGCCTCTGCGCGGCCCTTGTCGTCGAGCGGCACGTCCACCCACCCGGTGAACAGGTTCTTCTCATTCCACTCGCTCTCGCCGTGGCGGAGCAGGATCAACTTGTACGTCATGGCTTCATCCTCCCGTACTTCGCCGCCCGACGCTAACGGCCTTTGGTCCCTAGCGTCCGGTGGGCGGTGGTGACGGTCAGGCGGGAACGGTGGCGACGCACGCCGGGCTCACCACGTGTGCCGTGGTGAACGGAAGGGCGGCCACGGCGCCCACCGCGGTCTCTGCCGGGAGCGCGAGCACGCTCGCGAGGTCATAGGCGCGCACCTCGTGCCCGCGTTCGCACGCCACGTGCAGCATGCCGTCGATGGCCGCAAAGAACCGCGGCCACTCGCCAACATCGAGGCTCGTGCGGTAGTGCGTCTGCCCTTCGGGGCTGAGGTCAAACAACGCGATGACGTCCACGCCACGCACGGACACTGCGAGGACATCCCGGTCGTCGGCCGTGAGGATGGCGACGTGGGCGTCATAGACGTCGTTGCCGGTGCGCTGCGCCACCGTGGTGGTGGGAACGTCAGCGATGACGTCTGCCGCGTGGTCCCCTGGGGTCCAGCGCAGGGTGCGCAGCCGGTGATCCAGCTCGCAGACCAGATAGATCAGCTCGCCTTTCACGGCCATGTGGCGAGGGCCGGAGCCTGGGGGAAGATGCGCGGCAATGCCGTCGGCCTCCAGAAGCCCATCCGGAAGGATGCGGTACCGGCGCAGCTCGTCGGTGCCGAGGTCGGCGACCAGCAGGTGCTTACCGCCGGGAGCGAGGGCCGAGGAGTGCGCGTGCGGCCCCTCTTGGCGATCCTCGCGAGGGCCGCAGCCGTCATGCCCGTGGAGCTGTTGCGGAGTGTTGGCCGTGGGCAGGCCATCGTCACCGAGCACGACCACCGCAACATCACCGGAACCGTAGTGGCTGACGTACGCGACGTTGTCGACAAGGAGAATGTGGCAGGCGTCCACTCCGCCGGTGGGAATGGTGGCCGCGATGCGCGGGGTGCCGCTGACATCAATCACATGGAAGTCGCTGGTCGGCGACTCACTGACCGCATAGAGCAACGGCAGTCGCGGGTGCCCAACGACGAAAGATGGGGCATCGAGGACGAGCGCGAGGCTGGCCCCGCGCTCGTCCTGACGATAGATGCCTTCGCCACGCCCCACAGGCGTGCCGAGTCCGAGCGGTGGGTACGTGCCCCACCACAACGACGTCATCCGTGAAATCAGCGGCTGGCCGCGTAAGCCTCGCGGATCTCGGCGGAGACGCGACCGCGCTCGGAGACCTCGTATCCGTGCGCCTTGGCCCACTCACGAATCTTCGCGGCGTCGGAGTTGCCACGGCCACGGCCACGGCTCGTGGTGCGGCGACCGCTCACGCGACGACCGGCGGAGACCCACGGCGCGAGCGCGTCGCGAAGGGCGGCGGCGTTCTTGTCCGACAAGTCAATCTCATAGCCCACGCCATCGAGCGAGAAGCTCACGGTCTCGGTGGCCTCGCCTCCGTCGACATCGTCAAGGAGTACAACCTGAACCTTCTGTGCCATGGACTTTCCTTTCGTAGGGCGCGGATCGAGGGATAGTGCGCCACGCCCATGCTATCCATGCGAGCACGGCAATTGTCAATTCTTATTCGGAAGGCGCAGGCGGTTGTTTCTGTGCGGCCTGGGCAGCGGCGCGAGCGGCGTCCTCCGCATCGATTCGCGCGAGTTCCTCGCGCTCGCGGCGATCTGCGCGAATCACGGCACGCATGACATACCAGAAGATCACCGCGAGCCCCACGGACGGGAGCACGCTCATCAGGATGGGACCGATATTGCTCATGACTCTTCCGGCTTCACGAGCGGGAACAGGATGGTCTCGCGGATGCCGAGCCCCGTGAGCGCCATGAGCAGCCGATCCACCCCCATGCCCATGCCTCCAGACGGTGGCATCGCATATTCCATGGCGGCAAGGAAGTCTTCGTCGAGGGCCATCGCCTCATCATCACCCTGCGCGGCCATGCGCGCCTGCTGCGCAAATCGCTCTCGCTGAATGACCGGGTCCACAAGCTCGGAATACGCGGTGGCAAGTTCAAATCCGCGCACGTACAGGTCCCACTTCTCGACGACTCCTTGTTGCGTACGGTGGTCGCGCGTCAAGGGACTGGTCTCCACGGGGAAGTCCCGCACAAAGGTGGGCGCGTAGAGAGCATCGCCCACATGGTGCTCCCACAGCACCTCCACGAGCTTGCCGTGGTTGACGCGCTTGGGGTCAACGGACAGGTCCGCCGTGTCCACGAGCCGCTGAAGCCGCTCCACCGAGGTCTGCGGGGTGATCTCCTCACCGATCGCCTCAGACAGCGAACCGTACATCGTCAGCTGGGCCCATTCTCCGCCGAGGTCGTACTCCTCGCCGTCGGCGAGCGTCACCACTTGCGCACCAAAAACGTCCTGTGCCGCGGTCTGAATAATGCCCTTGGTAAGGTCCGCCATCGTGTTGTAGTCGCCGTACGCCTCGTACGCCTCGAGCATCGAGAACTCGGGAGAATGCGACGAGTCAGAGCCCTCATTGCGGAAATTGCGGTTGATCTCGAAAACCTTCTCCACGCCGCCAACGGCCGCACGCTTGAGGAACAGCTCGGGAGCAATCCGCAGGTACAGGTCAATATCGAATGCGTTCATGTGAGTCACGAACGGGCGGGCGGCGGCGCCGCCTGCCTGCGTCTGCAGCATCGGAGTCTCGACTTCGATGAATCCGCGGCCATGCAGAGACTCCCGCAAGCTGCGCACCACGCCCGCGCGGCGCCGCACCGTGTCGCGCGCGAGCGGCCGTGCAATGAGATCCACATAGCGATTGCGTACGCGGGACTCTTCGCTCAATTCCTTGTGGAGCACCGGCAGCGGCCGCAGCGCCTTCGCAGCAAGTTGCCATGCGGACGCAAAAACGGACACCTCGCCACGGCGTGACTTTCCCACGTGACCCTGCGCAAATAGGTGATCGCCCAAGTCCACGTTCGCCTTGAACTCAGCCAGAGCGTCGGGCCCAACGGCGTCAAGGGACAGCATGATCTGCAACCGCTCGCCGCCACCGTCTTGGATGGTGGCGAAGCACAGCTTGCCGGTGTTGCGAATGTAGACCACGCGCCCGGCAACACCCACGGTGTCCGCGGTCTCCTCACCATCCTCGAGTTCGGCATAGCGCGAGCGGACATCGGCGATCTGTGCCGTGACGGGCACGCCCACCGGATACGCCTGGCCCCCATTGGCCAGGATCTTGGCGCGCTTGTCCATGCGCACCTGAATCTGCTCGGGAAGGTCCAGTTCTGGGGAGGCGTCGGTCACGCCATCAAGGGTACCGGCCCCCACCTCAGCGCAAGTCGAGGGCCACGTCCAGGATGGGGCTCGAATGCGTCAGCCCGCCCACCGACATAAAGTCAACGCCCGTGTTCGCGACCTCGCGCGCGGTGGCGAGCGTCAACCCACCAGTGGCCTCGATCCAGACCCGTCCAAGCGTCGGCTCGAGGTCGCGGATGCGCGTCACCAACTGCGCCATCTGGGCGGGCGGGAGGTTGTCCAGCATCAGGAACCGCGCGCCGGCCGCGAGCGCGGCCCGCGCGTCTTCCCACGACTCCACCTCCACCTGAATGGGCACGTCAGGAAAGCGCGCCGCAATCGCCTCGATGGCTCCCGCCACCGAGCCCGCGGCCACGATGTGGTTGTCCTTGACCATGGCGCAGTCGAACAGCCCCATGCGCTTGTTCACTCCGCCGCCACAGCGCACCGCGTACTTCTCCAGCTCGCGCAGGCCAGGGGTGGTTTTGCGGGTGTCCAGCACCCGCGCACCCGTGCCGTCCAGGGCATCGACCCACCTGCGCGTGTGCGTCGCCACGCCCGACGCTCTGCTCACCAGGTTCAGCGCCGTGCGTTCGGCGATGAGCACCACATGACCCAGACCCTCCACGCGCACCAGTTCGGCGCCTGGGCCCACGCGGTCGCCGTCGGCAGCGACCTGGGTCACGGACGGCGCCGCAAGTCCCAGCCTGTCCGCCACCTGACGCAAGGTCTCGGTGACGGTCGCGAGGCCCGCAACCACGCCGTCGGCCCGTGCCACAAACGCGCCGCCCACGAGAGTGGACGCGGCGATCGTTGCCTGCGTGGTGACGTCGCGCCCGGGCGCCGGGCCCAGGTCCTCGTCGAGCGCGATAGCGACGATGCGTGCCACGAAGGCGGGATCGAGCGGGTGGTCCTGCGGCAGCTCTTCTGGGTGCGTCACCCGGCCATTGTTCCAGGGACTTCGGTCCCTGTGCAGGGCGCGACGCCTGGCTACTGTGGTCATGACGCAACCTTTGCGTTGCGTTGGGTCCTCGTTGGCGCGACCCGCCAAAGGGAACCCTCCTCACACACGACGGCGGGTGGTCAGTGGCCACCCGCCGTTGGAGCGCTCACGCGAACTCGATAGGAGCCTCGGTGAGGTGCAATTCTCCATCGGGATCGAGCGTGGCCACGAGGCGCACGCGCCAACGATCGTCGGTCTCCGGGTAGTCGCTGCGCACATGGCCTCCGCGGGTTTCCGTTCGCGTGAGGGCGGCGCTCGTCAACACCGACGCCGTGGCCAGCACGTTTGACGTCTCCCACTCGGCCACTTGCGGCATCACCGACCCCGGCTCCGAGGTGTGGAAGCGCGCGCGAATGGTGGCGAGTCGCGACACCGCGGTGGCGAGGCCCTCCATGTCTCGCACCGGTCCCGCGCCATCGTGCGTTGCCGCCTGGATCTTGCGACGCATCGTGGCCGGCACCAGCGAGGTGGGGGCGGGACGGTCCACCGGATCCGCGTGGGTGAGCACGGCGTCGGCCACCAGGCCTGCCGCATCCGTGGCCGCGCGCTTGGCGAATACCAGGCCCTCAAGCAGCGAATTCGAGGCGAGCCGGTTGGCGCCGTGCACACCCGTGCACGCGGCCTCGCCCACGGCATACAGGCCCTGCTGGGTGGAGCGGCCATTGAGGTCTGTGAGGATGCCACCCGAGTGGAAGTGCTGAGCGGGGGCCACCGGGATCAGGTCGCGGCTCATGTCGATGTCCCGCTCCTCGAGGCGAGCCCAAATCGTGGGGAAGCGCTCCTTGAGGAAGGACTCGCCCAAGTGGCGGCAATCGAGGAAGACGTTCTCCGCGCCGTCGGCCTTCATCTGATCCACGATGTTGCGGCTCACCACGTCACGCGGGGCAAGCTCCGCGAGTTCGTGACGGCCCACCATGAAGCGCTCGCCGTCCGCGTTGAGCAGGTGCGCTCCCTCGCCGCGCACGGCTTCGCTGATGAGCGGCAGCTGGCCGCGCGCTCCCGAGCCCTCCCACAGCACCGTGGGGTGGAATTGCACAAACTCGATGTCCGCCACGGCGGCGCCCGCGCGCAATGCGGTGGCGATGCCGTCTCCCGTTGCCGAGGCCGGGTTGGTGGACGAACGGAACAGCTGGCCAATGCCCCCCGTGGCCACAATGACTGCTTTGGCGAGCGCGGCCCCCACGCCATCTCGCGTGCCCTCGCCAATGACGTGCAAGGTGACGCCGCAGACCCGGCCCGGGCGGCCGTCGGGCAGGGGCGCCGCTGTCAGCAGGTCCACCACCATGGCGTGCTCAATGACCTCGATACCAGGGTCGTTACGGATGGCCTCGAGCTGCGCCACGAGCGCCCGCGAGACTTCCGCACCCGTGGCATCGCCGCCCGCGTGCACGATGCGGTCGCGATGGTGACCGCCCTCGCGCGTGAGGTTGATGTCGCCATTGGGTGCGGTGTCGAAGTGCGCGCCGCGGGCCACCAGCTCGCGGACGCGGTCAGGCCCCTCGGTAACGAGGGTGCGCACCGCGGACTCACTGCACAGGCCAGCGCCCGCAACGAGGGTGTCCTCGAGGTGCTCTTGGGGGGTGTCCTCGGGATCCAACGCGGCGGCGATCCCGCCCTGCGCCCACACCGTAGAGCCGCTGCTGAGCACGCCCTTGGTGACCACGAGCACGCGGTCCACCTTCTCGCGCAATTCCAGGGCGGCGCTGAGCCCGGCGATCCCCGAGCCGACGACGATCACATCTGCCGTGATGGTCCAGCCGGGAGCCGGGGCGGTGAGGCGGTGCACAAAACGGGTCATGGGGTCCAACCTAGCGCGGTTGACGCACCCCTCCCCTTGCACGCCGCTCCCAGCTGTGGGGCCCCGCGCCGCAGCCGCGCGCTCTGCCGCGCCCGCCGCGCAGCCTTCGCGCCCGCCGCGCAGCCTCGGCGCCCGCCGCGCAGCCTCCGCGCGCTGTGAGTATATGGGGCCGGGATTCCGGGCCAGGACCGGCCTCACGTACTCAAGGAATGTAAAGGCGGCGTGGTGGCCGAGGCTGGGGCTGCGTTTGCCGGGCCGACGCTGGGGCTGCGTTTGCCGGGCCGACGCTGGGGCCGGCTGTGGGGCCCCGCGCCGACGCTGGGGCCGGCTGTGGGGCCCCGCGCCGCAGCCACCGCACCGCGGCTACCGCGCGCCGTGAGTACGTGAGGCAGGAATTGGGCGCTCTGACCGGCCTCACGTACTCAGGGAACGCACGGGCGGGGCGCCAGGAGCGCCCGGCGCACGGGCGAGGTGAGCGGATCGGCTTGGCTGGAGCGCATCGGCTTGGCCGGGCGGATCAGCTCGGCTGGCGGACCCTCACGTTGTCGATGAGCCGCACGTCCCCCACACGCACCGCACCCACGATGGTCCCGGACTCGGCACCGAGCACATCCAGATAGTCCACGGTCACGCCTCGCTCCGCCTCGAGCACCGCACGGCCCACCCCCAGCGCCTCGTCGATCGGCCGCCCCTGCGCACATGCCTCCTCGGCCGCCGCGAGCGCCCGCGGCAGCGCAAGTGCCGCCTGCCGCTGCGAGGGCGTGAGGAACCGGTTGCGCGAGGACAACGCCAAGCCATCGGCATCGCGCACGGTGGGTGCACCCAGAATCTCCACGCCCACGGACAGGTCCGCGACCATGCGCTCAATGAGCACCAGCTGCTGCGCATCCTTGTGCCCAAACACCGCCACATGCGGGCGCGTGAGGTGCAGCAGCTTCAGCACCACGGTGAGCATCCCGTCAAAGTGGCCGGGCCGCGCCGCGCCCTCCAGCACGGTCCCCAGCCTGCCCGACGCCACGGTCACCTCCGGCGTCCCCGCTGGGTAGACCTCGGCAACAGGTGGGGCGAAGACCACGTCCACGCCGAGCGGCTCGAGGAGGGCGAGGTCGGCATCGAGGGTGCGCGGGTAGCGCTCAAGGTCTGCGGGATCGTTGAACTGCAGCGGATTGACGAAGATCGTCACGACCACCTCGTCGGCGGCCGCGCGCGCGGCCCGCACGAGCGACAGATGCCCCTCATGCAGTGCACCCATGGTCATGACGACGGCACGGCGGCGTGCCGGCGCGCCGAGTTCCACCGCAGTAGTGACTACTCGCATTAGTCCTCCCCTAGTCCCAGCGTGGCGATGAGATCGGCGTACTGCGCGGGACCAATGCGGCCGCCCTCGAGAGCGAGGTCAGCGGTGGCGCGCGCCAAAGCCCGGTACGTGGCGCGCGTCATCGGCACCGCCGCGAGCGCCTCAAGATGCGCGGCAACGGTCCCCGCATCCCCGCGCACCACGGGCCCCGTGAGCGACGCCACCGAACCCGCGGCGCCCGCGAGCGCGTTCTCCACGGAGGCATGCACCAGCGGGCCCAACACACGCCCGGGCTCCTCCACCCCCAGGCGTGCCAAGACCGCGGCGGATTGCGCGGCAAGCGTGACGGCATGGTTCGCGCCGTGCACCAGCGCCGCGTGATACGCAGGCCGGTGCTCCTCCGCGATCACCAGCGGCTCGCCGCCCATCTCCACCACCAACGCCTGCGCAATGGGAAGCAGCGGCCCGGGCGCGGTCACCGCAAACACCGTGTCTGCCAGGCGCGATCTATCGAGCGAGGTTCCCGTGAAGGTCATCGCCGGATGAATACTCAGCGGAAGCGCCCCGGCAGCCACAGCGTCGGCCAGGACGGCCACGCCATACCGGCCGGCCGTGTGCACCACCAGCTGGCCGGCGCGGAACGCGCCCACCCTGGCGAGACCCGCGCACAGGGGTGCGAGGGAGTCGTCGGGGACGGTGAGCAGCACGAGGTCGGCCGCGCGCACTACGTCGTCGGGCTCAAGCCGCGCCACCCCGGGCAGCAGCGTCTCGATACGGCTTACGGACTCCGCTGACACGCCCGACGCTCCCACCACCAGGTGCCCCGCCTCACGCAGGGCGGCGCCGAGCACCGCGCCCACACGACCGGCACCGACTACGCCCACCGCAAGGCGGCTGCCGTCAGGCATGCCCCACCGTCCGGTAGTGCCGGGCGCGTTCGGCCTGCTGATCCAGCAGGTCAAGCGCGGTGTCAGCATCGAGGTGCTCTGCAATGGGACGCACCGGCCCGGGGGTGGAATGCACCGAGAGCGTCGCCAAGTGCCGGAGGCGTTGCAGGGGCCCCTGCCGCACGCCAACCGAGTGCGTGCGCTCATGCGGCACCACAACCAAGCGGCGCGTGAGCCAGCCACTGCGGATGAAGAGGGCGTGCTGCCCGGCGCGCACTCCACGGCCGCGCCACTGCAGCGGATCCAGGAGCCATGCCCGCCGCGGCGACGGCGTGAAGCCATTGTCCGCACCGTGGCCCGCCACCACCTCGCGCAGCGAATCCTCCGTCACGTCTGGCAGCACCAGCCCCAAGGCGAGCAGCACGTCATCGGCCGTGCCCACCGGCAACAGCGTGGACACCCGCTGCTCGGTGGGCCCGTATCCGGCCACATTCATGGATATGCGGTACCACCCCATGCGCCGCCACAACACGGTTTGCGTCACCACAACCGCCTGCACCCTGCCGGGAGTGACCGTCTGCCTGCGCATCTCCATGAGCCCATGGCGCAGCCGCAATCCATCCGGCGACGTCGCCACGGTGAATCGAAATCCGCCGTTGAGTTGGTTCCAGAAGAAGCCCAAGACCGCAGCCACAAAGCCGACCATCGCGAACAGCGACGTCCCCACAAACGCCACAATCGCCTCGCCCACCACGGAGCCAAAGATGACGGCGGCAACCACCAGCGCCACCGCGGCAATCGCCACCACCGCCGTGGGCAGCGACAACGCGATGGATGCGATCAGCCGGTTCGTGGGAACCGCCAAGACGTCATGCTCCGGCGCGGCCGGCACCGCGGTGACGGGATTCGTCTCGCCCACGTGGGTGGTCAGGTCGCGAAGAGAAGCCGGCCCGACGCTCTGCGGGGCTTGTGCTGCAGCCTCGGCCACAGCGTCGGGCAGCTTGGCACCTGCCGCGAGTGCTAGCACCTCATTGCGCAACGCCTCCGCATCACCGAGCCGCAAGAACTTGAGCTCAATCGCGGAGCCCCTGCCGCCCGCCACCTGAATACTGAGCTGTGCCAGGCCAAACAGGCGCGCGAGCAGCGGCTGCACCACGTCCACGGCCTCGATGCGGTCCAGGCGGGCCTGCGTGTGCTGGCGGAACACGATGCCCTTGCGGTGGAACATCGCATCGTCGCCTACGCGGTACGCGTTGCGACGCCAGGCGAGCACCCCGATGCCCACCACCGCGGCCACCACCAGCACCGCGCCGAGGCTCAGCCACATGAACGGCAACTCGTTGAGGGCCTCGTACTCGGAGTTGCCGCCCGCCACCCATGAGGGCAGCACGCGGGTCAGCGCGTACAGAAAGATAAAGCCAAGGATGGGGCCGCTGCCCAGATACGGCGACACCGGGTGAACCCGGGTCCACTCGCGCGGTGCGGAGTAGACCGGGCGAGCCGGGCCTGGCACGGCTGGCGGCGTCACAGGCCGGCCAGCCTCGCCTCGCCACGGGCGGTCATGCGGTCACGCAGGGTCTCGGCGTCCGCCGCGCGGACGCCGCACAGCGTGGCGTCGGTGCCCGTGCTCGCCGTGTGAAGCTCGATGGTCGCGAGCTTGAACGCGCGCGCCAAGGGCCCCGCACTGACTTCCACGAACTGCATGCGACCGTACGGCACCACGGTGACGGTGCGGAAGAGCCTGCCGCGCTTGACGATGAGGTCGTCCTCGCGCTCCGCCCACGCGTGCGCCGTTACCCCACGCACCACCACCCACGTGTACCAGGCACCGAGCACCAGGGCTGCCACCGCACCCCACGCCCACCCAGGCGAGAACACCAGGCTGAAGACGAGGAAGTCGATGGCGATGAAGCCCATGAAGAGCCACAGCACGATGCACCGCGTCGTGATGAGCTTGCGGTCCGCGTAAGTCCAGTCGGCGTCGGGCTCGTACCAGGTCATGCATCCAGTCTGCCAGGTTGCCGGGACACGGCCCACGGTCAGCTTGCGAGGGCGGTGGGATCCTCGGGAGGCTTGGTGCGGCACCAGTGCTCGGCGATGACGCCCGCGGCCAACAACAACGCGGCACCCAGCGCGGCGATGAGTGCGGATACGGCTACATCTCTGCGAGGCCCGTGGGACCAGTCGCCACCCACCCCCAGCGCATAGCCCACAAGGCCGGAGGCGAGAATCGCACCCGCGTACGCGCACGCCTGCGCGAACACCGCGGCGCGGGCCGCCCGCAACCCGTCAAGCCCCGGACGCTTGCCGTGCTGGTATTGACGCACCGGCCATGCGAACGCGAGCGTGAGCGCACCGCCCACCACGCAGACCACGGGCAAAGTCCACGGAATGGTGGCAGGGGTATACCCGTCGCCAAGCGCCACACGCGTGATGAGCCAACACAGCGCCAGCGTGATGACCGCGATGAGCGTCAGTCGCTGCCAGGTGAGATGCTCCATGGCTACGGCTGGGCCGGCGGCGAATCCACGATGGGTACGGCGTCGGTTGTGGTGGGCATGGGTTCCGGTCCGGAGGGCCAGGGCTTCGCCACCACCGACACGGAATTGACGTCAACGCCGGCCAAGAGTGCCTGCACCGGGCCGCGCCCAGGGATCACGGCCGTCGCATCAAGGTCCGCGAGCGGAACCAGCACAAAGGCACGCTCGTGGGCACGCGGGTGCGGCAACGTGAGATCGCTACTGGTCCCCATAAGGTCCGCCACCGCGATGATGTCGATGTCCAGCGTGCGCGGTCCGTTGACTTCCAGCCGTTCGCGGCCGTGCACCACCTCGATGCCCTGGCATGCGGCAAGCAGCTCGCGTGGGGTCAGTGCGGTGTCCACCTGTACGGCGGCGTTGAAGTAGTCGGGCTGCGGCGGGCCGCCCACCGGCGCAGACTTCACGAGCGCCGAGGTCGCCACCACGTGCACACCGGCAATACGATCCAGTTCGCGCACGGCCGCCCTCAGGGTCGCGTCCACGTTGCCCAGGTTGCCACCCAGCGCCAGCCACGCGGTCACGGGCTGTGCCGGGCGCTCGTCGAACACATCGCGGCCATGCCCCGGCAGGTCAAAGGGGTCATCGGACAGCCCCGCGGACGAACCGATGCGCTTATCCGCCCACAGCGTCCCAGAGCGCAGGTCACGACGAATGCGCACCACAACGTCGGCGAACTCCACAAGCAACGGGGCTTGCGGCTTGTGAATCGCGATGTCCACACACTCGACGCCGTCGAACTCAAGCACGGCGCGCGCGCAATGCTCTGCAACCGTCTCGAGCAGGTCGCTGGGGTCGCCGGCAAGCACGGCTGCCACGGCGTCGGCCAGGTCGGAATAGTTGACGGTCTTGGCCAGCTGGTCGCTGACGGCGGCCGCTTGCGTGCTCACGTGCGCCACAACGTCGGCGATGAACAGCTGCCCGGAGGCCCGCTCCGTGGGCAGCACGCCGTGATATCCGGTGACTCGAATGCCCTCGACGACGATTTGGTCGAGCTCAACACCGCCCTTAAGAAAGGGGCTGACCTGGACTGTCATGCGCTCATCCTCCCGCGTACCTGGCGTTTTCCCAAGCGCTAGCGACAGCAATTGCGTCACGCGCCGGCCCCACCTCATGCACGCGCACTCCCCACACGCCCGACGCTGCGGCCAGGGCCGTGATGGCCGTGGTCGCGGCCTCGCGGTCGGTTGGGTCAGACTGGGGGCGGCCGATCGCCGCCCCCAGGAACCGTTTGCGGCTGGCTCCGATCAGCACGCGAAGGCCCATCGACCACTCCTCGATGTTGGCAAGCAGCGGCCAATTGCTGTCGCCAACCTTGGCGAAGCCAAGGCCAGGGTCCACGATGATGCGCTCGCGCGCCACCCCGGCGGCAAAGAGCGCGTCGATGCGGGCAGCAAGCTCGTCGCGCACCTCGGCCACCACGTCTACATAGCTATCTGCGGCGTCCATGTGCGGAGAGTGTGCGCGCCAATGCATGCACACAAAGTCCACGCCCAACTCGGCGACCGTGCCTGCCATGTGCGGATCCGCGAGGCCGCCGCTGACGTCGTTGACGATGGTGGCTCCGGCCGCGACGGCGGCTCGCGCCGTCGCGGCGCGCATCGTGTCGATGCTCACCGCAATGCCCTGTGCGGCCAGCCGGGTCACCACCGGCACTACGCGGTCGAGTTCCTCCTCGGGAGAAACGCGCGCCGCTCCGGGCCTCGTGGATTCCCCGCCCACGTCCACAACCTGCGCCCCTGCAGCGGCGAGCGCCACGCCGCGGTCCACCGCAGCATGGGGCGTGTCCCAACGGCCCCCGTCACTGAAGCTGTCTGGGGTGACGTTGAGGATGCCCATGACGAGAGTCATGTGCCGCCCGCCCTATTTCCCAACGATGAGGCTCATCGCCTCTGCGCGCGTTGCGGCGTCGCGCATGATGCCGCGGACGGCACTTGTCACGGTGCGCGAGCCGGGCTTGCGCACGCCGCGCATGGACATGCACAGGTGCTCCGCCTCGACCACAACGATCACGCCGCGCGCGCCCAACTGGGCCACCAGAGCGTCGGCCACTTGGGTGGTGAGGCGCTCCTGGACTTGCGGGCGCTTGGCGTACAGGTCCACGAGCCGCGCCACCTTGGACAGTCCCGTGATGCGGCCCTCGGCCCCGGGAATGTAGGCCACGTGCGCCACTCCATGGAAGGGCACCAGGTGGTGTTCGCACATCGAGTACAACTCGATGTCCTTGACCAAAATCATCTCTTCGTGGCCCAGCTCGAACACCGCGGAAAGCACCTCTGCGGGGTCTTGGTCCAGCCCTGCGAAGAACTCCTCGTAGGCGCGTGCCACGCGCGCGGGGGTGTCCCGCAGCCCGTCGCGCTCGGGGTCCTCACCAACGGCCGCGAGAATCTCGCGGACGGCGGCCTCGATGCGGGGCTTGTCGACCGCCACGGCCTACTCCTCGTCCTTGGGTTCCACCGCCTGCTCCACGGGAGCCGCGGGCTCCGCCTCCGCGGCGGCGTCCTCGGCCGTGGGCTCGGTCTCCTTGATGACCGCCGGCGCCTTGGCCGCGGCCGGGGCCGCCTCAATCCACTGGCCGCTCAGCCAGTTCTCGCGCGGGGCGATCTTGACAACCTCTTTGAAAATCTCGGCGAGCTCCGGCTCCCCCAGGGTCTCTTTGTCGAGCAGCTCGAGTGCCAGCGCGTCCAGGACGGCACGGTTCTGGGACAGCGCGATGGTCGCCTCGGCGAGCGCGTTGTCCATGAGCGCGCGCACCTCGGAATCGACCACTGCGGCCACGTTTTCCGAGTATTCGCGACCATGCCCCATGTCGCGACCAAGGAACACCTCGCCGGAGCTGCCGCTGAGCCGCACCGAGCCGATCTTGGTCGACATCCCAAACTCGGTCACCATTTGCTTGGCGATCTCGGTGGCCTGGCTGATGTCGTTGCTGGCGCCCGTTGAGGGGTCGCCAAACACGAGCTCCTCGGCGATGCGACCGCCCATGGAGTAGGCGAGGTTATCGAGCAGCTGGTTGCGGGTCTTGGAATAGCGGTCTTCTTGCGGCATGACCATCGTGTAGCCCAGCGCCCTGCCGCGCGGCAGGATCGTCACCTTGGTCACGGGGTCCGTGTGGTTCATCGCCGCGGCCACCAGCGCGTGGCCGCCCTCGTGGTACGCGGTGACGCGCTTGTCATGGTCATTCATCACACGGGTCCGACGCTGTGGCCCAGCGATCACGCGGTCGATCGCCTCATCCACTTCTGGGCGCCCGATCTGCTGCTTTTCGCGACGCGCCGTGAGCAGAGCCGCCTCGTTGAGCACGTTGGCGAGATCCGCGCCGGTAAAGCCGGGGGTGCGGCGTGCGATGGCCTCAAGGTCAACGTCAGGCGCGATGGGCTTGCCCTTAGCGTGCACCTCGAGCACCTTCTGACGGCCCTTGAGATCGGGGGCGTCCACGCCCACCTGGCGGTCAAAGCGACCAGGGCGCAGCAGCGCGGGGTCGAGGATGTCGGGCCGGTTGGTGGCCGCAATCATGATGACGTTGGTGCGGGCGTCAAAGCCGTCCATTTCCACGAGCATCTGGTTGAGCGTCTGCTCGCGCTCGTCGTGCCCGCCACCAAGGCCGGCGCCGCGGTGGCGGCCAACAGCGTCGATCTCGTCAACAAAGATGATGGCGGGGCTGTTCTTCTTGGCCTGCTCAAAGAGGTCGCGCACGCGCGAGGCGCCAACGCCAACGAACATCTCCACAAAGTCCGAGCCACTGATGCTGAAGAACGGCACCCCCGCCTCGCCGGCAACGGCACGCGCCAAGAGCGTCTTGCCCGTTCCGGGCGGGCCATACAGCAGCACGCCCTTGGGGATCTTGGCGCCGACGGCCTGGAACTTGGCGGGGTTCTCGAGGAATTCCTCGATCTCCCGCAGCTCCTCAACGGCCTCGTCCACTCCGGCGACGTCCTCGAACTTCACCGTGGGCGTGTCTGGGGTCACGAGCGTGGCACGGCTACGGCCAAACTGCATGATGCGCCCGCCACCACCTTGCATGCTGGACATCAGGAACCAGAACAGGCCAACGAGCAGGAGGATCGGCAGCAAGGTGAACAGCAGGCTCGCCCACACCGACGTCTGCGGCACCTCCGAGTTGTAGCCCTTGGGTGGATCGGCGGCCACCACGGCATCGACAATCTGCTCGCCCTGCGGAGCCACATAGAAGAACTGCACCACGGTGCCCAGGTCCGACCATTCGGCGGGGCTGCCCTCCGGCAGCGTCTCCTTGAGCACCAGCTGCACGCGCTGGTCGCCGTCGATGATCTTGGCCTGCTCCACGGCCTTGGCCTGGAGCATGGCAAGGCCCTCAGAGGTGTCGATGCTGGCAACGCGCGGCTGGAACAGGCCGTGCAACAGCCACCCAACCAGCACCGCAAGGAGCACTACCAGGATGATTCGGCGCAGCGATAAGGCGTTTCTCATGGTGAGCCAACCCTACGCGAGCACGCCGACACGCAAGAAACGGTTTCGCTGAGGGCACGAGGCCCTCAGCGAAATGCCGCTACTTGGTGACAACGATGGACTTGCCTGTGTGGGTGGTCTTCACGTAGACGGTGCTTCCCGCGTAGGTGACGGACACCTTCCACGTGCCCTTAGCGAGCTTCGGCACCACCACCGTCACCACACCAGACTTCAGGGTTCCCTGAACCTTGTGCGCCACCGATCCCTTCTTGATGGTGACCGTCACGGTTCCGGTAACGGTCGGCAGTCCCGTGCCGTGGCTCACCGTCACCTTGTACTTGCCCGCCGCCTTGGTGGTTGGCTTCTTGGTGACTGCGGTCGTGATCTTCGAGACCTTGGTCTTGCCCACCACCACGTACTTGCCGGCGCTTGTCTTGGCCGTGTAGACCGAGCTGCCCTTGTAGGTGACAGACGCCTTCCACACGCCCTTAGCGAGCTTGGGCACCTTGAGCGTCACGACGCCAGACTTCAGGGTTCCCGTGACCTTCTTGGTCACCTTGCCCTTCTTGAGGGTCAACGTCACCTTGCCACTGACCGTGGGAAGCCCGGCCCCGTGGCTCACCGTCACCTTGTAGGTTCCGGCCGCCGTGGTCGTGGGCATCTTGGTGATCGAGGTCGAGATCTTTGAGACCTTGGTCTTGCCCACCACGACGTACAGGCCAGCAACCTTCTTGGCGGTGTACGTGGTGTTGCCTGCATACGACACCGAGGCCTTCCACACCCCGTTGGGGAGCTTGGGAACCTTCAGGGTAACGGCGCCAGACTTCAGGGAGCCCGTGACCTTCTTGGTCACCTTGCCCTTCTTGAGCGTCAGGGTCACCTTGCCCGTGGCCTTGGCCATGCCAGTGGGCTGCGTCACCGTAACCGTGTAGCTGCCGGCCTTCTTGGTGGTGGGCCGCTTGGTCACCTTGGTGGTGATCTTGCTGACTCCGCCCTTCACCACGGCGAGAGAACTGCCGGTGGCCGTCTTGGCGGTATACGTGGCATCGCCCGCGTACGCGACGGCGGCCGTCCACGTGCCCGCAGCAATCCTCGGCACCGCGATGGTGGCGACGCCGCTGGCAAGCGTGCCGCTGACCGTGGTGGTGGCCGTCCCCTTCTTGAACACCACAGTGACAGTGCCTGTGGCCTTAGCAAGGCCCGTTGGCTGAGTGACAGTCACCTTGTACGAACCCGCAGCGGTGCTCGTCGGCTTCTTCACCACCGTGGTGGTGACCTTCGACACCGCGACCTTGGCGGACGTCGTCGACGGGCCGCCTGTCGTGTTCGGCGCATAGTGCGCGTCACCGGCGTAGGCGACCGACGCCGTCCACGCGCCCGCGGGGAGCATGGGCACCACAATGGTCGCCGTGCCCGCCGCCAGCGCACCGCTGACCACCTTGGTGACGGTGCCTTGCTGCAGCGTCACGCTCACGGCTCCGGTTGCCGGGACAAGGCCCGACGGCGCAGTCACCGTGACCTTGTAGGAACCGGCGGCGACCGTGGTTGGGTTCTTCACGACGGCCCCAGCCACGGTGACGGCATCCTTCACCGAGACCACGGATTCGCCGGGTGCCGGCGCGGACGCGTAGTTGTCGTCGCCCGAATAGGCGATCGTCGCAGCCCACGATCCCGCTGCGAGGCTAGGTAGGACGACCGTCACCGTTCCGTCAATGAGGTGACCGGTGACCGTCTGCGTGTCCACACCGTTCGTGAGGGTCAACGTCACGTTGCCCGATGGCACATCGAGATCAGCCGGCTCCGCAGGCTGCGTAACCGTGATGATGTAGCTGCCCTCATGCTGTGGCGACGGCGCCACGCCAACCTCACCGGCCACGGAAACCAGTGCCGTGGTCGAGACAACGGCCTCACCCACGGCCGTGGTGCCAGCGTAATTGGCGTCGCCGGCATACACGATGGTCGCCTGCCACACCCCAACCGCGAGGCTGCCGACGTTGAGCGCAACGCCACCGGAGGTCAGCGTGCCCTCCACAACAACGGGGTCGGAGCCATCCCGTGTGAACGTCACCGTGACGTCACCCGTGGGGGCGGCCGATCCGGCTTGGGGCTCCACGGTCACGGCGTACGTGCCCGCAGATTGTGGGGTGGGTGCTAGGCCAACGACACCGGTCACCGTGACTGGGTCGAGGACGGACACCACCGACTCACCGGCGATCGTTGCCGCCCTGTAGTTGGCGTCACCCGAGTACTCGGCAGACACCGTCCAGGTGCCGGCGTCAAGGATCGGCAAGTCGAAGGAGGCGATTCCACCGGTGAGTGCACTGTGCACGGTCTTGGTCGAGTCACCGTTGGTCAGCGTGAGCGTCACATCGCCCGTTGGCGCGGCAAGCCCGTTCGGCTGGTTGACCGTGACCTTGTAGGTGCCAGCGCTCTGTGGCGACGAGGCGTTGCCGACCTCTCCGATGGCGGTGACGTCGGCCTTGGCCGAAACCACCGAGGCACCGGCGACGTTGGTCGCCGCGTAATTGTCGTCACCCGAGTAGGCGATCGATGCGGCCCATGTACCGGCGGCAAGCGCTGGCAGGGCGATCGTTGCTGCACCGTTGGTGAGCTGGACGGTGAAGGTCCGAGCGTCGGGTCCAGCGCCCAGCGTGAGCGTGACGTTGCCGGTGGGCGCAGGGTGACCGGCAACCGCCGTCACTGTGACTTCATAGCTGCCCGCCTGCTGAGGCGAGGGGGCAGAACCCACGGATCCCGCGACCGTGATGCTGGAATCGGTGGAGGTCACCGGCGCGCCAACAGCGGTAGCCGCGTCGTAGTTGGAGTCTCCCGCATAGTCAACCGTGGCGGTCCAGGTACCCTCGGCCAGGCTCGGCAGGTCAAGGGTCACCGTGCCGTTGTCCAGGGTTCCCTCCACGGTCGTGGTGGCGGCGCCGTTGGTGAGAGTAAGCGTGACCTGACCCGTTGGGGTCGCAAGGCCCGTTGGCGGGGCCACCGAGACCTGGTACGTCCCGGGCTCCTGCGGAGTCGGAGCCGTGACAAGGGATCCCGTGACCACCGCGGTCGCCTTGGTCACCGTGACTGTTCCCGGCCAGGTGAAGGACTCGATGCCAGGGTCACCCGCGTAGGCGAGCGTGTAGGCGTAGCTGCCCGCTTGCAGTCCCGGCACGGAGAAGGTCGCGGTGTCACCCACGATGGCCTGCTGCTGCGAGCCACCGTTAATGGTGAGCGTGACGGTGCCCGAGGGAACATCGCCCTCAGCGGTCGCTACCGTCAGCGCGATTGTCACGGGGTTGCCGTAGACGACATCCGGTTGCGAGACGGTGGGGAGCGCGTGGTGCAGAGGGGCCAGAGCCGCGACTGGTGTGGAGGCCTGCGAGAACTCACTTGTTCCTACCGCATTCGTAGCCCGGATGCGGAAGATGTACTCCGCTCCCTGCACCAGCCCGGAGACCACATACGACGCGTCATCGTGTTCGAAGTAGAGAGCATCACCCCAGGTAGGAACCGGGGTGTTGAGGCTGCGCTCGATGACGTAGCCCGTAATGGGCGACCCGCCGTCGGTTGCCGGTGCGCTCCACGAGAGGTTGATCGCTCCATAGAAGGCGCCGGGCACCGCGGTCACCGGTGCCGGAACACCGGGCACCGCGAGAGTCGTCACCGGTGCCGAGGCCTCAGAGAAGGCACTCGAGCCCACCGCATTCGTAGCCCGGATGCGGAAGATGTACTCCGTTCCCGGCTGGAGCCCGTCGGCCGTCCAGGAATTCGCGGTGGCTCCGAAATACAGGGGATCGCCCCATTCGGGCACCGGGGTGTTGAGGCTGCGCTCGATGACGTAGCCAGTAATGGGCGACCCACCGTCATTCGCCGGCGCGCTCCACGAGAGGTTAATCGCACCAAGGAAGCTAGCGGGCACCGCCGTCACCGGCGCGGGTGAGTCGGGGGTTGCGTGCCCAACGTAGCCGCCTAGCGTCACGGGCGGCACGGCAACGAGGGTGTCCGAGGCCGAGGCGGTGAACCAGCCCGAAAGCTCGCCGTCATAGTCGGTGAACGAGCCCACGGCACTACCGGTGGTGCCCGTGGGCACCGTCAGCGGTACATCGGTGCCCTCCACGCCGGAGACGTGCACACCCGTGGCGTCGATGTAGGCGTGGACGCCGGACTTGACCGCGTTCCACGTGGTGGCAGCGTCGAGGGTCTCGCCGAGGCTCACGAGGTCGTCGGTGATGATCGGCGACTTGGTGGTGTCGTAGGTGCTCTTGTAGTTGTTCAGTACACCCTCAAGAACGGGATAGAGAATGCCATCCTCGGCGAGGTTCGACTGATGTGCGTAGAAGGGCCTGGGGTCGTTCGTGATGACCTTGCCGTACGCGTTGCGCACCTCGAGGGGAACGATGTAGTTGGTGAAGCTGGCCTGTGCGGCCGTCGGCGTGGAGGCATCCAGCGGCTGGATGCACGTGGTGGTCTCCGGGTGCGCCGTACACAGCCCGCTGCCGCCTGCGGTGTAGATCCAGTTGTACTCGTTGACCTCGTCGCTGTAGGTGGCGGCGTTGTAGAAGATGTTCATGGGATAGCGGGGCAACGTGCGCGTGGTGCTGTTAGCGCCGTCGACGGCGCGCGCTGCCGGCTCACGCGAAGCGTCTGAGCCCGTGTATGCGATTCCCGCTTGCGTCAACGCGGCCGCGAGGAACGGGTTGTCATCCTCCTGCTCGGGAGCCGTCTTCAGCCCGGAGTGCTCGCCGGTAACGAGTGCGGTGGAGTCGAAGCCGTTCAGGCTGTGCGCGACGGCCCACGCCTGGTTCTGGCTGATCTGGTCGTAGATCTGGGCCTGTGACATCCACATGAACCCGTTGTATTCCGCGGCATCCTGCTCGAACTCGGGGTCGTAGTAGTCCTCTTCGTCAACGACCTCGCCCGGTTGCTTGCAGTGCCACTCGCCCGTGATGGGGCGATTCTGGACCTGGATGCAACCAAGGAACGCGTGGGAGTACGTGTGGTTGACCCACGTGAACTCGTCCTGGACGTCAAGGAACCGCGCTGTGAGCGGGTCGATGCCGCCGGGTGCCGCCGCGGCCGCGTCGACGCTCGCCTTGGCGTTGAAGAGCATGTCTAGGGTGAAGTCGTTGGCGTTCTGCCAGCCCACCAGCCGGTCGACGTCGTCCTCGTCCATGCGAATGTCTACCGTGTTGGGCAGGCACGAGGGGGTGTCACCGGGAGTGCAGTGCTGCACAGAGTCCCATCGGCCATCCGCCATGAAGATGTCGTCCACGTGCACAGCGAAGTAGTTGCGGTGATGGCCAAGGTGGATGCCGCGCGTCATCCAGGTCAGGATGCCGTGCCCCACCTCGTTGAACCATTCCTGGCTCGAGTTGTAGGCGGCCGTGATGACGAGCTCCTCGCGGAAATCGTGAGAGAACACGCCAACGATCGAACCGCTGTGCCCGCCGCTATTCACGTTCACGAGTGACGTGTAGGTGGTACCCGCTGGGGCGGTCGCCGGGTTCAGGAGTGAGGCAGATACCTCCGAGACGCCCGGATCGAAGTTGTCGATGGTGAACTCGCCCTTGAGGTACGTAAACGGTCCCGTCAGCCCGGCGTCCGTCACCGTTGCCTGAGCGCCGTCGATCGATCCCGAGTACGCGGGAGAGACCCCGGTGATTCCACCGGACCATGTCAGCGCGTCCACTTGGCGAACGCCGAACGTGGTCTCGTAGTCCGCAAGCGCGGTCATCTCCGCGGAGGACAACGTCGGTGACCCAGTGTTCCCACCCTCGTGGTTGGGCAGGATGACCGCCTGGAAGTGTCCGCGAGTGCCCGTTGCCAGGTAGCCAGCATCGATCACCTGGCGCCCCTGCTGCCCCAGCGAGATGGTCGTGTAGGGCACGCCTTCGCGGTCCATCAAGGTGGCGAGCGCGGCAGTGGCTGTACCGCCGTCGGTGACAAGCAGCACCTGTAGGTCAACGCTGCGGCCCGGCGAGGCCTGGGCCTGCGGCGCCGGCGCCCCCGCCCACACTAGGGTGGCCGCCACCACGGCGACTACCACGCGCTTCCAGGCGATTGACAGAATGCGGTCGGACGTTCTCATCGGACCCCCCTCACGGGTTCAACGAAGTTTGACAATGTGATAGCGCGACCGAACAGATGTTTCCGACCGCGAGCCCGCTGCACGTATGGCAACGGTTCGCGACCCTCAGCACTCCCGGGGCCGTTGCTACGGCGATAGTAGGGCCAAATTTCGGTGTCCGCAATAGATGCCGTCTGGCACCACCGGGCCGGGCCCGCCCGGCCTCCGGGGCCGAAACGCATGCGTGGGGTGTGGAGTACCCCACACGAGCTGACCCTCTCGCGGGCCCCCGCCCTAGACTCGGTGAAGCGGGCTTTTGGGCCGGAGCGGGGCGCCTTACCATTTGTAGAAAATGGCCTAATTGATCCCCTATAGTTGCCTTTTTCTGGTTCGCGTACAAAGTCGCAATGGATGTTTGCAGACCGCGACCAACGACCCGGCGGAAGGGGCCGTGAGGCCGCATCCCCCGCGTCGGGCCCGCTGCCGAGTTCGCGGCGCGGAGGCCTCTGCGCTTGCCATGGACTTCCCCGCCCGGCGGTGCTACTTTTCTAGTCAACCGGGTCGGCAGGGCCGACACCACGCACTCGCTGTGTGGGGCCCAACGACACGGCGATGTGTCCGTTCTGCTGAGGGAACAATCGTGATCGGTCTGCCTGCACCATTGGCACGACGCCTCGTTGGTGTTGTGCCCCTTGGGCGATGGAGACCGGTCAGCGGACCCAATGCGCCGGTCACAGCCGTCCCACTCGTGGATCCCGTCATGGGTGTGTGGGACAGGATCATATGAGGAGGAGCGGGGAGGCTCTGCTCAATCGGTGAAGGACCGCCGAGGAGACGAGTAGGCCACCCCGCCTTGAAGAAGTGAGGGGGAGTACATGTCCTGGATGCTGACCGGCGGGGCCGGATACATCGGGAGCCACGTGCTTCGGGCAATGATGGACGACGGGCAATCGGTTGTCGTCTTCGACGACCTTTCCACGGGCAAGGCGACGCGAGTGCCGAGGAGCGTGCCGCTCGTCACGGGTTCAGTGCTCGACAGAGAGGCCTTGCGCAACGCGATCCGCGAGCACGACGTCACCGGCGTGGTGCACCTCGCCGGCAAGAAGTCCGTCCCCGAGTCCGTGGAACAACCGCTGACCTACTACCGCGAGAACGTTGCTGGCGTGCTCGCGCTCCTTGAGGTGATGGTCGCCGAGGGTGTCAAGAACCTCGTGTTCTCCTCGAGCGCCGCCGTCTACGGCAGCTCGGACTCTCACTCGGTCAATGAGTCGTCGCCCACGAATCCGGAGAGCCCCTACGGGCGTTCCAAGCTGGTCGACGAATGGATGATCGAGGATGCTGCCGCCGCCTTTGGGCTCAGCTGCGTCAAGCTGCGGTACTTCAACGTTGTCGGTTGCGCGGATCCTTCGCTCGCCGAGACCGACGGGAGCAACCTCTTCCCGCTCGTGTTCAAAGCGCTGGGGCGCGGAGAGCGCCCCGTGGTCTTTGGTGATGACTACCCCACGCGCGATGGAAGTTGTGTGCGCGACTACATCCATGTTGAAGACCTCGCCGACGCCCACGTGGCCGCGGTGCACAAGGTGACGCAGGGGACGATCGACGAGACCGTCAACATCGGCTGCGGACTTGGACACACGGTGTTCGAGGTTCTGGCAGAGATTGGCCGGGTGACCGGCATCGACGCGACTCCTCGCGTCCTGCCGAGGCGGCTCGGAGATCCCGCAAGCATGATTGCCGCCACCGGACCGGCAGAGCGAATCCTGGGCTGGACCGCGCAGAAGTCGCTGCACGACATGGTCGAGAGCGCCTGGCGTGGCGTGTCCGCGTCCCACATTGGCGAGGCGACGGTGATCCCCATAGACGAGCGGAGGGCTTCGTGAAGATTGCCCTGCTGGTCGAGGGCGCCTACCCGTTCGTCACGGGTGGCGTCAGCACGTGGTGCGACCAGTTGATCGGCGGGCTGCCCGAGCACACCTACGAGATCGTTGCGGTGGCCGGTAACTCGCGAGAGCGCGCGGTCCTTGAGTTGCCGCCAAACGTCGCGGCGCTGCGGGTCATCGGGCTATGGGACCTTGTTCCGGTCAAGCGGCGGCGGCTCCGCCAAGACGAGGCCCTCGCCTTTGAGGGCCTGTACCGCACGTTCCTACGGTCTGCGCTGGACCCCGGCATCTCACAGGCAGAATTCACCATGGCGCTGCGCGGGATGTTCGACTTTGCGCAGAGCGAAGACCTCACGGCGGCACTGCAGAAGGACTCGGCGATCGGCACGCTCACAGAGATCTGGGCGGAACTCAACGGTGCGGATGCGCTCACGATGATCGATGCCGTGCAGGCCACCGAGCTCATCGAGCACTTTCTGCGGCCGCTGTCGGCCGCCGTGATTCAGGCCGACGTGTGCCATGCGGTGTCCAACGGGCTGCCGGCGCTGCTTGCGGTGGCAGCCAAGTGGCGGTACGGCACGCCCATCGTGATGTCCGAGCATGGCGTGTACCTGCGCGAGCGCTATCTCGCGTTCCGCAACATCCAGTATCGGCAGCCGGTGAAGACCATTCTGCTTGCCCTGTTCCGGCGCTTGTGCGCAACGGGCTACGAAATGGCCGACGTCATTGCGCCCGTCAACATCTACAACCAGCGGTGGGAGACGCGGCACGGTGCCGACCCCGACACGATTGCCACCGCCTTCAACGGCATTCTTGCCGCCGACTACCCCGCTGCGGGAGCCGAGCCAGAGGTTCCGACCGTCGGATGGGTCGGCAGGATCGACCCGCTGAAGGACCTTGAGAGCCTCATCCGTGCCTTTGGCATCGTTCATGAGCGCGTGCCCAGCGCTGTGTTGCGCCTGTTTGGGCCCACGCCGGTGGGCAATGAATGGTACGAGCAGCGCCTCCGTACGCTGACCGAGACCCTTGACCTCGGCTCCGTGGTGAAGTTTGAAGGTCCCATCCGTCCGGTGACTCGCGCCTACGCGGAGTCAACCGTGGTGGCGCTCTCGAGCATCTCCGAGGGTTTGCCCTACACGGTGATGGAGGCGATGATGTGCGGACGCGCCACCGTGTCCACCGAGGTCGGTGGGATTCCGGAGCTTGTGGGAGATGCCGGCAGGCTCGTTCCGCCCCGCGATCCGCTGGCCTTCGCCAACGCATGTGTTGAGCTTCTTGACGACGATGCGATGCGGCAGGACCTTGCCGCACGGGCCCGCGAGCGCGCGCTTGGGCTCTTCCAGTTGGAGCAGATGCTTGATAACTTCCGCGGGGTCTACGCGCGCGTGACGGGGCCCTATCCCGCTCCAGTGACCGAAGCCCGACCATTGGTTGGCCTGGGATGAGCGCCCCCACTGTCCTCGACGCCGGCGCCCTCGTCACCGGTCTTGCCTGGCAGGCGCGCCCAGCAGAGTTCCACGATGACTCACCCGAAGTGGACTTCACCGGCGAGGAGCAGCGCAGCCGCACCCGGCTTGCGCAACTCACTCGCCAGCACAACGAACTGTGCACCCAGGCCGTCGATGCGTTCGAAATCGCTGCCGGTCTCGAGGCCGCTGGCATCAATGATCGGCAGGCCCGAACGCTGTACGGGGCGGCGAGCGTGTTTGAACTAGCGCAAGCAATGTATGACCTGGTGCCAACGCGCTTGCCAGACGCCGTGGATCCGCCGGATCCGTGGCATCACCCCTTGCGCCAGCATCTGTTGCATGGACTCCTCTACGGCCTGCCAGGGCTGATGTACGCGGTGGCGCTATCCATGTTGCAAACGGGGCTCAACGTGGCGCTCCTCGTTGCGGCCACCATCGTGGCGTCGGGCCTTGGACAAGGACTATCGCTCCTAGGGCACATCCTCATGGGCAGGGGCCAGCGAGACGCCGCGGGTGCACTGTTCCGGACGTCGCTCATCGCGGCGGGTGCCATCGCCGCGATCATCGTGCTGTGTGGGCGGCTCTTTGGGCCACTCCCGCCCGTTGTCGTGCTAGCCGGCTGGCAGGTTGCGTACTTGCTCGCCGCGACCATCCTCATGGTGCTCGAGGCGCGCGTCCTGCTCTTGGCCGTCTTGACACCCGGAGTCATCCTCGCCGTTGTTGAACTCTCGGGCGCCCGCGATGTGCCTCGCGACGTGGTGCTTGGTGTGCTCGGGTTGTGCGTCGTTGCGGCGCTTGTGGCTGCCTGGTTCAAGCTGTCCGGGTCCACCCTCGGCACCAGCCAGCACCTGCGCGAACGCTTTGGCCTTGAGAAGTTCGACATCACCGCGAGCACGGCGTACGTCGTCTACGGCATCGCTACAGCGGGGCTAGTGTCCTTCGCTGTCATCGACGCGCTCACCCGTGGCCGCAACTCCGGCGCGGGGTCCATCGCGCTCATGATGCTCCCTCTCGTGGCAAGCCTTGGGGTTGCCGAGTGGCTCGTGTATCGCCTGCGTAGCCGTGCCGTCACCGTGCTGCGGCGGACCTCGACGCTGGAAGGCTTCCGCGTGCTGGCGCGAACGGAACTCGTGCGCGCGCTCCTGATCTACCTCGCCGTGTTGATTGTGTTGACCGTCAGCACCGTATTCCTCTTTCCGCAGCAGGAGGCAGACGCCTTCTTGCTCAGCACCTTGGCATACAGCGTGCTCGGCTTGGCGTTCTTGGGGACGACGCTGCTGCTGTCTTTGCGCCGCCACGTGCTGGCGCTTGGGCTTGCACTGGCGGCGCTGGTGACAGACTCAGTGTTGCGAATGCTGATGTCCTCGGCCTCGCCGTCTGCGATCGCGGCGATGCACTTGGTGGTCTTCAGCGTGTTCTTGGCGGCGGTGATCCCCACCGTCGCCAGCCACTACACGAGTGCTGGTGCGCACCGTTGACGAACCGCACTCCCGGGCTGTCCCTGGCAGTCCCCGCGTATTTCCACCCCGTCGTTGCCCCCGACGCCTGGGAGCGCCTCGTGGAATTTGCCCGCGTCATGCGCTTCGTGATCGTCAACGTGCACAACGGCCCGGGCGACACCGTGGATCCCCCATACGTGCCCGTCATCGCTGCTCTTCAGGCCGCGGGCATCAGGACGATCGGCTACATCGACACGGATTACGGCTCACGCGATCCAGCGCTCATCGGCCGCGAGGCGCGCACGTACCGCGAGCGCTATGGGGTCGACGGGGTGTTCATGGACCAGGTGGGAAGCGACCTCGACAAACTGGACCACTACGCCCAGTGCGTCGTGGCCGTCAAGACCGCGGGAACACCGTTCGTGGTGCTCAACCCCGGGGCGGAGCCACACCCCGGCTACGTAGACCTGGCGAATGTCACCGTCACCTTTGAGGGGGCTTGGGATACGTACCAAGAGCTTGCCGTACCCGACTGGATGCGCAAGTACCCCGCAAAGCGCTTCTGCCACCTTGTCCATTCGGTACCAGGGCCGTTCTTCTCGGAAGCGTTGCACCTCGCCGCCGAGCGGCATGTAGGAAGCGTCTTCGTCAGCGACGGCAGCGGCGCCAACCCTTGGGATCGCTTCCCGGATCCGCTAGTGACGGAACTCGTGAGGAGCAGGGAACAAGCCGGACAATCCGGCTAAAACGGTACACTTGACCGATGTCTCGACGCCGCAGTCTTCTCCCCCTCGCCGCGTTCGGCGCGCTGGGCCTGTTCTTGGGTGCGTGCTCGAGCCCCCTGCCGCAAACGCCAACCGCTCCCGGCGACACCGACGCTGTCACACCCACGCTGGCGCCACCGTCGCCTCCCCAACCCGAGCAGACCCCGCAGACCACCCCGGACGGTACGACAACGCCTAGCCCCACGGCACAACCGTCGAGCACACCCCAGACTACGAGCAAGCCGGGCAAGACTACGGATCCGGCCAGCAAGCCGGGCAAGACTACGGATCCGGCCAGCAAGCCGGGCAAGACCTCATCGCCTCCGAGTAAGCCCGCGCCCCCGTCGACGTCGAGCGGCCGCTGGAAGCCCAAGGCGGGGATCACGTGGCAATGGCAGTTGAGCGGAAAGCTCGACACCTCCGTCAAAGCGCAGGTCTACGACGTGGACCTCTTCGACACCTCGGCGTCCCAGGTCGCCGCATTGCATGCCGCCGGCCGCAAGGTCATTTGCTACTTCTCTGCGGGTTCCTACGAGTCCGGGCGTCCGGACAGCGGCTCCTTCCCCTCGGCGGTCAAGGGCAAGAAGATGGACGGCTGGCCAGAATACTGGCTCGACATCCGCGATTCCCGTGTGCTCGACATCATGGCGGACCGCATGGACCTGTGTGCCAAGAAGGGCTTCGACGGCGTGGAGCCCGACAACGTCGATGCGTACCAGAACGACTCGGGCTTCAGCTTGAGCGCCAGCGACCAACTGGCCTACAACAAGGCCATCGCCAAGCTGGCCCACGATCGCGGCCTAGCCGTTGGGCTCAAGAACGACATCGACCAAGTCAAGGCACTCCAGTCCGCTTTCGACTTTGCGGTCAACGAGGAATGCTTTGCATGGGACGAATGCTCGGTGCTGAAGGCGTTCATCAGCGCTGGTAAGCCGGTGTTTCACGTGGAGTATGACGTCTCGGTGTCCACGTTCTGCCCCACAACAACCGCACTGGGCTTCAGTTCGATGCGCAAGAACCTCGACCTAGACGCGAGCAGAACTCCGTGCCCCTGATCTCGCCTCGCTAGCTGTAGACCTTAGGGTCCAGCTCTGCAACGAACGGCAGGGTGCGGTACTTCTCCGCATAGTCGAGCCCGTATCCCACAACAAACGCCGGCGGAATGTCGAAGCCCACGTACTTGACGGGCACGTCCACCACGGCCGCCTCTGGCTTGCGCAGCAGCGCGGCCACCTCCACGGACGCGGCGCCACGCGAGCGCAGATTGCCCAACAGCCACGACAGCGTCACGCCGGAGTCGATGATGTCTTCCACGATGAGCACGTGGCGACCGGTGAGGTCGGTGTCGAGGTCCTTGAGGATGCGCACCACTCCAGAAGATTTGGTGCCAGACCCGTAGGACGACACCGCCATCCAGTCCATCTGCACGTGCGTGGGCATGCGCCGCGCAAGATCCGCCATGACCATCACCGCGCCCTTGAGCACGCCAACCAGCAGCAAGTCACGCCCGGCATAGTCGGCTCGCACCTGAGCAGCGATGTCGTCGAGCCGCGCGCTGATTTCCTCCTCAGACACCACGATCCGCACAAAGTCGTTCATGTCGTATTGGGCGTCCACTGGTCCTCCGGTGCAGGGTTCAGGAAAGGTCCGACGCTGTGTCGGCTGGGGCGATGACCAGCCTGCCATACTCGCGCCGGGCCTCGTACCCACCCGGCAGCGAGACGGGTCCTTGGCCGTGGAAGGACCGCACGAGCGCATCGAGGGCAGACACGTGATAGGCCGTGAGCGGGCCCGCGCCCTTGTTCTCGGCGAGCATCTTGAGCATGCGCGAGCGAATCGCGTCGGGCAGCGCGGCGAGCATGTCACAGCGCCATTCGTCCCCGCGCACGGCGGATTCGGACAGGATCATGGCGGAGCGCGCTTGGCGCTCTAGCTCATCCGCGTCGGCCTGCAACAGCGCGGCCGAGCGCGCGAGACCCGACACCACGCCGGGCCCCAAGACGTCCACGAGGGCCGGCATCACACGAACCCGCAATGCGGACCGGCGTGGACCGTCCACCACATCGTTGGTGGGGTCCATCCACGGTTCCAGGCCCTGCATGCGGCATGCCGTGACGGTGTCCGCCCTGCGCAACGACAGGAACGGCCGGATGATGCGGCCGCGCCGCACGGGAATGCCCGATAGCGCCCGCGCCCCAGAGCCGCGCGCGAGCGCCAACAGCACCGTCTCTGCTTGATCGTCCATCGTGTGACCCGTGAGGATCTGCGGGTTGATGCCGCCCTCCTCGGAGACCCGGCGCTCGATGGCGCCGTAGCGCGCGCTGCGCGCGGCCGCCTCAAGACCTCCCTCGCGTCCCACCACCACGCGCTCGATGTGGACGGTGGCGATTCCGGCGCGGCGCGCCTGTGCAGCCGCGTGTTCGGCGATCTTCGCGGAGTCTGGCTGCAGGCCGTGGTCCACCACGATTGCCCCGGCAAAGAAGCCCTCCTTGCGAGACACGAAGGCGGTAGCGGCCGCGAGCGCCAACGAGTCGGGTCCCCCGGAGCATGCCACCCATACACGGGTGCCCAGCTCGAGTCCGTCCAGCATCTCGCGCACGGCAACGCGCGTGGCCGCAACCGAGGGGTGCGGCCCGCTCACGTTGCGCTCCGCGCCGGCATTGCCAGCACCCGCATCAGCAGCATCACCCGTCACACCCACATTGTGCCAACGCATTGACGAACTCGTTGACGGCGGCGATGGGCCGCTCTTGGCCGTAGGGCATGCCGTCCAGCAAAGTGGCGAACGCGAGCTGGCGCCCCTCCGCCGTCACCACCACCCCCGTCAGGGCGGTGACACCCGTGAGCGAGCCCGTCTTGGCGTACAGGAACCCCGCGGCCGGCGCGCCCTCAAAGCGCTCTGCCACGGTTCCCTCGAGCCCACCAAGCGGCAAGTAGGTCAGCAGGTCGGCCGTGTTCGGCGCATCCCGCGCCGCGATGAGCGCCCCCACCAGCGTGGCTGGTGCCACGCGGTTGCGCGCCGAGTACCCGGCGCCGTCGTACAGCACCAGGCCGGCAATGTCCACGCCAAGCTGCTCCAGCGTCGTGCGCGTCACCTCAGCAGCGTTCGCGGGCGTTGCGGCCATGCCCGCCTCAAGTGCCACCACGCGCGCGGTCTGCTCGGCAACCGTGTTGTCGGAGTACCGCAGAAATTCGCTCACCACCGCGCTCAACGGCGCCGAATGCACTCGCCCCACTTCCACGCCGCCCGACGCCGTGCTCGCCTTGGCCGTCCCCGTCACCGTGTACCCACGGGAGGCGAGCTCTGTGGCGAGCACCTTGAGGGCACGCAATGCCGGCTCGGAATCGCGGGCGCCGTACTCGGAGGCGGGGATGCCGTCCTTCTTGCCAATGTTGATGGCGATGCCCTCCACCCGGCCCGCATAACCCATGGCGAGCGCGTAGCCGGGCCAGGCCGCAGGGTAGGAGGGTCCGGGGAAGGCCGTGGTGTCCACGCTCAGGGCCACGTCTCCCACGGGGACCACCGCGGCGATCTGGTCCGCGAGGTCTGCGATTCCCGCCCATCCATTGGCTTGCGGAGCGCCCTCGGCCGTGCGACGGGTGCCGCCGTGACCGTGACCAGAGGCGAGCATGAGGTCTCCGCCGGCCACCAGGGTCACGGTAGACGTCGCCTCGTTCCATGAGGCCGTGGTGTCGAAGGTGTAGGTGGGCCCCAGTCGCTCGAGCGCCGCCACCGCGGTGAGCAACTTTGTGGTGGATGCCGGCACCTGGGGGTCTTCGCCATCGAGCGAGGCGATCAGTTCACCCGTGGTGTAGTCGGCAACATAAACGTTGGTCGACGCGCCCGTGCGAGGGTCTGCGCGCAAGGCGGCGGCAAGGGCGGTGACGGCGGCGGGTGACGGGAGTGGAGCGTCGGGCCGGAAGAGGCCTACGGGACCTGGCGAAGGCGACGCCACCGGCAGCGGCGACGCCGTGATGAGGGGCGGTTGCGGGGACGGCAGCGGCGAGGAGGTGAGGACGCCGGGGGCGAGGCCCTCGGCGTCGGCCCATGCATAGCCGCCGGCGAGCACGGCAACGGGCACCAGAACCGCCGTCACGATCTTGCCCCGCACGCGGAACCTCCATTCATGCGCCACACTAGTACCCGGACCAAAGACCTATTTCACAAGGACCTTTCATGGAATTCGACGTCACCATTGAGATCCCCAAGGGCAGCCGCAACAAGTATGAGGTGGATCACGAGACGGGCCGTATCAGGCTCGATCGCATGCTGTTCACCTCAACCCGCTACCCCGACGACTATGGCTTCATCGACGGCACCCTGGGCCAAGACGGCGACCCGCTTGATGCGCTCGTGCTGCTCGAGGAGCCCACGTTCCCTGGGTGCCAGATTCGTTGCCGCGCGCTGGGGATGTTCCGCATGCGGGACGAGGCCGGCGGTGACGACAAGGTGCTGTGCGTTCCCGTGGGAGACCAGCGCCAGACGTGGCGCCAAGAGCTTGGCGACGTCAGCGACTTCCACCGCCTTGAGGTGCAGCACTTCTTCGAGGTCTACAAGGACCTGGAGCCCGGCAAGTCCGTGGAGGGCGCCCACTGGGTCTCCCGCGAGGAGGCCGAGGCGGAGATTCTCGCCTCTATTGAGCGGGCAGCGGGCACGCCGTTCGCGCACATGAACCCACTGTTCCCGCCGCAGCACTAGTCACGGGCCACGCCCGCTGGCTACGGCCGCCCCGCCATCGGGATGAGGTCGCCGATGCGCCACGACGCGTCGTATTCGCGAATCTGGCTCACCTTGCCAGGGCTTGTGGCCTCGGCAACCATGCCGCCGCCTATGTAGATCGTCACGTGGTAGATCTTCTTGGGGTCGCGGTTGGTGCCGTAGAAGATCAGGTCACCCTTGCGCAACTGGCTGAACGGCACGTGGGCCATGGTGTTGTACTGCATCTGCGAGTTGCGCTGGATAGAGATCCCCGCGGCCTTCCAGGAGACCATCGTGAGCCCCGAGCAGTCGTAGGACGCGGGACCCGTTCCGCCCAAGCGATATGGGAGCCCCATGAGCGTCAACGCCTTGGCCACGGCCTTCTCACCTTGGGCGGCCGTTGACTTCCATGGGCCCGACGCTGGGGGCGCCGGAGGGGCCGGGTCTTCCGTCTTGGTAGGGGCCGGGTCTTC
>Ga0222423_1000272_pt1 | contig 43307 bp, 29 predicted proteins | sample 3A0metagenome_FD_182472 | JGI IMG/M metagenome (GOLD analysis project Ga0222423, IMG submission 182472) | Enriched microbial communities from leaf-cutter ant dump, University of Wisconsin, Madison, United States - 3A0 (version 2) | ecosystem: Environmental > Terrestrial > Nest > Insects nest >...
CCGGCCTCGATGTAGCGACCTTTTCCAGCACCGAGCGAGTTCTGGAACTGGTCGGCTATGCCTTCGCCGGCGTGGTCGTCAGCGATATCCGCATGCCAGGCATGGACGGCATGACGCTGCTCCAGCGCATTCGGGAAGTGGATCCCGAAGTGCCGGTGATCCTTGTCACGGGCCATGCGGACGTGCAGCTCGCCGTCAGTGCCATGCGTGCCGGCGTCTACGACTTCATCGAAAAGCCCTTCGCCGCGCAGCATCTGGCCGGCATAGCGCGACGAGCGATGGAGCGCCGGGCGCTTGTCCTCGACAACAGGCGCCTGCGCGCCGTCGCCGGCAAGCGGGACGATATAGAGGCCCGCCTGCCCGGCCGCACGCAGGTAATGGTCGACCTTCGTTATCGGCTGCGCGCCATCGGTGCGGCGGATGCCGATACGCTGATCATCGGCGAGACCGGTGTGGGCAAGGAGGTGGTCGCGCGGGCGATGCACGATATCAGCGCCCGCGCGAGCAAGCCGTTTATTGCCATCAATTGTGCCGCGCTTCCGGAGAACCTCATCGAGAGCGAGCTTTTCGGCCACGAGATCGGCGCCTTTCCGGGTGCCTTGCGGCCGCGCTATGGCAAGTTCGAGCATGGTCGTGGTGGGACGATCCTGCTCGACGAAATCGGTTCCATGCCGATCGATCTTCAGGCCAAGTTCCTGCGCGTGTTGCAGGAACGCGTCATCACGCGGCTTGGCTCCAACGAGGCCGTGCCGCTCGACGTGCGCTTCCTTGCGACGAGCAAGGTTGACTTGGCAGGAGAGGTCGCGGCAGGACGTTTCCGCGCGGACCTCTTCTATCGCCTTAATGTCGCAACGCTGCACGTCCCCTCCCTGGCGCAGCGGCGGGCGGATATTCCCCTGCTCTTCCTTCAGCTCGTGCGCGAGGCGGCGGCACGTTACGGACGGTCGGATGTGGAGGTGCCGGCGGAGCTGATCGCCGACATTGCCGGACGGCTCTGGCCCGGCAACGTGCGGGAACTGCGCAATGCGGCGGACCGGTTCGTCCTCGGCCTCGACGGCGCGGCGGATGAGATGAGGGGCGACGGTGGCCCACAGCGTCTGGCAGAAAAGGTTGCCGCTTACGAGCGCAATCTCATCGCAAGCGCCCTCGCCGCGCATGGCGGCAGCCTCAAGCGGGTCTACGAACAGCTCGGCGTCTCCCGCAAGACGCTTTACGAGAAGATGCGGAAATACGGCCTCGACAAGAATCTCGGCGCAGACCTGCTTCAGGACGACCTGTAAGCTTCGATGGGTGAAAATCCACCCATCCATGTTGCCCTTTGTCCCCGTGTCCACCCACACCAACCAGTTTACGGCAGTCAACTTGACGGGCATCCGCCCTTGCCGCTTGCCGCGGATGCCCGATGCGGCACTGTCTCCCCAACCAGTACCGGCACGGGAGGAGCCATGCCGGCTGGTCGTTTCATCGGGAGGATTTGATGAAGAGCTTGAAGACCCTGTTCGGTGCGTCCGCCGTACTCGCCGCAACGCTGCTTGCCACCTCGGCCCTTGGCCAGACCTATCCAGAGCGCACCATCACGATGGTCGTTCCCTTCTCCGCCGGCGGGCCGACCGATACGGTGACGCGCCTTGTCGCGGAAGCCATGTCGAAGGACCTCGGTCAACAGATCGTCGTCGAGAATGTCGGGGGAGCCGGCGGAACGCTCGGCGCCGGCCGCGTGGCGAGTGCCGACCCGGACGGCTACACGTTGCTTCTCCACCATATCGGCATGGCGACGAGCGCGACGCTTTACCGAAAGCTCGCCTATGACACGTTGAACGCCTTTGAATATGTCGGCCTCGTCACCGAGGTTCCGATGACCATCGTGGCCCGCAAGGACTTCGAGCCGACCGACCTCAAGGGTCTGATCGACTACATGAAGGCCAACAAGGATACGGTTACGGTTGCCAATGCCGGCATCGGCGCGGCGTCGCACCTGTGCGGCATGATGCTGATGAGCGCGCTCGACACGCAGTTTACCACCGTCCCCTACAAGGGCACCGGCCCGGCCATGACCGATCTGCTCGGCGGCCAGGTCGACGTGATGTGCGACCAGACGACCAACACGACGAAGCAGATCCTCGGCGGCACGATCAAGGCCTATGCAGTGACCTCGCCGGCGCGCCTTTCCAACCTGCCCGACGTTCCGACGGCGGAAGAGGGCGGGCTTTCCGGATTCCAGATCGGCATCTGGCACGGCATCTATGCGCCGAAGGGCACGCCGAAGGATATCACCGAACGCCTGTCGAAGTCCCTCCAGCTCGCGCTGAAGGATCCGAACGTCGTCGCGCGCTTCGCCGAGCTCGGCACGGCGCCGTCCTCGGAAGCCGATGCTACGCCGGACGGCCTCAAGGCCAAGCTGGAAAGCGAAGTCGCGCGCTGGAAGCCGATCATCGAGGCCGCAGGCCAGTACGCCGACTGACGCCTGGCGTCACCCGGGCGGCGGTAGCGCCGCCCGGCATCCGGCGAGGAGAGGGGACTTCATGAAACAAGTACAGTTTGACCGGACGAACGGGATATGCGGGTTGACCCTCATCGCCCTCGGCGGCTTTTTCATCTATCAATGCCTCGGCCTCGAGCTGGGCACGGCGCTGCGCATGGGACCGGGTTATTTCCCGCTTATCCTCGCCGTCATTCTGGCTATTCTCGGCGTGGTCGTGCTGGTGCAGGCGACGCGGGTGAGCGGTGAGCCGATGGGGCCCATCGCGCTGCGCGGCATGCTCTTCATCCTGCCCGCACCCGTCTTCTTCGGACTCACGGTGCGCGGCCTCGGCTTCGTGCCGTCCCTGTTCTTCACCGCCCTCATCGCGGCGTTCGCCTCCTCGCGCATGAAGCCGCTGATGGCGGTGGCACTGGCGGCGGCCATCACGGTCTTCTCGGTGGTGGTGTTCAGCTATGCCCTCGGCCTGCCGTTCGAGCGGTTTGGCCCCTGGACCCGGCTCTAGGGGGGAACTGCCATGGATCTGATCACCAATCTCGCGCTCGGCTTTTCGACCGCTGCCTCGCCCGCCAACCTTCTCTTCTGCCTCATTGGCGTCCTGCTCGGCACGCTGATCGGCGTCCTGCCGGGCATCGGGGCGACGGCGACCATCGCCATGCTCCTGCCGATCACGTTCCAGCTGGAACCGGTTTCCTCGCTGATCATGCTTGCCGGCATCTACTACGGCGCGCAGTACGGCGGCTCGACCACGGCCATTCTCATCAACATGCCGGGCGAATCCTCGTCCGCCGTCACGGCGATCGACGGCTACCAGATGGCCCGCAAGGGCAGGGCAGGGGCGGCGCTCTCCATCGCCGCGCTCGGCTCCTTCTTCGCCGGCACGGTCTCCACCTTCCTCGTGGCGATCTTCGCAATCCCCTTGACCGGCATCGCGCTGAAATTCGGCGCGGCGGAATATTTCTCGCTGATGGTGGTCGGCCTCGTCTCCTCCATTGCGCTCGCGCACGGCTCCATCGTCAAGGCGCTTGCCATGGTGGCTCTCGGCTTGCTGCTCGGGCTCGTCGGCACGGATATCTACACCGGCACGCCACGTTTCACTCTCGGGATTCGTGAGTATTCCGATGGACTTAACTTCGTCGCCGTGGCGGTGGGCGTCTTCGGCATCGCCGAAATCCTGCGCAACCTCGAAGGGGAAAAATCGCGCAGCGTCCTGATGGCGAAGGTCTCCGGCCTCTGGCCGACGCGGGACGACTTCCGCCGTATGGTCGGGCCCGTGCTGCGCGGCACGGCCATCGGCTCGGCGCTCGGCATCCTGCCGGGGGGAGGGGCGATCCTCGCCGCCTTCGCCTCCTACACGGTCGAAAAGCGCGTTGCCGACAGGCCGGAGGAGTTCGGCCAGGGGGCCATTGCGGGCGTCGCCGGTCCGGAATCGGCCAACAACGCAGGCGCCCAGACATCGTTCATCCCCTTGCTTACGCTCGGTATTCCGGCAAATCCGGTCATGGCGCTGATGGTCGGGGCGATGATCATCCAGGGCATCGTTCCCGGCCCCAACGTGGCGGCCGAGCAGCCGACCCTCTTCTGGGGCATCATCGCCTCGATGTGGATCGGCAACCTGATGCTGGTCGTGCTGAACCTGCCGCTGATCGGCCTCTGGGTGAAGCTGCTGACGGTGCCCTACTACGTGCTCTTCCCGATCATCATGGCCTTCTGCTCGATCGGCGTCTACAGCGTGAACTCCAACGTCTACGACCTCTATGCGGTCGCGCTGTTCGGCCTCGGCGGCTATCTCCTCGTCAAGCTGCGCTGCGAGCCGGCGCCGCTGCTGCTCGGCTTCGTGCTGGGCCCGCTGCTGGAGGAGAACCTGCGGCGCGCCATGATCCTGTCGCGCGGCGACCCGACGACCTTCTTCACGCGCCCGATCAGCGCGGTGCTGCTGGCCATCGCGCTTGCGGTTCTGGTCGTCGTCTTCCTGCCTTCGGTCAAGGCAAAACGCGAAGAAGTCTTCCAGGAAGAAGAATAACGGAAGACACCTGCGGGGACGGAAGGGGTGGCGGCGGTACGCCGCCCCTTCTGCGTTCAGGCGAGCGTGACGTTGACGCCCGCCGTCTTCAACGCTGCCGCGATGTCGCGGGGCGGCGCCTTGTCGGTGAAGAGGTCGGTGATGGCGCCGAAATCGCAGACGCGCACAAGCCCCTGCCGGCCGAATTTCGTATGGTCCGTGACGACGACGGCGCGCCGGCCCTGCGCAAGCACGGCGCGGGCGAACTCGGCCTCCTCCAGATCATAGTCCATCACGCCGACGGCAGCGTCGATCGCCCCCGTCGAGATGACGGCGTGGCCGACCGTGAAATGGCTGATGAACTCGATGGCGGAAACGCCGAAGGCCGCGCCGTTGTCGCTGCGCAACTCGCCGCCGGCCATGTAGACGCGGTTGTCGTTGACGGTCGATAGCGTGCGGGCGATGTCGGAGGAATTGGTGACGACCGTCAGGCGCCGGTGGCCGAGGAGTTCGCGGGCGAGGTAGCTCGTCGTGGTGCCGGTATCGAGCATGACCGAATCGCCGTCGCGGATCGTCGCGGCGACGGCGGCGGCAATCGCCTTCTTCGCCTCGCTGTTCTCGCGCATGCGCTTTTCAAAGGGCGCTTCGCCGACGACGGAGGGCAGGGCCACCGCGCCGTGCATCTTCACCACGGTCCCGTTCGTAGTCAGCGGCTTGATGTCCCGCCGCACGGTTTCCAGCGAGACGTCGAGCTGCCTTGCAAGGTCGGCGATGGTGACGGTGCCCTGCTGTTGCAGATGCCGGAGGATATCGTTGTGGCGCTTGGAATGGTTCATGTCGTTCTGGCCCGGGAGCGGTCGCCTTCTTCATAATCTCTGACGGCGCGTCGCGCAAGAAAGCCGCAGAAACGGTCAGAAAAACAGAAAAAGCCACATTTGAGGATTGACAGCCGGTTTCTTCCGGCATGACATGCGCCCGGCCGCAGCCGGCAGGATAACCGACGAACGACGCCCGGAACAAGGGGGCGAAACGTCCCGGCGGCCGCTTTCGGGAGGAAGGCGATGGAGGGGCATGTCGAGGTCGGCCGCGCCGCGGAAGACCGCATTCGGGCGCTGCCCTGCTGGCGCGGGCGCATCGATATTTCACCGCTGAAAGGCGGCATCAGCAATGAAAGCTACCTTGTGACGGACGGAGCCGGGCGGCATGTGGCGCGCTTCGGCCGGGATTATCCTTTTCACCACGTCTATCGCGACCGCGAGCTGATGACGGCGCGGGCGGCGCACGCGGCAGGCTTTGGGCCGGAAGTGCGCTATGCCGAGCCGGGTGTCATGGTCTCGGCCTATCTCGGCGCGAAAACCTATGGGGCAGGGGACGTCGCCGCGCAACGGCGGCGCGTGGCGGACCTCCTAAGCCGCTTCCACACGCGAATGCCGGCCGAAGTGAGCGGCGCGGCCTTCCTTTTCTGGCCCTTCCATGTCGTGCGGGACTATGCACGCACCCTTGCTACGGGCGGCAGCCGCATGAAAGCGCATCTTCCGGCCTATCTGGCGCTCGCCGACGAGCTGGAGGCGGCACAAGCGCCACTGCCCATCGTCTTCGGCCATAACGACCTCTTGCCAGCCAATATCCTCGACGACGGGGAACGGCTCTGGCTGATCGATTTTGAATATGCCGGCTTTTCGACCGCCATGTTCGACCTTGCCGGCACCACCTCCAATGCCGGGCTCTCGCCGGAGGAGGCGGAAGATTTCCTAGCGGCCTATCTCGGCGGCACGCCCGATCCGGCCATCCGCCGCGCCCATGCGGCCATGCAATGCGCCTCGCTGCTGCGCGAGGCGATGTGGAGCATGGTTTCCGAGCTGCACCTTGCCGCCCCCGGCGCCGATTACGTCGGCTACACCGCGGAGAATCTCGACCGCCTCGACAGGGCGCTCGACCATTACAGAACGACATACGGAAAGAACGCACAATGACCCTGCCATCCCATGCCGAGATCGTTGTCATCGGCGGCGGCATCATCGGCTGCTCGACGGCCTATCACCTGGCGCGCGACCACAAGGCGGATGTGGTGCTGCTGGAGCAGGGCACGCTCACTTCCGGTTCGACCTGGCATGCGGCGGGGCTCGTCGGCCAGCTCCGTTCCTCGGCCTCGATCACCCGTGTGCTGAAATATTCCGTCGACCTCTACAAGGGACTGGAGGCCGAGACCGGGCTTGCCACCGGCTGGAAGATGACGGGGTGCCTGCGCCTTGCCACCAATGCCGACCGTTGGACGGAGTTCCGCCGCCTCGCCACCACGGCGAAGAGCTTCGGCATGGACATGCACCTGCTGACGCCCCAGGAGGTCAAGGCCATGTGGCCGCTGATGGAGGTCGGCGACCTCGTCGGCGCGAGCTGGCTGCCGACAGACGGGCAGGCAAGCCCTTCCGACATCACCCAGTCGCTTGCCAGGGGCGCGCGCATGCACGGCGCGCGGATCGTCGAGAACGTGCGCGTCACGGGTTTCGAGATGGATGACGGCCGCATCACGCGCGTGCGCACCACGCTCGGCGACATTGCCTGCGAGAAGGTCGTCAACTGCGCGGGCCAATGGGCGCGGCAGGTGGGCGCCATGGCGGGCATCAACGTGCCGCTCCAGCCCGTCAAGCATCAGTATATCGTCACGGAGAAGGTGCCCGGCCTTTCGACGGATGCGCCGACGATCCGCGACCCCGACCGCCGCACCTATTTCAAGGAGGAGGTGGGCGGCCTCGTCATGGGCGGCTACGAGCCGAACCCGCAGCCCTGGACGACCGGCGACGTGCCGGACGACTGGGCCTTCCGCCTCTTCGATGACGATTTCGACCATTTCGAGCAGCATATGGTCGAGGCCATCGCCCGCATTCCGGCGCTGGAAAAGGTCGGCGTCAAGCAGATGATCAACGGTCCGGAGAGTTTTACGCCGGACGGCAATTTCATTCTCGGCGTCGCGCCGGAATGCCGCAACATGTTCGTTGGCGCCGGATTCAACGCCTTCGGCATCGCCTCGGGGGGAGGGGCGGGCTGGGTGCTGGCGCAATGGGTTGTCGACGGCGAGGCGCCGCTCGACCTCTGGGTGGTCGATATCCGCCGCTTTTCCGGCATGCATCGCGACCGACAATGGGTGCTCGACCGCACGCTGGAAGCCTACGGCAAGCACTACACCATCGCCTTCCCGCACGAGGAATACGGAAGCGGCCGTCCACGGCTCGTCTCGCCGCTTTATGAACGGCTGAAGGCGCACGGCGCCGTCTTCGGCTCGAAGCTCGGCTGGGAGCGGCCGAACTGGTTCGCGCCTGACGGGACCGAGCCGAAGGACGTCTATTCCATGGGCCGGCAGAACTGGTTTGCCGCCGTCGGCGAAGAGCACCGTCATGTGCACGAAGCCGTCGGCATCTTCGACCAGTCCTCCTTCGCCAAATACGAGATGATCGGGCCGGATGCCGGCAAGGCGCTCGACTGGATCTGCGCCAACGACGTCGCCAAGCCGGCCGGCCGCCTCACCTACACCCAGCTTCTCAATAGCCGGGGCGGCATAGAGGCGGACCTGACGGTGGCACGGCTTTCCGATGACAGGTTCTATATCGTCACGGGTACGGGCTTCCGCACCCACGACCTCGGCTGGATCACCGACCACGTTCCCGCCGGCCTCGACGTCACGCTCACCGACGTGACGGAGGCGTTCGGCACGCTCTCGCTGATGGGGCCGAAGGCGCGCGACGTGCTGGCCGCCGTGACGGAGGGGGATGTCTCGAATGCCGGCTTCCCCTTCGGTCATGTGCGTGAGATCGCCATTGCCGGTGAGAGGGTGCGGGCGCTGCGTGTCACCTATGTCGGCGAGCTCGGCTGGGAGTTGCATGTGCCGATCGGAGCCACGGGCATCGTCTTCGACGCGCTGATGGCGGCCGGCGCCCCCTTCGGCATCCGCCCGGTCGGCTACCGCGCGCTGGAATCGCTACGCCTCGAAAAGGGCTACCGTGCCTGGGGCTCGGATATCACGCCGAACGATACGCCCATGGAAGCCGGCCTCGGCTGGGCGGTGAAGCTGCGCAAGGACACGGATTTCCTCGGCCGCAGGGCTCTGGAAGGCGCACAGGGCGAGCCGCGCCGCAAGGCCTTCGCCGGCTTTACCGTCGATGATCCCGATATCGTCCTCGTCGGCCGCGAGACGATCCTGCGCGACGGCGAGCCGGTCGGCTATCTCACCAGCGGCGGCTACGGCTACACGCTCGCAAAGAACATCGGCTACGGCTATGTGCGCCGGGCCGAGGGGATTGACGACGCCTTCCTGAGGAGCGGCCGCTACGAACTGGTCGTCGCCACGGAGCGCACGCCTGCGACAATCCACCTGGAACCGCTCTATGACCCTACAGGCGCGCGCGTGAAAAGCTAAGCGGGCTCCCAGGCGCGTTCCAGCGCCTTCAGCATCGTCCGTTCCGCGAGGTTCAGGTAGGTCTCCATCTCGGAGGCGGCCTCGTGCGGGCGGCCGACCTCGAGGAGCGCCACGATGGTCTCGTTCATCTCCACGAAGGGCGCATGCAGGTTTTCCGGGTCGTTGAGAAGGCCGAAGCAGAGCCGCAATTCGGCGGAGATGCGCTCGTAGAACTCGTTGAGCCGGGCGCTGTCGGCAAGGTTGACGACGGCGGCGTGGAAGGCCATGTTGGCGCTGCCGACGCCGGCCCAGTCCTGCCGGTCGCGCGCGACGCGGCCCCGGTCCGCCGTCTCGCGCATGACCCTGATCGCCGGATGCTGCCCCCATGCCTGACGCAGCGCGCCGCATTCCAGCATGCGCCGCACGCGGTATATGTCGATGATGGAGGCCAGCGTGGGAACGGCAACGAAGACGCCGCGATTGGCCTCGTGGCGCAGGAGCCCGTCCTTGGTGAGCAGGCGGAAGGCCTCGCGAAGCGAATTGCGTGAAACGTCGAAACGCTCGCTGAAGGCGGCTTCCGACAGGCGCTGGCCGGGGGTAAGCTCGCCGGAGATCAGCAGCGCGCGAATGCGCCGCGCCAGTCGGTCGGCGAGCGACATTGCATCTGCATCCTCGGTCATGTCGGTCTCCGCGCCACGTTCCCGACCGCTCTAGCACGAATGGGCGAGGACCGGAACAAGGGAGGATTGCGAGATATTGTTGAACAATATTGACATTCTTGTCAGGCAATGCATGATCCAGCGACCCCAAAGACGGCCGGAAGGAGACGAGAAATGGCAGCGATCGATCTCAACAGCGATCTGGGCGAGAGCTACGGCGCCTGGCGCATGGGCGACGACAAGGCCATGCTCGCCGTCGTCTCCTCGGCCAATGTCGCCTGCGGCTTCCATGCCGGCGATCCGGCGGGCATCTATCGCACGGTGAAGGCGGCGGCAGAAAACGGCGTCGTCATCGGCGCGCACGTCTCCTATCCCGACCGGGTCGGCTTCGGCCGGCGCGACCTCGATGCGACTTCGGAGGAGCTGATTGCCGACGTGATCTACCAGATCGGTGCGCTGAAGGGCGTCGCCGCGGCCGCCGGAACGACGGTGCGCTACGTCAAGCCGCACGGTGCGCTCTACAACCGCATCGCCTACGACGCCGGCCAAGGGCAGGCGGTGATCGATGGCATCCGGGCGGTCGATCCCTCGCTCGTCCTGATGGGCCTTGCCAATGCACCGATCCTCGATCTTGCACGCCGCGCAGGTCTTGCCGTCGTTGCCGAGGCCTTCGCCGACCGGGCCTATACGCCGAAGGGCGAGCTGGTCTCCCGTCGCGAGGCCGGCTCCGTCCTGCACGACGCCAAGATAATCGCCGACCGCATGGTCGGCCTTGCCCGCAGCGGCACGCTGGAGGCCATCGACGGCAGCACGATCCGCGTCGAGGCGCAGTCGATCTGCGTGCATGGCGACAGCCCCGGCGCCGTCGCCATCGCCGAGGAGATCCGCCGCCGCTTCACGGCCGAGGGCATCGCCATCCGCTCCTTCGCCGGTTGATGGCCGATGCGCTTCCTTCCCGTCAGCCTGGACACGATCCTCGTCGAGCTAGCCGATCTCGACGAGACGCTGGCGCTCTTCGCCTCGCTTGAGGCCGATCCGGTCGACGGCATTATCGAGACGGTGCCGGCCGCCCGCACGCTGATGGTCCGCTTCCGGCCGGAACGGCTGACGCCGGAGGCGCTGGCGGCAAGCCTTGCCACCCGCGATCTTTCGGGCAAGGCTGCACCCTCGGCGCATCTGGTGGAGATTCCGGTGCGCTATGACGGGGAAGACCTCGGCGACGTCGCGGAATTGACGGGCCTTGCCGTGGCGGAGGTCGTCCGGCGCCATACGGAGAGCGACTTTACTGTCGCCTTCTGCGGCTTCGCGCCGGGCTTCGGCTATCTCGTTGGCGGCGATCCGGCCTTGCATGTGCCGCGCCGCAGGAGCCCGCGCACCCGCATTCCGGCCGGCTCGGTGGCGCTTGCCGGTGCCTTCAGCGGCGTCTACCCGCAGGCAAGCCCCGGCGGCTGGCAGATCATCGGCACGACCCCGCTGAAGATGTGGGATATCGAACGTGACCCCGGCGCGCTGTTCCAGCCCGGTTATCGCGTGCGCTTCTTCGACATGGAAAAATCCGGCAGGACCGTCAGCCTTCCGGTACCCGCCGCCCGGCCGGCGCGCACGGTCTCGGCCGATGCCCCGCAGTTCACGGTGCTGGCCGCGCCCATGCCCGCGCTTTTCCAGGACCTCGGCCGCTTCGGCCAGACGGGGCAGGGGGTCTCCGCTTCCGGCGCGCTCGACCGCGGCGCCTTCAACGCCGCCAACCGCATCGTCGGCAATCCGGTCAATACGCCCTGTCTTGAACTCACCCTCGGCGGCTTTTCCTTCGAGAGCCATTGCCGCGCGGTGATCGGCCTTGCCGGCGCACCGTCCCTCGTCACGGTGCGCGATGCCGCCGGCCGGACCCACGATCATCCGGCCTTCCGGCCCATCGCGCTGGAGCCGGGCGATGTCGTGACGGTCGGCCATCCGAAACGGGGCACGCGCGCCTATCTTTCCGTGCGCGGCGGCTTCGACGTGACGCCGGTGATGGGAAGCGCGGCAACCGATACGCTCGCCGTCGTCGGCCCGGAGCCGGTGACGGCCGGGAGCGTGCTTGTCCTGCGCGGCGGGGACGGGCTCTCCAGCGTCTCCATGCACGAGCTTGCCGCCTTCGATCCGCCGGGCGCCGGCGACGTGGTGACGCTCGACGTGGTGCTCGGGCCGCGCACCGACTGGTTCACGGGAAAAGGCCTCGAGATGCTGGCAGGCCAGCTCTGGCAGGTAACGCCGCAGTCGAACCGCGTCGGCATCCGCCTTGCCGGCGACGTGCCGCTGGAGCGCAGGGACAGCGCCGAACTGCCGAGCGAGGGCACGGCGACGGGCGCAATCCAGGTGCCGCACAGCGGCCAGCCCGTGCTTTTCCTCGCCGACCATCCGCTGACCGGCGGCTATCCCGTCATCGGTACGGTCGCGGACCACCATCTCGATCTTGCCGGCCAGATCCCCGTGAACGCCCGCATCCGTTTCCGCCCCATCGCGCCCTTTGCCGAGATCGGCGCCAGGAGAGAGCCATGAAGAAAGTGCTGATCGCCAATCGCGGCGAGATCGCCGTGCGTATCCTGCGCGCCTGCCGGGATTACGGCCTGCAATCGGTCGCCGTCTATGCCGACCCGGATGCGGACGCGCTCTTCGTGCGCCTTGCCGACGAGGCCTATGGGCTTGGCGGCGTGCGCCCGGCGGAAACCTATCTCGATATCGAAAAGCTGATCGCCATTGCGAACCGATCGGGCGCGGACGCGGTGCATCCGGGCTACGGCTTCCTGTCCGAACGGGCGGAATTCGCGCGCGCCGTCATCGATGCCGGCCTCACCTGGATCGGCCCGGACCCTCAGGTGATCGAGGCGCTGGGCGACAAGGTCGAGGCGCGGCGCATCGCGTCGAGCGTCGGTGCGCCGCTCGTCGCCGGCAGCGACGGGCCGGTTTCATCGGCGGCCGAGGTGATCGCCTTCGCCGAGCGGCACGGCCTGCCGGTCGCCATCAAGGCGGCGCATGGCGGCGGTGGACGGGGCCTCAAGGTGGCCTGGAGGCTGGAAGAGGCCGCCGATCTCTACGAATCCGCCGTGCGCGAGGCGACGGCTGCGTTCGGCCGCGGCGAATGCTTCCTCGAACGTTTCCTCGACCGGCCGCGCCATATCGAGGCGCAGGTGCTCGCGGACCGTCACGGCAACGTGCTGGTGCTGGGCACCCGCGACTGCTCGCTGCAACGGCGCAACCAGAAGCTCATCGAGGAGGCGCCCGCGCCCTTTCTTTCCGCCGGTGAGCGCGAAAGCATCCATGCGGCGGCCAAAGCCATCTGCGCGGCGGCCGGATATTGCGGCGCGGGCACGGTGGAATTCCTGCTCGGCGCGGACGGCACGATCTCCTTCCTGGAGGTAAACACCCGCCTTCAGGTCGAGCATCCCGTGACGGAGGAGACGACCGGCATCGACCTCGTCGTCGAGCAGTTCCGCATTGCCGAGGGCCTGCCGCTCCGCCTTAACGAAACGCCCGAGCCGCGTGGCCATTCCATCGAGTTCCGCATCAATGCGGAAGATCCCGGCCGCGGCTTCCTGCCGGCGCCGGGCAAGGTCACCACCTTCGACCCGCCGTCCGGCCCGGGCGTGCGCCTCGACAGCGGCGTTACCGCCGGCTCGACGGTGCCGGGCGTCTTCGATTCGCTGATGGCCAAGCTGATCGTCACCGGCGCGACGCGTAAGGAGGCGCTCTGCCGCGCCCGCCGTGCGCTTGGCGAATTCCGCATCGAGGGTGTGGCGACGGTGCTGCCCTTCCACCGCGCGGCCGTCGACAGCGCGGATTTCATCGGTGAGGACGGATTCAGGGTCCATACCCGCTGGATCGAGACGGATTTCACCGAAATGCCGGACGCCATGGCCCGGCCGGAGCCGGTCGAGGACGCCGGAATGGTCCGCACCCATATCGAGATCGACGGCAGGCGGGTCTCGCTCGCCCTGCCGGCGCTCCTCCTCGCAGGGCTTGGCGCGGCCGGGGAGGGGAGGGCTCCCGCCCCCGCTTCCGGCATGGCGGCGCAGGACGCCATTCCCGCTCCTGTCTCCGGCACCTTGCAGGCCTTCCGCATTGCGGATGGTGCGACCGTTGCCGCGGGCGACCTCGTGGCGGTGATGGAGGCGATGAAGATGGAAACGCAGATTCTAGCGCCGAAGGCCGGGCGGCTTCGGTTCCGGGTGAAGGAAGGCGACTACGTTGAGGCCGGCGATGCGCTGATGACATTCGAGGGCTGAACCGTCTACGATGCGGCAATCGCGGAAAGAGGAGTATCCGCAATGCGCAACGTCACCGTCGCCGCCACACAGATGGCCTGCATCTGGGACGAGAAGGCCAATATCGAACGAGCCGAACGGCTGGTGCGCGAAGCGAAGGAAAAGGGCGCGGACCTCGTGCTCATCCAGGAACTCTTCGCCGCGCCCTATTTCTGCCAGGACCAGATCCACGATTTCTTCGCGCTCGCCCAGCCTTTCGAGGGCAATACGCTGATCGCGCATTTCGCGCGGCTTGCCGCCGAGCTCGGCGTGGTGCTGCCGGTGAGCTATTTCGAGCGCGCGGGGCAGGCCCATTTCAACAGCCTCGCGGTGATCGACGCGGACGGCAAGGTGCTCGGCAACTACCGCAAGAGCCATATACCGGACGGGCCGGGCTATACGGAGAAATTCTATTTCTCGCCGGGCGATACCGGCTTCAAGGTCTGGCAGACGCGGGCAGGCTGCATCGGCGTCGGCATCTGCTGGGACCAGTGGTTCCCGGAGGCCGCCCGCTCCATGGCCCTGCAGGGCGCGGAAATCCTGCTCTATCCGACGGCCATCGGCTCCGAGCCGCACGATCCGCAGCTCGAGTCCTCCGGCCACTGGCAACGCGTCATGCAGGGCCACGCCGGGGCGAACCTGATGCCGCTCGTCGCCTCCAACCGGATCGGCACGGAGGAGGGGCGAAACGGCACGGAGATCACCTTCTACGGCTCCTCCTTCATCGCCGATCCGACCGGCGCCAAGGTGGCGGAGGCCGACCGGGAAACGCAGAGCGTGCTGACGGCGACCTTCGACCTCGATGCCATCGCCCATCAGCGCCGCTCCTGGGGCCTTTTCCGCGACCGCCGGCCGGAACTCTACGGCCGGCTTGCCACGCTCGACGGGCGCACGGCCGGGAAGACCGTGCACCGCTGAAGCCTACATGGCATGGCCGCCGGTGAAGCCGAGCGCTCCTGCGGCCATCCATACCGCCATGGCGATCATCATCACGTTCTCCGTCAGCGAGATGAAGCCGAGCGGGACATTGCTGGAGCCGCCGACGCAGGCGCATTTCAGCGCGCGCCGGTCGATATAGACCGCCTTGATCACCGAGACCGCGCCGATGGTGCCGATGAAGAGCGCGACGGGCACCGATAGCCAGGTCAGCGCGCCCGCCACCATCAGCACGCCGGCGAGGCCTTCGGCATAGGGATAGATGTAGCTGTAGGGCACCCAGCGCTTTGCCAGCAGGTCGTAATTGAGGAACATCGTCGCGAAGCTCTCCACGTTCTGCAATTTCAGCATGGCGAGCGCCACCATGGAAAAGGCGATGAACCATTCGGCTGCCCGAAGGGTAAGCGGCGAGCCGCTCGCGGCAAAGCTTGCGGCCATTGCGGTGAGCGCCATCAGTGCGAAGAGCACGACGACCGGGCGGTAGCTGGTCGCCTTCGGATCGGCGACGGGCTTGCCGAGATAGCGGCGCAGATCGTCGTAGCCGCCGATGCGTGCGCCGTCGATGAAGACCTGCGGCGTGGTTTCGACATTGTGCTCCGCCTTGAAGGCGTCGGTTTCCGCACGGCTCTCCAGGTGCCGATCCTCGACCGTATAGCCGGAACGGCGCAGAAGATCCTTCGCCTTCAGCCCGTAGGGGCAGGTGTGGCCCGGCATCACCATGCGGTAGAGGGTGGCCTTGCGGCCGGCGGTGGTTTGGGTTCTCTCCAACATCTCACGTCTCCTGTCTTGTGAAATCGTTGGCAACACCATAAGTTCCGTACCATGGTACGGAGTCAACACCCTGAAGACCTGACGATCGGAAAATTTGCGGCGGCTGCGGATGTCGGCGTCGAGACGGTGCGTTTCTACCAGCGCCGGGGCCTGCTTTCGACGCCGCGGCGCATTGACGGCATCCGCCGCTACGGTTCCGCCGACGTCGCGCGCCTGCGCTTCATCCGCCAGGCGCAGGCGGCAGGCTTCACGCTGGAGGAAATCCGGCGCCTGCTCGATCTCGATTCCGGCGAGGACCGCGCGACGGTGCGGGCGATGGCGGCAAAGCGCCTTGCCGAGCTCGACGCACGCATGGAGGCCCTGCAGCAGGCAAGGGCCTCGCTGCAGACGCTCGTGTCGGAATGCGCGGTGGGCAGGACGGGGCCGTGCCCCATCCTGAAGTCCTTCGAGGCCTGAGCCGGCGGATACCGGCTCAGATTTCCAGATAGGACGAGATAATCGCCGCGACGTCGGACTGCGGGTCGCTTGCCGTCTGGACTTCGTCCGCCGTGGGCACGGTGGTGTCGTCGGTGCCCGACACGCTGAAGGCCGAGACGCCGGAGGCCTGCGGCAGGGCGGCGATCTGCGAGGAGGTCATCGAGGCGAGCTGGCCCGGGGTGAAGGCGCCCGCCTGATCGATCGTGAGGCCGGCGAGGGCCGCCGTATGCAGGCCCGATATCGCCTCGGGCCCCAGCGCCAGGATCTGGTCGACGGAAAGAGCGTTGAGGTCGTCGGAGCCGAGCGCGGCCGCTTGCGTGGCGGTCAGCGCACCGACCTGTTCGACCGAGAGGGCGCTGACCTGGGTCGAACTCAGGGCGCCCATCTGGCCATAGGTGAGGGCCGCGATCTGGTCGGTCGAAAGGGCGGCGATGCTCTCCGTCGACAGCGAGCCCATGACGGCCGTCGGCAGGCCCCGGATCGCCCCGATGCCGAATGCCGCCAGTTCTTCCGTCGAGATGGTCTGCATCTGTGCCGTCGTCAGGCCGGCAACGCCCGGCTGGGTGAGGGCTCCTATCTGGGCAAGCGACAGCGCCTCTACCTGGTCGGTGCTGAGGGCGGCGACCTGCGCGCTGCTGAGACCGGCGACCTGTCCGGTGCCGAGCGCGGCGATCTCGGCTTCCGAGAGCGTCGCGAGATAGGCGGGCGGGAGGCCCTTGATCGCCGCGCCGCCGATGGCGGCGAGCTTTGCGGGCGTCAGGGTATCGAGCGCCTGGCTGGAAAGGCCGCCGAGGGCGGCGGCGCTAAGCGCCGCGATCTGGCTCGTCGAAAGCGCATCGGCCTGTGCGAGGGTGAGGCCGGACGCCTGCAGGCCGGTAAGGCCGGCAAGACCGTCCGGGCTGAGGGCCGCGATCTGCTTGGCCGTCAGGGCCGCGATATCCGCGACCTCGAGGGCCGCCACCTGGCGGGAGGTGAGGGCCGCGATCTGGCTCGTCGAGAGCGCTGCGACCTGCGCGGTGGAAAGGGCCGCGATCTGGCCCGTCGTCATGCCGCCGATGCCGGCAGGGCTGAGCGCCTCGATCTGCTCCGGCGTGAAGCTGGAAAGGATCGCCGAGGACAGGCCCGCCATGGCGGAAGAGCTGATCGCCGCGATCTCGGCGGTCGTGAACAATGCGATATCGTCGGCATCGAGCGCGCTGACCTGCTGCGAGGTAAGCGCGCCGATCTGCGTTGCCGTCAGCGCCTCGATCTGGTCGGCGTTGAGCGCGGCGATCTGGCTGGTGGACAGGCCCGATATGCCGGCCGCGCCGAGGGCCGCGATCTGGCCCGTGGAGAGGCCGGCGAGGGTGGCAGTCGAAAGCCCGACGATGGACCGCGATCCGATCGCTGCCATATCGGCGGTGGAGAACAGGGCTATTTCATCGGAGCTGAAGGCGGCGAGCTGCTGCGAGGTGAGCGCGCCGACCTGCGTTGCCGTCAGAGCTTCGGCCTGTTCGCTGGAAAGGGCGGCGATCTGCCCGGTCGAAAGCGCCGCGATGCCGTCGGTGCCGATCGCCGCGATCTGTGCGGTGGAAAGGGCGGCGAGATCGTTCGCATCGAGCGCGCCGATCTGAACGGAGCCGAGCGCCGCCATCTGGCTGCTCGTCAGAGCTTCGAGCTGGCCGCTGCCAAGAGCGTCGATCTGCGCACTGGTGAGGCCCGCGACGGCAAGCGCGGCGACCTGCGCGTGGCTGAGGCTTGCCACGGCCGCCGCCGTGAGGCCGCCGACCGCCCGCGAATCGATGGCGGCGATGTCGGCCGGCGAGAAGGCCTGAAGGCTTGCCGTGCCGAGGGCGGCGACCTGCGCCGAGGTCAGCGCGGCGACCTGCGTGGTGGTCAGCGCCTCGGCCTGCGCGGTGGAAAGAGCCGCGATCTGATCCGTCGTCAGGCCGGCGATGCCCGTCGAGCCGAGGGCCGCGATCTTCGCCGGCGAAAGGGCGGCGATGCCGTCCGTGCCGAGCGCCGCCACCTGTTTCGAGCCGAGGGCCGCTATCTGCGCCGTCGTCAGGCCCGCGATCTGCGCGCTGGAGAGCACGTCGATCTGCGCACTCGTCATGCCGGCAAGGCCGGTCGGCCCGAGGGAGGCGATCTGCTCCGTCGTCAACGAGGCGAGCACGTCGGTCGAAAGGCCCGACATGGCGCCTGAGCCGATCGCCGCCATGTCGGCGGTGGAGAAGGTGTCGATGTCGTCCTTGCCGAGGGCTGCGATCTGCCGCGAATTGAGCGCGGCGACCTGCGTCGGGGTCAGCGCTTCGGTCTGCGCGGTGGAAAGGGCTGCGATCTGGTCGGTCGAAAGGCCGGCGATGGCCGCGTTGGAGAGCGCGGCGACCTGGGACGGCGTCAGGGAGGCGATGTATTCGGTACCGAGATTGGCGATCTGGCGCGCGCCGAGGGCGGCGATCTGCGTGGGCGTCAGCGAATCGAGCTGCTCGCTGGTGAGCGCGACGATCTGCCGGGACGTGAGGCCGGTGATGGCGGCCGTGCTGAGGGCGGTGATCTGCGCGGTCGAAAGCGATGCGATGGCTTCGCTCGAAAGGCCCGCGATGGCGTCCGAGCCGATGGCGGCGATGTCGCGGGTCGAGAAGGTGGCGATGTCCTCGACGGAGAAGGCCGAAAGCTGCGTGGAGCTGAGCGCGCGGGCCTGATCGGAGGTCAGCGCCTCGGCCTGCGTGCTCGAAAGGGCGGCGATCTGGCCGGTCGTGAGGCCGGGGATTCCCGCGGTGCTGATAGCGGCGATCTGCGCCGTCGAGAGCGCGGCGATGGTATCCGTCGAGAGGCCGGCTATCGCATCTGCGCCGATGGCGGCGATCTCCTGGGTGGAGAAGGTCGCGACATCGTCGGGGCCGAGGGCGGCGAGCTGCGTGGAGCTGAAGGCGGCGATCTGCGTGCGGTTGAGGGCCTGCGCCTGCGTGGTGGTAAGCGCCAGCAGCTGTTGCGTGGTCATTGCGGCGATGGCGGACGCGCTGATGGCGGCGATCTGCGCCGTCGAAAGCGAGGCGATCGTCGCGGGCGAGAGGCCGGAGACCGCATCCGCGCTGATCATCGAGATATCCTTCGTGGAGAAGGCGGCGATGTCGTCGGTGCCGAGTTCGGCGATCTGCTTGGACGTGAGCGAGCCGACCTGTGCTGCGGTCAGCGCCTCGACCTGCGCGGTATTCATGGCCGCGATCTGCTGCGAGGTGAAGCCGGTGATGCTGCCCGCATTGAAGGCGGAGATCTGCATCGTCGTCAGCATGCCGATCTGGTCGGTGCCGAAGGCGGGAACCTGGGAGGAGGTGAGTGCGGCGATCTGACTGCTGCGGAGCGCACCGATCTGGCTGCTGTCGAGGGTAGCGATCTGGCCGGATGTAAGACCGCTGATGCCGCCGGCGCTGAGTGCGGCGATCTGTGCGGTGGAAAGCGCTGCGACGTCGCCGGTGGTGAGGGCGGCGACCTGGGCGGAGGTGAGCGCGGCGATCTGCGTCGTCGTGAGCGCACCGACCTGACCGGCCTGCAGCGCGCCGATCTGGCCGGTGGAAAGGCCGGCGATGGCCGCGGTGCGCAGGGCCGCGAGCTGCGCGGAACTGAGCACGGTGACGTCGTGCTCGAGCGCGGCCGCCTGCGCGGCGGTCAGGGCCGCGATCTGCGCGGTGGAGAGCTCGCCGACCTGCGTGGAGCTCAGCGCCTCGATCTGGCCTGTCGTGAGGCCGGAGAAGGCGCTGGTGGTGAGCGCGCCGATCTGTTCGGAGGTGAGCGATGTGAAGACGTCGGGATCGAGACCCGTGACGGCGCGATTGCTGAGGGCTGCGATCTGCGCGTTGGAAAGCGCCCGCATGTCCTGGGTGGTGAGGACCGCGGTCTGCACGGAGGTGAGGCCGCTGATCTGGCTCGTCGAGAATGCGGCAAGCTGGCTCGTCGACAGCGCCTCGATCTGCTCGGCCGTCATCCCGGCGAGCGTGTTGCGGTTGACGGCGGCGATCTGTGCGGTGGAAAGGCCGGCGAGGGCGGCCGGATCCAGCCCCGCGATGGCCTTGTTGGAGATCGCCGCGACGGCCGTGGTGGAAAGGACCGCAAGATCGGCCGAGGTGAGGGCGGAAAGCTGCGTCGCGGTGAGGGCCTTGACCTGCGCGGTGGAAAGCGAGGCGACCTGGGTCGTGGTGAGGGCGCCGATCTGGTCGGCCGTCAGCCCGCCGATCAGGTTGGCGCCGATGGCGGTGATCTGAGCGGTGGTGAGCGAGGCGACGAAAGCGGTGTCCAGCCCGGCAAGCTGCGTCAGCGTCAGGTTGCCGATCTGCGCCGTGGTGAAGGCCGCGATCTGGCTTGCCGAAAGCCCGGCAAGGCTTTCCCTGTCGAGGCCCGGGATGGATTTCGAGTTGATCGCGGCGATGTCGTCGGTGGAGAAGGTGGCGATGCCGTCGGGACCGAGCGCCATGATCTGGCTGGAGCTCATGCCGCGGATCTGGTCCGGGTTGAAGGCCTCGATCTGCGCGGGGGTCAGGGCGTCGAGCTGGACCGTGGTGAGGCCCGCGATGGCGTTCGAACCGAGAAGCGAGATCTGTTCCGTGGTAAGGGCCGCGATGGCGTATGTCGGCAGGCCCGACATGCCCTTGCTCGAAAGGGCGGCAATCTGCTGCGCGGAGAGCGCGGCGAGCGCCGCCGTGTTGAGGCCGGCGACCTGCGCGGCGCTGAGGGCCCCGACCTGCGCGGTGGAAAGATTGCCGATCAGGTTGGAGCCGATGGTATACATCTGGATCGGCGTGAAGCCCGCAAGGCCGGCAAGGCTGAAGGCGGCGAGCTGATTGCCGGTAAGGCCCGCGATGGCCTCGGTGCGGATGCCCGAAATGGCCCGGCTCGACAGGGCGGCGATATCGGCGCTGGAGAAGGTCGTGAACGCTTCCGGCGCCATGGCGGCGATCTGCGCGGCATTCAGATATCGAACCTGCGCCGGCGTGAAGGCCTCGACCTGGTCGATGCCGAGGGCGGCGATGTGCGCGGACTTGAGGGCGGTGATCTGGCCGGATGTCAGCGCGGCGATCTGCCCGATGCTGAGGGCGGTGATCACGTCGGTGCCGAGGGCGGCGATGGCGCTGTTCTGGATGGCCGCGATATCGGTGCTGGAAAAGCCCTCGAAGGAGGCCGGGCTGAGGGCGCCGATCTGCCCCGCCGTCATCGCCCTGATCTGGCTCGGGCCGAGCGCGGCCGCCTGCTCGGCGTCGAACTGGCTGACCTGTGCGGTCGAAAGGCCGCTGATGGACTTCACGTTCAGCGCGGCGACCTGCGCGGTCGTAAGGTTGGCGATGGCGCCGGTGCCGAGGCCGGACAGCGCATTCGCCGAGAAGGCGGCGATGTCGGCCGGCGAGAAGGCCGCGATGGTCTCGGAATTGATGGCGCTGGTCTGCGCGGCGGTGAAGGACTTGGCCTGCGTGGGCGAGAAGGCATCGAGCTGCGAAAGGTCCAGCGCGCCGATCTGCGCCGCGGTCAGGCCCCGCACCGCGTTGGCGTTGATCATGGCGATCTGACCGACGGAGAGGGAGGACAGGTTCTCCGGGCTGAAGGCCGCGATCTGCCGCGCGTCGAACGCGTTCACCTGGGTCGGCGTCATCGCCTGGACCTGCTCGGGTGTCAGGACGGCGATCTGCGAGGGGGTGAGCCCTCGCACGGCCTTGGGCGCGATGGCGGCGATGCTTTCGCTCGAGAGCGCCTTGATGGCTTCGATGCTGAGGGCACCGATCTGGGCGGCACTCATCGAACCGATCTGCGCGGGGGTCAGGGAGGTGACCTGTTCCGTCGAAAGGGCGGCAACCTGGGCGGCGCTGAGCCCTTCGATCGTCTTCAGCGACAGGGCGGCGATCTGGTCTTCGGACAGCGAGCCGATCATGTCGGCCTTGAGGCCGGTGACGGCTCGCGAGGAGATCGCAGCGATGTCCTCAAGGGAGAAGGTGGCAAGGCCCTCGGTGCCGATGGCGGCGATCTGCTGTGCATTGAGAGCGGCGACCTGCGAGGGTGTCAGCGCTTCCACCTGCGCGGTGCCGAGCGCCTTCATCTGCAGGGAAGACAAACCGCTGATCGCGCTCGTGCTGAGGGCCGCGATCTGCGCCTCGGAGAAGGCGGCGACGGCGATGGAACTGAGAGCGCCGATCTGCGCGGGGGTGAGAAGGGCGACCTGCGCGGTCGTGAGGGCTGCGATCTGGTCCGGCGTGAGGGCATCCGCCTGCGTGCGGCTGAGGCCCGCAACGGTCAGCGGCGCCAGTGCGCTGACCTGCGCGGTGGAAAGGCCGGAAAGGACGGCCGGGCTCAATCCCTGCACAGCCTTGTAGCTGATCGCCGCCATGTCCTCGGTGGAAAAGGCGGCAACGTCTTCCGGATCGAGTGCGGCAAGCTGGGCGGCGCTGAGGGCCTTGACCTGCGCGACCGTCAGGGCTTCCGCCTGGTCGGATGAAAGCGCTCTTACCTGCACGGTGGTGAGGCTCGAGACCTGATTGGTCGTCAGGCTCTCGATGGCATATTTGTCGAGTGCGCCGAGTTGGTCCAGCGAGAGGCCGATGATGGAGCCCTGCGCGATCGCGCCGATCTGCCCGGAATTGAGGATGCCGATATCCTCCGTTTCCAGCGCGGCGATCTGCGAGGAGGAAAAGGCGTTGATCTGGCCGGTGGAAAGCGATGCCACGTCCTCCGTCGTCCAGTCCTTGATGGCGGCCGCCGAGAGCAGCTTGATCTGGCTGATGCTGAGGGAGGAAACGATCGACGTCATGGGCAAAGTCCTGAAATAGGAAAACGAAAGAACAAAAATCCACGGGTTCGGCAGATTGCTCGATACAGGGGTGAGCTTGTCCGAGCCTGAAGCCCGGCGGAGTTCGTGCCGAAGGTGGGAAAAGTGTGTTCTGTCGCGCGATTGCCGCCCGGCCGGGAATGCCCGGCCTGAAAAGGAAACGCCGCGGAATGTCTTCCGCGGCGTTTTCGTCAGCGCCAGCCGAGGGCCGGCGCGACGTGCTTCAGGATCGCCTCGATGACGTGGGCGTTATACTCGACGCCGAGCTGGTTCGGCACGGTCAGGAGCAGCGTGTCGGCTTCGCGGATTGCCTCGTCGGCGGCAAGCTGGTCGATCAGCCTGTCCGGCTCGTCCGCATAGGACCGCCCGAAGATCGCGCGGGTCTTGTCGTCGATGAAGCCGATCGAATCCTGCTCCTTGCCGCCGCGGCCGAAATAGGCCCGGTCACGGTCGTCGACGAGGGCGAAGATGCTGCGGCTCACCGAGACCCGGGGCGTGCGGGCATGGCCCGCTTCCTTCCAGGCGTCGCGATAGGCGCGGATCTGCGCGGCCTGCTGGACATGGAAGGGCTCGCCCGTCTCATCGTCCTTGAGGGTCGAACTCTGCAGGTTCATGCCGAGCTTTGCGGCCCATTCGGCGGTGGCGTTGGAGCCTGCGCCCCACCAGATTCGCTCGCGAAGCCCTTGCGAATGCGGCTCGAGGCGCAGGAGGCCGGGCGGGTTGGGGAACATCGGCCGCGGGTTCGGCTCGGCGAAGCCCTCGCCCTTCAAGACGTCGAGGAACACTTCGGCGTGGCGGCGGCCCATGTCGGCATCGCTCATGCCTTCCTGCGGCTGGTAGCCGAAGTAGCGCCAGCCGTCGATGACCTGCTCGGGCGAGCCGCGGCTGATGCCGAGCTGAAGGCGGCCTTCGGAGATGAGGTCGGCGGCGCCCGCATCCTCGGCCATATAGAGCGGGTTCTCGTAGCGCATGTCGATGACGGCGGTGCCGATCTCGATCTTCTTCGTGCGCGCGCCGACGGCGGCGAGCAGCGGGAAGGGAGAGGCGAGCTGGCGGGCGAAGTGATGCACCCGGAAATAGGCACCGTCCGCGCCGAGCTCCTCGGCGGCCACGGCAAGGTCGATCGACTGGAGAAGCGTATCGCCGGCCGAGCGGGTTCCGGATTGGGGGGAGGGTGTCCAGTGCCCGAAGGAGAGGAAACCGATTTTCTTCATGGTGTCAGCCTCGACGCTATGCGTCCGTTGGAGGGAGGTGTTGGGGCAAACATGGTGGATCGCCCCCGGCTTGAAAAGCTGCTCCCGGAGAACGGTGCGTTCACAGATCGATGCCGATGGGCCTCAGACCGCCATGCGCAACTCCGCCTCGCGGCCGAGTTCCGTCCTCCACTCAACGAATTGCGGGCGGGCCTTGACCTGCCGGCCGTAGTGGCAGGCGAGGCGGCAAAAACAAGATGCGGCGTTGGCCGGCCTTCGTTTGATTTTTTGGCAACATATTGAAAAGACTGAAGTCAGTCTATTTCTGCATGGGCCATTGTCCAAATTGAATTGGCATGTGGAGACAAGTCCCGACACTGTCCGCCGCAAGGCAAACAGGGCATGAAGAGGGCCACATGAGCAGGATCGTTTATGTCCACGGGCAGTTCGTCCGGGAAGAAGAGGCGCTGATCGGGCTTTTCGACCGCGGTTTCCTGTTCGGCGACGCCGTCTACGAGGTGACGGCGGTGATCGCCGGGCGAATGATCGACAACGACCTGCATCTGGCCCGTCTCGAACGCTCGCTCGGCGAGCTGGATATCCGGCTTCCCCTGTCGCGCGCCGATATCGAGGCGGTGCAGGCCGGGCTGATCGGCCGCAACGCGCTTTCCGACGGTGTCGTCTATCTCCAGGTCTCGCGCGGCGAGGCGGACCGCGATTTCTTCTATCCCGAGGCGATGGAGCCGAAGCTGATCGGCTTCACGCAGGCCAAGACCCTGATCGGCACGAAGGCGCAGGCCGAGGGCATCGCGGTCGATCTCCAGCCCGATCCGCGCTGGCACCGGCGCGACATCAAGACGACGATGCTGCTCGGCCAGGTGATGGCCAAGCAGGCGGCGCGCGGGCGCGGCTTTTCCGACGTCTGGCTGGTGGAGGACGGCGTGGTGACGGAAGGGGCCTCGTCCACCGCCCACATCATCACCCATGACGGCCGCATCCTCACCCGCGCCGCGTCTGAGGCGACCCTGCCGGGCTGCACGCAGCGCGCCCTCGCGCGGCTCTGCGAGCGGCACGGCCTGCGGATCGAGGAACGCGCCTTCACGCCGAAGGAGGCGCAGGAAGCCGCAGAGGCGTTCCAGACGTCGGCCTCCAGCCTCGTCACGCCGGTGGTGCGTATCGGCGACCAGGTGGTCGGCGACGGACGGCCGGGACCGATGACGCGCAAACTCCAGGCTCTCTATCTGGAAGCGGCCGGCGTTCCAGCCTAAAAGGGCAGGAGCGGGAAGAGAGGCAACATGCCGGGTGTTGCGGCTGTGCCGAGGCCCTCATCCGCCACACCATCGCCACCTCTATCCCGCACGTGCCGATTGACTCAAGGAGAACCCCGCCTCATGAAAGTCTTCATCTCCGCCGATATCGAAGGCACCGCAGGCATCGCCCATTGGGACGAGGCCGAGCGCACCCATGCGGACTGGGCCGAGTTCCGCGCGCTGATGACCGCGGAGGTCGTCGCCGCCTGCGAGGGTGCGCGCGCCGCCGGGGCGAGCGAGGTGGTGATCAAGGACGCCCATGACAGCGGCCGCAACCTCATCCTCGACCGGCTGCCGGATTACGTGCGGATCGTCCGTGGCTGGTCGGGTCATCCCGACGCGATGATGTTCGGCCTTGATGCCGGTTTCGCCGCGGCGATCTATACCGGTTACCATTCCAAGGCCGGCAGCGAGGCGAACCCGCTCGCCCACACCTCGAACCTGCGTATCTCGCGCCTCATCCTCAACGGTGAGGTCGCCTCGGAATTCACGGTGAACGCGCTCTGTGCGGCCGGCTACGGCGTGCCGTCCGTGTTCCTTGCCGGTGATGCGCAGATGTGCGCCGAAGCGCGCGCGATGGTGCCGGGCCTTGCCGCGGTCGAGACACTGGAGGGCGCGGGCCGCGCCTCGACCTCCCTCTCGCCGGCCTGGTCGCGTCGCCTCATCCGCGAAGGGGTTGCCGCCGCGCTCTCCGGCGATTTCGCTGCGGCGCTGCCTGCCCGCGCGGAGCGCTACGAGGTCGTCATCGAGTTCAACAATCCGACGGACGCCTATCGGGCGGCCTGGTATCCGGGCGCCTATGCGCACGGGCCGCGCGCCGTCGCCTTCGCGCATGCCGATTTCGCCGAGATTCTTCGCGCGCTGGTCTTCCTCAAGGTCTGACCGCGGAAGCCTCCAACACCCGTCCGGCGATGCGCCAGAGATCCTCGACCCTGGCGTTGCGGCTGCCGGCGTGGCGATAGAGGCGGATTTCGAGGTCGAGGTTCCAGCCCTCGTCCGCCGAGGCGGGAACGAGCCGGCCTGCTTCCATCTCGTCGCGCGCAAGGCTTTCCGGCAGCCAGCAGACGCCTGCGCCGGTGACGGCCATGGTCATCAGTCCGGCGCTGATCGTGTTCTCGTGCATCGTGCGCCGCCGGAAGGGCGGGCGGCGCAGGAAGAGGCGCGAGAGCGCGACGCCGAAGAACGAATTGAACCCGTAGCTGAGGAAGGGAATGGCAAGCCGCGGCTGCGCGACCGCGCGGTCGATGAGGTCCAGCCCCGGCTGCTCGCTGCCGGCGACCGAAAGGCTGGGCGCGGCGAGCGGGATCAGCCGGTCATGGGCGACCGTCAGCGAGGCAAACCGGCCGCGGTCGAGATGGAACGGCACTTCGGGGTGGGCGTAGGTGAGGAAGAAATCCGCCTCGTCGCCGATAAGCGTGTCGAGATTGGCTTCGATCCCGCCGCGGTCGGGCAGGAGAGAGGTGCTGAAGGCGCCGCCCACTGTTTCCAGCACCTTCAGCCATTGCGGGAAGAAGGTCACCGTCAGCGTGTGGAGCGCGGCAAAGCGGATGAGGCCCGGCGCGTGCGACGGGCGCAATGCCTCGCGCGCGGCATAGAAGGTGCGGATCGCCTCCTGGGCGACCGGCAGGAAGGAGCGCCCCGCCGGCGTCAGTTCGGCGGGCATCGTCGCGCGGCTGATGAGCGTCGCGCCGAGCCAGCCTTCAAGCTGCTTGATGCGGCGGCTGAAGGCGGACTGCGTGACGTTGCGCAATTCCGCCGCCCGCGAGAAGCTGGACGTGTCGGCAAGCGTCACGAAATCCTCCAGCCACTTGATCTCCATCGCCGCCGTCCTCCATGCCTTGCCGCCGGCCGCGCTCAGGAAAAGAGCGGCTGGGTGCGCACCCAAAGCTCCAGCGTCGTCTCGTTGCCGAGCGTTGCCGAGCGGTGCGGCAGGTGCGACTGGAAATGCATGGAATCGCCCTTGTTGAGGATATGGCGCTCGCCGCCCACCTCCAGGAGGATGCAGCCCTCGACGATATAGACGAAATCCTCGCCCTCGTTGTGCATGACTTCCGAAACGTGGCCCGGTGGACGGCGTACGAGGGTGGGGTGCAGCTTGGCATCGGCAAAGCCGGCGCCGAGCAGCTCGTAGGTCCGGCGGGCGTCGCCGAGGCTGAAGGCCTCCCGCTCGCCCTGCCGCGAGACGGCGCCCGTGGCGCGCGGCGGCGCCTTGACGAAACTGTCGACGCTGGTGCCCAGCGCCTCGGCGATGTTGCAGAGCGAGGCGAGCGAGGGCGTCGAGGCGCCGCGCTCGATCTGCGAGAGGAAGCCGATGGACAGCCCGACGCGCTCTGAGACCTGCTGGAGCGTCATGTCGATGGCGCGCCGGCGCTTGCGGATCTTCTTGCCGAGGGGTTCCTCCGCGACGCTGTCTGCCACGTCCTTCTTCCTCGCTCCTGCCTCTTGCGACATTGCCGAACCTGTTCCGCGGATTGGAGATGGCCGGAATATGGGCCAAGCGATCCGCGATGTCGATGTGCCGGACGGCGCGAGGCCTGGGTTTTCGGCGCGCGCCGCGACCCGCCTTGCCTCCCGATCCGGCATCTGCGAAAATTTTTCTACTGCGCCTCAATTTCTTTTGCAATGGTTCAATTTTTGAGTAATGACTTTCGCATGTGAGGATGAAGCTCAAGGGAGGAGCCCATGCGCATGGAGACGAACTGGAAGTTCCTGACGGCGACGGCCGCGGTGATCGGCCTGATGCAGGCCGGCGGCGCGCTGGCGCAGGAGGAGCCGCAGACCGGCGGCGTGCTGCGCATCCTGGCAACGGGCGAGCCCGACCACATGGACCCGACGCTTGCCGGCATGGTGCCGACCAACAACCTCATGCGCGCGATTTCCCGCCAGCTCGTCAGCTACGAGGCCTCGACCGACCCGGGTGTGGCGATCGAGCCTGTCGGCGACCTTGCGACCGAGGTTCCGCAACCGACCGACGACGGCCTCACCTATACGTTCACGCTGCGCGAGGGGGCGATGTGGAATGCGCCCTCCGGCGCGCGCCAGATCACCTCGGCGGACGTGGAGCGCGGCTTCAAGCGCCTGTGCAATCCGCATATGCAGGCCTCGACGCTCACCTATTTCACGGCGCTGATCTCCGGCCTTTCGGAATTCTGCGACGGTTTTTCCAAGGTCGAGCCGACGCCGGCGGCCATGAAGGCCTACATGGAAGGCAACGATGTTACCGGTATCGAGACGCCGGATGACAGGACGGTGATCTTCAAGCTGAAGGAGCGGGCCGGCGACTTCGTCTACATGCTGTCCCTGCCGATGCCCGCACCCGTCGCGCTGGAGACGCTGGACTACGTGCCCGACAGCCCGGACTTCCGCGCCAACTTCATCGGCAGCGGCCCCTATACGATCGGCGAATATACGCCCGACACCAGCCTGAAGCTCGTGCGCAACCCGGCCTGGAAGCCGGAGAGCGACCCGCTGCGCAAGGCCTATGTCGATGAGATCGACATCACCATGGGCCTTCAGGCCGACGCCATCATGCAGCAGCTCCAGTCGGGCGACGGCGACCTTGCCTATGACATCAACGTGCCGACCGCGATCCTGGCGACGCTCGCCGCCACGGGCGACGAGAAGCTGACGGCCATGTCCTCGGGCAACACGAACTTCCTCTTCATCAACACCGTCTCGGACAACAACAAGGGTGCGCTGAAGGATCTTCGCGTGCGCCAGGCGCTGGAATATGCCGTCGACAAGGCGGCCATCGTGCAGCAATGGGGCGGCTCGACCGTCGCCGAGCCCGCCAACGGCATCTTCGGCATCGGCGTTCTCGGCTACCACAAGTTCGACCTCTATCCCTCGCCGGAGGCCAAGGGCGACCCGGAAAAGGCCAAGGCGCTCCTGGCCGAGGCGGGCTTCCCGGACGGTATCACGCTGAAGATGCCCTATCGCAACAAGGACCTTGAAGTGGCGACCGCCGCCACGCTCCAGGCGAGCCTTGCGCGCGCCGGCATCACGCTGGAAATGACGCCGGTGACCGCCGCCGACTACTATTCCAAGTTCATGACCAACCCGGTCAACACGAAGGAAGGCACCTGGGACATCGCGCCCGTGGGCTGGACGCCGGACTGGGTAGGCGGCGCTGCACGCTCCGTCTTCCAGCCGCAATTCACCTTCGACGGCACGCACCAGACCTACAACTACACGGACTACAACAACCCGAAGGCTAACGAGATCGCCGCAGAGGCGATCAACGCCACGACGCCCGAGGAGACCGCGAAGCTCTGGGCCGAGGTCGACGAACTGGTGATGGCGGATGCGCCCGTCGTGCCGCTGATTGCCAACAAGAACCCGCGCTACCGCAGCGAGGCCGTGAAGAACTACCAGCCCTACGCGCTCGGCGTCGAAGGCGACTGGACCAACCTGTGGATCGAACGCTGAGCCGATAGACGGCCACGCCGGCTTCGGCGTGGCCTTTCGGCTTCCCGCGCATCCCGGGGATGCGCGGGGGCTTTATCATTTCTCTTCGATAGATGAGGGGCGGACGTGGCTATTCTCGAGGCAAAGGGCCTCACCGTCGATATTCCGACCGAGGACGGCACTGTGCATGCTGTGCGCAACGTCTCGTTCGCGATCCGGCCGGGCTCGCTGTTCGGCATTGCCGGCGAATCCGGCTCGGGCAAGAGCGTGCTGACGCAGGCGGTGATGGGGCTGCTGCCCAATGCCGATATTTCCGGCGAGGTCTGGTTCGAGGGCCGGAACCTCATCGGCCTTCCACAGGAGGAGATGCGGCGGCTTCGCGGCGGGCGCATCGGCATGATCTTCCAGGATCCGCTCTCCAGCCTCCATCCCTTCTACACCATCGGCGCGCAGATCGCCGAGGTGTTGCACGCCCATGAGACGATCGGCCCCGCCGAGGCGCGGGCGTGCGTCGTCGACATGCTGGGCAAGGTTGGCATTCCTTCTCCCGCCGAACGCTTCGACGACTATCCGCACCAGTTTTCCGGCGGCATGCGCCAGCGCGTGATGATCGCCATGGCGCTGATCCTCAAGCCTGCGCTGATCATCGCCGACGAGCCGACGACGGCCCTCGACGTCACCGTGCAGGCGCAGATCGTTGAATTGCTCGATACCATGCGGCGCGATTTCGGCACCACCGTCATCCTCATCACCCACGATCTCGGCCTGCTTTCGAGCGTCGCGGACGACGTGATGGTGATGTATGCCGGCAACCGGCTGGAATACGGAAGGGCGGCGGACGTCTTCCGTGCGCCGGCCCATCCCTATACGGCGGGCCTGCTGCGCTCGACGCCGGCCAGCTATCGGCCGGGCACGGAGCTTGCGCCGATCGGCGGCCGTCCGCCGAGCCTGCTCTCGACGCCCGCCGGCTGCGTCTTCGCCCCGCGCTGTCCCGAGGCGCTGGCATGCTGCGCGAGTGAACGCCCGCCGCTGCGGGTCTATAACGACGGGGTCGAATCCCTCTGCTGGCTGGAGGCCGGGGCCGGCAGAGCGCGGCCTGCCATGGCGGCGGCCGCCGTCGCGGAGAAGGTTGCCGATCCCGAACCCATCGCCGAGATCGAGGACGTGCGCCTCACCTACCAGACCGGCAGCTTCTTCGGTGCCAAGCGCGCGCTCGAAGTGTTGAAAGGCATCGACCTGACGGTCGGGCGCGGCGAGACCGTCGGCCTCGTCGGCGAGAGCGGCTGCGGGAAATCGACGCTGGCGCGCATCGTCGCCGGGCTTGTGCCTGCGACGTCCGGGCGCGTGCGCGTGCTCGGCAAGGACATGGCGAGCCTCGACGCGCGAGCCTGGCGCGAGATGCGGCGTGAGGTCCAGCTTGTCTTCCAGGACCCGTTCGGCTCGCTCAATCCGCGCCGGCGCGTCGGCGCCATCATCGGCGATCCCTTCCGCCTGCACGGCATTGCGAGCGGTGAGGAGCGGCGCGAGAAGGTGCGTCGGCTGATGGAGATGGTCGGCCTCAACCCCGAGCACTACAACCGTTTCCCCGCCGAGTTTTCCGGCGGCCAGCGCCAGAGGATCGGCATCGCCCGGGCGCTGGCGCTCAATCCGGCGCTGATCATCTGCGACGAGCCGGTCTCGGCGCTCGACGTGTCAATCCAGGCGCAGGTGCTGAACCTCCTGCGTGAATTGCAGCGCCACCTCGGCCTCACCTATCTCTTCATCTCCCACGATCTTTCGGTCGTACGCCATGTCTGCGACCGCATCGCGGTGATGCAGGGCGGGCGGATCGTCGAGCTGGAGACGGCCGAGCGGCTGTTTGCCGATCCGCAGCACGATTATACGCGCACGCTGCTTTCAGCCTCCAAGACACTGCCGGCCTTTGCGGATGGCGGCGCGCGCGTGCGCGTCGAGACACGGGGGGTAGCATGAGCGAGACCACGATGAGCGAATCTTCCCCCGAGGCCGACGTCGTCCAGCGCGGCTCCTTCGCGCTGACAGTCCGCCGGCTGAGGCGCGATACCGCCAGCATGGCGGCGCTCTGCGTCATCCTCGCGGTGATCCTGCTGGCGATCATCGCGCCGTGGGTGGCCGGGGTCACCGGCCATTCGCCGATCGAGCAGTTCCGCGAGACGGGCCTGTCGCCGGCCGGCATTCCTGTCGGGCCGGGGGCGGAATTCTGGCTCGGCACGGACCAGCTCGGCCGCGACGTCCTCGTGCGGCTTGCCTATGGCGCGCGGGTCTCGCTGCTCGTCGGCGTCTTCGCCTCCATGCTCGCCTCGCTGATCGCCGTCGTCGTCGGCACCACGGCGGGCTATTTCGGCGGTACGGTCGACCTCGTCCTCAGCCGGCTGACGGATCTGGTGATGAGCGTGCCGTTCCTGCTCTGCGCGCTGGCGCTCGTCTCGGCCTTCGGGCCGAGCCTCATGCTCTCTGTCATCGTCATCGTCTTCTTCAGCTGGGCGCCGATGGCGCGCGTCATCCGCGGTCAGGTCATCTCGCTGCGGCGGCAGGATTTCGTGCTGGCGAGCCGTTCGCTCGGCGCAGGGCCGCTGTCGATCATGGTCGTCGACATCCTGCCCAATCTCGCCGTGCCGATCATCGTCTACACGACCATGCAGATCCCCAATTCCATCGTCTTCGAGGCGACGCTCTCGTTCCTCGGCATGGGCATCGTGCCGCCGACGCCGAGCTGGGGCGGCATGCTGGCGGATGCCTCGTCCAATTCGCTCTATCTCGTCGCCTGGTGGCTGATCTTCGTGCCCGGCACGGCGCTTTTGATGACCACGCTCGCCTTCAACATCCTCGGCGACGGCCTGCGCGACGCGCTCGACCCGAAGAGCGCGCGCACCGTGCGCCGCCTCAAGCGCCGGCCGAAGGCGGGAGCCAAGCCATGATCCGTTTCCTCGCCAGCCGCGTCGGCTTCGGTGCCGGCGTGCTCCTCGTCCTGTCGGCCTTCGTCTTCTTTCTGTTCTTCGTGGCGCCCGGCGATCCCGCCCGCATGATCGCCGGCGACAAGGCGACGGAAAGCCAGCTCCAGCAGATCCGCAAGAATCTCGGCGTCGACCGGCCGATCATCGTGCAATACGGCGCCTTCATGCAGAAGGCGCTCTCCGGCGACCTCGGCTTTTCCTACCGCAACCAGCAGCCGGTCGCGCCGATCATCCTCAGGCGCATTCCGGTCACGCTGTCGCTGGTGCTCGGCGGGGCGCTGCTCTGGCTTTCCATCGGCGTGCCGATCGGCATCATGTCGGCGCGCCATGTCGGAAGCCTGCGCGACCGGCTGGGGCAGGCCTTTATCCTCGTCGGCCTCAGCTTCCCGACCTTCGTGCTCGGCATGATGTCGCTCTATCTGCTCTATTTCATGCCGAGGCAGGCGGGCTTCACGTTGTTTCCGGCCGGCGGCTACAAGGCGCTCACGTCCGATCCGCTGGTATGGGCCTGGCATCTCGTGCTGCCCTGGACGACGCTGGCGCTGACCATGGCGGCGATCTATGCGCGCCTGACGCGCGGCCAGATGCTGGACGTGATGGGCGAGGACTATATCCGCACCGCCCGGGCCAAAGGCCTTTCGGAGCGCCGCGTCGTCTGGAAGCACGGCCTTCGCGCCGCGCTGACGCCGCTCGTCACGCAGCTCGGCGCCGATATCGCGCTCCTTCTCGGCGGCGTCATCGTCATCGAACAAGTCTACGGGCTCCAGGGCGTCGGCGCGCTCGCCGTGCAGGCGGTCGCCAACCAGGACAGGCCGATCATCATCGGCGTCGTCCTGCTCGGCGGGCTGTTCATCGTCATTGCCAATATCGTGGTCGACCTGCTTTACGTGCTGCTCGATCCGCGCGTCCGTTGAGGAAATCCCATGATCGTCTCCGAATATACTATCCCCGGCCTGTATGTGCGCGACCATGTCGTGACGGTGCCGCTCGACTGGTCGAAGCCGGATGATAGGACCATCGAGGTCTTCGCCCGCGAGGTGGTCGATCCCGCCCGCAAGGACGAAAAGCTGCCGCTCCTCTGCTTCCTTCAGGGCGGGCCGGGCGGCAAGTCGCCGCGCCCGACGAAGAGCAGCCCGCCCTGGCTTGCCAAGGCGCTGAAGACGCACCGTATCCTCCTGCCCGACCAGCGCGGTACGGGCCGCTCCACCCCCGTGGATGCGGCGACCATCGCCGGCTTCGACGGCGAGGCGGGCGCCGATTACCTTGCCTGCTTCCGCGCCGATTCCATCGTCGACGACCTCGAACACCTGCGCAAGACGATCTTCGGCGGCGCGCGCTGGCAGACGCTCGGCCAGAGCTACGGTGGCTTCCTGACGCTGACCTATCTCAGCCGTGCGCCGGAGGGCCTTTCCGCCTGCTACGTCGCCGGCGGCCTGCCGGGCCTCGACCCCTCGGCGGAGGCGGTCTATCGCCACACCTATCCGCGCGTGCGCGCCAAGAACGAAATCTTCTACAAGCGCTATCCGGGCGACCGGGCGCTGGTCGCCCGTATTGCCGATTTCCTCGCTGCGAACACCGTGACGCTGCCGGACGGCGACCGCCTGACGGTGCGCCGTTTCCAGAGCCTCGGCCTCGATTTCGGCATGGGGCCGGGCTTCGAGAACATCCACTGGCTGCTCGACGAGGCCTTCGCCGCGCCGGATCGCCTGTCCGACCAGTTCCTCGGCGCGCTGATGCACGCGACCGCCTATAACGGCAACCCGCTCTTCGCCGCGATCCACGAGGCGATCTACGGCGAGGGCGAGGGGGCGACGGAATGGGCGGCCGAGCGCGTGCTGGCCGAATTTCCCGAGTTCGATGCCGGAGCCCGCCCGCTGCTCTTCACCGGCGAGATGATCTATCCGTGGATGTTCGAGGAGATCGCGCTGCTCAAACCCTTCCGCGCGGCCGCCGAGGCGCTTGCCCGCCGCCCCCGCCATGGCAGGCTCTACGACAGGGCGCGCCTTGCCGCAAATGCCGTACCGGTTTCGGCCGTCGTCTATTTCGACGACATGTATGTCGATGCGGGCCTCTCGCTCGCAACGGCGAAAGCCGTCGGCAATCTCGACGCCTGGGTCACCAACGAGTTCGAGCATGACGGCATCCGCCAGTCGGGCTCGGTCTTCGAGCGATTGCTGTCGATGGTCGCCGAAAAGGGCGGGCCGTTGAAGGCCGGCCACTGAAGGAAAGACAATAAGCATGATGACGAAGGACAACGTGGCGGCGCTGCGCGGCTGGATGGCGGCGGCAGGGCTCGACGGGCTGATCGTGCCGCGCATGGACGCGCACCAGAGCGAGGTCACTGCCCCGCGCGACGATTGCCTGCGTTACCTCACCGGCTTTTCCGGCTCGGCGGGGCTTGCGCTGGTGCTGGAGGACGCGGCGCTGATCTTCGTCGACGGGCGCTACCAGGTGCAGGTGCGCCAGGAGGTCGACCCGGCGCTCTTTGCCGTCCATCACCTTTATGACGATCCGCTCGACCGCTGGCTGAAGGCGAATGCGCGGCCCGGCTGGCGCATCGGCCTCGACACAATGCTGGTGCCCGGCAGCCTCTATGACAGGCTGGCGGAGGGCTGCGCGGCGGCGGGCGCGAGCCTCGTTGCGCTCGATGCCGATCCCTTCGACGCCATCTGGCGGGACCGTCCGCCCCGCCCGCTCGGCGCGATCCGCGCCATGCCGCCGGAAGTGGCCGGCGAGACGGCGCGAAGCAAGCGGATGCGCATTGGCGGGAGCCTGAAGGGGAATGACGCCGATCTTCTCGTCGAGACCCTGCCGGACAATATCGCCTGGCTCCTCAACGTGCGCGGCTCGGACGTGCCGATGAACCCGGTGCCGCATTCCTTCCTCGTGCTGGAGGAGGACGGCCGCGCGGAATGGTTCGTCGACCGCCGCAAGCTCGGCAACGACCTCGACGCCTACGAGCTTGCCGACGTGGCCCTGTCGCCGCCCGAGCGCTTTCTCGACCGCCTCGCCGAAACCGTCGCCGGAAGGACGGCGGCGGTCGACGCGGATTTCGCGCCGCAGGCCGTGCGGGCGCGCATCCTTGCCGCCGGCGGGCGGCTTGCGCCGCAGACGAGCCCGATAACGCTCGCCAAGGCGGAGAAGACGCCGGCCGAATTGCGGGGCTATCGCGACTGCCATCTGGAGGACGGCATCGCCGTCGCCGATTTCCTCGCCTGGCTTTCTGCTGAAGCGCCGGTGCGGGCGGGCACGGAAACGCCGCTCGGCGAGCTGGAGGCCGAGGCGCGGTTGCTCGCCTTCCGCAGCGAGCGGCCCGGCTTCATCGAGCCGAGCTTCCGCACGATTTCCGCCGCTGGCGCCAATGCCGCCATGTGCCACTATGCGGCAAGCCCCGAGACGGATGCGCCGCTCGATGCGGATGCGCCCTATCTGGTGGATTCCGGCGGGCAATATGCCAACGGCACGACGGACCTGACGCGCACCGTGATGTTCGGCGTGCCGACGGCGGAGATGCGCCTTGCCTATACGGCCGTGCTGAAAGGCTTCATCTCGCTGATGTCGGCGCGGTTCCCGGCGGGAACGCAAGGGCACCAGCTCGACGCCTTCGCCCGCCGCGCGCTCTGGGATCTCGGCCTCGACTACGACCACGGCACAGGCCACGGCGTCGGCCACAACCTGCTGGTCCACGAATATCCGCACCGCTTCGCGCGCCAGCCGAACCTATACGGACTGGTGCCGGGCAATATCATGACCATCGAGCCCGGCTATTACCGGGAGGGCGCCTTCGGCATGCGTATCGAGAATCAGGTGGAGGTGGTGGCCGACGGTCCCCGCTTCTGCCGCTTCGCCACGATCACCTTCGTGCCCATCGACCTGACCATGGTAGACCTCGATGCCCTGAGCCCGGCTGAAACCGCCTTCCTCGATGCCTACCATGCGGAAGTGCGCGCGAAGCTCGAAGCCCATGTCCGCCCCGAGACGCGGTCGTGGCTGCTGGAGGAGACGAGGCCCGTCAGTGCCCGGTGATGCGGTCTGCAATCGCCGCGAGGCGCGAGGTCTGCGGCAGACCGGCGAACTCCCGTTCGTCGGCCATGCGGTAGAGCTGGTACATGGAATGGACGCCGAGCCAGCGAAAGGGTTCGGGCTCCCACGGGCGCACCGTGCGGTTGACCCAGGGAAGCCCCGTCAGGTCGCTTTCCCGGCGCAGCACGAGGTCGCAGAGCGTGCGGCCGGCAAGGTTCGAGCTGGAGACGCCGAGGCCGACATAGCCGCCGGCCCAGCCGATGCCGGTCGAAGGATCGAAGCCGGCGGTGGTGCACCAGTCGCGCGGCACGCCGAGCACGCCGCACCAGGCATGGTCGATCTTCAGCGCCTTCGTCTGCGGCAGAAGGCGAAGGAGGATGGCGTGGAGGGCGTCGACGGTCGCCTGCTGCGTCTTGCCGGCCTCGTCGGTGCGTGAGCCGAAGCGGTACGGTACGCCCCGCCCGCCCATGGTGATGCGGCCCTCGCGGGTGCGCTGGGCATAGCAATAGGCGTGCGCGGCATCGCCGAGAAGCTCGTGCCCCTCCCAGCCGATCTCCCGCCACAGTGCATCCGGCACGGGCTCGGTGACGATCTGGGCGCTGTTGAGCGGCAGCCAGCTGCGCTCGCAGCCGGGAAGGCCGGCGGTGAACCCTTCCGTCGCGCGGATGACGACCGGCGCGCGCACGGTGCCGCGGTCCGTCTCGACCAGGCCCTTTTCGAAGCGCGTGACGGTGGTGCCTTCGTAGATGGCAACGCCAAGCCTCTCCACGACGGTAGCAAGGCCACGCACGAGCTTGGCCGGCTGCACGCGCGCCATGTCGCGGATGACGAAGGCGCCTTTCACGTCCTTGATGCGGATGCGCCGCGCGGTCTCCTCCGCCGAAAGCATTTCGATCTGCCCGGCCGGCATCTCCCAGTCGAGGTAGAACTGGTATTCCTCGCGGGCGCGCTCCAGTTGCGGGGCGTTGGTCGCCACGGTGATGTTGTCGACCCGCAGGATATCCGCGTCGATGCCCTCGGCCGTGCAGACGCGGATGACCTCGTCCACCGTGCCCGCCATGGCGCGCTGCATGTCGACCACCGCGCCGCGGCTGGAGGTCTTGAGGTACTTTTCCCGCGACCAGCCGAAGCCGCCGGAAAGCCAGCCGCCGTTGCGCCCGGATGCGCCGAAGCCGGCGAACTCGCGCTCGATGACGACGATGTCGAGGCCGGGATCGGCCTTCTTCAGGTAATAGGCGGTCCACAGACCCGTATAGCCCGCGCCGATGATGCAGACGTCCGCCTGCCGGTTGCCGGGAAGGGCGGGGCGCCTTTGCGGAAGGCCGCCGATATCGGCATACCAGAAGGAAACGTTGCCGTTGGTCTTGACGTCCATAGGAGGGCTTTCGGTTCGGGCGGGCAGGCGGCGAGCATAGGAACCGGCAAGCCCGGCCGCAACAGGCTCCGCCCGCTATTCCACGATGGCGCGCAGCGCCCGCGCGATCTCGTCGGCGAACATGGAGGCGGCGAGCGCCCGGCCGCGCTTCTCGCGCTGGACGAGGGAGAGCACGTTCTTGCCGAAGGTGCGGTCGCGGATCTGCACATAGGTCAGCATGCCGTTGCGCTGCTCCTCGGCGATGTCGAACTTGCTGAGGAAGGCGATGCCGTCGCCGGCGGCGGCAAGGCATTTCATCGCCTCGATGGAATTGGTGAGGAAGGCGGGCTCCACCGCAAGGCCGGCCTCGGCGAAGGCGTCGGCGACGATGCCATGGATCAGCATCGATTTCTCGGCGAAGATCAGCGGATAGGGCTCGCAGAAGGAGAGCGGCAGCGTCTCCATGCCGGCAAGCGGATGCTCCGGCGAGACGACGGCGCCGAGGCGCGTATCCATCTTCCACAGGGTTTCGATCTGGGGCATCGCCGGCAGGTTGAAGGCAAGGCCGAGATCGGCCTCGCCGTCGATGACCGCCTGCACGATGTCGTGCAGGAACATCACGCGGATGGAGATCTTCGGCCGGGGATGACGGCGCAGAAGCTCACCGCCGTCTTCGGCACGATGCCGCCAGCTGGCCCGGCCACGCGGCGTCATGCGAGCATGGCGACTGCACATGGCTGTGACACGCTCAGATCAGCGCCGCATGATCAACGCACGAGGTCGGCCTACATCTTCGGGGCGATTTGTCCGAAGCTCGGCAAGGCAGCAGGGTTGGTCATGCCGTGGTGCGACACCTACGCGATGACACGGCATCTGGCCGAAATCTCCCGCCATGTCGACGAGAACGCGCACGCCGTCCTCATCATGGATCAGGCCGGCTGGCACTTGTCCAACAATCTCGTCGTGCCAGAAAACATCACCATTGTGCCACTCCCGCCGAAATCGCCGGAGCTCAACCCGGTCGAAAACCTATGGCACTTCTTGCGCGACAACTGGTTATCAAGCCGCTGCGCTACCCGGAAGCGGCAAAGATATTCCTATAAACCGTTGGCGCACAATTGACACCCGCTCTGCGCCCCCTGTACGGGTAGCGTGCGTTCCCCGCTCGCGCGCTCGCCTTGGCCCGGCGCCAATCAACGGATCGGTGGGGTGGTCATGCCGGGCGAGGCGTCGTCGTACTGGCCCTGGTAGCGGGAAACGGAGACAACCGAAACATCCCTTTTCAATGCTCTCTCTTCTCCGCGTCCCGATCGAAAGCAATGACTCGGCCTCTTCCCGCCTCCTTTGCTGCATATAGGGCGAGGTCCGCGTTATGTTGCACGAGCGAGGCTTCGTCACCGCGGCGAGAGAATGCCACACCGATACTGGCGCCGATTTCGATCGTGTTTCCCCGGAGTTGATAGGGTTGCGACAGGCATTCCACGATCCGCTTGGCGAGTGCATATCCCTCATGCGGCGCGACAAGCAAAAGCACCGCCATTTCGTCGCCGCCGAGGCGAAACACCAAATCTGTGGAACGGCAATTTTCACGCAGCCGACCAGCAACCATCGCCAGGACTTCATCACCGACGGCATGCCCGAATTTGTCGTTGACCGGCTTGAAGCGGTCAAGGTCTATCATCAGAAGGGAGAAATCCGAATGTGGCGAGAGCCGTGCCAGATGGTCGGCGAAACCGCGCCGGTTAGCCAGCCCGGTCAGAGCGTCGTGGAACGCCATATGATTGATTTGCTTTTGGCTTTCCCTAAGTGCCGTCACATCGTCGTAGGTTACGATCATACCGCCCGCGCGCAGAGGGCGAGCGGAGATGCTGATTGTCTTTCCGTCGTCGAAATATTGCTCGACCTTGATTGTTTCTCCTTCGTCCATCCAGCGATAATGGTTCTCGATAACTTTGTGCGTACGCGCCTCATACCAGCCCGCGGCGCGACCGATCGCATTTAGAAATTGTTCGATCTGCGAGCCGATCGAAATCGCATCGGGAGCCAGACCGAAGAGTTCGAAGACGCGGTTGTTGTAGAACCGGATCACGCCTGAAGGCGCGATCATCAATACGCCGGTCGACATGTTGTCGAAGGCTTCCGCAATTTCCGCACGCGTGCTTCTGTCGATCAGACGCACGCAGAAGGCGGCTCCGATCACAAGAAGGACAATCGCCGCGATTGCAGCGGCGAGCGCGGCAAGTTCCCGCGTTTCAAGCCCGCCGCCATCCAGCGACAGGGGCTTGACGCGGAAAGCCGTCATTCCGGTGAAGTGCAGGCTCAAAATCGCCATGACCAGAAGACCGGTGGCTTTCGCACGCTTGTGAGCCCAGTTCGTATTCCTGAGCACATGGAAGCATAGAGCTGACAAGCCGACCGCAAGTGCAACCGAAGCCGCAAGGTAGGTGCCATCCCACGAAACGATGCCCTGTACGCGGTAAGCCAGGAGGCCGACGTAATGCACGGCAGAGATTGCGATTCCGGTGGTAGTAGCGACGGCAAAGGTGCTGAGGCGACTCTTTGAGCCGGTTGCCACAGCCGCACCGGTGGCGATCCCGGCTATGGCGACAAGGAGCGACGCGATCGTGAGGGCGGCGTCCAGCGTGACCGGAACGCCCGGCCGATAGCCGAGGATCGCGATGAAATGAGTACACCAGATCGACGAGCCGCCGACCAGAGCGGTAAGAAGGTTCCAGGCCGCCCTCTCACCGGAGATCGTCATCGACGCACGCTCGAACAGGCCGATGGTGGCCCACGCCCCGATCAGGCAGATCAGAACGGCAATCACAAGCCACCGCCAATCATTCTCGAAAGCGATACACCCCAGAACCGTCATGGCCCATACCGTCCTTTCCAAAAACAATGGCAGTTCCTGTTCCGGCATTCCTCTCCTGTGGTCATCGATTGTTTATTCGAAGGTTTGCGGAGGTTGTGAGAGAACGTCACCGAAGGATTGCCTGTTGCTGGACGGTATCGGCAAGATGGATTCGTGAGGCATGCCGGGCCTTAGGAAACTCAATGCCGCATCCGCCGGCAGGGGCCGCGAATACCGATAGCCCTGCACGTAGGAACAGCCCAGCGCCTGGAGCGCCTTCACTTCTTCTGCCGTCTCTACCCCTTCGATGATACAATCCAATCCCATGTCGCGGCTCAACGAGACCATCGAGCGGACGATCTTGTAGCTTGCCGGATTGACATGAAGGTCGGTGACAAAACTGCGGTCGATCTTGATCTTCGTCAGCGGAAGGGAATGAAGCTGACTAAGGCTGGAATAGCCGGTGCCGAAATCATCGAGCGAGATGCCGCACCCCAGCGCCTTCAAGGCCGCAATGGTATCAAGCGCCTGCTCGTAGTCATGTAACATCGAGGTTTCGGTGATCTCAAAGTCGATGCGATTGGTATCGAACCCACTGTCCGACAGGATTTTTGTCAGCCAAAGCACCGAGGTCTTGCTGACGATATCACGGGCCGAGAGATTGAAGGACAAACGGATGTCAGGAGGCCAGCTTACTGCGACGGCCAATGCTTTCGCGAGGAGGATTTTTGTCAGGCGATGGATAATGCCAGCTCTTTCAGCGACGGGGATGAAGGCAGACGGAGGGACGAGACCCAGGGACTTGCTGTGCCAGCGCGCCAAGGCTTCGAACGCTACAGCTTCCCCTGTATCCATGCGTATAATCGGCTGGAACAGAACGGTCAGCTCCTCATTGAGGTCGGCCGTTCGCAGTGCTTTTTCTATCATCGCGGTCTTGCGGATCTCGTCCCGGTGCGTTTCGGAAAAGAACGTCACCATACCCCGCGACGCGCGTTTGCCCTGATAAAGCGCGTAGTCCGCTTGCTCGAACAGTTCCCGTGCATCTTCCGACGCAAAGGAAGAGGCGAACGCAAAGCCAACAGTTGCCGTTACTTCGACAACAACCTCTTCCAAGTCGAACGGTGCGCGCAGGCACGCGCAGATACTGTTCCCAAGCGACAGGACTTCTTCCTTGTTCGCGTCCTCTGCAATAATGGCAAATTCATCGCCTCCCAGACGTGCGACATAAAGCCGGTCGGCGCAAATTTCCTTTAACCGGACACCCACCGTCATCAGGAGCTCGTCACCGACACTATGACCGTAAAGATCGTTGACAGACTTGAAACCATCCAGATCGAGGACGCCGACGGTCAGCGCGGCGCCCGTAGCGCGGCAAGCGGCAAGGCTCATGGGTAGACGGTCGAAGAAATGACGACGGTTCGGTAGCCCCGTCAGCGGGTCGATGTTCGCAAGGCGGAAATTCTCCGTTCGCGCCGCGACCATCTGCGTGAAATCCCGGTAGTAGACGATCAGGATCGCCAGCATTGCGATGGAGACCAACAGGATATTCACGGCCATCGCGACGAAGGCCGGGATTTGCGAAAGCCCGAAGAAGCCGATGAAGATGAAGTTAACCACGATGGCAACGACAATCGCCGAAGACCGAAGGTGCATCAGGCAAAAGATCACGCCTATGACGGTAATCGCCATGTAAAAGGCGACGTGAGCCTGCTCGTAGGGCGAGCCATATGGATAGAGCAAAAGCGGCCAGATAGCGAAAAGCGGCGAGGTAAATATCGCCAACCAGCTCGAGCGGGCCATGGCTCTGTAAGCACTCTCGGCGCTCGGTTCGTGCCCGATAGCCCGAGACCAGCCCACCAGGCGCACGACGCAGAGCACTGAAAAGGCCAGCGGGCTATATAACGCGAGCCAGTCCGGTGCATTACCAATGAAATTGTAGGCCAGTGCCCAGGAGTTGACCAGCAAAATCGCGTACATAATCGGCATCTGTGCAGAAAATACACGATACTGCTGGCACACCAATTCCGAATTATCGCGCGGGACCGACAGGAATTGCTGGAGCGAGGCTGCGATTCTACTGAATTTCATGGCATTTATGTTCACATAAATTTCCGCCAAACCGGATGGCTGCAAAAGGTTCAACCGATAGAACCCTCCAAGCGGACGGATAGTTCGCAAGATGCTTAACCTAGATTGCAAGAAAGAACGATACTCTCGAAAACATAACGCAAGGTTAAATTCAGGATAAATTCAATTACTTCATAAATGTAGATACTTTTTTTACGACGTCTCTTCGAAATCCTGATGCCCCGCCTCCAACGAGACATAAATCGGCATCGACCTTTAGTCCATTCGCCGATTCAGCTGCACTAGCTTTCAATTTTTCTTGGCAAAGAAGCTTCATTACGCCTCA
>Ga0222423_1000276_pt1 | contig 42875 bp, 37 predicted proteins | sample 3A0metagenome_FD_182472 | JGI IMG/M metagenome (GOLD analysis project Ga0222423, IMG submission 182472) | Enriched microbial communities from leaf-cutter ant dump, University of Wisconsin, Madison, United States - 3A0 (version 2) | ecosystem: Environmental > Terrestrial > Nest > Insects nest >...
TCCGTCCCCGGGCACGGTGGCGGTCGGCTCGCCGTGGTGCTCAGCGGCGCGCGAGGGACACGGCGGTCCAGGAGACCGGCGGGAGGGTGACCGTCAGGGTCGAGCCCGCGAGGGCGGCCGTGGGGTTGATGGCCGGGGTCACGCGCTCGGGGGCGGCGAGGGTGTTGACGGCCGTGCGGTCGTCGTCGTGCAGCGTGACCGCCTCGACCGAGGCGCCCGCGAGGCTCGCAGCGAGCTCGATCGACACCTCGATCGACTCCTCCAGCGAGCGGTTGACGAGGAACACCGCCGTCGAGCCGTCCGCCTCGTCGTGCGTCGCGGCCACGTCCACGAGCGGCACGTCGCCGTAGACCGCCGTCGTCGTCGACGCCACGTCCACCCGCACGTCGAGGGACGCCCCGCGCGCGAGGTGCGACGTGAGCGCGAAGGGGAAGAACGTGGTCTGGCGCCACGCGGGCCCGCCCGGCGCGGTCATGATCGGCGCGATCGCGTTGACGAGCTGCGCGAGGCTCGCGGAGGTCACGCGGTCCGCGTGGCGCAGCAGCGAGATGAGCAGGCCCCCGACGACGACGGCGTCCGTGACGGAGTAGACGTTCTCGAGCCGGTGCTGGACCTCGGGCCACTCGGCGCCGTCGAGGGTGCCCGGCTCCTCGCCGTCCATGTACCAGACGTTCCACTCGTCGAAGGAGATCTGGATGCGCTTCTCGGAGCGCACGAGGGCGCGCACGTGGTCCGCCGTGGCCACCACGGACTCGATGAAGCGGTCCATGTCGACGCCCGAGGCGAGGAAGCTCGCGGTGTCCCCGTCGCGCTCCTGGTAGTAGGCGTGGCACGAGATGTGGCTGACGTCCTCGTAGGTGTGCTGCAGGACGGTGCGCTCCCACTCGCCGAAGGTCGGCATGCCGGAGCCGGAGGACCCGCACACGACGAGCTCGAGGTCCTTGTCGACCTGGCGCATGGCCTTCGCGGTCTGGCTCGCGAGGCGCCCGTACTCCTCGGGCGTCGAGTGACCGAGCTGCCACGGGCCGTCCATCTCGTTGCCCAGGCACCACATGCGGATGTCGAAGGGCTCGTCGGCACCGTGGGCCCGGCGCGCGTCCGAGAGCGCCGTGCCGCCGGGATGGTTGGCGTACTCGAGCACGTCGAGCGCCTCGGCGACGCCCCGGGTGCCGAGGTTGACCGCGTACATCAGCTCCGTGCCCGCGAGCTCGCACCAGCGCGCGAACTCGTGCAGGCCCACCTCGTTGGTCTCGGTGGCGCGCCACGCGAGGTCGAGGCGGCGGGGGCGCCGCTCGCGCGGGCCCACGCCGTCCTCCCAGCGGTAGCCCGAGACGAAGTTGCCGCCCGGGTAGCGCACCGTCGTCACACCGAGCTCGCGCACCAGCGCGAGGACGTCCTGGCGGAAGCCCTCGGCGTCGGCGCTCGGGTGGCCGGGCTCGTAGATACCGCCGTAGACGCAGCGGCCGAGGTGCTCGACGAAGGAACCGAACACGCGCCGGTGGACGGGTCCGACGGCGAACGCCGGGTCGATGCGGACGCGCGCGCGGGTCACGTCAGTCGGCGGAGGGGGTCGCGAGGCCGGCCTTGATGAGGTCCATCACGGAGGAGTCCGCGAGGGTCGTCGCATCCCCGATCGTGCGGTTCTCCGCGACGTCCCGCAGCAGGCGGCGCATGATCTTGCCCGAGCGCGTCTTGGGCAGCTCGGGGACCACGAGGATCGAGCGCGGCTTGGCGATGGGCCCGATCTCGTGAGCCACGTGACCGCGCAGGGTCGCCACGATCTCGTCGTCGGACACGCCCTCGGGCCCGCCGCCGCGCAGGATCACGAACGCGACCACGGCCTGCCCCGTCGTGTCGTCGCTCGCGCCGACGACGGCGGCCTCCGCGACCCAGTCGTGCGAGACGAGCGCGGACTCGATCTCCGTGGTGGACAGCCGGTGCCCGGAGACGTTCATGACGTCGTCGACGCGGCCGAGCAGCCAGATGTCGCCGTCGTCGTCCTTCTTCGCGCCGTCGCCCGCGAAGTAGGTGTCCGCGAATCGCGACCAGTACGTGTCCTTGAACCGCTGCAGGTCGCCCCAGATGCCGCGCAGCATGCTGGGCCACGGCTGGGTCAGCACGAGGTAGCCGCCCCCGCCGTCGGGCACGGGCTTGCCCTCGTCGTCCACCACGGTCGCCGCGATGCCGGGCAGCGGCGTCTGGGCCGAGCCGGGCTTGGCGGCCGTGACACCGGGCAGCGGGGAGATCATGATCGCGCCCGTCTCCGTCTGCCACCACGTGTCCACCACGGGCGTGCGGTCGCCACCGATCACGCGGCGGTACCAGACCCACGCCTCGGGGTTGATGGGCTCGCCCACGCTGCCGAGGAGGCGCAGCGAGGACAGGTCGTGCTGCGCGGGCAGGTCCTCGCCCCACTTCATGTAGGTGCGGATCGCGGTGGGGGCGGTGTAGAGGATCGTCACGCCGTACTTCGCGACGATCTCCCACCAGCGCGCGCGGTGCGGGGTGTCCGGCGTGCCCTCGTAGAGCACCTGCGTCGCCCCGTTGACGAGCGGTCCGTAGACGACGTACGAGTGGCCCGTCACCCAGCCCACGTCCGCCGTGCACCAGTACACGTCCGTCTCCGGCTTGAGGTCGAACACGTCGCGGTGCGTCGAGGCGCACTGCGTGAGGTAGCCGCCCGTGGTGTGCAGGATGCCCTTGGGCTTCCCGGTGGTGCCCGAGGTGTAGAGGATGAACAGCGGGTGCTCGGCGTCCACCCACACGGGCTCGTGCTCCGTGCTCGCCGAGTCCACCGCTTCGTGCCACCACACGTCGCGGCCCTCGGTCCACGCCGTGTCCTGGCCCGTGCGACGCACCACGAGGACGTGCTCCACGCTCGGGGCGCCCTTCGCGAGCGCCTCGTCCACGGCGGGCTTGAGCGCCATGGGGGCGCCGCGCCGGTAGCCGCCGTCGGCCGTGATGACGACCTTCGCCTGGGCGTCCTCGATGCGCGAGTGCAGCGCCTCGGCGGAGAAACCGCCGAAGACGACGGAGTGCGGGGCACCGATCCGCGCGCACGCGAGGAGCGCCACGACGGCCTCGGGGATCATCGGCAGGTAGATCGCCACGCGGTCGCCCGTCGTGACGCCGAGCGCCTCGAGCGCGTTCGCGGCCCGCGCCACCTCGTCGCGCAGCTCGGCGTACGTGATGGCCCGCGAGTCGCCCGGCTCGCCCTCGAACAACAGCGCGACGCGGTCCCCCAGGCCCGCCTCGACGTGCCGGTCCACCGCGTTGTACGCCGCGTTGAGCGTGCCGTCCGCGAACCAGCGCGCCACGGGGGCCTGTGACCAGTCGAGCGCCTGCGTGAACGGCGTGCGCCACGTGAGCACCTCGCGCGCGCGGTCCGCCCAGTACGCCGGCAGGTCCTCGCCCACCGACGCGTAGGCCTCGGCGGTGACGTTCGCCTGGGCGGCGAACTCGGGGCTCGGTGCGAAGCGCCGCCCCTCCGTCAGCAGGTTCTCGAGGGCGGGCTGGTTCGGCTCGGTCACAGGTTCCTCCACGGCATCGTCGACGCGGTCGCGAGCAGGCTCGCGGCCCCTCCGTCCAGCACTCTAGTAGCGCGCGGCGGGTCGCGAGACGAGCGTCCAGGGCGGGCCGACGGCGGCCGCGGCGCGACCAAGGTCCCCCGTGCGGCTCCCCGCCGCCCACCAGCATGGACGCACCCGGTACGGCACCGGGGACGACACCTGCGGAGGGTGCCCACGATGAAGTTCCTCGACCGTGCTCGGACCGTCGCCCCGCCCGGGTACCAGCGGTGGCTCGTGCCGCCCGCGGCGCTCGCGGTCCACCTGTCCATCGGGCAGGTCTACTCCTTCTCGGTGTTCAAGAACCCCCTGGTCGAACGGTTCGACGCGAGCCACACCCAGATCGCCGTGATCTTCTCGATCGCGATCGTCATGCTCGGGCTCTCGGCGGCCGTGGGCGGGCGCTGGGTGGACCGCGCGGGGCCGCGCAAGGCGATCGCCGTCTCGGCGACCTTCTGGGTCTCCGGCTTCCTCGTCGGCGCGCTCGGGGTGAGCCTGGGGCAGCTGTGGCTCGTGTACCTCGGGTACGGGTTCATCGGCGGCATGGGCCTGGGCATCGGCTACATCGCCCCCGTCTCGACCCTCATCAAGTGGTTCCCCGACCGCCCTGGCCTCGCGACGGGCCTCGCGATCATGGGATTCGGCGGTGGCGCCATGGTCGCCTCGCCCCTGACCGCCTCGCTCCTCGGGGCCTACGCGCCCACGCCGGCCGAGGCGATCGTCCCCACGATGCTCACGCTGGGCGGGATCTACGCGGTGATCATGACGCTCGGCGCGATCGTGGTGCGCGTCCCCGCGCCGGGGTGGACGCCTCCCGGGTGGACGCCGTCGGCCAAGACGTCCGCGCTCCAGGCGCAGGGCGAGGTCACCGCGACGCGCGCCATCCGCACCCCGCAGTTCTACCTGCTGTGGATCGTGCTGTTCACCAACGTCACGGCGGGCATCGGCATCCTCGAGCAGGCCTCGCCGATGATCCAGGACTTCTTCGGCTCCGTGGACGAGCTCGCGGCCGCGGGCTTCGTGGGGCTGCTCTCGCTCGCCAACCTCTCGGGGCGCTTCGGGTGGTCCACGGCGTCGGACAAGCTCGGCCGCAAGCGCGCGTACATGCTCTACCTCGGCACGGGCGCGCTGCTGTACACGGGCGTCGCGACCATCGGCGGGTCTTCCGTCGCGCTCTTCGTGGCGCTGACCTTCGTCATCCTCACGTTCTACGGCGGGGGCTTCGCGACGATCCCCGCGTACCTCAAGGACCTGTTCGGCGGCCTCGAGGTGGGGGCGATCCACGGGCGGCTGCTCACGGCGTGGTCCGCCGCGGGCATCGCCGGGCCGCTCATCGTCAACGCGATCGCCGACTCGCGCGCCGCCCATGGCGTCACCGGCCAGGCCCTGTACATCCCCTCGCTCGTGGTGATGGTGGGCGTGCTGCTCGTCGGGTTCACGGCGAACCTCTTCGTCAGGCCCGTCGACCCGAAGCACCACGTCCAGGCAGCTCCGACCACCCCCGAGCTCATCACCCAGGAGGCTTGACATGACCGCCACCGCCCTCGACCGCACGCCCCCCGCGGACGCCGACCGCCCCGACGCCGCGCCGAGCGGCACGCCCCGCAGCACGTGGGTCGTCGCGAGCGGCCTGTGGGTGTTCGTGGGCGGGCTGCTCGCGTACGGGATCGTCCAGACGGCCATCAAGGCCGCCGCGCTCTTCGGTTGAGACGCTCCGCACACCGGGAATGCTCCGGCGCGGACGCCGGTTGACCGCGGCATGAGCCTCCTCTTCGAGCCCCTGAGCCTCCGCGGCACCCACCTGCCCAACCGCGCGTGGGTCGCGCCGATGTGCCAGTACTCCGCCGACGACGGCCTCGTGGGCGACTGGCACCTCGCGCACCTCGGCGCCTTCGCGACCGGTGGTTTCGGTCTGGTCATGGCCGAGGCGACCGCCGTCGTGGCCGAGGGGCGCATCACGAGCCGCGACGCGGGGCTCTACCGCGAGGACCACGTGGCGGCGTGGCGGCGCGTGACCGACTTCGCGCACGAGCGCGGTGCCGTGGTGGGCGTGCAGCTCGCGCACGCGGGGCGCAAGGCCTCGACGTGGTGGCCGTGGGCCGAGCAGCAGGGCTACGAGCCGCCCTCGGAGTCGGGCTGGGCGACGGTGGGCCCCTCGGCCGTGCCGTTCCCCGGGCTGCCCACCCCCGCCGAGATGACCGCGGGCCAGATCGCCGCCCTGCCCGGTCTCTTCGCCGCCGCGGCCCGGCGCGCCCTCGCGGCGGGCTTCGACGTGGTCGAGGTGCACGCCGCCCACGGGTACCTGCTGCACGAGTTCCTCTCGCCGCTGTCCAACACGCGCACCGACGAGTACGGCGGGTCGCTCGAGAACCGCATGCGGCTGCCGCTCGAGGTGACGCGCGCAGTGCGCGAGGCCTGGCCCGCCGAGCGCGCCCTGCTCGTGCGGATCTCGGCGACGGACTGGGTCGACGGCGGCGTCACGGTGGCCGAGAGCGCGGAGCTCGCCAAGGAGCTCGCCGTCGCGGGAGCGGACCTCGTGGACGTCTCGACGGGCGGCAACGTGCTCGTCGACATCCCGGTGGGACCGGGCTACCAGGTGCCCGCGGCGCGCGCGGTGCGCGAGGGTGCCGGGGTGCCGGTGAGCGCCGTCGGCCTCGTCACCGAGCCACTGCAGGCCGAGCAGATCCTGGTCGACGGCGCGGCCGACGCCGTGATGCTCGGGCGGGCGGCGCTGCGCGAACCGCGCTGGGCCCTGCGCGCGGCCCACGAGCTGCGCGCCACGGACCGCGTGCACTGGCAGCCGCAGTACCTGCGCGCGCGCCCCTGACCGCGCCGCGGTCGTGTCAGACGGCGGGCACCGCGGGGATCGCGCCGGTCTGGGCGGGGTCGCGGCGCGCGGCGTCGGCGACGGCGGTGGCGACGGTGGTGGTGACGTCGGGATGGAAGACACTGGGGATGATGTAGGTCGCGTTGCGCTCCTCGTCGGTGACCACGGCGGCCAGCGCGTGGGCGGCGGCCAGCAGCACCGTGTCGGTGACGCGGGTGGACTGGGCGTCGATGAGGCCGCGGAACACCCCGGGGAACGCGAGCACGTTGTTGATCTGGTTGGCGAAGTCGCTGCGCCCGGTGCCGACGACGGCGGCGTACTGGGCGGCGTCGTCGGGGTCCACCTCGGGGCGGGGGTTGGCCATCGCGAAGACGATCGCGTCGGAGGCCATCGTGGAGATGTCGCGCCCGGTGAGCAGGTCGGGGGCGGACAGGCCGATGAACACGTCCGCGCCGGCCAGGGCCTCGCGCAGGGTGCCGCTCACGCCGCGGGGGTTGGTGTGGGTGGCGGTCCACCGCAGGGAGTCGAGCAGCCCGGGGCGGTCGGGGTGGACGACGCCGTCGACGTCGGCCACCACCACGTCGCGCGCCCCCGCCGCGAGGAGCAGCTTGAGGACCGCGGTGCCGGCCGCGCCCGCCCCGGACATCACGATGCGCACCTCGCCCATGTCCTTGCCCACGACCTTCAGCGCGTTGGTCAGCGCGGCGAGGGCCACGATCGCGGTGCCGTGCTGGTCGTCGTGGAACACCGGGATGTCGAGGGCCTCGCGCAGGCGGCGTTCGATCTCGAAGCAGCGCGGCGCGGAGATGTCCTCGAGGTTGATGCCCGCGAACACCGGGGCGATGGCCGTGACGGTGGCCACGATCTCGTCCACGTCGGTGGTGTCCAGGGCGATGGGGAACGCGTCGATGTCGGCGAAGCGCTTGAACAGCACCGCCTTGCCCTCCATCACCGGCAACGACGCGAGCGGGCCGATGTCGCCCAGGCCCAGCACCGCGGTGCCGTCGGTGACCACCGCGATGGTGTTGCGCTTGATCGTCAGCCGGCGCGCGTCCTCGGGGCGGGCCGCGATCGCCTCGCACACGCGCGCGACCCCGGGGGTGTAGGCCATGGACAGGTCGTCACGGTTGCGCAACGGGACCTTGGACTCCACCGAGAGCTTGCCGCCCAGGTGCAGCAGGAACGTGCGGTCGGAGACCCGCTCCACGGTCACACCCGTCAGGTCCCGCAGCGCCGCGACGATCTCGTTCGCGTGCGTCTCGCCCCGCGTCGCGCACGTGACGTCCACCCCGATGCGCTCGTGCACCGAGGTGCGCACGTCCAGCGCCGTGACGATGCCGCCGAGCTGCTCGATCGTCGTCGTCAGCTCCGAGACCGCCGTCGGACGGGCCTGGACCTCCATCCGGACGGTGATCGACGAAGACACACTCGGCGCTGAGCTCATCTGCCCATCATGCCCCGACCGTGCGGGGCTCGCGGACGATCACGCAAGGAGACGGCGCCCCAGGGGGTCGAGGCGCCGTCGACAACAGGTCGGGTAGCGGGGTATCAAGCGTGCACTGGGGGTTGTGCCGGTGGGGGACCTCGGTCCGGTCGGCAAGTCCTATGCGTGGACTGGTCGCGCGTGGGTTCCCGCTTCTCGATGCTGTTGTGGATCCATTGTTACCGGGTGGTACGCCGAAGGGCAACCGGTGGGAGCGCGACCCCAGGAGGAAAGTTCTCGCGGACCCTCGGACCCCGCGTCCGGCGCTCAGGCCCCGCGTCGCCGCCGCACCGCGCGCCACACGAGCGCCCCCACCCCGAGGGCGAGGGCGGCCCCGCCGACGGCGGCCGCCGGGGCCACGGGCCGCAAGCGCTCGGACAGCGGCTGCGGGTGGGTGAAGCGGACCACCAGCCACCCGCGCTCCTGGGCGAGACGGCGCAGCCCGCGGTCGGGGTTGACCACCACGGCGTGCCCCACGGTCTCGAGCATCGGGGCGTCCGTGATCGAGTCGGAGTAGGCGTAGCTCGCGGCGAGGTCGTAGCCCTCCCGCTCGGCCAGCTCGCGCATCGCGAGCGCCTTGTTCTCCCCGTAGCAGTAGAAGTCGATGCCGCCCGTGTAGCGGCCGTCCGCGACGGTGAGCCGGGTCGCCACCACGTGGTCCGCGCCCAGGAGCGCGGCGATCGGCTCGACCACCTCCGAGCCGGACGCGGAGACCACCACGACGTCCCGGCCCGCGGCGTGGTGCTCGGCGATGAGCTCGACGGCCTCGGCGTACACCACGGGGTCGATGTGCTCGTGGAGCGTCTGCGCCACGATGGCCCGCACCTGGTCCACGTCCCACCCGGTCGAGACGGCGGACAGCCGCGCGCGCAGCCGTTCGGTCTGCTCGGCGTCCGCGCCGCCCACGAGGTAGAGGAACTGCGCGTACGCGGTGCGCAGCATGTCCCCGCGCGTGATGAGCCCGCCCGCGAGGAACGGCTTCGAGAACGCCGTGGCGGACGTGGTGGCGATGATCGTCTTGTCGAGGTCGAAGAACGCCGCGGCGCGCGGCGGCCGGGGCGCCTCCTCGCGCCGCTGTGACGACCCCGCTGCCCGCATGCGCCGAGCCTAACGGTCGCCTCCCACGCCCGGGTGTTCCACAGGTGAGCAGCGCTCGACGGCGAGGTGGCGGCGATCGGGGCGAGGATCGGCGGCGTGGACGGACAGACGGTGGCGGTGGTGGGCGCGCGCGGCGGCGCGGGGGCGTCGAGCTTCGCGGCGGCGCTCGCGCGGGAGGTCGCGTCGCGCGAGCGTGCGGGGCGGCGCGGGCGGGGCCGACGACGGCGCGACGCGGTGCTCGTGGACCTCGCGACCGGGCCGGGCCTCGACGTGCTGCTCGGCCTCGAGCACGAGCCCGGCCCACGCTGGTCGGAGCTCGCGCTCGGGGCGGCCGTGGTAGGCGAGGACCTGCCCGAGTGGGCGGGGGTACGGGTCCTCTCGCGCGACCGCGCGCTGCCCGTGCCCGGCGCGGCCGTGCGCGCCGAGGTGGTGGCCGGTCTCGCGCGCACGGGCGCCACCGTGGTGCTCGACGTCGGGACCTCCGACGCCGACGCCGCGCTCCTGGCCGGTGCCGACACCGTGCTGATCGTGACCCCGCGCGACGTGCGGGCCGCCGCCGGGGTGCTGCGCCGGCGCGACGAGCTCGCGGGCAGCCACCCGGACGTGCGGCTCGTGGTGCGCGGGCCCGCGCCGGGCGGCCTCGGGGCGCTCGAGCTCGCCCACGTGGCGGACCTCCCGGTCGCCGCCGCCGGTCGCGCCGACCGACGGCTCGACTCTGCGCTCGAGCACGGGCTCGGCCCGCCCCCGCGCGGAGCGCTCGCGCGGCTCGCGGCGCGCGTGGCGGCGGAGCTGTGAGCGGCCCGGACGCCCTCGCCGGGCCGCTCCAGGAGCTGCTCGACACCCCCGGGGTGACGGACGTGCTCGTGAACGGCCCGCGCGAGGTGTGGCTCGACCGGGGCTCGGGGCTCGAGCTCACGGGCGTGGACCTCGGGGACGCCGCGCGCGTGCGGGCGCTCGCGGTGCGGCTCGCCGCCGCGGGCGGTGCGCGGCTCGACGACGCGAGCCCCGTCGCGGACGCACGCCTGCCCGGCGGGGTGCGCCTGCACGCCGTCCTCCCTCCGCTCGCGACGGACTGCACCGCGATCAGCCTGCGGGTGCCGCGCCCGTCCGGGTTCTCGCTCGCCGAGCTCGTGGCCGCCGGGACCGTCGCGCCCGCGCTCGAGCCCGTGCTGCGCGCCCTCGTGGCTCGCCGTGCCACCGTGCTCGTCACGGGTGCCACGGGCACGGGAAAGACCACGCTGCTCGCGGCGCTGCTCGCCCTCGTGGACCCGCGCGAGCGGATCGTGGTGGTCGAGGAGGCCGTCGAGCTCGAGCCCGCCCACCCCCACGTGGTGCACCTCGCGGCGCGGCGCGCCAACGTCGAGGGCGTGGGCGCCGTGGGGCTCGACCAGCTCGTGCGGGCCGCGCTGCGGATGCGCCCGGACCGGATCGTGCTCGGCGAGGCGCGCGGGCCCGAGCTGCGCGAGGTGCTCGCCGCCCTCACCACGGGGCACGAGGGTGGCTGCGCCACGCTGCACGCCGGGTCCGCGGGCCAGGTGCCCGCCCGGCTCGAGGCGCTCGGTGCGCTCGCGGGGCTCGACCGGGCCGCCGTCGCCGCCCAGGCCGCCGCCGCGTTCGACGCCGTGCTGCACCTGCGCCGCGACTCAGGGGTGCGGCGGCTCGTCGAGGTGGCCGCCGTGCGTCGCGGTCTCGGCGGGGAGCTCGAGGTGGTCGACGCGCTCGTGCTCGGCCAGGACGGGGCCGTGCACCCCGGTCCCGGGTGGGAGGCGCTCGCGGAGCGGCTCGGGCTGTCCGGGGGCGCCCGTCCGAGCGCGCTCCCGGCGGCCGGACCGCGTGCGGCGCTCGCGGGCGGCGGTCCGCGCAGCGCTCACCACGGTGCGGCCCCGGAGCGCCGGCGATGAGCCCGGTCGCCGCACAGCGGGTCCGCGCGCTCGCACGCTCGCCCGTGGGGCGCGGCACGACGCTCGCCGCGGGGGAGGCGCTCGCGCTCGTCGCGGCGCGCCTGCGAGCGGGCGCGGACCCGGGCCGGGCGTGGCACGGCATCGAGGTGTCCGACGACGGCCCCGTGGCGACCGTGCACGCCGCCGAACGCCTCGCGCGCGAGCTGGGCGCCCCGCTCGCCGAGGTGCTCGACGAGGTCGCAGCCGGGGTGGCCGACGACGAGTCCGCCGAGGCCGAGCGCCGCGCCGCGCTCGCCGGGCCCGCCACGACCGCCCGGGTGCTCGTCTGGTTGCCCGCGGGCGGGATGCTCCTCGGGCTCGTGCTCGGGGCGGACGTCGTGGCGGTCGCGCTGGACGGGCGGATCGGCTCGGCGTGCGCCGTCGTCGGCGTCCTGCTGCTCGCCACGGGACGGGCCTGGACGCGACTGCTCGTGCGCGCGGCGAGGCGCTCGTGACGCACGCGCTCGTGGTGCTCGCGCTCGCGGCGTGCGCGGCCCGGCTGTGGCGGGGGCGCGCGGTCGCCCGGGTGCTCGCCGTCGGACCCGAACCGGAGCTCGACGTCGCGGCGCTCGCCGATCTTCTCGTGGCCGCCGTCGCGGCGGGCTCGTCGGTGCCCGGCGCGCTCGGGGCGGTGGGGCAGGCCGCCGGGGGCGAGGGCGGACGGGCGCTCGCCCGGGCGGGGGTCGGGCTCGCGCGCGGGGCCGCGTGGGGCACGGCGTGGTCGGGGCGCCCGGAACGGCTCGCCCCGCTCGAGCGCGCGCTCGCGGACGCGTGGCACACCGGTGCGGCCCCCGTCCCGGTGCTGCGGCACGTCGCGACCCGGGCGCGGCGCGAGCGGCGCGAGGCGGCGACCCGGGCGGCGGCGCGACTGGGGGTGCGGCTCGTGCTGCCGCTCGGGTTGTGCCTGCTGCCGTCCTTCGCGCTGCTCGGGATCGTGCCGCTCGTGCTCTCGCTCGGGGCGGGACTGCTCGGCGGGAACGGCGCACCGTGATCCACAGGTCGCATGGCCGGGGACGGCCCGCTCACGGAAGACGCGCCACCGTGGTGGTCCCATCACGAGAGGAGAGCACCATGAGGACCGAGGACCTGGACCCCGCATCGGAGGACGGCGAGGAGCCGCCCGCGGCACCCTTGCCCGCGACCAGGCTGCCGCGCGGTGACGAGGGCATGGCGACCGCCGAGTACGCGATCGTCACGCTCGCCGCCGCGGGGTTCGCGGGCCTGCTGGCCGTGATCCTGCGCAGCCCGGAGATCCGGGAGGCGATCTCGGCGATCATCCGCAGCGCGCTGTCGGGATGACCGGGACGCGCTGGTGGCGAGCGCTCGACGGGCGTGGTTCCGCCGTGGTCGCTCGTGAGCCGGGCAGCGGTCGCGAGGAGGGCAGCGTCACCGCGGAGCTCGCGGTGGCGCTGCCCGCCGTCGTGGTGGTGCTCCTGCTCATCCTCGGGCTCGGTGCGGCGTCGATGGCGCAGGTGCGGGCCGTCGACGCGGCGCGGACCGCCGCGCGGCTCGCGGCGATCGGGGACGACGACGGCGCCCTCGTGGCCGCCGCGCAGCGGCTCGCGGGTGACGGGGCGCGCGTGGGCGTGGTGCGCGACTCGCCGTGGGTCACGGTGAGCGTGCGGGTGGGCGTGGTCGCCGGGTTCGAGGTCGGCGCGAGCGCGAGCGCCTGGGTCGAGCCGTGAGGGCCCGTGGCGACGAGGGCGCGGGGACCGTGCTGGCGATCGCGCTCGCGGGCGTGGTGGTGCTCGTGGGCCTCGTGCTCGCGGGCGTGGGGGCCGGAGTCACGGCGCGGGCGCACGCCCAGGCGGCGGCCGACCTCGCCGCCCTCGCGGCGGGCGACGTGCTCGGCCTCGACCTCGTGCTCTCCGGGGAGCCCTCCGGGGCGGCCGGGGTGCGCGCGTGCGACCGCGCGCGCGAGGTCGCAGTGCGCAACGGCGCGGTCCTCGAGGCGTGCGAGCCCCGTTCGGACGCCGTCGTCGTCGTCCGCGTGGCCCGCCGCACCCCCTGGGGCCCGACGTCGGCCACCGCCCGAGCCGGCCCCTCCTGACCCCAGACCCCACAGTGGAGCGATCCTCCCCAGAGTGGAGCGTTACTCCCCGAAGTGGAGCGATCGTGCACTCATACCCCCAGAGTGGAGTGATTATCGGGAGAGTGGATCCACTTTGCCCGGGGGGCAGGTGGCCCGGGGGCCGGGTGAGCCGTGGGCTGGGTGGCCCGGGGCCGGGTGACCCGTGGGCGGGTGGCCCGGTGACCCGTGGCCCGGTGGCCCGGAAGGTCGGGTGGCCCGGTGACCCGTGGGCCCGGTGGCCCGGAAGTCCGGGTGACCCGGACGCGCGCGTCAGGGGGCGTGCGCGAGGACCGCGTCGAGCAGGCGCACCGCGGCGGCCTTCTCGAGCGGGTGGTTCGCGTTGCCGCACTTGGGGGACTGGACGCACGCGGGGCAGCCGTCGGTGCACGGGCACTCGGCGATCGCGTCGCGGGTCGCGCGCAGCCACGTGGCACCCAGGTGGAAGCCGCGCTCGGCGAAGCCGGCCCCGCCGGGGAACGCGTCGTGGACGAACACGGTGGCGCGCTCGGTGTCCGCATGCACGGCCGTCGAGACCCCACCCAGGTCCCACCGGTCGCACGTCGCGAGCAGGGGCAGCAGGCCGATCGAGGCGTGCTCGGCGGCGTGCAGGGCCCCGGGGAGCTGCTCGACCGTGACGCCGGCGGCCTCGATCACCTCGGGCGGGGCGGTCCACCACACGCCCTTCGTCGAGAGCGTGCGCGGGGGCAGGTCGAGGGTCTCGGAGCCCACGAGCTCGAGGTCCGGCAGGCGGCGCTTGTCGTAGCCCACCACCTGCGTCGAGACCTCGACGGTCCCGAACGCGAGGGTGAGCGGGCCCCAGTCCACCGCCGCGTCGACGCCCTGGATCGCGATCGAGGTCATCCAGCGCGCCCACGTGCCGTACGGGACGTCCTCGCGCGTGACGAGCGCAACCGAGTCCTCCGCCACGAGGTCGTCCACCACGAAGCGCGCCCCCTGGTGCACGTAGACGGCGCCCGGGTGGACGGTCTGGTCCGCGTTGCCCGCGTCGACGGTGCCGAGCAGGCGACCCGTCGCCGTCTCGACCACCTGGACGGGGGAGCCGCCCGTCCCGCGCAGGTCCGTGAGCTGCGCGGCGGACTCCTCGGGCGTCCAGTACCAGCCCGACGGCCGTTGCCGCAGCGCCCCGCGCGCCACGAGCACGTCGAGGAGCTCGCGCACGTGCTCGCCGAACCTCGGCAGGTCCGCCGTGCGCAGGGGCAGCTCCGCGGCGGCCGCGCACAGGTGCGGAGCGAGCACGTAGGGGTTGGCCGGGTCGAACACCGTGGCCTCGACGGGGGTGCCGAACACCGTGTCGGGGTGGTGCACCACGTACTGGTCGAGCGGGTCCTCGCGCGCGACGAAGACGACGAGCCCGTCCGCGCCGCGCCGGCCCGCGCGGCCCGCTTGCTGCCACAGCGACACCCGCGTCCCCGGCCAGCCCGCGATCAGCACGGCGTCGAGGCCCGAGATGTCCATGCCGAGCTCGAGGGCGTTGGTCGTGGCGAGCGCGCGCAGCTCCCCGGCGCGGATCGCGTGCTCGAGCGCGCGCCGCTCCTCGGGCAGGTAGCCGCCCCGGTACGCCGCGACCCGCGAGCCGAGCCCCGGTGCGACCTCCTCGAGGTGCTCGCGCGCCCGCTGCGCGACCGACTCCGCGGCGTGGCGCGAACGCGTGAACGCGAGGGCCCGCCCGCCCGCGGAGACGAGGTCCGCGAGCAGGTCGGCGGCCTCGGCGGTGGCCGTGCGGCGCACCGGTTCGAGCTCGTCTTGGGGGTGGTCCTCCGCGGCGTCCGACTGCCCCGGAATGCGCTCGTCGAGGCTCCGCAGGGCCGCCGCCGCGTCGAGCGGTGAACGCCCCGGCAGCTCGGGCGGTTGCCACAGCGCGAAGGTCTTGCGCCCCGCGAGAGACGTGTCCTCCGTGACGGCCGTGACCTCGCCCGGGTCCGCGCCCACGAGGCGTGCGGCGGAGGCCGCGGGGTCCGCCGTCGTCGCCGAGGCCAGCACGAAGGTGAGCGACGGGCGCACGCGCGCCGCCGCGGCGTAGTGCTCGGCGAGGCGGCGCAACCGGCGCAGGACGAGGGACACGTGCGCGCCGAACACGCCGCGGTAGGCATGGCACTCGTCGACGACGACGTACCGCAGGGTGGCCAGCAACCGGGCCCACCGTCGGTGCTGGGGCAGGAGGGCGAAGTGCAGGTAGTCGGGGTTGGTGAGCACGACGTCGGCGTGGTCGCGGATCCAGCGGCGCTCGGCGAAGGGCGTGTCCCCGTCGCACGTCGCGACCCGGACGTCCCCCGCGCCCGAGGCCGTGAGCAGCGCGTCGAGGGACGCCCGCTGGTCCGCCGCGAGCGCCTTGGTGGGGCTCAGGTAGAGCACGGCCCCGCGGCGCGTCGTGGACTCGATGCGGCCGGGGTCGAGCAGCCCCGCGGCGGCGTCTGCCCGGACGGCCGTGAGCGCGGGGAGCCAGTAGGCGAGGGACTTGCCCGAGCCGGTCGAGGTCGCCAGGACGGTGTGGCGGCCCGCCCACGCGGACTCGGCGGCCTCGACCTGGTGGCGCCACGGGAGCGACACGCCGAGAGATGCGTACCCGCGCACGAGCGACGGGTCGGCCCACGCGGGCCACTCCCCGTGCTCGCCGGGACGCCCCGGGAGGTGCTCGACGTGCGTGAGCCGCGCCGTTCTGCCGCTGGAGTCGAGCAGGACGGCCAGCAGGTTCTCGCCCGTGGTCACGGGCCCCAGTCTCGCACCGTGGCACCGCCCGGGACCAAGGTCCCGGTTCGCGGCACCAGGCGGGCATAGAAATGGCACACCTAGTAGTGACCCAATCAAATGACCACAAGATGTAGTGGTCGCCGGAACCAGAGCCGTAGCCGGAGGAGGCACACCCATGTCCGTCGTGCGAGGAGTCATCAAGAGGTCCGGAGCCACCGCTCCGTTCGACGCGGACCGCATCAGGTCCGCCATCGCTCGTGCCGGGACCGCCGCGGGCGGGCTCGACCCCGAGGCCGTCGCGAAGGCGACCGGGGCCGTCCTCGCGAAGCTCGCCGACGAGGGCGCGGGCTACCCGCACGTCGAGCACATCCAGGACGTGGTCGAGGCCTCCCTCATCGAGCAGGGTCACACCGCGGTGGCCCGCCTCTACATCTCCTACCGCGACCAGCACGCCCGGCTGCGCGAGGACGCGCGCACGGTCGTGGAGGTGGGCTCGTCCATCAACGAGTACCTCGACCGCTCCGACTGGCGCGTCAACGCCAACGCCAACCAGGGCTACTCGCTCGGCGGGCTCATCCTCAACACGGCGGGCAAGGTCACGGCCAACTACTGGCTCAGCCACGTCTACTCCCCGGAGACGGGCCGCGCCCACCGCGACGGCGACCTGCACATCCACGACCTCGACATGCTCGCCGGCTACTGCGCCGGCTGGTCGCTGCGCACCCTGCTCGAGGAGGGCCTCAACGGCGTGCCGGGCAAGGTCGAGGCGACCCCGCCCAAGCACTTCTCCTCGGCGATCGGGCAGATCGTCAACTTCCTGGGGACCATGCAGAACGAGTGGGCGGGCGCGCAGGCGTTCAGCTCCTTCGACACGTACATGGCGCCGTTCGTGCGCCTCGACCGGCTGAGCTACGACGAGGTCCGCCAGGGCATCCAGGAGCTCATCTACAACCTCAACGTCCCCTCGCGGTGGGGCACGCAGACGCCGTTCACCAACCTCACGTTCGACTGGAGCTGCCCGGAGGACCTGCGCGCGCAGGTGCCCGTGATCGGCGGCCAGGAGGTCGACTTCACGTACGGCGACCTCCAGGAGGAGATGGACGTCATCAACCGCGCCTACATCGAGGTCATGACGGCCGGCGACGCGTCCGGCCGGGTCTTCACCTTCCCGATCCCCACCTACAACATCACCAAGGACTTCCCATGGGAGTCCGAGAACGCCGAGCGGCTGTTCGAGATGACGGCGCGCTACGGCCTGCCGTACTTCCAGAACTTCATCAACTCCGAGCTCGAGCCCAACCAGATCCGGTCGATGTGCTGCCGCCTCCAGCTCGACCTGCGCGAGCTCCTCAAGCGCGGCAACGGGCTGTTCGGCTCGGCGGAGCAGACCGGGTCGCTCGGTGTCGTGACGATCAACTGCGCGCGCCTCGGGTACCGCTTCGCGGGTGACGAGGAGGGGCTGTACGTCGAGTTCGACCACCTGCTCACGCTCGCCAAGGAGTCCCTCGAGCTCAAGCGCAAGGTGGTCCAGCGCTACATCGACGAGGGCCTGTACCCGTACACGCGCCGCTACCTCGGCTCGCTGCGCAACCACTTCTCGACCATCGGGGTCAACGGCCTCAACGAGATGGTGCGCAACTTCACCGGTGACGCCGAGGACATCACCACGCCCGCGGGCCGCGAGCTCGCGCTGCGCCTGCTCGACCACGTGCGCGCCCGGATGGTCGAGTTCCAGGAGGAGACCGGCCACCTGTACAACCTCGAGGCCACCCCGGCCGAGGGCACCACGTACCGCTTCGCGAAGGAGGACCGCAAGCGCTACGAGGGCATCCTGCAGGCGGGCACGGACGCCAACCCGTACTACACGAACTCCTCCCAGCTGCCCGTCGGCTACACGGACGACCCGTTCGAGGCCCTCGAGCTGCAGGACGAGTTCCAGAAGAAGTACACCGGCGGCACGGTGCTGCACCTGTACATGTCCGAGAAGCTGTCCACGGCCGCCGCGTGCCGCGAGCTCGTCAAGCGGGCGCTGAGCAACTTCCACCTGCCGTACATCACGGTCACCCCGACGTTCTCGATCTGCCCGAACCACGGCTACCTCGCCGGCGAGCACCGCACGTGCCCCACGTGCGCGGAGCAGGACCCGGACGCCGAGCCCGTCGAGTGCGAGGTGTGGACGCGCGTCATGGGCTACCACCGGCCCGTGAGCTCGTTCAACATCGGCAAGAAGGGCGAGCACGCCGAGCGTCAGCACTTCACGGAGAAGGCGGCGGCTCTCGTATGACGACGACGACGACGGCGGCCGCCCGGCCGGACCACCACAGCGCGCCCTCTCGCCAGGAGGCCGTCGTCGGCCCCGCACGCCCGGAGGCCGTCGTCGTCGGACCTGACGCTCCCGGGTCCCCGCTCCCCGGTGAGCGTCACCGCGGCGGGCTCGCCCCCGCCGCGGCCGGGCCCCGCGATCTGCCGGCGTCCTCCGACGCGCTGGCGATCGCGGGGCTCGTCCCCATGTCCTCGTGCGACTGGCCGGGCAAGCTCGTGGCCACGGTGTTCGCGCAGGGCTGCCCGTGGAACTGCACGTACTGCCACAACCCCGACCTCATCCCCACGCGGGTGGAGGGGACGGTGCCGTTCCAGCGCGTGCGGGACCTGCTCGCCAAGCGGGCCGGGCTGCTCGACGGCGTCGTGTTCTCCGGCGGGGAGCCCACCCGGCAGCGCGCCCTCGGCGCGGCCATGCGCGAGGTGCGCGACGCCGGGTTCGGGGTCGGGCTGCACACCGGCGGGGCGTACCCGGCGCGGCTGCGGGAGATCATCGGGCTCGTCGACTGGGTGGGCCTGGACATCAAGGCGCCGCGCGGGGACTACGCGAGGATCACGCGCGTCGCCTCGAGCGGGGCGAAGGCCTTCGAGTCGCTCGACATCGTGCTCGCCGCGGGCGTGGACGTCCAGGTCCGCACCACGGTGGACCCCACGGTCCTGTCCGACGACGACGTCGCCCGCATCCGCGCCGAGCTCGCTGAACGGGGGGTGCACGACCTGGTGCTGCAGACGGCCCGCCCCGACGGCACCCGCCCGGAGTACGCCGAGGCGCTCGCCGCCGCCCGCCGCGCCGCCTCCCAGCCGACCTGACCTACCCGTACCGGCCCGCTCCCCGAGTCCCGAAGACTTCGCGCCGCCATCCGTCACGAACCCTTCGGGACTCGCGCGATGGGGGAACGGGGGTGGGTGCGCGCGAGGGTGCGCGCCGTGGTGCCGCCCTCGACGAAGGCGACGCCCGCCGGGATCGCGAGCCCGGCCCGTCGGCGAGGCCAGGGGCCGGGCTCGTGGGTGCCGCCGCGCCGCGCGCACACGGTCTCGAAGGTCACGAGGTCGGGCTCGGCGGCGGCCGATCCGGGGAGGTCGCCGTCCGCGTCCGCGCCCGTGGTCTCAAGAACTGCCGTCGATGGCAGGATGCGACCTATGGACGTCTCGGTGCACACCTACGAGCACGGTGGCCGGACCGTCGTCGAGGTGGGCGGCGAGATCGACGTCTACACCGCGCCCGTGATGCGCGAGAGGCTCGTGGCGCTGCACGAGGCGGGGAAGTACCACCTGGTCGTGGACCTGCGCGCCGTGCGGTTCATGGACTCCACGGGGCTCGGTGTCCTCGTGGGCGTGCTCAAGCGTGTGCGCCTCGCGGCGGGGAGCCTGCTGCTCGTCATCGACTCCGAGCGGATCCTCAAGGTGTTCCACATCACGGCGCTCACCCAGCTGTTCGAGATCTACCGCACGCTCCCCGAGGCCCTCGCCGTCCCGCTGCCTCCCCCCGCCACCCCGACGTCCCCCTCCGCCTAACCCTCCCCCACCCTCCGCGAAGTAGCGCTCGAACCCGCGAAGTAGCGCGTGGGGCCGCGAAGTAGCGCTCGAACCCGCGAAGTAGCGTGCTACTTCGACGCGTAGACCGCTACTTCGCGATTCGGGGTTCTACTTCGCGGGATGGAGTGCTACTTCGCGGTGGGGGTGGTCAGGGGGTGGGGGTGGGGCCCGGGTTGTCGGGGTCCTCGAAGTCGTAGGCCGTGAAGGGGGTCGCGGGGTAGGCGACCGTGAGGACACCCGTCGAGCCGTCGGGGCGCGTCACCTCGACCGTGCGCCAGCCGAGGATCTCGTAGTCGCCCTTCGGCACCTGGCCGTGCTCGCCGCTCGCGCAGTCCACCCAGTCGCCCACGGGCCCGATAGACCGGCTCTCGCCCAGCGGCCAGCCGTTCCACCGAACCTCGCTCCACCGGGGCCACGACATCTCGCCGACGACGACGCCGTCGCGGGCGATCACCACCCCGGCATCGAGCTCTCGCGCCTCGCCCCAGTCCTCGACCTCGTTGAGGTAGTCGAAGCTGACCTGGAGCTGGTCGCCGTAGCCCTCGCCGAAGAACTCCCGATCGCCGTTCTCGTCCTCGCCCGTGTGGCCCACCGTGATCTCGAGCGGGAGATCGGCACCCGAGTGCGCGCCGTCGGGGAACTCGAACCCCTCGATCGGTTCGCTGCACGCGGGCAGGGACACCTCGACGGCCTCGAGCTCGACTGCGGGAGCCTCGGTGTCCGGGTCCATCCCCTGATCCGTGACGGTGAGCGTGCCATCGCGCCCGAGGAGATCGAAGGCCCAGCCGAGGCCAGACTCGGCTCGCTCGGCTTCCGAGCGCAGCGTGAGCGCGGTGTGGATCGTGTACTCGCCCACGGGGAGGGGTGTGCGGTCGGACGTGCTCCCCGACGGCCGCAGCTCGCCCTGCTCGCAGAGCACGAACGGTCCGACGTCGTCACGCGTGTACTCGTCCCCGGCCCCGACCTCGGCCTCGCCAGGACCCGGGGGCCACGAGAAGCCGACGACGACGTCGTCGCGAGCGACGAACAGGTACGGCCCCTCGCCCCGTGTCAGGTCCAGCGGCTCGGCGCCGAAGTTCTGCACCGTGACCGCGACGGCGGCAGGGGCGCCGACCGGTGTGCGCACGTCGGTGCTCGAGAGCTCGAGCCACACGGCGCCGTCGATCGCCGGCAGGTTGGACACGTCCGAGCCGCACGCGCCGAGGGGGAGGGTGGCGTCCGCCGTCGGGGAATCCGCCGTCGGGGTGCCGGCCGGGCCCACGGGTTCGCCGTCGGGCAGGAGCTGCGCCGCGCCGAAGGCGAGAGCGAAGGCCGCCGCGACCCCGACCACGGAGTAGCCGGCCTGTCGGGTCCGACGGCGGCGCACCCCGCGACCGCGCAGCGCACCGACCGGGATGGCACCCGCCTGCCGCGAGGCGCCGTCGGCCACCTCGCCGAGGATGCGTTCGAGCTCGTTGTTCATGACAGTCCCCGTCGGTTCACGATCTGGACCTCGGTCTCTTCCGGGTCGACCCGCTGTGCGCCGTCGGCCCTCGTCCCGCCGTCGGGCACGAGGTGCCCGAGCCGCTTGACCCCCGTGCTCAGGTACCGCTTGACGGCGCCCTCGCTGATGCCGAGCCGTTCGGCGATCTGCCGCACGGTGAGGTCGTCGTAGAAGCGCAGCACGACGCATGCGCGCTCGCGGCGCGGCAGCTCCGTGAGCGCCCGGCGGACGTCGAGCTGCTCGGGGGTCGTGACGACGTCGTCGGCCACGTCTCCTGTCGCGACGAGGTGGCGGACGCCGCCCCAACGGGTGGAGCGGCGGCGCGTGTCGAGGAAGAGGTTGAGGATGGTGCGCCGCACGTAGGCCTCGGCGCCCCACAGGTCGTCGAGGCTGCGCGAGCGTGCGAAGGTCCGCACGAGCGCTTCCTGGACGAGGTCCTCGGCGGCGGAGGAGTCCCAGGTCAGCAGGTAGGCGTAGCCCACGAGCGCCCGGCCGCGTTCGCGGGCCAGCCGTTCGACGACGTCGTCGTGCCTCGACACGGTCCCTCCCTCCGCCGTGGTCCGCGACACCCCGATGGTGCCGCCCTACCTGTCTCAACGAGGGAACTGCCACGAACGTTGTACCAGCCCCCAGCCCTCACTCCCGCGAAGTAGCGCTCCGGACCGCGAAGTAGCGCTCGAACCCGCGAAGTAGCGTGCTACTTCGCGATCCAGGCCGCTACTTCGCGAGTTGGAGCGCTACTTCGCGGGGGGAGGGGGGTTAGGGGGTGAAGGTGACTTCCTGGGGGTTGGCGATGGCGACGACCGTGTCCGAGGAGGAGGTCGCGTTGCCGTCCGCGTCGGTGACCTCCTTGAGGCTCGCCGTCACGTAGGGCCACAGGGTGAACGTGCCCTCGAGCTCGTCGACCGGGGCGATCAGCCCGTCGGGCGTGCACATCACGAGCGACTGGCTCAGGGCGATCTCGCTCGTCGACCCGGGCGTGAGCTCGACGAGCTGGACGTCCGTGGCGTCCGGCAGCACGAAGCCCGCCACCGTGCCCGCCGGGTCCACGAGCGCGCCGGCCACACCGAGCGGCACGTTCGCGATGATCGAGCGGCCGTCCGTCGCGCCGAGGAACCCGGGGATCGACGGGACGTCCTGCGCGGTCCACGGGCCCGGCGGCAGGTCCACGGCGAACGTGAGACCAGCAGCGTCGGGCAGGGTGTGGATCGACTCCGGCCCGGGCTCGCCGCACGCGAAGACGTCGGCCACCGGGTCGTCCGTGCCCGCGTCGATCGCGCCGAGCTCCACGGGGAACGGCGCGCTGGCCGTGCGCTGGGAGAACGCCGGTCCGCTCGCGCGCGTCCCGTGCGCCTCGGCCACGCCGACGACGTCGAACTCCCCGGTGAGCGGACCGCCGTCGGCGCACGCGCTCGTGGGCAGCGCCGTCGTCGTGACCGTGCTCGTGGTTCCCGGGAGCGCATCGGTCGCCCCGGGGCCCGTCTGCGCCGTCGCGACGACGACGCCGTCGGCGTCCACGAGCAGCACGGACCACCACAGCTCGAGCACCCGGGCACCGTTGGGCCCGAAGAACTCGAGCTCGACGCCCGCGCCGTCGGCGGTCACGCCGCGCACCTCGGCGAAGCCGGCGTCCGCGGTCTCGGGGACGGAGGACGTCTCGGGCTGCACGTAGGCCTCGAGGCTCGGCGCGAGTGCGGAGAGCGCCTGGCCGCACGCGCCCGCGAGGTCGAACGGCGGCAGCGTCGCGTCCGCCGTCGGGGACGGCTCCGTGCTCGGCGAGGTGGCCGGGGGCGTGGGGCCGCGGTCGAGCAGTCCGGGCACCATGGCGACGCCGACGGCGAGGGCGCCGACGGCGCACGCCGCCACGACCGTGGTCCCCGTGTACCGCAGGGCCCGCCGACGGCGGATCCTGGTCGCGATCGTGCCCACGCGGGCCGTCAGGGTGTCGTCGTCGGCAGGGCGCCGCGCGGCGCCGGCCTCGGCGAGGTCCTCGAGGGCGCGCTCCAGGTTGAAGCTCATCGTGCTCTCCTTCCCTGCACGGGAGTGGTCTCGAACTCTTCGCTCAGCTCGTGGTCCACCGGCCCGAGCGTGGCCTCGAGGGAGCGGACGCCGTCGGACAGGTACCGCTTGACGGTGCCCTGGCTGAGCGAGAGGTGGTCGGCGATCTGGCGCACCGTCATGTCTTCGTAGAACCGCAGCACCACGCACGCGCGCTCGCGCGGGCTCAGGGCGCCGAGCGCGGAGAACACGTGCATGCGGTCCGTGACGAGGGCCTCGGTGAGGGCGCCGTCGTCGGACTCGGGGGTGGCGGACAGGTGGCGGATCGTGGCCCAGTGCTTGCGGCGTCGGAAACCGTCCAGGTAGGTGGTGAGGATCGCCCGCTTCACGTACGCCTCGACCGAGAGCACGGCGTCGGCGGACAACCGCCCGGAGAAGGTCTTGACGAGGGCGTCCTGCACGAGGTCCTCGGCCTCGGCCGTGTCCCCGCACAGCAGGAAGGCATACCCGACGAGCGCGCGGCCGCGGTCGCGGACCAGCTCGTCGAGCACGGACTCCCAGCGGGCCATCGTTCCTCCTTGAGTCGTGGCGCCCGAGCGGCGCCTCGTACCCCCTGTGACGAACGACCCTCGCGAAAGGTTGGGGTGGGCGTTCGCTCGCGCGGAATCCACCGTAGACTCACCCCGGATCCCTGGCGCCGGTGCCGGGTACGTCGCGCCCTGACCCACGAGGTGGGGCCGTCTCAACAGACGTCAAGGAGGACGGATGCTGACTCTCGGGACAACGAGTCTCGCCATCGTGGGGGCTATCGCGGTGATCGCCGTCCTAGCCCTCGGCTTCGCCGTCGTGCTGCGCCGACAGGTGCTCGCGGCGGGCGAGGGCACCACGTCGATGCAGGACATCGCCAAGGCCATCCAGGAAGGTGCGCAGGCGTACCTCAACCGCCAGTTCCGCACGCTGCTGCTGTTCGCGGCCGTCGTGTTCGCGCTGCTCTTCCTGCTGCCCGGCGACGGCGGCATCAAGATCGGCCGTTCCATCTTCTTCCTCCTCGGTGCGGGCTTCTCCGCCGCGATCGGGTACCTCGGCATGTGGCTCGCCACGCGTGCGAACCTGCGCGTCGCGGCCGCGGCCTCGCAGGACGGCGGGCGCGCGGAGGGGGCGCGCATCGCGTTCCGTACCGGTGGCGTGGTGGGCATGAGCGTCGTGGGCCTCGGTCTCGTGGGGGCCGCCGTCGTCGTCCTGGTCTACCGCGGGGACGCACCCGCCGTGCTCGAGGGCTTCGGCTTCGGGGCCGCGCTGCTCGCGATGTTCATGCGCGTCGGTGGCGGCATCTTCACCAAGGCGGCCGACGTCGGCGCCGACCTCGTGGGCAAGGTCGAGCAGGGCATCCCCGAGGACGACCCGCGCAACGCCGCGACCATCGCGGACAACGTGGGCGACAACGTGGGCGACTGCGCCGGGATGGCCGCGGACCTCTTCGAGTCCTACGCCGTCACGCTCGTGGCCGCGCTCATCCTCGGCAAGGCGGCGTTCGGGGAGCACGGGCTCGTGTTCCCGCTCATCGTCACGGCCATCGGCGCGCTCGTCGCCGCGCTCGGCGTCATCATCACGAAGGTGCGCGGCACCGAGTCGGGTCTCACCGCGATCAACCGCGGCTTCTACATCTCCGCGCTCGTCGGTGCGGGGCTCGCCTCCGTCGCGGCGTACGTGTACCTGCCCTCGACGTTCGCCGCGCTCGGTGACGGGCCGCTCGCCGGGCACGACGGCGACCCGCGGCTCATCGCCTCGCTCGCCGTGGTGATCGGCGTCGTCCTCGCCGGCGTCATCCTGTGGGTCACGGGCTACTTCACGGGCACCGAGTCCAAGCCGACCCTGCACGTCGCGCGCACGTCCCTCACGGGTGCGGCCACCGTGGTCCTCTCCGGCATCGGGGTCGGCTTCGAGTCCGCCGTCTACACCGCGGGCATCATCGCCGCCGCGATCCTCGGCACGTTCCTCCTCGCGGGCGGCTCGATCTCGCTCGCGCTGTTCCTCGTCGCGCTCGCGGGCTGCGGCCTGCTCACCACGGTGGGCGTCATCGTCGCGATGGACACCTTCGGGCCCGTGAGCGACAACGCGCAGGGCATCGCCGAGATGTCGGGCGACGTCACGGAGGAGGGCGCGCAGATCCTCACCGAGCTCGACGCCGTGGGCAACACCACCAAGGCCGTCACCAAGGGCATCGCGATCGCGACGGCGGTGCTCGCGGCGACCGCGCTCTTCGGTTCCTACGCCGACGCCGTCTCGACCGCGCTGCGCGACATGGGTCAGGCGATCGAGGAGAGCGACGTCGTGGCCGCGATGCTCGAGTACTCGATCATCTCGCCCGTCACGCTCGTGGGCGTGATCCTCGGTGGGGCCACCGTGTTCCTCTTCTCGGGGCTCGCGATCGACGCCGTGACCCGGGCCGCGGGCGCCATCGTGTTCGAGGTGCGTCGCCAGTTCACGCAGTTCCCCGGCATCATGACGGGCGAGACCCGCCCGGAGTACGGCAAGGTCGTGGACATCTGCACGCGCGACTCCCTGCGCGAGCTCGCCACGCCCGGTCTGCTCGCCGCGTTCGCGCCGATCGCCGTGGGCTTCGGGCTCGGGGTGGGCCCGCTCGCCGGGTTCCTGGGCGGGGCGATCGCCGCGGGCGTGCTCATGGCGGTGTTCCTCGCGAACTCCGGCGGCACGTGGGACAACGCCAAGAAGATCGTCGAGGACGGCCACTACGGTGGCAAGAACTCCGACGCGCACGCCGCCGTCGTCATCGGCGACACGGTGGGTGACCCCTTCAAGGACACGGCCGGCCCCGCGATCAACCCGCTCATCAAGGTCATGAACCTCGTGGCGCTGCTCATCGCGCCCGCGATCGTCGTGATCTCCACGGGCGACGGCGCCAACCACGTGCTGCGCATCTCGATCGCGGTCGTGGCCGCGCTCGTGGCCTTCGGCGCGGTGATCTTCTCGCGGCTCCACGCGGCGAAGGTCGACCGGCAGAGCACTCTCGGGCTCCCGGACGAGTCCGAGACGGTGGACGTCGTCTGACCCCACGTGGACGTCGTCTGACCCGACGTGGACGTCGTCTGACCCCACGCCGACTGCACCGACGCATCCGACGGCCCGGCCCCGCTCCTGGTGGCCGGGCCGTCGCGCGTCCGGCTCCTTGATCGCGCCGCCCCTCGCGCTCGTGTCTCTTCGCGACGGGGGCTGTGGCTGGTGTGGCTGGTGAGGTTGGTGGGGTGTCACATGCGCCTCACCAGTCCCGTGGGTCACTCGCCCCGTCGCGAAAAGACAGGGGCGGTCGGGTATGGGTGGGGTGAGGTCGGTGGCCGACGGCGGCGCCCGAGCGTGTGTGGCCCGTGACGGTGGCTCTGAGCGGGGGCGTGGGGTGGCCGACGGCGGTTCGGCTCGTGTCGCTTCGCGACGGGGGGTGTTGCCGGTGGGGCTGGTGAGGTTGGTGGGGTGTCCCATGCGCCTCACCGGTCACTTGGGCCACTCGCCCCGTCGCGACGAGACACCGAGGGCGAGGCGTGGGGCGCGGGCAGGGGCGGCGCGCGGGCGCGGGTCGGGGATGATGGGGGCGTGGACCGACCTGACGAGCGGCTCGTCGCGCTCTTGCGCGAGGACCTCGACGCCGCGGGATACACGGTCGACGGCGTCGAGTCGCTGCTCGGCCCGGTGGCGAGCGACGCGCTGGGCCGCGAGCACGCCCTCCCGGCACTGCGCGCGACCGCCGGCCGCGGCGACCCGCTCGCCGTGCTCGTGCGCACCTTCGTGCTCGGCCGCGCTGTGAACCCCGCCGCGCTCGAGAGGGCCCTCCCGCGCCTCGGCGTCGCCGGCGCGCGCCGTCTCGGTCTCGTCGCGCCCTCCGCCGCCGACGACGGCGCCCTCGTCCCCCTCCTCGACCTGCGGCCCTACGCGGCGAGCGACCGCGCGGGCGACATCCACTGGTGGATCGCCTCGGACCTCGGCGAGCTCGCGACCGGGCGGGCACTGCGCACCGACCACGTGCTAGGCGTCGGCGGAGCGTCCCTGACCCTCGCCCAGGTGACCGTCCGCGCCCCGCGGAACCGCACGCTCGACCTCGGGACCGGGTGCGGGATCCAGGCGCTCCACGCCGCCCGCCACTCGGGCACGGTGGTCGCGACGGACGTCTCCCCGCGCGCCCTGCGCATCGCGGCGCTCAACGCGGCGCTCGCGGGCGTCGAGCTCGAGCTGCGCCACGGGTCGATGCTCGAGCCGGTCGCGGGCGAGCGCTTCGACCTCGTCGTGTCCAACCCACCCTTCGTCATCACCCCGCGCGTCGCGGGGGTCCCGGAGTACGAGTACCGCGACGCCGGCGCGACCGGGGACGCCGTCGTGCGCGGGCTCGTCACGTCCGTGGGGGAGGTCCTGGCCCCCGGCGGCATCGCCCAGCTGCTCGGCAACTGGGAGGTGCGCGACGGCGAGGACTGGCGCGAGGTGGTCGGTGCGTGGCTCGACGCCTCGGGCCTCGACGGGTGGGTCGTGGAGCGCGAGTCCCTCGACCCTGCGCAGTACGCGGAGACGTGGTTGCGCGACGGCGGGACCACCCCGGAGCGTGACCCCGAGGGCTGGGCGCGCATGTACGGCGCGTGGCTCGACGACTTCGCCGCGCGCGGCGTGACGCGCATCGGCTTCGGGATCATCACCCTGCGGAGCCCGGCACAGGGCGCGCCCACGCTGCGCCGCCTCGAGGAGCACCACGGGAGCCTCGTCCAGCCGCTCGGGCCGGTGATCGAGGCGTTCCTCGCGGCGCACGACTGGCTCGAGCGCACCGATGACGCAGCGCTCGCCGCCGCGCACCTGAGGCGCGCCGAGGACGTCACGGAGGAGCGCTACCTCACGCCCGGCCACGTGGACCCCCAGGTGGTGCTGCTGCGCCAGGGCGGGGGCTTCGGCCGGGCGGTCCAGGTCGGCACGGCGAGCGCGGGCCTCGTCGGGGCGTGCGACGGCGAGCTCACGGTCGGTCAGATCGTCGCGGCGCTCGCCCACCTGCTCGGCAGGGACGACGACGACGTCGCCCGCGAGGTGCTGCCCGTGGTCCGCGGACTGGTGCGGGACGGGCTGCTCCTCGCGGGCGAGTCCGTCAGCTCCGCGTGAGCGTGTAGCTGTAGTGGAAGTCCGGCAGCTCGGCGATGACGGGCACGAGGGTCAGCTCGTCGCCGACGCAGCCGAAGCGGACCGTGCCCCGCGTGGTCCCGGCGTCCTTGATCATGTCGTCGAGCCCGAGGTCGATGCCGTCGAGGTCCTTGCCGTCGACGAGCACCTTCGACGTCATCGTGTAGCCCGAGGTGTCGACGTCGTCGATGGTCATGAGGTCGCCGTCGACCGTGTAGCTGCCCGTCGAGGTCCCGGACATCGTCATGACCATCTCCATCGCCATGCCGCCCGCGTCGACGCTGATCGTCATCTCCTGGGGACCGAACACCTGCGTGAACGTCGAGCCGTCGTACGTCATGACGGAGCTGCCCGAGGCGGAGACGTCGCCGATGTCGGGGCCGCCCGCCTGGCTCATCATCTCTTCGAACGTCCGCGCGAACTCTTCGCCCGTGTACAGCCACGAGCCCTCGAGGCACGCGGTGTCGCCCGCGCCGGCGAGCGCCTGCCCGTCCGTCGGTGCGTCGGTCTCGGCCGGTTCCTCCTCGGGCGCCTCGGACGCTTCGGACGCCGGGTCGCTCGCCTCGGGCCGCGTCGACGGTTCCTCTGACGTGGCGTTCGTGTCGGTGGTGGGTTCGGGGCCGGGCTCGGACGAACCGCTGCACGCCGCGAGGGCGAGCACCGCCCCGACGGTGACCGTGGTGAGTGAGAGTCGAGTTGATCGCATTCGTCCATCGTGTCAGGTGGCGTCTGGTTCGTCCGGTCGTGACCGGGTGAATGAGCGCCTGGGATGCCCGGATTGCCCGGTAGCGTGGGCGCTGGCACGCACGACACTGGGGAGCGATGAGCACGCACGAGCACGGACCGGTACTGCGGTCGTCGGCCTTCACGGGCATCCCTCGGCCCGACTACGCGGACGTGATCGTCATCCCCAAGCACCCGCGCACCCCGGACGACCCGGAGCGCTGGGCGACGGCGATCTTCGGTCTGGCGACCGTGCCCGGCTGGGTCAAGGCCCTCCTCGCACTGCGCCAGGCGCTCGTCCCGCTCATCGGCGTCCCGCGCGCGGGTCGTGACGTCTTCGCCGTCTCGCGGGTCGAGGGCGAGGAGGCGCTCATCGTCGCCGACGACGCCCACCTCGACTTCCGCTGCGCCGTGGGGGTCGACGCGCGCGCCGGGCTCGTGCGCGTGACGACGGCCGTGCGGCTGCACGGCTGGCGGGGTCGGCTCTACTTCGCTCCCGTGCGCGTGGTGCACCCCCTCGTCGTGACGGCGATGGTGCGCCGGGCCGCGCGGGACCTGGCGCGTAGGTCGCCTCGTGGCTGAGGGGCCGAGCGCCGACGGCGGGCAGCCGCGACCCGTCGCCCGCGGTGCGGTCGCGTCGCGCACGGGCCTCGTGCTCGGTGCGGCCACGGCCGTCCTCGCCCTTGCCGCCGTGTGGCTCACGTGGCGCGTGTTCGTGACGACGGTCGTGGGCCAGCGCGTGGACCAGGCCGCGATGGACGGCGCCCAGTTCGGGCGCACCCGCTTGTGGCAGATCGCCGAGCCCGTCCTCGAGATCGTCTCGGTCCCGGCGCTCGGCGTCGTCCTCGTCGCCACGATGTCGCTCGCGGTGCTGCGGCGGCGGTGGATGCTCGCGCTGCAGATCGCCGTCCTCGTCATCGGCTCGAACCTCTCGACGCAGGTCCTCAAGTACGTCGTGCTGGACCGCCCCGACCTCGGGGTCACGTACGCGCTGCCCAACGCGCTGCCGAGCGGGCACACGACGGCGGCCGCCTCGGTGGCCGTCGCCGCCGTGCTCGTGGTCCCGCCGCGCGCGCGCCCGTACGTCGCGGTGCTGGGCGGCGCCTACGCGGGGCTCACGGGCGTCTCGACGCTCGTGGGCCAGTGGCACCGGCCGAGCGACGTGGTCGCGGGGCTCCTCGTGGTGCTCGCGTGGTGCGGTGTCGCGACGGCGCTCTCGGCGCTCGGCCGCCGCTCCCGGTCGCGCGAGCGGGTCGGGCGCGCGACGGTCGCGGGGGAGCGACGGTTCTCGACGCCCGCCGTCGTCGTCGTCACGGGCGGCTACCTCCTTGCCGTGGTCGCGGGCGCGGCGGCATGGAGCGCGCTCGACGAGACGCGCAGGGCCACCTCGCTCGCCGGGCGCACCGAGCTCTTGACGGCCTACGTGGGCGGCGCGCTCGGCGTGCTCGCCACCACCGGCTTCGTGTTCGCGACCGTCCTCGTGCTGCGCGTCATGGCCCGCCGCCGCCCCGCACCGGCGTAGTCGCATCCCGGTCGTGGCCGGTGCGGGCCGCGGCCGGTCCGACGTCGTCGTCGTCCACGCGCTCCCCGCCGCGTGGCGCGCCCTGGCGTGATCTCGGCGTAGTCTCACGTGCGATCCCCCCGGCGCCGCCCGGGACCCGGAGCGGATGAAAGCAGGTCTGCATGTCTCGCAAGCTCGTCATCGTGGAGTCGCCCGCCAAGGCGCGCACGATCGCCGGCTATCTCGGCCCGGACTACGAGGTCGAGGCGAGCATCGGGCACATCCGCGACCTGCCGTCTCCCTCGGAGCTGCCCGCGGAGATGAAGAAGGGACCGTTCGGCAAGTTCGCGGTGGACGTGGACGACGGCTTCACGCCGTACTACGTGATCGACGCGGACAAGAAGAAGAAGGTCGCCGAGCTGCGCAAGCTCCTCAAGGACTCCGACGAGCTCTTCCTCGCGACCGATGAGGACCGCGAGGGGGAGGCCATCGCGTGGCACCTGCACGAGGTGCTCGCGCCGAAGGTCCCCGTCAAGCGCATGGTGTTCCACGAGATCACCCGGGAGGCGATCGCGCGGGCCCTCGAGGCGACGCGTGAGATCGACGAGCGGCTCGTCGACGCCCAGGAGACCCGCCGCATCCTCGACCGCCTCTACGGCTACGAGGTCTCGCCCGTGCTGTGGCGCAAGATCGGCCCGGGGCTCTCGGCGGGCCGCGTCCAGTCGGTCGCGACGCGCCTCGTGGTGGAGCGCGAGCGCGAGCGCATCGCCTTCGTCACGGCGTCGTACTGGGACGTGACGGGCACCTTCGCGGTGGCCGACGACGGCGAACCGGCGTTCACCGCGCGCCTGACCTCGCTCGGGGGCCGGCGCGTGGCGACGGGCCGCGACTTCTCGGACCGTGGCGAGCTGCGCGGTGACGCGGTCCAGCTCGACGAGGCGGCCGCGACGGCGCTCGCCCGGGCGCTCGACGACGCCGAGTTCCGGGTGCTGTCGCTCGAGACGAAGCCGTACACGCGCCGCCCGGCGGCCCCGTTCACCACCTCGACCCTCCAGCAGGAGGCGTCCCGCAAGCTGCGCATGAGCTCGCGGCAGACGATGCGCACGGCGCAGTCGCTGTACGAGAACGGCTACATCACCTATATGCGCACCGACTCGGTGTCGCTGAGCTCGCAGGCCGTGGCCGCGGCGCGCCGCCAGGCCTCGGAGCTGTACGGCTCCGACTCGATCCCCGACTCGCCGCGCCTGTACGCCGCGAAGTCGAAGGGTGCGCAGGAGGCCCACGAGGCGATCCGTCCCGCGGGAGACTCGTTCCGCACGCCCCAGCAGGTGGCGAAGGAGCTCTCGGGCGACCAGCTCAAGCTGTACGACCTCATCTGGAAGCGCACGGTCGCCTCGCAGATGGCCGACGCGCGCGGCTCGACGGCCACGGTCCGCCTCGGCGCGGACGCGGCCGTCAACAGCACGACGAAGCAGGCGGTGTTCTCGGCGTCGGGCACGCAGATCACCTTCCGCGGCTTCCTCGCCGCCTACGAGGAGGGTCGCGACGTCGAGCGGTACGCCGACGACGCGCCGTCGGGCAAGGGCGGTGACCGCGAGACGCGACTGCCCCGCATGGCCGAGGGCGACGCCCTCACGGCGAGCGAGCTCACCGCGGACGGCCACCAGACCTCCCCGCCCCCGCGCTACACCGAGGCGAGCCTCGTCAAGGCGCTCGAGGAGCGCGGCATCGGCCGCCCGTCCACGTACGCCGCGACGATCTCCGTGATCCAGGACCGTGGCTACGTGACGTCGCGCGGTCAGGCGCTCGTGCCGAGCTGGCTCGCGTTCGCCGTCGTCCGCCTGCTCGAGGAGAACTTCGACTGGCTCGTCGACTACGACTTCACGGCGGAGATGGAGGAGGACCTCGACCAGATCGCGGCCGGTCGGCGCGACCGCGCGGCGTGGCTCCAGCGCTTCTACTTCGGCGACGGCTCGGGCGAGGTGGACGGGCAGGGCCTGCGCGACCTCGTGGCCAACCTCGGGGAGATCGACGCGCGCGACATCAACTCCGTGCCCATCGGGGACGGCATCACGCTGCGCGTCGGGCGCTACGGCCCGTATCTCGAGGCGCCCGACGGCGAGGGCGGGTCGAAGCGCGCGTCCGTGCCCGAGGACCTCGCTCCGGACGAGCTCACGGTGGCCAAGGCGCACGAGCTGTTCACGACTCACGGCGACGGCGACATCGAGCTCGGCACCGACCCGGTGTCGGGCCACCCGATCGTCGCGAGGTCGGGACGCTACGGCCCGTACGTGACCGAGGTGCTGCCCGAGCCCGAGCTCGACGAGTCGCTCTCGGCCGCGGCGAAGAAGCGGGCCCTCGCGGCGCTGCCCAAGCCGCGCACCGCCTCTCTGCTCAAGACGATGTCGCTCGAGACCGTGACGCTCGACGACGCGCTGCGGCTGCTGTCGCTCCCGCGCGTCGTGGGTGTCGACCCCGAGTCGGGTGCGGAGATCACGGCCCAGAACGGCCGCTACGGGCCCTACCTCAAGAAGGGCACCGACTCGCGCTCGCTGCCCGACGAGGAGTCGATGTTCACCATCACCCTGGAGGAGGCGCTCGCGCTGTACGCGCAGCCGAAGCGGGGGCGAGGCCAGACGGCGGCCCCGCCGCTGCGCGAGCTGGGCGAGGACCCGAACTCGGGCAAGCCGATCGTCATCAAGGACGGCCGCTTCGGTGCCTACCTCACGGACGGCGAGACGAACCGCACGGTGCCGAGCGGCATGACGGTCGAGGGCATCACCTTCGAGGAGGCCGTCCAGCTCCTCGCGGACAAGCGGGCCCAGGGGCCGGCCAAGAAGCGCACGGCGCGCAAGGCGCCCGCGAAGAAGGCCGCCGCGAAGAAGGCTCCGGCGAAGAAGGCGGCTGCGAAGAAGGCGGCGCCCAAGACGTAGCGCTGGTTGGCGGTCTCAGCGGTCGGGGACGCGACGTCGGACGCGTCCACTACCGTGGATGCATGAGCATCGTCCCGGACCCCCGTACCGCACCGACCATCCGCTGGGGCATCCTCGGCCCCGGGGGGATCGCCGGCACCTTCGCCGAGGCGGTCCTCGGCCACACCCGCGCCCAGATCGTGGCCGTCGGCTCGCGCGACTCCACGCGCGCCGAGCGCTTCGCCACGAAGTACGGCATCCCCACCACGCACGAGGGCTACGAGCGGCTCGTCGCCGACCCGCAGGTCGAGGCCGTGTACGTCGCGAGCCCCCACTCCGAGCACGCCGAGCACGCGCTGCTCGCGATCGAGGCGGGCAAGCACGTGCTCGTCGAGAAGTCCTTCACGCGCTCGGCCGCGCAGGCGCAGCGCGTGGTCGACGCCGCGCGGGCCCGGGGCGTCTTCGTCATGGAGGCGATGTGGACGCGGTTCCTGCCGCACGTCGCCGCGCTGCGCGGAGCGATCGAGCGCGGGGAGATCGGTGAGGTCGTCTCGCTGAGCGCGGACCACGGGCAGTGGTTCGACGTCGGCCCCGAGCACCGCCTGCTCAACCCCGAGCTCGCGGGCGGCGCCCTGCTCGACCTCGGGGTCTACCCCGTGTCCTTCGCGCACGACCTGCTCGGCGTCCCCACGGCCGTGCACGCCAACGGTCGCCTCACCTCCACGGGTGTGGACGGGCAGGTCGCGATCTCGCTCGAGTACCCGGGGGCGCAGGCACTGCTGAGCACCACGCTGTGGGCCAAGACGCCGACGACGGCGCACATCTCCGGCACCGAGGGTCGCATCGAGGTCGCGGGCGAGTTCTACCGGCCCACGTCCTTCCGGGTGATCCGTCGCGACGGCAGCGAGTGGACCTTCGACCGGCCCGTCGACGGCGGGTTCCAGTTCCAGGCCGCCGAGGTGGCCCGCCGTGTCGCCGAGGGGGCGACCGAGAGCCCGCGCATCACGCTCGACAACTCGCTCGAGGTCATGCGCACCCTCGACTCGATCCGTGCGCAGATCGGGCTCGCGTACCCCGGCGAGTAGTCGCCCGGGGCTGGGACCTTCGCCATTCCGCGTCGGGTGACCCGCGGCGGGACCCTGGAGAGGTCCGGCCACGGGGAGGTCTCCGATGGATGCGCGCACGGTGAGCGTCCGTCTCCTCGGGGCGGCGGCGCTCGCCGCGACCGGTGGTGCCGTCGCCGGGTGGGCCACGCCCCGCGGGCTTCGTGGTGGCGTTCGAGCTCGTGCGGCGCGGCGGGGACGGCGGCGCGCCCGTGCTGCTGTTCCTCCCCGGGGGGCCCGGCGGCTCCGAGCTGACTCTCGACCGCGCGGTCGAGGACGTCCTCGAGATGGCGCGCTACCTGCGCGCGCGGTTCGGCACCGAGGTGGTCCTCGTCGGGAACTCGTGGGGGACGATCACGGGTGCGCTCGCCGCCGTGCGTGCTCCGGAGCTGTTCGCCGCGTACGTCGGCACCGGGCAGATGGTCGGCCCGGACGAGACCGACCGGATGTTCTGGGAGGACACGCTCGCGTGGGCCGAGGAGCGCGGCGACAGAAGGCTCGTCGAGGCGCTGCGGGCCGCGGGCCCTCCGCCGTACCGCGACGTGCGGCACTACGAGCCCGCGCTCTCGCGCGAGCACGACTGGAACGCCTACGAGATGCCCGCGGGGTACCTCGCTCGCGGGGAGATGCCCGGCAACCTCATGGTCGCCGAGTACGGCCTGCTCGAGCAGCTGTGCACGCTCGGCACGACGCTCGACGCGTTCGCGGCGCTCTACCCGCAGGCGACCGGGCTCGACCTGCGCGAGGTCGCCGCACGTCTCGAAGTGCCCGTGGTGGTGGTCCATGGCGCCCACGAGGCCCGCGGCCGGGCCGTGCTCGCGCGCGAGTGGTTCGCCCGGCTCGAGGCCCCGACCAAGGAGTGGGTCGAGCTGGACAGGTCCGGCCACAGACCGCTCTTCGAGGAACCCGGCAGGTCCGCGGCGACCCTGCGCGACGTCGTCCTGGGGCAGGCTGTCACCCTCGGTGGATAGCCCTGCTCGGGTGCGACCGAGGGCCCGCGCATCACGCTCGACAGCTCCCTGGAGGTCATGCGCACCCTCGACTCGATCCGTACCCAGATCGGAGTCACCTACCCCGGCGAGTAGTCGTCCGGCGAGCAGTGAGTGCCTCCCCGTCTCATCGGTGGCGGCGTCCCGTTCTGCACGCTCGACGGGATGCACCTGTGGACAACGAAGAAGCGTGAGCCCGCGGACCTAGCGTCTCTCGGAGTCAGAGTCTTGGATTTTGCATTGCAAAAGGCTGAGGCGCAGAGGACCATGGGAGTAGTCGTGGGTGTCAGGGTGGTGCGGTCAGCACGCCGGCACGGTCTGAGTGTGCGACGAGTGCGGGAGGCGCTGATGACCGCCGAGCTCGTGGACGTCGACGGCGATGCAGCGAGGTATGTCGGCGTGGACGTCAGAGGGCTGGAGATCGAGATCGTGGTCGTACCGGACAACCGGAACGAGGGTGGCTTCGCCGTGATCCACGCCATGCCTACGATCTGGAGGCGCAGATGAGCACTTTTCCGAAGCGTATTCCCCAGGACGTCGAGGTGACGGAGATCGATCTCGACACCGAGGAGTTCTACTACCACGGCGAGCGGCTGACCGAGGAGCGCGCCTGGGAGATCGGTGAGGAGTTCCTGGCGCGCATGCGAGGACGCCCCTCGCTCTCGGGCCCGGGCAAGACCTCGCCCAACCTCACCGTGCGGCTCCCGGTCGCGGCTCGCGTCAGGCTCGACGACGCGGCGCACCGCGAGGGCCGCAGGGTGTCCGACGTCGTGCGCCAGGCCATCGACGAGTACCTCGAGCGGCATATCGGCTGACGGGGGCGGCCGCGTGTGGGTCCCGCCCGATAGCCTGGCCAGCGTGACCGACTCTCCCACGCCCGCCGGCGTCTTCATCTCCTTCGAGGGCGGTGACGGGGCGGGCAAGTCCACGCAGGTGCGGCTGCTCGCGGACTGGTTCGCGGCACTCGGGCGCGAGGTGGTCGTGACCTTCGAGCCGGGGGACACGGCGCTCGGGGCGCAGCTGCGCGAGCTCGTGCAGCACGGCGAGGACCTCGACCCGCGCACGGAGGCGCTGCTCTACGCGGCGGACCGCGCGCACCACGTGGCCACCGTGGTCCGCCCGGCGCTCGAGCGGGGCGCCGTGGTCATCACGGACCGCTATCTCGACTCCTCCGTGGCATACCAGGGCTCGGGGCGCGCGCTCGGGGCCGACGAGGTCGAGCGGCTCTCGCTGTGGGCGACGCAGGGCCTGCTCCCCGCGCTCACGGTCCTCCTCGATCTGGACCCCGTGGTCGGTGCGGGACGGATCACGCGCAGCCTCGACCGCATCGAGCGCGCGGGCGACGAGTTCCACCGCGCCGTGCGGGACGCGTTCCTCGCCCGGGCCAGGGCCGACGAGACGGAGCGCTGGCTCGTGCTCGACGCGACCCGCGCCCCGGAGGACCTGCACGGCGACATCGCGGCGCGGGTCGAGCAGATCCTCGCGGTCGCCTCCGCAGGGCCAGGACCGGTGTCCGACGACGACGCTCCCCGGGACGCCGTCGTCGCCCCGCACACCGAGGTGCGCCCGTGAGCGTCTGGGACGAGGTGGTGGGCCAGGAGGCCGCCGTCGCGACCTTCCGCGAGGCCGTCGCGGACCCGCGTGCCATGACCCACGCGTGGCTCGTCACGGGACCGCCCGGCTCTGGCCGGTCCACGGCCGCCCGGGCCTTCGCGGCGGCGCTGCAGTGCCCCGACCAGGGCTGTGGGCACTGCCAGGCGTGCACCACGGTGCTGGGCGGGACGCACCCGGACGTCACCGTGGTGGCCACCGAGCTGCTGAGCATCGGCATCGAGGAGACCCGTTCGCTCGTCTCGCTCGCGCAGCGCGCGCCGTCCCAGGGCCGGTGGCGCGTGATCGTGGTCGAGGACGCCGACCGCATGGCCGAGCGCACCTCGAACGTGCTCCTCAAGGCGATCGAGGAGCCGCCCGGGCGCACCGCGTGGCTGCTGTGCGCGCCGAGCCCGCAGGACGTGGTCGTGACGATCCGCTCGCGCTCGCGGTCCGTGGGGCTGCGCGTGCCCCCGGCGGACGCCGTCGCGCAGCTGCTCGTGACGCGCGACGGCGTGGCTCCCGAGCTCGCCGCCGTCGTGGCGCGCGCGGCGCAGAGCCACATCGGCATCGCCCGGCGGCTCGCGCGCGATCCCGAGGCACGCGAGCGGCGCGACCAGGTGCTCGCGATCCCCGGCGAGATCCGCGGGGTGGGCGACGCGGTGCTCGCCGCGGGGGAGCTCGTGGACGTCGCGACGGCGGACGCGAAGGCCGCGACGGCGGACCGGGACGCCGCGGAGCGTGCCGCGCTGCTGCGCTCGCTCGGCGCGGAGGGCGGCGGCACGCTCCCGCCCGCCCTGCGCGCCCAGGTGACCCAGCTCGAGAAGGACCAGAAGCGCCGGGCGACCCGCGCGCAGCGCGACGTGCTCGACCGCGCCATGGTGGACCTGCTCTCGCTGTTCCGCGACGTGCTCACCGTGCAGCTCGGTGCCGATGTCGAGCTGATGAACGTCGAGCACGCGGCCCAGGTGCGCGAGCTCGCGGCGGCCTCGACCCCCGAGCAGACCGTGCGCCGCATGGACGCGATCGGGGTGGCGCGCACCCGGCTCGCGGGCAACGTCGCCCCGCTGCTCGCGGTCGAGGCGATGACGCTCGCCTTGCGCCCCCAGGCGCGGCAGTTAGGGTGACCGGGTGCGACTGACTTCGACAGGGGGCCCAGCCGCGCGACGAGCGCTCGCCCTGGCCCTCGTGGCGGCCCTTGTCCTCGCGGGCTGCACCCCGCCGCGCCATCAGGCGCCCGTGACGCCACCGCCCGCGCCCGTGGTCCCCGAGGGGATCGCCCCGGAGCTCGCCGGGTTCTACTCCCAGTCGCTGTCCTGGACCGAGTGCGGCGAGCTGCAGTGCGCGGACGCCCGGGTCCCGCTCGACTGGGACGCGCCCGCCGACGGCGAGATCACCGTGCGGCTCGCGCGGGACCCCGCCGACGGCGACCGCGTCGGGACCCTCTTCGTGAACCCCGGTGGGCCGGGCGGCTCGGGGGTCGATCTCGCCGAGCAGGCGTCCGCCCTCTTCGGGGAGAAGGTGCTCGAGGCGTACGACGTCGTCGGCTTCGACCCGCGCGGCGTGGGGGCCTCGCACCCCGTGCAGTGCCTCGACGCGGCGGGCAAGGACGCGCTCTTCGGCCGCGACTTCGACCACGCCACGGACGCCGGGCTCGAGGCGGCGCTCGCCGCGTGGGAGGAGTTCGGGGCGGCGTGCGCCGAGCGCACCGGGCGCGCCCTGGGGCACGTGGGGACGGTCTCGGCCGCGAAGGACCTCGACGTGCTGCGCGCGATCCTCGGGGACGACACGCTCACCTACCTCGGTTTCTCCTACGGCACGCAGCTCGGTGCGACGTACGCGGCGCTCTTCCCCGAGCACGTGGGCCGGATGGTTCTCGACGGGGCCGTGGACCCGACCCTGACCCCGCGCGAGCTGAACCTGGGCCAGGCCGAGGGCTTCGAGCGCGCGCTGCGCAACTACGTGGCGTACTGCCAGACGCAGTACGCGTGCCCCCTCACGGGGTCGGTCGAGGACGGTCTGCGGCAGATCAGCGAGCTGTCCGAGCGCGCGACGAAGTCCCCGATCCCCACGAGCGACCCGTCCCGGGGGCTCACCGCCACGCTGCTCTTCTACGGCGTCGCCGTCACGCTCTACGACAACCGCTCGTGGTCCTTCCTCACGGACGCGCTGCGCGAGGCGATCCTCGAGGGCACGGGCGACACGCTGCTCTACCTTGCGGACTTCTACTTCGAACGCTCCGCGGACGGCACCTACCTCACCAACCAGACCGAGGCGTTCTACGCGGTCAACTGCGCGGACGGTCGCGGCGACGCCGACCCGGACGCGATGCGCGCCGAGGCGGCCGCGCTGCTCGAGGTGGCTCCCACGCTCGGTGGGGCGTTCGGCTTCGCCGAGGTCCCGTGCGCCCGCTGGCCCGTACCGCCCCAGGGGCTGCCCGAGGACTTCTCCGCGGCGGGCGCCCCGCCCATCGTGGTGATCGGCACCACGAACGACCCGGCCACCCCGTACGCGTGGAGCCAGCGCCTCGCCAAGCTCCTCGACCCGGGCGTCCTCGTGACCTTCGAGGGCGAGGGGCACACGGCCTACGGCCGCTCCAACGCGTGCATCGAGGACGCGGTCGACGCGTTCCTCGTGGACGGCACGGTGCCCGACGACGGCCTGTGGTGCTGATCGCACCAGCCCGCTTTGGCGCATCGGCGATCGCTGGGTAGAGTAGGCGCGCTGTCCGCCGCCTTAGCTCAGTCGGCAGAGCGTCTCACTCGTAATGAGAAGGTCAAGAGTTCGATTCTCTTAGGCGGCTCCGCACGCAAGGCCCCCGTCCTCCCGGTCGGGGGCCTTCGCCGTCCCCCGCGCCAGCAGCCACCGCCCCTGAACCGTGCACCTTGGCGTGAGATCGGTGCGAGGAAGTACCGCACACTCGCCAAAGTGCGCAGTTCAGCGGCGGGGCGCGCGACTGCAAGAATCGGGGGCACCGGGACAGACTCCCGGCAAGGGGGCCCACGCCCTCGCCGATCCTGCGCGCCCTCGCGGCGCCCGAGCCGAGGGAGCTGGCCCGTGGCCGACGCCGAGACCCCCCGCGACGACGCGTGGTTCGAGGCGCTGTTCCGCGAGCACTCGACGGCCGTCTACCGCTACTTCGCCCGCCGCGCCGGTGTGCAGGAGGCCGAGGACCTCGCGGCGGACGTGTTCGCGACGGCGTGGCGACGCAGGGCCGACGTGCCTGAGGGCGCCGAGCTGCCGTGGCTCTACCGCACCGCCGGCTTCACGCTCGCCAACCACCAGCGCAAGGGCCGTCCCGTCCCCGTCGAGCAGGTCCCGGACGAGCCCGACGACGACGTCGACCCCGCTACCCTCGCGATCGCCGACGACGAGGTGCGCGCGGTCCTCGCCGAGCTCTCCCCGAGGGACCGCCGCATCCTGCTGCTCGTCGCGTGGGAGGGCGTCGACGGTGACGGCCTGGCGCACGTCCTCGGGCTCTCGCGCGGCGGCGCCGACGCGGCACTGTCCCGGGCGCGCTCGCGGCTGCGCGCCGCGTGGGAGTCCCGCGGCTCCGCGTGAGAGCGCGCCGCGGGGCGCCGACGGCGCGGCGTGCAAGACGGCGCGCCCCGGCGACATAGATCCCAGCAGACAGACCCCAGCCAAGACCCACCCTGTCCGCGCGACCCGGAGGACCCCATGAGCACGAGCAAGCGTGACGGCGAGGCGTTCGCCCGCCTGCGCGCCGCGGACCCCGCCGCGGACCTGAGCCCTGACCACGAGTCGCTGCGCCACGCGGTGACCGCGCGGGCCGGCGTGGGCGACGAGCTCGCGGCGCGCCGTCGTCGGGCACCTCGGGCCCTGCAGGTCGCCGCGGCGAGTGCGGGCGCGCTCGCGATCGGTGTGAGCGGCTTCGCCCTCGGTGGCGGCTTCGCCGGTTCGCTCGTGGCGAGCACCTCGACCACCTCGAGCGCTGACGCGGGCGCCGCCCTGCCGGCCATCTCGCTCGGTGGCCCGCGCGCGGGGGAGCTCGCGGCGACGGGCAGCCCGGAGATCGCCACCCCGCCGTCCGCCCCGTCGAAGGGCATCGGGGGAGGCGAACGGTCCATGGGCGGCGCCGCAGACGCGGCCTACATGCCCGCGTCCTGGGGCCGCACCGTGTTCTCCCAGTCGGGCCTGTCGACCTCGGGCGGCGCGGCCGTCGCGTACGGCTACGACGCGAAGAGCGTGATCAGCAAGGAGACGGTGCGCGAGCTCGCGCGGGCGCTCGGCGTCGACGGGGACGTGCGCGACGACGACGGCTACCTCATGGTCGGCAGCTACGAGAGCGGCAAGCCGAACCTCTCCGTCTACTCCGACGGTCTCGCGTCCTTCAACTACTACGACCCGTCCACGGACCCGTGGTCGTGCGACTCCGAGGGCGACGGCCAGTGCACCGAGCGTGACCTCGGCGACGCGATCCAGGGCGACGAGGCGGTCGACGCGGCCACCGAGCTGCTCGTGACGCTCGGCCTCGACCCGGCGACCTTCGAGCTCGAGGCCTCCGACGCCGCGATGTACGGCACGACGGACTACTCCTCGGTCGCCGCATACCGGGTGGTGGACGGTCAGCGCACGGGCGACCAGTGGGGAGTGAGCTTCACGGGCGGCGGGCTGCAGTCCGTGTGGGGCTCGCTCGCGGACCTCGTCGAGCTGGGCGAGTACGACGTCGTGAGCCCGGCCGAGGCCGTCGAGCGGCTGGGTGACCCGCGCTTCGGCGCGTCGAGCCAGGCCTACCCGGCCGGCTGGATGGGCCCGGCGGTGATGCGCGAGTCCACCCGCTCGGGCACCCCGTCCGTCCCGAAGCCGGGCGCGGCCTTCGACTGGCCGGTCGAGAACGTGACGATCGTGACCGAGCGGCTCGGTCTCGCGCAGCACTTCCTTGCCGACGGGTCCGTGGTGCTCGTCCCGACGTACGAGCTCGGTGCCGAGGACGGCCGCACGTGGTCCGTCATCGCGGTCACCGACGCTCACCTCGACTTCTCGTAACCACCGACCAGCAGGGGGCACCACGCTCGGGGCCGGCGCGCAGGGAGGGTCTGCGCGCCGGCCCCGCACCTCGTGGGTGACGTCGACCGCCCTCCGCCCGGCGGGTGCGCCTGCGCAGACATGGGTCGAGCCGGGACCCGCAGCGGGTCCCGGCTCGACCTGGCGTGCTACTTCTTGATCCGGAAGGTGACCTTCGCGGACGACTTCTTGTGCGTCGCCGTCGCGCGGTAGGTGACCTTCACCTTCGTCTTCTTCGTGATCTTCGGCAGCTTGATCGTGGCCTTGCCCTTCTTGAGCTTCGCCGTGATCGTCTTCTTGCCGACCTTGACGACGACCTTGCCCTTGACGACGGCCGAGGTCGAACCCGTCACCACGACCTTGATCTTGGGCCGGGCGTTCTTCTTGACCTTCAGTCGCTTCGTCGTGACCTTGATCGAGGTCGCGACCTTCTTGACCTTGAGCTTCGCCGTCGTGGTGGACGCCGCGACGGTGTCGTTGCCGGAGTAGCTCGCGGTGATCGAGTGACTGCCCACCGTGAGCTTGGCGGGCAGCACGACGACCGCCTTGCCCGTCGAGCCGTTCGTCCAGACGTCCGCCTGGCCGAGCGTCTTCGACCCCTCGGTCAGGGTCACCGTGCCGCTCGGGGCGTCGCCCTCGGACGTGATGGTGACCTGAGCGGAGACCGTCGAGCCGTACGTCGACGTGCTCGCAGAGAACGTGAGCGCGGTGCTCGACGCCGCCGGCTCCGCGGGCTCCTCGGGCTCCTGCGGGAGCGTCGCCGTCACGTCGACGACCTGGGCGCGAGCGCCCGTCGCGTTGAGCGTGTGCAGCAAGAGGAGCTGGCCCTCGGCGGGAGT
>Ga0222423_1000278_pt1 | contig 42726 bp, 41 predicted proteins | sample 3A0metagenome_FD_182472 | JGI IMG/M metagenome (GOLD analysis project Ga0222423, IMG submission 182472) | Enriched microbial communities from leaf-cutter ant dump, University of Wisconsin, Madison, United States - 3A0 (version 2) | ecosystem: Environmental > Terrestrial > Nest > Insects nest >...
AACGAACCAAAGAAAACGTCTGGAAAAAAATCGGCAAACTCATAGACCTCTTTCCTCCAAACGAATGCGCAAACTACTTCAGGAACTCAGGATACGCTTCAGCATAAAATCATAACGCTCTAGAGCGCTTTCCGTTCTAATTGAATCGGAACAGCGCTCTCATTTTTTGTTTTGACGCGCTTTTTAATCCGAAAAGTGCATCACACTTTTCGGAAAGCGCTCTAAAAGGGCATGTCATGGCCCTTTTGAAAGCTGTTTTCTTAAATAAGCTGAATATGTTTCGCCCCGCCCTTGATAAGCCGTAGCAACAGCTCAAACAGGGCTTCGGTCGGGGCCGAACCGAAATCGATCATCAGCCGGTCGTCGTCAAAGGCCACCGAATGCAGCACATTGGCCAAAGGCTCATGCTGATCTTCCGGCACGTCCTGCGGCTGAAGAAAGGCCCGGAACCAAGGGCGCAGGCGATCGGCATCCGGCAGGGGCGTGTCCGTGGTAATCACCACCTCATCCCAACGCAGGCGTTCGATGATGATCTCTGCCCCGTTCAGCGCGACTTCGACCGGATTGAATTGCAGGCCGCGTGTCGGCTCAAAGCGGATGACACTGGCATCTTCAGGGCCGGTAAAGCCGTAATCCGCCACCAGAAGCCCGTCCAGCAGGCGCACGTCATCGGTTTCCAGCAAAACCTCGCCTTCGCCGGCCCGACCGGTTTCGCGCTGATGTTCGATGAAGGAACGATACTGATTGAGATAATGGGTTCGCGCCGTCTTGAAGAAATTGAGCAGCGCCCGCGATCCCTGCTGCGTGATGACAGGCTCAGAATCTGCGGCGGTCGTGTCCGGTGAAGTCATGGTGGATAAACGGCGACCTAGTTGGTCGCGTCTTCCAGAACTTCACCGACGCGGGTGATATCGCGGCCCACGCCCTGAATGGTGTTGCAGGCACTGAGCAACGGCACCAAAGTCATAAGGGAAACCAGAATCAGGCGTTTCATAACGCGCTCCATAAATACCGTTGGAATCACGACTATAATGGCAGATTATGGCAAAAAACACACCTGATCTGTCGGGAAAACCGCCATAGGGCCAGTGGGAGCCTAATGGCCGTGAAACAGGCTGAATTTCGTCTCATGCCGATGCTCCCACAGCCATTCATGCAGCGGAAACACCAGGGTCTGCACCGCCGGTTCCAGAAGGCCGATCCCGACAGCAATCATCCAGTTCCCCGTCAGGACAAAGGCCACCGTCGAGGCCACAGCCACATGCACCAGACCATAGGATAATGTTTTGGCAGCTAAACGCATAACCTGTCTCCTTTTTGAGGATTTCAGTTTAGGCCGCTCAGCCATAAAAATAAAATTGATTATATTTTCTATTTTTATAAATAATAATTATACTGCCATCTGAAAGAGCCGTTGCCAAAAAAAGCGTTCCTGCGTACACAGCCTCATGTCATCGCCGCCCCGCCCCGTCCGCATTGCCATTATCGGCGCAGGCCCCGCCGGTCTGATGCTGGCCGAAATCCTGAGCCGCGAAGGCTTCGCCATCGACCTCTATGAGCGCATGCCGTCGGTGGCGCGCAAGTTCCTGATGGCCGGTCGCGGCGGGCTTAATCTCACCCATTCCGAGCCGCTTGAGGCCTTCCTCACCCGTTATGGCCCGCAGTCCGAGCGCCTGCGCCCGATGATCGAGGCCTTTCCCCCGCAGGCCTTGCGCGACTGGGCCGATGGTCTGGGGGCCGGCACCTTCATTGGCTCCAGCGGCCGTGTCTTCCCCAAAGCCCTCAAGGCTTCCCCGCTGCTCAGGGCCTGGCTCGAACGCCTGAACCGGCAGGGGGTGCGCCTGCATCTGCGCCATGAATGGCAAGGATTCGACGGTGATGCCCTGCGCTTTGGCCATGCCGGTGAGGTGCATCACGTCACGCCGGATATCACCGTTCTGGCTCTGGGCGGGGCCAGTTGGCCGCGTCTGGGCAGTACCGGCGACTGGACGTCATATCTGCGTGACAGGGGGGTCGGTATGGCGCCCTTCCGTCCGGCCAATATGGGCTTTCGTCTGGACTGGAGCGCCGCTATGCAGGCGCGCTTTGCCGGTCAGCCACTGAAAAACATCCGCCTCACCTTCGGCCCGCACAGCCGCAGCGGCGAACTGATGATCACCCGTGACGGCATTGAAGGCGGGGCGGTCTATGCCCTGAGCGCCGCCTTGCGCGACGCCCTGACGCAAGCCACGCCGGTAACCCTGACGCTTGATCTGCGCCCCGATCTCAGCGAAAGCCGGATTGCCGACAAGCTGGCGCGCCGCCCGGCCCGCCAAAGCCTCAGCAACCGTCTGCGCAAGGCCCTGAACTTCACGCCCCTGCATGTGGCCCTGCTGCGTGAATGTGGCGATATGGACGTCCTGCCGCAGTCCATCAAGGCCCTGCCCCTGCACCTCACCGGCCCGCAGTCTCTCGACCGCGCCATCTCCTCGGCAGGCGGCATAGGGTTCGACAGCCTGAACGACGGGCTTGAACTCAAGGCCCTGCCGCGCACCTATGCCATAGGCGAAATGCTCGACTGGGAAGCGCCGACCGGCGGCTATCTGCTTCAGGCCTGTTTCTCAAGCGCCGTCCACACCGCCCGCCACATTATCCAATCGCTTTCAGACCGTCCCTGAAACGGGCGGCATTGGCGACATAGTGCGCCGCCGACAGCCTGAGGCCCGATATCTGCGCCTCGGTCAGCTCACGCACCACCCGCGCCGGTGACCCAAGCAGCAGTACTCCGTCAGGAAACACCTTACCTTCCGGCACCAGGGCGCCCGCTCCGACAATCGTATTGCGGCCGATCTGCGCACGGTTCAGCACCACGGCATTGATGCCGATCAGGCTGTTGTCCCCGATCCGGCAGCCATGCAGCATGGCCTTGTGGCCCACCGTCACCCCGTCACCAATCACCAGCGGACAGCCGGGGTCGGAATGCAGCACCGCCCCGTCCTGAATATTGCTGTCAGCGCCAATGGTCAGGGGTTCATTATCGGCCCGGATGACCGCATTGAACCACACGCTGGCCCCATCCCCCAGACGCACATCGCCGATCACACTGGCCGACGGGGCGATCCAGACCGTTTCCGCCCGTTGCGGAGTCTTATCTTCAAGAGCATAGACAGTCATGACAGCCTCCGGTGTTTGCCTTTGCCCCTATTATTCACTTCAGCCTGTGCCCTGTCACATAAAATTCGCCAAGCCCTGCCCCTGATCAGGCTTAGGGTTAATGACCCGCTAACTTTTTGGCGCAAATCTCATAATGCTATCGGAGGGGAATCGGTATCTCCTCGGATGGCTGGCTAAGGCCGGTTTCCCGCCTTGAATGAGGTTCAGAGTGGCCCACGGTACTACAGGCTTTCCCGATTTCGCCCCGCCGCCCCATGCGGTCAGGCCATCAGGATGCGACGCCCCTGCCCCTCACCCGGCATATATAGTCAGCACATCTGCACAGACGACCCCGTTTCCGGTGTCGTCTTTTTTTATGCGTCTGTTTCCCCTTTCTTCAGGAGAGCCACTATGACCAAGCGTTCCGCCAAACGTTTCCTGCGCGAAGGCACACCGGATACCGAGGCCTGTGCCCGCGACACCAAGATCCGGCGCATCAGCGTAAATCACGGGAGCTGGTCACCTCTGGGCGGGTCGGCCAACGAAGACAGGGACCAGAGCTATGTCAAAACCCTGAAACCGAAATCCGACGGTCAGGCGGCCCTTCTCAATGCCATAGACGAGAAGAATCTGGTGCTGGCCCTTGGCCCCGCCGGCACGGGCAAGACCTATCTGGCCATCGCCAAGGCCGTCGAAGCGCTTGAGGCCGGTAAGGTCGGGCGCATCGTCCTGTCGCGTCCGGCGGTCGAGGCCGGTGAATCCATCGGCTACCTGCCCGGCGATATGGAGGACAAGCTCGCGCCGTATCTGCGCCCGCTGTATGATGCCCTGACCGACCGCCTGAGCATGAAACGCGTCAAGGCCCTGATGCAGGAAGGCCTGATCGAGATCGCCCCCGTAGGCTATATGCGCGGGCGGACGCTGAACAATGCCTTTGTCGTCATCGATGAAGCGCAGAACTGCACCTATACGCAGTTGAAAATGCTGCTGACGCGGCTGGGGTGGAACTCGACCATGGTGGTCACCGGCGACCCGAACCAGTCCGACCTGCTGCCCGGCCTGTCGGGTCTGGCCGATGTCGCCGACCGCTTCGACGCGCTGGAAACGGTCAGTGTCGTGCGTCTGGCAGACAGGGACATCGTCCGTCACCCGCTGGTGGCGCAGATGCTGGGGGTGCTATAGAGCGTTTTCCGAAAAGTGTGACGCACTTTTCGGATTCAAAAGCGCGTTGAAACAAAAAGTCAGAGCGTTGTTCCGATTCATTTTGAACGGAACACGCTCTAATCCCCGCCCGCTTGCGCCCTGCAAAAACCAAAAAGGACGGCGGCTCGGGGATTTACCCGAGCTTCTCGGCCTGTGCGCGCCGCTTCTGTTTTGTCCTGTGCAAATCCTCAGGTGCCCCTCGGTTTTGCACGGGCGGTCGCGGCCGCGTTCTTCGGGTCTTCCGGCCACACATGGCGCGGATAACGGCCCTTCATCTCCGTGCGCACCTCAGGCCAGGAACCATCCCAGAAGCCGACAATATCCTTCGTAATCTGAATGGGCCGATGGGCAGGCGACAATAGCGCCAGCGTAATCGGCGTCTTGTGCGGCCCGACCGTCGGATGCACCTTCGTGCCATAAAACTCCGTCACCCGTGCCTCGGCGCGTGGCCCGCCGTCGGCCGCATAGTCGATGCGCACATGGCTGCCGGTCGCCAGTTTCAACATCTCAGGCGCCAGCCGCTCAAGCTCACGCTGCTGCTCATAACTCAGCAACCCCAGCAGAGCCTGCGACACTTCGCCCGCCGACAGCGACATCAGCGGCTTACCCACCGCATAAGGCCCCAGCCAGTCCGCAAGCCCCGCCAGCAAGGCCGCATCGGACATGTCCGGCCATGTCTCATCCTGTGTGCGCAGGAAATTGACCCGCGCCCGCACCCCTTGCGCATTTTCGGAAAATTTTAGCGCTTTCAGGCCTTTGGTGCGTATTTCCTCAGATTCAGCCTCAAGTCTTAATTCAGCCGGCACCTCTTTCAGCGCCTTGGACAGGATCACCAGTTCCCCAAGGCGCGTCTGCGCAAAGGCCCTGAAACCGGACGGCCCGCGCTCAAGCACGGTGCGCGTCTCCAGCCGGTCGGCAAACAGGGTCAGTATCTCCGCCTCGGTCAGGGCCGCCGCCAGAAGCACCCGGTCGCGCCCTGCCCCGCCCCCCAGATCGCCCACGGCAATATAGGTTTCCCGCGCCAGAGGATCATGTTCATCGACATAGACGCCGCGCCCGTTGGCCATGACAAATTCGCCCGCCTTACCCAAAGAAGCGTTTCTGGCCCTGGCCACCCGTTCGGGGAAACATTCCGCCAGCAGGGCATGAACCGACTTCACCGTCCCCACCCGTACTGTACCCGCCAACCTTTCCGCCATCTTCGCCCAGTTGGCCGCCAGTTGCCGCGCCTGAACCACCTTGGGCGAGCGGTCACGCGATAGCCCCTCAAGCCGCGTCTCAAGATCGGTCGAACGTCCGCCCAGACCATTTTCCGACAACAGCACCGCCAGCGCCGCGCCCTTATCCGACAGGCCTTCCCGCGCCGCCAGCAACAGCATGTGCGCCAGTCGCGGCCCAAGCGGCAGCTTACCGATCAGACGCCCGTGCGCCGTCAGATTGCCCGCCGCATCCAGCGCCCCCAACCCGATCAGCAGCCTTTCCGCCTCAGCCATTGCCGCACGCGGCGGATGATCGAGCAAGGCCAGCCCCTCGGTCGTTTTCGCTCCCCACAGCCGCAGATCGAGCACCAGACGCGACAGGTCGGTTTCCATGATTTCCGGCCTGGCAAACGGGATCAGGGCGCGGTCATTTTCGGCGTCCCACAGGCGGTAACAATCGCCCGCCTGCGTGCGTCCGGCCCGCCCGCGCCGCTGATCGGCGGCGGCTTTCGATACGCGCTCCGTAACATACCGCACCACGCCCCGCGCCGGATCGAAGCGCCCCAGACGCGACACGCCGCTATCGACGACCATGCTGACGCGATCGAGCGTCAGCGAGGTTTCGGCAATAGCCGTCGCCAGCACGATTTTCGGGCGGGTATTTTTCGCCAGCACCTGCGACTGGTCACGCGGGTCCATCGCGCCATACAGCTTGTACAGTTCGATATGCGGCGGCAAACCGGCCTCGGTCAGCAGGCTGGCCACGCGATGAATCTCCCCCTGTCCGGGCAGGAAAACCAGCATCGTCTCCGCCGTTTCCGGCGTCAGTTTCTGCGCCAGACGCCGCACGGTTTTCGCCACATCGGCCTCAAGCCTCAGGGCCTGATCGCGTCCGACATAGTGCGTGGTCACCGGAAAGGCACGGCCTTCGGAATGAAACACCTCCGCCCCCTCAAGCAGGCCGCTGATCCGCGCCCCGTCAAGGGTTGCCGACATCACCAGCACCCTGAGATCATCACGCAGCACGCTCTGGCTGTCGCGGGCAAAGGCCAGTCCCATATCGGCATCGAGACTGCGTTCATGAAATTCATCGAAGATGACGCAGCCGACGCCCTCAAGCGCCGGATCGTCAATGATACGGCGTGAGAAAATGCCTTCGGTCACCACCTCGATGCGGGTTTTCGGCCCTGTCCGGCTGTCGCCGCGCACGCGATACCCCACCGTTTCCCCGACCTTTTCCCCCAACATATCCGCCATGCGCTGCGCCGCCGCCCGCGCCGCCAGACGCCTCGGCTCCAGCAGGATGATCGACTGCCCCCCCAGCCATTCGGCCCCCTTCAGGGCCAGTGGCACCCCCGTCGTCTTGCCCGCGCCCGGCGGGGCAATCACCACCGCCGTCGTCTCTTGCGCCAGATGCGCGCACAGGGCCGGAAAAATCTCTTCGACAGGTAAGGACATGACCTGCCCTTAACAGAGATGCGCGGACGGTCAAGCCATGCGCCGCACAACAGCATTGTCAAACCCGCCCGATCCGGTTAGCCTTCGCTAAAAACACCGGTATTCGGAATCGGGATTATCCCTGAAAAGAAGGAAACAAAGGGGTCATATGTCAGGATTTTTCTCACGCCTCACCCTCAGGAAGTCAATCGTCAACATCCAGACCGAGGCCATCCGCAGCCCCCTGAAACGCACCCTTGGCCCGCTCAATCTTGTCTCCCTGGGCGTTGGTGCCATCATCGGGGCCGGTATCTTCGTCCTGACCGGCGAAGTCGCCTCGACCTATGCCGGGCCAGCCATCATCTTTTCCTTCATTCTTGCCGGTATTGCCTGCGCACTGGCCGGTTTCTGCTATGCGGAACTGGCCTCGACCATGCCGGTATCGGGGTCGGCCTATACCTATGCCTATGGCACGATGGGCGAGGTCTTTGCCTGGATCATGGGCTGGCTTCTGGTGCTGGAATATGGTGTTGCCGCCTCGACCGTGGCGGTCGGCTGGTCAGGCTATGTGGTATCCATGCTGGCCGATCTGGGGCTGCATTTCCCTCAGATCATGGTCGCCGGTCAGGAAGCCCCTGCCCTTGCCACCCCGCTCATTCAGGCAGCCAATGTTCCCACCGTCAATGCCGCAGGCGATGCCGTCACCCGCACGGTTTTCAGCCTGACCGGCACCTTCAATCTGGTGGCCGGTCTGGGGATCGCCGCCGTCGCCGCCCTGCTGGTGGTCGGGGTGTCCGAATCGGCCAGGGTCAATAATGCCATTGTGGTCATCAAGGTCGCCGTCCTCCTGACCTTCATCGCCGTCGGCGTCGCCTATGTGAATCCCGACAACTGGCACCCCTTCATCCCGCCTCAGGGCGAAACCTGGGACAAGTTCGGCTATGGCGGCATTCTGCGCGGCGCAGCGGTCATCTTCTTTGCCTATATCGGTTTCGAGGCCGTCTCGACCGCCGCTGCCGAAGCCAAGAACCCGTCGCGTGACGTGCCCATCGGCATCCTCGGGGCGCTGGTGGTCTGCACGACCCTGTATATCATCGTCGCCCTGATCATGACCGGCGTGGTCCCCTTCCCCGAACTGGCCAGCCCCGCCCCCATCGCCGTCGCCATCGACCGCATGGGGCTTGAATGGGCCAATGTGCCTCTGGCCTCAGCCGCAGGCGGTCAGCTCAACCTCATCAGCTTTCTGGTGAAAATCGGCGCCGTGACGGGCCTTGCCTCGGTCATGCTGGTGCTGGTCTATGCCCAAACGCGGGTGTTTTACACCATGTCGCGCGACGGTTTGCTGCCCGCCGTCTTTTCAAAGGTGCATCCGAAATTCCGCACCCCGTGGCTGGGGACCATCGTTCTGGGGGTTGCCATAGCTACCGCCGCCTCATTCCTGCCGATCCGTATTCTGGGGGATCTGGTGTCGCTGGGGACGACCATCGCCTTTGCCATTGTCTGCCTCAGCGTTATTTACCTGCGCGTCAAGCACCCTGAAATGGAACGCCCGTTCAAGGTACCGGGCGGCATCCCGACGGCGGTGGCCGGTATCATCGCCTGTCTCGGTCTGGCGGGCTTCAATTTCGCGCCGATGATCGAACACGCGCTGAATGACAATCCGCTGCCGCTGATCCTGCTGGGGTCCTATGCGGCCATCGGGGCAGTGATCTATGCCGCCTATGGGTTCTGGCACTCTAAACTGGCGAAGGGCATTGATGTGCTGGATGATCCCGAACTGTCGTCTCCGGCAGAAGCCTTCCGCGAGGTGGACAACAAAAAATAAGCGATATATGCCAAACAGGCCTCCGTCAGACGGAGGTCTGTTTTTTTTCACAAAGCCTGAACGTATGTCCGCCGAAATATCTGCCGAACCGCCGATCCGCCTGTTTGTCGCCCCCGTCACCCCTTTGCAGCAAAACTGCACGGTGGTGTGGTGTACGAAAACCCGTAAGGCCGCCGTCATTGATCCGGGCGGCGATATTGAGCCGGTACTGGCGGAAATTGCACGGCGCAGCCTGACGGTCGAGAAAATATGGGTGACGCATGGCCATGCCGATCATGCCGGTGGCACGCAGGCCTTACGCGAAGCGACACAGGCCCCCGTCGAAGGCCCGCACAGGGATGATCAGTTCTGGATCGATCAGATACCGGACAGCGCCAAACGCTGGGGCATTCACGATGCCCGGGCCTTCACGCCGGATCGCTGGCTGGAAAACGGCGATAGGGTCACACTGGGCGACACCGAATGGCAGGTCATCCACTGCCCCGGCCATACGCCGGGCCATGTGGTGTTTTATCACGCTCCGTCGCAGTTCGCTCAGGTCGGCGATGTGCTGTTCAAAGGCTCTATCGGGCGCACGGACTTTCCGCGCGGCAACCATGCCGACCTGATAAACGCCATCACCATGCGCCTGTGGCCTCTGGGGGATGTGCGCTTCGTCCCCGGCCACGGCCCGATGTCGAGCTTTGCCGAGGAACGCCGCAGTAATCCGTTCGTGGCCGACAGCGTGATTGCCAACGCGGCCCCGAACAGTACAGGATTCGGTTAGGATTTAAGCAGCGGCACCAGCTTTTGCGCCAGCATCATATCGCCCTGCACCTTCAGCTTGCCCTGCATGAAGGCGGCGATGGGATCAAGCTCTCCCCTGGCCAGCGCCTTGAAATTATCGAGCGACACCTGAATCGTCGTATCGGCGGCCCCGTCCTCGTTGGTCACCCTATTCGGCACGGTGGCGGCATTGATCAGCACCTTGCCGACATCGCCCAGATCGAGCTTGATGATCTTGCCGATACCGGAATTTTCCCCCAGAGCCGAAGCGATTTTTTGCGTAATGGCGGCCAGATCGGACATATTCACTCTCCTGAGTTTGCATCTGTTGGCTTATGACCTTAAACCGGTTTCACATTTCAACAAGCCTGCCTCAAGGACAGCTTGTGCGTAATTTTACAGGATTTTTGAGATTTTGGCCAAATTCGATGCGGTTATAATCGGCGCCGGTGCCGCAGGCCTCATGTGCGCCATCGAAGCCGCAGGACGTGGCCGCAAGGTGGTGGTGCTTGATCACGCCAAAGCCCCCGCTGAAAAAATCCGCATTTCCGGCGGCGGACGCTGTAACTTCACCCATCTTGAGGCCTCGGCGAAAAACTATATTTCCGCCAATCCGCATTTCTGCAAATCAGCGCTGAAACGCTTTGGCCCGTGGGATTTCCTTGATCGGGTGATTGCACACAACATTCCCTGGCATCATAAGGCCGAAAACCAGCTGTTCTGCGATCATTCCGCCATGGATATTATCGACATGCTGCTGAATGAGTTGCGCGACAAGGGCGGAGAGCTGTGGCTGCAAAGCCCTGTCGGCTCACTCGACAAGACGCCCGAAGGCTTCCGCCTGACCACGCCGGACGCGGTGATCGAAACCTCCAAACTGGTGCTGGCTACCGGCGGTTTGTCGATCCCCAGGATGGGCGCGACCGGCCTTGCCTATGAGGTGGCCCAGCGCTTCGGCCATGCCCTCATCCCGACCCGTGCAGGCCTTGTGCCCTTTACGTTGGGTGGAGAGAAACTCGATTATATTCAAGGCCTTTCGGGTGTCTCCCTGAGCGCGTCTGTGCGTTCGGGCAAGACCGTGTTCGAGGATGGCTTCCTGTTTACCCATCGCGGCCTGTCGGGGCCTGCGGTTTTGCAAATCTCCTCCTACTGGCAGGCCGGTCAGGCGATAGACATCGACCTGTGCCCCGCCACCGATCTTCTGGCCGCCCTCAAAGACCGCCGCCGCGATACCGCCCGCCAGCAGATCAGCACCGTTCTGGGCGATTACCTGCCCTCACGCCTCAGCGAACGCATCCTTGACCGCACCGGCCTTTCGGGCCGCATTGCCGACCTGTCCGACAAACAGCTTGCGGCCCTGACCGCCCTCATTCAGCCGTGGACGCTGATCCCCGACGGTACCGAAGGCTACCGCACCGCCGAAGTAACCCTCGGCGGCGTCGATACGCAGCATATCTCGTCACAAACTATGGAAAGCCAGCTATGCGCCGGACTGTATATCATCGGCGAAGCGCTCGATGTCACCGGCTGGCTTGGAGGCTATAATTTCCAGTGGGCCTGGTCATCCGGCTGGGCTGCGGGACAGAGCCTGTAGGCAGGGCCTCAGGCCCTGCACCCCTTAGCCCAGAGGCAGATGGACTTTTCCATTATTGCTTTCAGGCTCAGGTGCTAGAGCGCTTTCCGAAAAGTGTGGCGCACTTTTCGGATAAAAAGCGCGTAAAAACAAAAAATCAGAGCGTTTTTTCGATTCAATTAGAACGGAATACGCTCTGAATGAAATAGCCGCCTCCCATTGGGGATGACGGCTATTTTTATGGACGTAACCACATACCTCGGGTCTGACGGGTGCAGGGGCCAAGCCCCTGCCTAGGCGGCCCTGGTCAGTTGATCCTTCAGGCCATGCAGACGTTCGGCCACAAGGAACGACAGTTCCAGCGCCTGATCGGCATTGAGGCGCGGATCGCAGTGCGTGTGGTAGCGATGGCTCAGTTCGTCCTCGGACAGGGCACGCGCCCCCCCAAGACATTCGGTGACGTTCTGACCGGTCATCTCAAGGTGCATGCCGCCCGGATGGACGCCTTCGGCCGCAGCGACATCGATGAACGAACGCACCTCGGAGAGGATACGGTCGAACGGACGGGTCTTGTAACCGTTATTGGCCTTGATGACATTGCCGTGCATCGGGTCGATAGACCAGACGACCGGCACGCCGTGTTCTTTGGTGGCGCGCATCAGGGCAGGCAGACGTTCACCGACCTTTTCCGAACCGAAGCGCCCGATAAGCGTCAGACGCCCCGGAATGGCCTCAGGGTTCAGGGCATCGATCAGACGCCTGAGGTCGTCCGGTTCCATGGTCGGGCCGCACTTGACGCCGATCGGGTTCTTGATGCCCTTCATGTAGTGGACATGCGCCCCATCAAGCTGACGGGTACGCTCACCGATCCACAGCATATGCGCCGAGGTGTCATACCAGTCACCAGAGGTCGAATCGACCCGCGTCAGGGCCTGCTCGTAATTCAGCAGCAGCGCCTCGTGAGAGGTGAAGAAATCCACCTGACGGATTTCCTGCGCCGTTTCCGAAGTGATGCCGATGGCCGACATGAAGGACAGGGTTTCCGAGATTTTTTCGGCCAGATGGCGGTACCGTTCACCCTGCGGGCTGTCGGAAATAAACCCGAGCGTCCACTTGTGGATATTGTACAGATCCGCATAGCCGCCGCTGGCGAAGGCCCGCAGCAGGTTCAGCGTCGCCGAGGACTGATGATAGGCCTTCACCAGACGCTGGGGATCGGGCAGACGGGCTTCGGGGGTGAAGTCCATGCCGTTGATATTGTCGCCGCGATAGCTGGGCAGGGTCACGCCGTCGATGGTTTCGATGGGCGAAGACCTCGGCTTGCCGAACTGACCGGCGATACGGCCAACCTTGACCACCGGCTTGCCACCGGCAAAGGTCAGCACCGCCGCCATTTGCAGGATCAGGCGGAAGGTATCGCGGATATTGTCGGCGGAAAATTCCTTGAAACTTTCGGCGCAGTCGCCCCCTTGCAAAAGGAAGGCTTCGCCCTTGGCCACCTTGCCCAGAGCGGACGTCAGGCGACGGGCCTCACCGGCGAAAACCAGAGGCGGAAGGCTGGCGATTTCGGCCTCTGCGGCGCGTAACGCCGCCGCATCGGGGTAATCATCAGGAATGTGCAGCGCCGGCAGTTCGCGCCAGCTTTGGGGGGACCATGTACTTGTCATGAGTGCTATTTAGGGCCTTATCCGCATAAACTCAATATCCGCCATATAACAATCTTATATGACCGTGGCTGGAAAACGTCTGAAAAAGCCAAGGAACATCAGGCGATTATAGTTTAAACTGAAACCTCTTGCGCCGGTTGCACCGCTTTTTGCGCCACAATCATTGCCACAGCCGCCAGCGCCCCCAGCGCCAGCCACCATTCCTGCCAGATGCCAAAGCTCAGGCAGGCAATGGTAAAAAAGGCCGCCGCACTGGCCAGGGCATAGGGACGCGTATCGACGATTACCGAAGCCACAGGCGTATCCAGCGACTGAAGCACCCGCAGATCCTGCGGGGCTACCTCGGCACCGCCCTTGCCGATGCGCAGGATCAGCACAGCCCAGAACACCGCCAGCATGACCACACCGACATAGCCCAGCTCAAGCCCCACCTGAAGCGGCATATCATGCGGATGCAGGGGGATAAATTCCCCGCCGAAGGTACGGCTGGAGTTGAACCCCCACCCCATCAGCGGCTTTTCAAACAGACGCGCTGCCGCAAATTGCCAGATATCGATGCGCGCATCCCACGATGGCGGCGCAAAGCGTTTGAATGCTTCCAGAATGCCCGTATGCACCACCAGAGGCACCAGCAGAATAAAGACTGCCACCAGACCGGCGAAAAACCTGTAGATGCTGAGCCGTGCCATATAGGGGGCCCTGGTGGCCGTATAATAGACCGCGCCCGACACAATAAGCGCCAGCACCGGCGCATTGGCCCCCGTCAGCAGCGACACCAGCACACAGGCCGCCAGTGTCACAACCCCCGTCTTGTAGCTATGCCACACCCGCGTCAGCAGCAATATGGGCCAGAACACCAGCACCAGCCCATAGGCCGCCAGAGACAGCTTGACCATCGCCAGATCAGGCCGGATCGGCTGATAAAGCGCCGCCGACAAACGCTGATAAATCGACGCGCCGGAAATGGCATCCATCAGCACCCACAGGCTCAGCCCCAGCACGCCATAGGCCAGTCCTTTCGCCACCCATCCGGCATGTCTGGCCTTCAGGTCTAATGCCCCCAGCACCAGTGCCGGATACCACAGGGCCTGAAACCCGATCAGCATCCAGTCGCGGGCGCTGCCGTCTTTGAGGTCGATCAGACCGCCCGCCCCCATATCCTGCATCAGCGAACTGCGGAACCCTATCCACGCCACCATGGCCAGCATGGCCAGCAACACCCCGCCCATATGACCGGCATTACGCCAGTGCCCCAGAAGCAAAAAGCCCCCCAGTGTCGCTGTCAGGGCAAAGGCCAGAGGCCCCGCATAGCTGAAAAACAGAAACAGGCTGAGGATGAACACCAGCACCGCCGCTGTATATCGGGGAAATTCCAACCGTTTTATGGCTTCGGCCATGCGCGTTCCTCGTCTAAGCCGTGCGCTTGTCGCGCAGGGTAACAAATTCCTCGGCCGCCGTCGGATGCACCGCACAGGTGGCATCCCACTGGGCCTTGGTCAGACCGGCCTTGACGGTAATGCCGGCCATCTGGATGATTTCGGCACTATCGGGGCCGACCATATGTACCCCTAACACGACGTCGGACTTGTGATCGACGATCAGCTTCATGAAGGTGCGGCTTTCGCCCCCGACAAAGGTGGTCTTCATCGGACGGAAACGCGCCGTATAGATATCCACGCGGATACCCTGGGCCACGGCCTCGGCTTCGGTCAGACCGACCGTGCCGACTTCGGGGCGGGAAAATACGGCGGTGGCGATCAGGGAATGGTCATAGGCGGTCGGATTATTGTTAAATACCGTCTCGACAAAGGCCATGCCTTCGCGGATGGCCACCGGCGTCAGATTGACGCGATTGGTGACATCGCCCACGGCATAGATATGATCGACCGAGGTTTTCGACAGGTCATCGACGCGCACGGCCCCGTCCCAGTTCAGCTCGACACCAGCCTTTTCCAGCCCCAGTCCCGCCGTATTAGGCGTGCGCCCTGTGGCATAGAGGACGGCTTCCACCACCATCTGCGTACCATCGGTCAGGGTAACGCGGATGCCGTCCTCAACCTTTTCCAGTACCGTCGGCTCGGCATGGGTCATTATCTTAATGCCCTTCTTGGCCATTTCCTGCGTCACATGCTCACGCACCTCATGGTCGAAGGGGCGCAATATATGCTCCCCGCGATACAGAAGATGCGTCTCGACGCCCAGTCCGTTCATCACACCGGCAAATTCGACGGCAATATAGCCGCCGCCGACGATGATCATCGATTTCGGCAGATGATCGAGACGGAACATGTCATCCGAAGTCATGGCCAGTTCACGGCCCGTCACCTCAGGCACAAAGGGCTTGCCGCCGACGGCGATCAGAATATGCTTCGCCGTGACTTCATACGGGGCCTCGCCGTCCGACGGGGTAATGCACACCGTATGCGGGCCTCTCAGTGTCGCCCGCCCGACCAGAAGATCAGCCCCCGCCCTGACCAGATTGGCAGCATAAAGCCCCGCCAGCCGGTTGACCTCGGCCTGATTGGCGTCGCGGAACTTGGGCCAGTCGAAATCACCGCAATGGGCATTCCAGCCAAAGCCGCGGGCATAGGCCACCTGCTCCGGCACGTCGGAGGCATAGACCATGAACTTCTTTGGTACGCAGCCACGCAGCACGCAGGTGCCTCCGGCGCGGTCTTCCTCGGCCACACCGACCTTCAGACCCATCTGCGCCGTCAGACGCGCGGCACGCACCCCGCCGGAGCCAGCCCCCAGCACGAACAGGTCATAATCAAAATCAGACATCTGCCACTCTTACGGATTAAGGACGTTGACGCCGTCATCGGTGCCGATCAGGGCGATGTCGGCCAGATCGAGGAACAGGCCGTGATCGACCACACCGGTCGTCGCCTTGAGCGCGCTGGCCAGCCCCGACGGATCGTGAATAGCCCCGCAGGCAATATCGAAGATCAGATTGCCGCCATCCGTCACGAACGGTTCGCCGCTCTTTTTGCGCATGACCGGCAATTTGCTGATGTCGAACTCACTCAGAACATCGGTGATGCGGTTGATCGTGCCCTTATAAGCAAACGGCTCGACCTCTACCGGCAGGGCAAAGGCCCCCAGCACCGGCACATGCTTGGCAGCATCGGCGATGACGATACAGCGGTCAGCCATCTCCCAGACCAGCTTTTCGCGCAGCAAGGCCCCGCCGCCGCCCTTGATGAGCGACAGGCCCGGCCCGATCTCGTCCGCCCCGTCAACACAGACATCCAGCCGCCCGACATCGTTGATGTCTTTGATCTCAAGCCCCAGCGACTTCGCCAGTTGCGCCGTCTGTACCGAGGTGGACACAAGCGTCAGCGTCATCCCGCCCTGCACGGCATCGGCCACGGCCTTGACAAACCAGGCCGCCGTCGATCCGGTACCAAGCCCGATCTTCATGCCGTCCTGAATATGGTCGATGGCCGCCAGCCCTGCCGCCTGTTTCTGAATATCTGCGCTCATGCCTTGGTGTCCTGTTTTTTCAGCGCAGCCTTCTCAGCGGCCTTGCGTTCACGGAAAGTCTTTGCCCAACCGGCCTTTTCACTCTGACGCGAGCGCTCGAACGCCAGCGCCTCAGGGGCTACATCATCGGTTATCACCGAACCGGAGCCGGTAATAGCCCCCGCCCCGACCGTTACCGGCGCCACCAGCGCCGTATTCGAGCCGATAAAGGCCCCTTCGCCGATCCGTGTCCTGTGTTTGAAATAGCCGTCATAGTTACAGAAGATCGTACCGGCCCCGATATTGGCCCGCGCCCCGATGTCACCGTCACCGAGATAGGCCAGATGGTTGGCCTTGGCGCCGTCACCGATCTTCGTGTTCTTCACCTCGACGAAATTGCCGATATGCACGTCACGCCCGATTTCGGCACCGGGCCTGAGACGGGCATAGGGGCCGATCAGCGCCCCCGATGCCACTTTCGCGCCTTCAAGATGCGAAAAGGCGCGGATTACCGCCCCGCCTTCGACCGTGACGCCCGCGCCGAAGACCACGTTCGGTTCGATGACCACACCGGCTTCAATCTGCGTATCCCACGACAGAAACACCGTCTCCGGCGCAATCAGGGTCACCCCGTCGCGCATCAGTTCGGCCCGACGGCCTTGCTGCCAGATCTGTTCGGCAAAGGCGCGCTCGGCCTGCGAATTGATGCCGGTCACATCAGCTTCGGACGCAAAGGTCACCCTGGGCTTCAGGCCCTGCGCCCGCGCCAGCCCGACCACGTCAGTCAGATAATATTCGCCCTTGGCATTGTCGTTTTTCACCTCAGCCAGCAACGAAAACAGTACCGCCCGATCCGCCGCCAGCACACCGGAATTACACAGGCTGATTTTCAGTTGCTCAGGCGTTGCCTCCTTTGCCTCGACAATGGCCTCAAGGTCGTCTGTGCCGCTGATGACCAGACGCCCGTAGGCCCCCGCCTCCGCCGCCTCAAAGCCCAGAACCGCCAGATCGGAACGGTCGGCCAGATCGAATACGCCCCTCAGCACATCTGCGGTAATCAGCGGACAATCGGCATAGGAGACAATCACCTGACCGTCAAAACCGGCCAGAGCCTCACGCGCCGCCAGCACCGCATGGCCTGTTCCCAGAGGCGGATCCTGCACCACCACATGCGCCTCCCCCAGACGCTTGCGGGCAGCCCTCCCGACCTCAGGCGAATGGGCACCGACGACCACGATCACGCGCTCACAGCCCAGCCCTTCGGCGGCATCGATCGCCAGATCGAGCAGGGTTCGGCCACCGACCGTATGCAGCACTTTTGGCACCGGCGACTTCATGCGCGTGCCCTGTCCGGCGGCGAGAATAATGGCGGCGCGTTTGGCGGTCTGGCTCATAATTTGTGATTCACCTGTTGCAGTGTGTCTGGATTTAGCCCAAAGCACAGGACAATTCGACGCCTAATTACACTCCTTTCCAAGTTTTCTGGCGTCCCAGCTTTATGGCAGGCCTGTATGCGCACCCCTTCCCTCCCTGACCTCAGCGGCTACTGTCTGGCCTTTGATCTTGATGGCACGCTGGTGGATACCGCCCCCGACATTATCGGCACGCTGAACGGTCTTCTGGCCGATCACGGGGCCGCCCCTTTCCCCATTGAGGCCGCCCGCCGCTTTGTCGGGCGCGGCGCCAGATCGCTGATCGAGCGCGGTTTCAAAGCCGCCGAACTGAACATCGGCCCCGAAGCCGAGGACGCCCTGCTGCCGGTTTTCCTGAGCCGTTACGCTGAACGCATCGACCACGAAAGCCACCCGTTTGAAGGCGTCTATGATACCCTCGACCTTCTTCAGGCCAAGGGCGCGAAACTGGCCGTCTGCACCAACAAACCCTATGATCTGTCTGTACTTTTGCTGACGCGCCTGAACCTGATCGACTATTTCGGCATTGTTGTCGGGGCCGACAGCGTAGCCTGCAAAAAGCCCGATCCCGAACACCTCAGGGCCTGCACGGACTTTTTCGGCCTGCCCCTGTCGCAATCGATCCTGATTGGCGATTCCGAAACCGATTTCCGCACCGCGCGCAATGCCGGTGCCCCCTCCGTGCTGGTCAGTTTCGGTTATAATGAAACCCCGGTCGCCGATTTCGATCCCGACGCGCTTTTGCATCATTTCAGCGAGTTACCCACCGCTCTGGCGCGGCTTGTCAAATAAACCCTTGTCAGCCCGGACACAAAGCGCTAATACCCGCCACCTCGCAATTGGTTCGGACTCGTAGCTCAGCGGGAGAGCATTCGCTTCACACGCGAAGGGTCACAGGTTCAATCCCTGTCGGGTCCACCATTTTCCATATTTTCTGCGAAAATCTGTAAAATGCTTTTTTAAGTGGCGCTCAGAGGCTTCGCCTCCTGGCGGCGCGCAGCCTGCGCTCCCACTTAGTCGCTAGGGCGCTTCGCTTCCATTCTTTCCGCTCACGCTTATGCTTGCGTAACCGGGCCTGCCTAACTACGCTGCCCCTTGACATCTCTCCGAACAGATTTTCTAAAACAGAAATCTGGCACCGTATTGAACTATAGAACCAGGCGCTATATATCATAGAGCGATACACGTGCGTATATTTAAGAGCAAAGCCTTTGCACGATTTGCCCGCAAGGAAGGCCTTACAGATACCCAGCTTGCAAAAGCCGTGACTGATGCAGAAAATGGCTTGATAGACGCTGATCTTGGGGGCGGTGTCATCAAGCAACGTATTGCACGCCTTAATGAAGGCAAGTCAGGCGGCTACAGGTCGATCATTTTGTTCAAAATAGGCGCACGGGCCTTTTACGTACATGGTTTTGCCAAAAGTGATCAGTCAAGCATAGACGCGGTTGAATTGACTGACTTCAGGAAACTCGCGTCCGTTCTGCTGAACATCACGGATGCACAAATGGAACCCCTGCTGCGTGAGGGGAAATTCACGGAGGTGAAGGACAATGACCAGAACCTATAAAAGCGATGCCGCCGCCAGCATTCATGAACTGGCCAGTGACCTGCATGAGGTTGGCCTTATCGACAAGGCGACCATGCGCGGCTTTGATGAAAGATGCCTGACGCCTGTGCATAGATTCGAGCCTGAGGAAATCCGCCAGCTTCGTGAGCGCGAACAGGTGAGCCAGAGCATTTTCGCGGCCTATCTGAATGTGTCCAAAGAGTCCGTTAGTCAGTGGGAGCGCGGACAAAAACAGCCCGCAGGCCCATCCCTGAAGCTCCTGTCGCTAATAGAACGCAAAGGCCTCAGCGCCATTGCCTGACAGGCGCATATGCCGCCAGAGAACGGTAACTATTTATTTGAAGTAAATCTTATACCATATAAAAATTTTATCGATTTTACTTATGTCACATTCCGTCGCTTATATCCCATTGTTCCCCGCCGATCCCACAGGGGAAAAATGGAGAGATATCAATGAGCGCAGGCAAATGTCCCGTTCTGCACGGAGCGACACAAACCACCACGGCGGGCAACCCGATCGCCGATAACCAGAACAGCCTGACCGCAGGCGCGCGCGGGCCGGTTCTGTTGCAGGACTATCAACTGATCGAAAAACTTGCGCATCAGAATCGTGAGCGCATCCCCGAGCGCGTGGTTCACGCCAAGGGCTGGGGCGCGCACGGCACCTTCACCGTCACCCACGACATCAGCCGCTATAGCCGCGCCAGACTGTTTGGCGAGGTCGGCAAGCAGACGCCGGTACTGGCACGCTTTTCGACGGTTGCCGGTGAGCTGGGGGCCGCAGATGCTGAACGCGATGTGCGCGGTTTTTCGCTGAAATTCTACACCGAAGAAGGCAACTGGGATCTGGTCGGCAACAATACGCCGGTGTTTTTCATCCGTGATCCGTACAAGTTCCCCGACTTCATCCATACGCAAAAGCGTCACCCGAAAACGCATCTGCGTTCGGCAACAGCGATGTGGGATTACTGGTCGCTGTCGCCCGAAGCCCTGCATCAGATCACCATACTGATGTCCGATCGCGGCATTCCCGTATCGCCGATGCACATGGACGGTTTCGGTTCGCACACCTTCAGCTTCATCAATGGCGACGGTGAGCGTTTCTGGGTGAAGTTCCATTTCAAAACCCGTCAGGGTAAGGTCAATCACACCTCGGACGAAGCCGCTCAGGTTATCGGTCAGACCCGCGAATCCTATCAGGAAGCCCTGTTCGGGGCCATTGAAGCCGGCGACTATCCCAAATGGGATCTGAAGGTGCAGATCATGCCCGAAACCGATGCCGAAAAGACAGCCTATAATCCGTTCGACCTGACAAAGGTCTGGCCGCACGCCGATTATCCGCTGATCCCTGTCGGCACGCTGGAGCTGAACCGCAATCCGGAAAACTATTTCACCGACATCGAGATGGCGGCCTTTTCACCGTCCAATATCGTGCCGGGCATAGGGTTTTCACCGGATAAGGTGTTGCAGGCGCGTATCTTCTCCTATGCCGACGCGCACCGTTACCGTCTGGGCACCCATTACGAGGCCCTGCCGGTCAATGCGCCGAAATGTCCGGTCAATCACTATCATGCCGACGGCCCGATGCGGTTCTTTACCAACTTCGCCAATCCCGATGCCTATTATGAACCGAACAGCTTTGGCGGCCCGAAACAGGCAGCAGAATACCGCGAACCACCGCTGAAAATCTCAGGCGATGCCGACCGCTATGACCACCGCGAAGGCAATGACGACTACAGCCAGCCGCGCGCCCTGTTCAACCTGTTCGACGACGGGCAAAAGGCACGGCTGTATCAGACTATTGCCGGTTCGATGAAGGGTGTGCCGGATTTCATCATTGACCGCGCTCTGGAACATTTCGCCAAAATCCACCCGGACTATGCGCAAGGCATCAGGGCCGCGCTCTGACCGCCCCCGTACCAAAGGCCTCACTCCCTCAGACCGGAGCGGGGCCTTTGGCTTTGCGCCTCAGGCTCAGAAGCCCCACCTCGACTAAGATGAAACCAATCCCGATCCCGCCCAGAGCCGCCATCAACGGCAGATGATCACGAGTAACCGCCGCACTGACGACCCAGAACAAGGCCCAGATCACCGGCAGGGCATAGAGCCGGTTACGCGTCAGCCAGATCACCGTCATGGCCAGCAGCACCAACAGCCCCAGCACCAGAGCCGAATTTACCGGCACACGCGGATCAAAGGCGGCAAAGCCCGTTTCCACCATTGCCGAGGTGATATTGAGCGGCATGGCCGCACTGAGCCAGCCGGTCACCAGTGCCAGCGGCAGGCCAAGACACAGAACCTCATGCACCGTCATCACCTGCGCCCTGAGCCGCATCAGGGCGGCAATACCGGCCCCAAGGCTCAGGATGATCATGAGCATACTCAGGGCATCGAAGCCGCGAAACGGCACCCATAAGGCCCAGGCTCCATTAAGCCAGAAGATCAGTGACAGGCACATCAGCGCAAAGCCGAAACGTCCGGCCCTGTCCGGCGACCTGAGCGCCCAGATGGCCGCGATCACACCGGTCAGATAGATCAGGCTCCAGATGCTGAAGGCGATCCCCTCAGGCACAAGCGGATGCTGGGTCTGCAAGGAACGCATACTGACCGAAACCCCCAGGTGCAGAATTTCCGGTACCGCCGCACCGGCAATCTGAAACACCGAGGCTAACAACAGAAAAAGCGCCAGACCACGCTCCCCCTGCCTGCGGTCGGGAACCTTTTGCGCCTCTGCGCTATGCTGTCCGTCATATACAGATATAGCCATGATCCGTCTCCATTAGAGCGTGTTCCGTTCAGAATGAATCGGAACAACGCTCTTATGTTTTTCAACGCGCTTTTTAATCCGGAAAGTGCGTCACACTTTTCGGAAAGCGCTCTAAGCCCAACACAGCAGGCCTCAGGAAAAAGAATATATAAATACCGTACAGGCCGAACAGCATAAGCAGGGCGTAAAGCCGGTCAGGCCTTTTTGACGAACTCGGTCCTCAGCACCAGACCGCGCACCTTTTCGTGGTTGCACTCGATCTCGGCCTCATCATAGGTCAGGCGGATATTCTTGATCAGCGTGCCGCGCTTCAGCGTCACCCCGCCCGACCCCTTGACCTTGAGATCCTTGATCAGGGTCACATTATCCCCGTCGCTCAGGCGCGTGCCATTGGCATCCTTTACGATCAGCTCATCATCCTCATCAGCCACAGGCAGACTCCTTTTTATGTAAAAAGCCTTACCTATTCTATGGAATTAGTCGCGGCAATAGCCTTCACCACTCTTGATGACAATACAATCGCGTTTGTCCATAAGCCACTTCATACCGGTATCGATGCCGCTGCCATGTACCACCAGCAGGGATTCGTCATCGCGTTCAATACGGATACCTTCGCCTTCGACCGTGCCCTTGAAACTGCGCAGGCCATCGAGGTTTTGCAGCGCCACCTCATAGCCGCGCCCCAGAGCCGTAATCTCGGCATAGGTGCCCTCCGGCCCGTTCCAGCGCCCGACGAAATCGCTGCCGACCGTGGCCGCACTTGAAGCCGCCACGGAAATCGCTGCCGCTTCCGGCGGCAGGGGCGGTTCTTCCTTTTGCGCCGTACAGGCCACCAGACCACTGAGGGCCGCAATCGTCAGACACATACGCCACATGATCATACCCCTTGAAAAAATACAGGGTCAGCCCAGTGTCCTGAATCTGAAATTCGCATGTCCCTGATATAGGCCTCAGGACGAATTTCAGATTCAACAGGACACTGGCAATCCATTGTATCTAGTATCGTTTTTGAATTTGAAGTTCGCCCGGCGTTTGATATCAAAATGAAGCGAACTTCAAATTCACGATACTAGCCGTAAACGCGGCATAAATTCATGCGTAGATTGGGTGAAAATATAAAATCCGCATAATATCGCCTGAAGCAGAAGATCAGGAATTAAACACAACCAACTGATTTAATAAGAAAATCAGAAAAGCGCATCCACTTCGCTTTGCAGCGTATTGCCGACCGGTTCACGGCGGCCGTGGATATGGGAATCCATCTCCAGCACCAGTGCCTTCATGGCCCCCAGCCGCCCCTCAAGCTCGTCCCGCGGGGCCGGCGCGGCGACGCTGGAGCTGAGGAGGATATGGATGGCCGATTCAAACACCTCAAGCGCCTGGGCACAGCATTCATCAAAGGCCTGACGCACCTCAGGATCGGCCTGCGCATAGGCGGCGATGACCACATCCTTCTGCTCAAAGCCCGACTGCTCGAAATGCGCCACATAGCCGCGCGGTGACCAGTCGGTCAGTTCCTCGGCCATGTCCGGCATGTCGATGCCCATTTCAAACAGCATAATCGCTTCGTTGAACAGATTGAGGTAGTCCGTTGCCAGACCCGTCACCGGATTGACATTGGCCGCCTTCAGGGCCTGTTCGTCATAAAGCTCCATTATTTCCGCCACATACTATTTTACGCCCCATAGTGGCACAGCACTTGTTACCAAAGGGTGGACACTCGCCCCTATTCGTCCCGCGCCAGTTGACTCAGCAAGCGCCCGCGCACCTCCGGCAAGGGCTGATTGAGCGGATGGAATATATGCCGTTCAAGGAAAAAGCCGGTCAGATTAAACCCGTCCGACAGCGCCTCAGGCCCGCGTGCCCCCTGTGCCGACAGCATGAATTCCGGCAGGCGCAAAAGTCTGGCTTCATAGGGCGCACCGGCCTTGCGGCTGACGGCGCGACCTGATTTCGGGCTGACATAGATCAGGTCGTCCTGTTCCCCCGTTACGGCACAGACACTCAGATCAAGGCCGAAGCCCAGCGCCTCAAGCAGTCCGGCCTCAAAGCGCACATAGACATAGGGCCATATTTCCGGCCACTCAAAGGCCTGAAGGAGCGCGGCAAACGCCTCGAACGCCCCGGTCTGCGGGTCACGCTCCGGCAGGGCCGCCCGCGTCATGACACAGGCACACTGAAGCCCCAGAAGCGCCACAGGATTATCCAGCACCGCCGACGCCCCCTCCCCCAGTGGCTCAAGCGTTGCCGACCCCAGATTATCAGAGGTGCGCGCCCGATAGCTCAGGCGCACATGGCTGGCCGGTTGCAGATAGGGTTTGAGCCGCCGCGACGCCGCACCGGCGACATGGGCGGCAATATGACCATGATCATGCGTCAGGAAATGCACCACCGCCCCCGTCTCGCCGTGCGGGCGCGCACTCAGGACAAAGGCCTCATCCTCATAGATCACGAGTCGTATTCAAGCCCGAACTGGCTGTACAGCGCCCGGTCATCCGTCCAGCGCTCATTGACCTCAACGTGCAAAAACAGATGCACCTTGCGGTCAAGGATCAGCATCAGTTCCTCACGCGCCTTCTGCCCGATCCATTTCAGCGTCTGACCATTCTTGCCCAGCACGATGGGGCGCTGGCTTTCGCGCTCGACATAGATGCTCTGTTCGATGCGCGCCGACCCGTCCGGCATTTCCTTGAAGGCCGTGGTCGATACCGCTGCCGCATAGGGCAGTTCGTCATGCACACGCAGAAACAGCTTTTCGCGGGTAATTTCCGCCGCCAGAATCCGCACCGGCGCATCGGCCGCCTGATCTTCGGGATACAGCCACGGGCCGGATGGCATCCGTTCGGCCAGCGCCGACCTGAGGTCGTTCACCCCGTGCCCCTTGTCGGCAGAGATCATGAACACCTGTTCAAACACCCCTTCCTTGAACAGGCTGTCGGCCAGAGCCAGCAGATTGTCCCGACGCAGCAGGTCGATCTTGTTGAGCGCCAGAATGACCTTTTTGTCATTGGCCTTCAGGTTTTCGATGATGGTCTGGGCGTCCTCGACCGCGCGCTTGTCAGCCCCCGAAGCCCTGGTGTCATCTGTCGGGAACAGCACATTCAGATGCGCCGCCGCGTCAATCAGCAGCACGGTGACATCGGCGTCTTCCGCCCCGCCCCAGGCCGATTTGACCATAGCGCGGTCAAGCCTGCGGCGCGGCTTGAAGATACCCGGCGTATCGACCAGCACGATCTGCGCCTCGCCATGCAGCGCAATCCCCCGCACCGGAAAGCGCGTCGTCTGCACCTTTTGCGTGACGATGCTGACCTTTGTGCCGACCAGCTGGTTGACAAGGGTGGACTTACCGGCATTTGGCGCGCCGATAATGGCGGCGAAACCGGCTTTCGAGGGGCTTTCGGAGGTATCGGACAAAGGAACTCTTCTTGGGTAAAATCAGTTGGTTAGGCCTTATCGAGCTTATGAAGCTCAATAAAACCGGTCGCAGCGGCCTTTTCCGCCTCCTGCCGTGACCGGCCTCTGGCGGTGAAAACCTCATACCCTTTTAACGTCAGCTGCAAGGTAAAGATAGGGGCATGATCAGGCCCGTCACGGCCTATGACTTCATATTCCGGTGCCGGCAGCTTCTGGCGCGCCGCCCATTCCTGAAGATGCGACTTGGGATTAAGCAGGGCGCGGCTGACACCGGCCTGAATACGCGGCAGCCAGTAAGGCAGGATGACCCGATTGACCTCGGCCTGACCACCATCGAGATAGAGGGCCGCAATCACCGCTTCGCAGGCATCGCCCAGTATGCTGAGATTCCTGCGCCCGCCGCTGCGGGTTTCACCGGCCGCCAGCCGCATCACCGGCCCCAGCTCCAGCGCCTGCGCCACCTCGGCACAGGTTTCCCGGCTCACCAGCCCGTGCAGGCGCTGCGACAGTTCCCCCTCATCGACATCGGGAAAATGACGCAGCAGGTTTTCCGCCACCATCAGCCCCAGAACCCGATCCCCCAGAAACTCAAGGCGTTCATAATTGACCACCCTGGCATCACTGACGCTGGGATGGGTCAGGGCGGCATCAAGCAGGCTGCGGTCTTTGAACACATAGCCCAGCCGCGCCTCCACCGCCGCCAGTTGACTGCGGCGATGTTCGGAGGGGTCTTTTCTCACTATGCGGGCCATTTCAAGCGCTTTCTGAAAAGTGTAGCGCACTTTTCGGATAAAAAAGCGCGTTAAAGCAAAAAGTCATAGCGCTTTCTGAAAAGTGGGACGCACTATGAACGGAATGCGCTCTAGTGCAGGGACCTGAAGAAGCGGTCCCAGCGCAGATCGAGCCAGGTCCACGGCTTCCACAGGGACGCCCCGCGATTCCACGAGATCAGCACCATCGTCGCCTTACCCTCAAGATTTTCCGCAGGCACGAAGCCGACCCCGCCATTATAGGCGGCAAAGCGGCTGTCGAGCGAATCGTCGCGGTTGTCGCCCATGACGAAATAATGGCCTTCGGGAACGATGAATACCTCGCTCTCATCGGCCTGAGGCTCATAGCGCAGATCCTGAATCAGGTGGCTCACCCCCCTGAGGTTTTCCTGCTGCACTGTCGCATAGGCATTGCCGTATTTCGCCGTCACCGGCCCCTTGTCGATGACCGGCACCAGTTCGTCATTGATGAACAACTGGCTGTTGCGCATCTGTATCTTGTCGCCCGGAACGCCGATAATGCGCTTGATGTAGTCGGTCTTGTTATCACGCGGCAGCTTGAATACCACGATATCACCGCGTTTGGCATCCTGCGCAAACAGGCGGCCCTTGAACAGCGGCGGCGAAAACTGGATCGAGTGTCTGGAATAGCCGTAATTCCATTTGGACACGACAATATAGTCGCCTTCATACAGGTTCGGCTCCATCGATGCCGACGGGATGGTGAAAGGCTGAAACAGGAAGGTGCGGAAGACCAGCGTGATCAGCAGCGCAATCAGCACCGTCCTGACGATGTCCCATGTATCTTCCTTCACCGGTGCGGCGTCATCGGTGGCCTTGGTATCTGCGCTCATAAAGGTTTGTTCCCCATAGTTATCGGGCCTGAATAGGTGTGTTTTGTGGCACGGATAAGGCTTCGATGACCACATAGGCCCCCGCATAGGGCCATTCGTCGGTCAAACTTAGATGAATCTGTGCCTGATGACCAGACGGCGTCAGCGCCTCAAGCCGCGCCTGCGCCCCGCCCCTCAACTCTACCTGCGGCTTGCCCAGTTCATCGCGGGTGATCTCGATATCGGGAAAGCGGAACCCCCTGAGGCCCGTCCCCAGCGCCTTCATCACCGCCTCCTTGGCGGCGTAGCGCTTGGCATAGATGGCCTCGGGCTTCGCTACGCTTTGGGCATAGGCCTGTTCCGCTGCGGTAAAGACACGGCTGACGAAACGCGCGCCAAAGCCGTCAATCGACTGCGCAATGCGGCGTATGTCACACAGGTCGGTACCGATGCCGATGATCATGGGCGCGCGCTCAAAGTCTGGCCGCATCCATCAGTTCGCGCATTCGCCGGATCGAGGCATCAAGACCGGTAAAGATCGCCTCACCGATCAGGAAATGCCCGATATTCAGTTCGCGGATTTGCGGAATTTTCGAGATGAAACTTACGGTGTCATAGTCGATGCCGTGACCGGCATGAACCTCTATGCCCACCTCATGCGCCAGACTGGCCGCCCATTCCAGACGCCGCATCTCATCAGTAAACAGGGTCATCTCACCGGCGCGCCAGGTATCGCACAGGGCGCCCGTGTGAAACTCCACCACCGGCGCGCCGATATCAGACGCCGCCGCTACCTGCGCCGCATCCGCCGCAATGAACAGGGACACGCGAATACCGGCGTCCCTCAGACGCGCCGTCGCTTCACCGACCACTGCCTTATTGCCCGCGACCTCAAGCCCGCCCTCGGTCGTGCGTTCCTGACGCCGTTCGGGCACCAGACACACGGCATGGGGCCTGAGCTTCAGGGCGATCCCGATCATTTCATCGGTCACCGCCATCTCGAAATTCAGCGGCGTCTTCAGGTCGCGGCACAGGTCGCCAATGGCCCAGATATCCTTATCCAGCACATGACGGCGATCTTCACGCAGGTGGGCGGTAATGCCGTCCACACCGGCCTCTATGGCCTGACGCGCCGCACGCACCGGCTCAGGCGCACTGCCGCCACGCGCATTGCGCACGGTCGCCACATGGTCGATATTCAGCCCCAGACGAATGCGCGACGGGTGCATCACGATGCCTTCGACAGACGCCGCGAACCGGGGTCTTCGACCGGAATGGCCGCCAGTTCCGGCGGCAGGGCATCGGCGGGCCAGGCGGGCACCTCCAGGGTAGCCAGTGCAATCAAAGGCACCCCGACATCAGCCTTGCCACCCGACCGGTCAACGATACAGGCGGCGGCCACCACCTCACCACCGGCGGCCTTGATCGCGGCGATACATTCGCGCGACGACAGGCCCGTGGTGACGATGTCTTCCACCATCACCACCTTTTCACCCGGCTCGATATGGAAGCCGCGCCGCAGCTTGAATTCACCGTCCACACGCTCGACATACAGCGAACGCACCTTCAGGTGCCGTGCCGTCTCATAGCCCGGAATGATGCCGCCAACCGCCGGTGAGATCGCCACATCGACCGCCCCGACCTCTGCCACGATCTTGTCGGCCAGCGCCTTGCACAGACGCTCGCAGCGCTCGGCGTGCATGAACACCAGATTCTTTTGCAGGAACAAAGGACTGTGCAGACCGCTCGACAGAACAAAATGGCCTTCGCGCAAGGCATTGGCAGCGCGAAATTCGTTGATTACGTCTTCAGAGGTCATGCGGCAGATTCCTTAACAAACACCGCTTTCCTTTACCCCAAGCCACGCCACAGACGCAACGCCTTTCGCTTACAGACACCGATGGCGGTGGCTAAGGAGTGCAGGGCCTGAGGCCCGGCTAACCCCTGACCCGTTCGACCCCTTCGACTGACGGGCAGGTACGAATGGCGGCGATGATATTGGCCAGATGGCGGGCATCCATCACCTCGACGTCAAAGCGCGCATCAATGAAATCGACCTGCTGATCGGCCAGATGAATATTGACGATATTGCCCCTGGCCTCACCGATCAGGCCGCAAACCTGCCCCAGAACCCCCGGATTGTTGCGCATACTGGCCCGGAGACGTGCCGTCGAAATGGTGTTCTTTTCGGCATTGAGCGTCCATTGCAGGTCGATCCACGCCTCCTTGTGACCTTCAAACGCCTCAAGCGTATCGCATTCGATGGAATGGACATGCACGTCATCGCCATCGACAATACCGACGATACGATCCCCCGGCACCGGCGTACAGCATTTCGAGAACCACACCTTCTGGTGCGGCCTCAGGGCCTGACCGCGCACGAAATTCCCGAGATCGTCGCCGTCGCGGATGCGGCTCAGGGCATCGGTCACCAGAGTCGCCGGCAGTTTCAGACCGGGGAACATGACCTCAAGCACCTTGAGGGTCGGTATCTTGCCGCGCCCGACAAACTCATAAAGTTCGTCCTCGGTCTGGAGCTGGAAGCGTTCCAGCGCCGGACGCCAGCTGATGTCGGCAACGGATTTGTCAATCTGCGCTGCCGTGCGTTCCACAGAGGTGCGCCCGACACGAATGAAGTCTTCCCTCTGGGTCTGACGGATATGACGGCGAATGGCCGAACGCGCCCGACCGGTAATGGTCAGGGACAGCCAGTCAGGATTGACCCGCGACTCCGTCCCCGTAATGATTTCCACCTGATCACCGTTTTGCAGCACGGTACGCAGGGGCTTGTGTTCGCCATTGATGATGGCCCCGATCGCCGTTTCCCCGACTTCGGTATGGACGGCAAAGGCGAAATCGAGCGGCATGGCCCCGCGCGGCAGCGAAATCAGGCGACCCTTGGGCGAAAAACAAAAGACCTGATCGAGGAACATTTCCAGCTTGGCATGTTCGACCCATTCGTCGGAATCACCACCGCTTTCGACGATCTGCACGATATTGCGCAAGGAATTGATCGGGTTACGGCCGTCCCTGGTCGCCGCCTCCTCATCAAAGCCATAGGACTGGTTCTTATAGCCCCAGTGCGCCGCCAGACCTTCTTCGGCCACACGGTCCATCGCTTCGGTGCGGATCTGCATTTCGATGCGCGTCCCCTTATGGCCGATGACGGTCGTATGCAGGGACTGGTAGTTGTTGCTCTTGGGCGTCGAAATGAAATCCTTGAAGCGCTCCTGCACACAGGGCCAGGCCCGATGCAGCACCCCAAGGGCGCGGTAACAGTCGTCCTCGCTATCGACGATCACGCGGAAGGCATAGATGTCCGACAACTGCGAAAAACCGATCGACTTGCGTTGCAGCTTCTTCCAGATCGAATAGGGCGATTTTTCCCGTCCCGACACCCGCGCACGGATACCGGCTTCGGTCAGGTGCAGGCCGATGTCGCGGGCAATTTCCGAAATCGCCTGCCCCTTATGGGTACGCATCTCCACCAGACGGTGCTGAATGGCCTCAAGCCCGCGCGGATTGATGAAGCTGAAGGCCAGTTCCTCAAGCTCGGTAGCGATGCGGTTACAGCCGATCTGACGGGCCAGAGGCGCATAGACCTCAAGGGTTTCGCGCGAAATACGCTCACGCTTGTGTTCCGGCACGAAATGCAGGGTGCGCATATTGTGCAGACGGTCGGCCAGCTTGACCAGCAACACCCGCACATCCTTTGAAATCGCCAGAATGAACTTGCGCAGGTTTTCCGATTGCTTGGTATATTCGGATTGCAACTCAAGCCGCGTCAGCTTGGTCACCCCCTCCACCAGCTCGGCGATTTCCTCACCGAACAGGGACGCGATCTCCTCATGGGTAGCGGGCGTGTCCTCGATGGTGTCGTGCAACAACGCCGTAACGATGGCCGCCGTATCGAGCTTATAGTCGGTCAGGATACCGGCCACCTCAATGGGGTGGGCGAAATAGGGGTCACCCGACGCCCTGAGCTGCGCGCCGTGCATCCGCATGGCATAGACATAGGCGCGATTGAGCAGGGCCTCATCGACCGTCGGGTCATAGGCGGCAACCTTCTCAAGCAGTTCCAACTGACGTAAAAACCGGCGCGGTGCCGGTTTTTTCGTTTCAGACCTGTTAATTTGCGGCGCATCCAGAGGCGGCGGAATTTCAGTTGGCGGGGCAACAGGTGGCGCTTCCGCAGGCGGAATTATCGGCGGCGTCTCACTTGGCGGATCAATGGGCGGATCAATGGGCGGATCAATGGGCGGATCAATGGGCGGATCAATGGGCGGATCAATGGGCGGTGTCTCTGCCGGTGGTGCCGGTTCTTCCTCATTGGGTTTTTCAGGCGGAAAGCCGGGCGGTATCTTTGGCGGATCGTTCGATTCCGTCAGATAGCCTGCTACACCGGTTTGCCCTTCACTGCTCATCTCACCTGCCGTCACTCAGAATATACGGGCACATACGCCCCCTGAACCTATATAGGAAGTTTACGCCCAACTGCCCGCCTTAGCTACAAAATATCTTGTGAAGCCTTATAAAAAGACACGAAAAAACCGCGCACCCCAAGGGATACGCGGCTCGAATTTCCGGCTTTTCGACCCGAAACCCTAGTAACGCTCTTCCTGACCGCCATCACGATCCGATTGCAAGGCGCGGATCAGTTCGGATTCGGACATTTGCTGATGCTGCGGATCCGCCAGCAGGGCGAGGGTTTCGGCCTCTTCCTCAGCCTCGGTGCGTTCATCGACGCGTTGCAGGCTGGCGATCAGGCTTTCGGTCAGGGTTTCCGGCGGCAGCACCTCGTCAGCGATTTCGCGCAGGGCCACAACCGGATTCTTGTCATTGTCGCGGTCGAGCAGCAAAGACGCTCCCGACGAAATGGCGCGGGCGCGATGCGCGGCCAGCAACACCAGATTGAAACGGTTATCGACCTTATCAATGCAATCTTCGACGGTAACGCGCGCCATGAAAACCTCTGTAAAAATGACAATAACACCACCACCGGCAGGGCATCCCGTCGGTCTGGTGGCGCATCAAGTCCTTGTGCCGAGGTTTGCTTTATACAGGGCCGCAGAAAAAAACAAGCCTTTCCTCTCTTTGCTCTCCTCTTGCCCCTCCCTCTTGTCCTGGCGTGATCACAGGCCTATGAAGCCCCTCCATGACCGCTTCACCTGCCCCCCGACTGAATCAGCTGTCCGGCTATGCGCTGGCCTTTGCCGGTTCGTTCCTGTTTGCCACCAAAGGCATATTCATCAAGCTGGCCTACGATTATGACGTGGATGCCATCACACTTCTGATGCTGCGTCTGCTGATGGCGACGCCTTTCTTTGTGATTATCGGCCTGATTACCCGCTACCGGCAACGCCACCTCGCGCCCCTGCCCCTGAGCCTGTATCTCAAGGCCCTTCTGGTCGGCGCACTGGGCTACTGGGTCGCCAGCTATACCGATTTCGAGGGTCTGGTCTATCTGACGCCGCAGTTTGAGCGCCTGATCCTGTTCACCTATCCGCTATTCGTCATCCTGCTGGGGGCCCTGTTTTTCGGCCACAGGATCAGGCCCCTGTCCCTCAGCGCCTTCGGCATCTCCTATGCCGGTCTGGCCTTTGTCTTTGTCCATGACCTTCAGGCGCGCGGCGACAATATCGTTACCGGTGCCCTATGGGTCATGCTGTCCTCGGTCACCTTCGCGCTGTATCTGCTGCTGGCCAGACCGGTCATCAAGCGCATGGGGCCGTCGCTGTTCACCTCGGTGGCCATGGTCGGGGCCGCACTGGCGACCTTCGGGCATTTCGGTGCCACGCATGAACTGCACCTGCCCGCCTTTACACCGGAACTGTTCTGGCTGTGCCTCGGTCTGGCCATAGGCGCGACCGTCCTGCCGGGATACCTGATCAATTTCGCTCTGGCGCGCATCTCGTCTCAGGCCAATGCCGTCATCGGTTTTATCAATCCGGTGATCACGCTGGCCCTGAGCGGCCTGATCCTGCGCGAACACATTACTGTGGCCGATATCATCGGCACCCTGATGGTGGTGACCGGTGTGGCGCTTTATACCTGGCTCGATCAGCGTCAGAACGCGGCGGACCCGTCACAAAAGGCGTAACAATCTCCAACTCAGCTTGAATTGTGCGACGCAACATAAGCATTGTGTGATCACAGTTTTGCGGCTATAGGGCGGGTATTCAAGGAAACAAGACCATGTTTGACCACCTCGTCACCACGCCCGCCACCCTGCGCCTCGACATTTTCACCCTGATCCTGCGGGCGTTTCGCGCGGTCCGTTAATCTTTTACTTTGATCACCGGCAAACTTTCTATCGGCGTCAGCACCATGCGCCGGAAAAAGGTTTCCGCCCCTTCGGACTGTAGCTGTATGCGCCCGTGCGTTAAGGGCTGACAGACACCGGCCACATCCGCTGCGCACAGGTTCCAGGCCTGCATCACCGGCACGCCGTTCAGCACATGCACGGATTTGTTGCCCAGCACATAGATATCCAGCACATTCCAGACCCCGACCGGCTTTTCGGCATGAGAAGCGTTTTCCACATTCCATACCGCCGTATTGCCAATGGCCTGCGTTTCCAGACCGCCGATCATAAACCGGCGCTTGGGGTCGATGAGCGTCTCATCGCGCCCGATGGTGGTGGTGACACTCAGCCCCTCGCCTACCGGCACGATCATGCCGGTCGAGCCATACATGATCTCACATTCCACCGAGGCCATCCATGTGCCCCATACCGCGCCATGCGGCCCGTGCGCATGATACAGAAGCCCGTTATTTTCCGGCGCATCGAGGCGGGGCGCATGGCGCACTCCGCTCCATTTATATTCCAGCCTCAGGTGATAATTGCCGTAATCGCCGCCATGCACCAGCGCGCCCCAGATGGAACCATCCACCCGTATGGCCGGTTCACCATCTTCTTCGACCACGCTGAACATGGCCGGTGTGTCAACACGCCCTATGGGCTGATCATGTTGCGATAAATAGGTCCGGGCCGGATCGGGATAGCCAAGCCATTGTTCCCAGTCTTTCAGGTCGTGACCGTTGAACAGCGCCACCGAAGGCCCGACCGGCGACGGCACCTGCGTCAGGGTCAGCGCCTGCGCCACAAACGGCGGATCGTTTTGCGTCAGTGTCTCAAGCGATTGCGCCCGCGCGGCCTGTATCTGCACCCCCGTTACTATCATCGTCCACAGGCTCATGCCTGCCCAGACTGTACGCATGGTTCCGTCCCTGTTTTTTTGTTTTCAGGGCCGGAGGCTAACACGGGGATGACAGCCCTGTCATCCCCGTGTTGTATGGCGTAGAGACTGTTGCAAAAGGCCGGAGTCTGTAACGAAAAGACGTGTCTTCGAGAACCGAAGCGCAGCGTACTAAAGTACGTGAGCATCGGAAGCGCAGAAGATATGTCTTTGCAGGCCAGAAAACGACCTTTTAAAACCGTCTCTTAGAGGTAAACCGCGTCATATTGTTCCCGCAGCACCTTCGCGGCTGCCACCATGGCTTCAAGCGCCGGTCGCGTCTCTGCCCAGCCGCGCGTTTTCAGACCACAGTCGGGATTGACCCAGATTTGCGCAGGCTTGAGCGTGCGCGTGGCGCGCGTCAGGCGATCGCGGATTTCCTCAACCGTCGGCACACGCGGACTGTGGATGTCATAGACCCCCGGCCCGATGTCATTGGGATAACGGAAGGTTTCAAAGGCTTCCAGCAATTCCATGTTCGAGCGCGAGGTTTCCACCGAGATCACATCGGCATCAAGCGCCGCAATGGCTTCGATGATGTCGTTGAACTCCGAATAGCACATATGGGTATGTATCTGGGTATCGTCGCGTACCCCCGATGCCGACAGGCGAAACGCCTCCACCGCCCAGTCGAGATAATCCGCACGTTTGGTGGCATCCAATGGCAGACCTTCGCGCAGGGCCGGTTCATCAATCTGGATGACCCTAATACCGGCAGCTTCAAGATCATTGACCTCATCGCGCAGGGCCAGAGCGATCTGGAAGGCCACGGTCTTCAGCGGCACATCTTCACGCACGAAGGCCCACTTGTACATGGTCACCGGCCCGGTCAGCATCCCCTTGACGGGGCGCTTCGTCAGAGACTGCGCATAGACGGCCCAATCGACCGTCATGGGCACCGGACGGCTGACATCACCGAAAATGATCGGCGGACGCACATAGCGCGACCCATAGGACTGCACCCAGCCGTTTTTGGTAAAGGCATAGCCCTCAAGCTGTTCGGCGAAATACTGCACCATGTCGTTGCGCTCGAACTCCCCATGCACCAGCACGTCTATATCGACCTCTTCCTGCCAGCGGATCGCCTGAGCCGTTTCCGCCCTGAGGAAGGCGTCGTATTCCGCAGCACTCAGTTCGCCACGGGCGTGCTGTGCGCGGGCCTTGCGCACCTCAGAGGTCTGCGGGAAGGAGCCGATGGTCGTCGTCGGAAACAACGGCAGGTTCAGGCTGGCCTGCGCCGCCTTACGGGTGGCAAACGGGCTTTGACGCTGCGCATCCGCGGACGTCAGGGCCGCCAGACGCGCCGCCACCTCAGGCCGGTGGATGGTCTTTGACTGACGCCGCGCCGCAATGGCCGCACTGGCCGCCGCAAGCTCTGCCTGTACCGCCTCACGGCCTTCATTGACCGCGCGCGCCAGAATCGCCAGTTCCTCCAGCTTCTGCACCGCAAACGACAGGGTCCGGCGCAGGTCTTCGGGCAGATGCCCTTCGCTTTTCAGATCAATCGGCGTGTGCAGCAGGGAGGCACTTGAGGCGATCAGCACCCTGTCCTTGCCGAAACGCGCAATCAGCGGCTCGATAGTATCGAGTATGGCCACCAGATCGGCGCGCCAGATATTACGCCCGTTGATCACCCCCAGCGACACCAGCTTGTCACCGGCCTCAATGGTTTTCAGCACCCCAACATAGTCCGGCACACTGACCAGATCGGCGTGAACTCCCGCCACAGGCAGGGCAAAGGCCAGTTCCAGCGCTTCGCGGCTGCCTCCGAAATAGCTGGTCAGCAAAAGTTTCACGCCTGTCGCCGCCTCATTCAGATAGGCATAGGCCTCTTTCAGCGCCTGAGTGGTCACGCCATTCAGTCCCAGCGCCAAAACCGGCTCATCAATCTGCACCCATTCGGCCCCTGCGGCCCTCAGAGCGCGCAACCACTCGGCATAGGCGGGCAGGACCCTCGGCAACAGGGCGGCGACATCGACCGGCTGAATACCGTTCTTGGCCAGGCTCAGAAAGGTCACCGGCCCGACGATCACCGGACGTGTCACATGGCCCAGCGCCTTCGCTTCCTTATATTCCTCGACCGACTTGGTGCCGCTGAAGCTGAAGCGCTGATCCGCCGTCAGGTCAGGCACGATGACATGGTAGTTGGTGTCGAACCACTTGGTCATTTCCAGCGCTTCGTGACCATGATTATGGCCGCAATCCGAACGCCCCTGCGTGCCGCGCGCCAGAGCAAAATAGGCCTCAAGCCCCTGATATTGCCCATAGCGTTCCGGCACAGCCCCCAGTGCCACCGCCGTATCCAGCAGGTGATCATAGAGCGAAAAATCATTCGACGGCAGGATGTCGATACCGGCCTCAGCCTGTGCGGCCCAGTTTCCGGCGCGCAAGGCCTGCGCCTGCGCCAGCAGGTCTGCGGCCTCGCTCCTGCCTGCCCAGAAGGATTCGAGTGCGTGCTTCAGTTCACGCTTGCGGCCGATGCGCGGAAACCCCAGCACGGCGGTTTTGACGTTTGACATGAATATAACCCCTAAAATCGGGGGCAAAGGGATCGTCAGTGCCCGGACAGCCGAACACCCAACGGGAAACCCCGCCCGTATGGTCAACAACAGATCAGGGCAGGTCTCCTGACTCATGGCTCATCAGACCGCACCGTCTTCCCGAAGGCCAAAGCCATCAGTGACATGCTGGGGCGGCCCTCCCCATACTACAGTTGCGGGAACAGCGCCGTTTTACGGCTTCCCTCTTAGTGACTGTGGCGCACCACAGCCAACCCTGATGCAGGGCTTATGACGCACCTTGGCGCAAGAGTCAATAAAGACATAAACATATCTTTATATGATTATGTCTTTTGCCAAAACAAACCCCCTGCCATCGGACAGGGGGTAAAAGGGGTCAGACGAGACTGGCCTCAAGCGTAATCGGCACCGCCGACAAGGCCTTGGAGATCGGACAGTTTTCCTTGGCCCCTTTCGCCAGCTCATCGAACTGCGCCGCGTCTATTCCCGGCACATTGGCCTTCAGCCTCAGCGTAATGCCGGTGACCGAAAACCCGCCTTCGGACGGCTTGACCTCTACGGCGGCTTCGGTTTCCAGCAGTTCCGCCGTAAATCCGGCCCTGGCCAGCGCAAACGACAGGGCCATGCTGAAACATCCGGCATGGGCCGCTGCGATCAGCTCTTCGGGATTGGTGCCGGACGTGCCGTCCTCATCGCCGAAACGGGTCTTGAAGCTGTAGGGCTGGGCGTTGAACACGCCGCTCTGGGTCGAAAGCGTCCCTGCGCCGGTCTGGCCATCGCCGCGCCATTGCGCCGTTGCTGTGCGTTTCATGGTGTCTCCTCCAATAGATATGAACGGCGATATTGGTAGGCGCATAAATATAAAGGGGCAATGACAAGAGGCCGCCAACAGGCTTGATTAGCCGCACCGAAACCGTCACAAAGGGGCGCTTACCTGTTCCCTCTGAGGCTGTGATGTGTGAACTTTTGGGCATGAGCGCCAATGTCCCGACCGATATTCGCTTTTCCTTTTCGGCCCTGGCCCGTCGCGGCGGCGACACCGGCCCGCACAAGGACGGCTGGGGCATCAGTTTTTACGAACAAAAAGGCTGCCGGTCGTTCCATGACCCCAACCCCAGCGCCGGTTCGGAGCTGGCACAACTGGTGAAGAACTATCCGATCAAAAGCCGCACCGTCATCGCCCATGTGCGCAAGGCCAACCGCGGGCGCGTGGCGCTGGAAAACACCCATCCGTTTACGCGTGAGCTGTGGGGCCGCGCCTGGACCTTTGCCCATAACGGACAGCTGAAAGGCATCAAGACCCTGCCCCTCAGCTTTTTCCGTCCCATAGGCACCACCGATTCCGAACATGCCTTTTGCTGGATCATGGATCAGCTGTGCCGCACCTATACCGATTACCCGCCTGCCGCCACGCTGGATAAGGAAATCAAACGCCTGTTTCATATCCTGCGCCAGATGGGCGTGTTCAACGCCCTTTTGACCGATGGGCGTTCACTCTATGCCAGTTGCTCGAAAAAGCTGTGCTACATCACCCGTCAGGCGCCGTTCGGTACGGCCTCGCTGATTGATGAGGACATCAAGGTCGATTTTTCGACCGAAACCACACCGGATGACCGCGTCAGCGTCATCGCCACGCAACCCCTGACCCATGATGAGGTGTGGACGCACCTCACCCCCGACAGTTCCGCCATCTTCCGCAAGGGCGCTTTTATCGGCTGAGGAGGCCACCCACATGTCATTGGCAATCCGTGTGCATACGACCGGTGGCCCCGAAACCCTGAGCGTTGATGATATTGGCACCGGTGCCCCTGCCGCCGGTGAGGTGCGCCTGCGCCACACCGCTATCGGCGTCAATTTCATCGACACCTATTTCCGGTCGGGCCTGTATAAGGCTGAAACGCCGTTCGTGCCCGGTGCCGAGGCTGCCGGTGTCATCGAAGCCGTCGGCGATGGCGTCACCGGCCTGAAAACCGGTGACCGCGTGGCCTATGCCGCGACCACAGGGGCCTATGCCCAATACCGCCTCATCAGCGCCGACCGTCTTGTGCCCCTGCCCGATGACATTCCCGACGATGTGGCGGCGGCGGTTCTGCTCAAGGGACTGACGGCGCAGTTCCTGCTGCGGCGAACCTTTAAGGTCGGCCCCGAACACACGATCCTGTTTCATGCTGCCGCTGGCGGCGTCGGCCTGCTTGCCGGACAATGGGCCAAACATCTGGGAGCCACGGTCATCGGCACGGCCGGATCGCCCGAAAAGGTCGAACTGGCGCTGAAAAACGGCTATGATCATGTCATCAATTACCGCACAGAAGACTTCGTCGCCCGCGTGCTTGACCTGACCGAAGGGCGTAAGGTCGATGTGGTCTATGATAGCGTCGGCAAGGATACGTTCACAGGCTCGCTCGATGTGCTGAAACCGCGCGGCCTGTTCGTCTCGTTTGGCCAATCCTCAGGCCCGATCCCGCCGTTTGATATCGGCCTGCTCAATACCAAGGGATCGCTGTTTGCCACCCGCCCGTCGATCTTTGGCTATAACAGCGAACGCGCCGATCTTTTGGCCGCCGCCGACGACCTGTTTGCGCAGATCAGGCAGGGTGTCCTCACCGTCCCCATCCATCAGCGTCTGGCCCTCAGGGACGCCCGCGCCGCCCATGAAGCGCTGGAGCGCCGCGCAACGACCGGTGCCACCCTGCTCATTCCCTAAAGAGCCAGACTAAGCTGTTGCGCCGCCTCCGCGTCTTCGGCCTCACGCCCCAGAGATGACAAACTGACCCCCAAAAGCCGGATTCCTTTGGCCAGAGGAAATACCCCCTCCAGCAGACTGGCACTGAGGCGCGACAGTTCCGAAGGATCGGCCACCGGTGCCGACAGGGTATGACTACGCGTTACCTGCCTGAAATCATTATATTTGACCTTCAGCGTCACCGTACGCCCGCGCGCGCCGCTCTGTTCGCAATAGCGCCAGACCTTTTCGACGATCGGCGACAGGGCCTCACGCGCCGCCTCGAAGGAGAAAATATCCTGAAAGAAAGTATTTTCCGCCCCGACCGACTTACGGATGCGGTCGGGATTGACACGTCGATGATCGATGCCCCGGGAAATATTATAATAGTGCTGGCCGGACACACCGAAATGCGCCGTCAGGAACTCAGACGACTTATCGCGCAGATCGGCTCCGGTAATGATCCCCAGCCGGTTCATCTTGCGCATGGTGGCCGGCCCGACCCCGTGAAAGCGTTCCACCGGCAGGGTTTCGACAAATTCAGCCCCCATGCGCGGCGTAATGACAAACAGGCCATCCGGCTTGCGATGGTCCGAAGCCAGCTTGGCGAGGAATTTGTTGTATGACACCCCCGCCGAAGCCGTCAGGCCGGTTTTCAGGCGGATACGCGCACGAATCTCCTGCGCAATCAGGGTCGCGGACTGTATGCCCTTATGATTTTCCGTGACATCAAGATAGGCCTCATCCAGAGACAGAGGCTCCACCAGATCGGTATAGTCGTTGAAAATCTCACGAATGTCCCGCGATACGGCCTTATAGACCTCAAAGCGCGGCTTGACGAAAACAAGTTCAGGGCATTTGCGCCGCGCCGTCACCGAAGCCATGGCCGAACGCACCCCGAAACGTCGCGCCTCATAGGAGGCGGCGGCCACAACCCCGCGTTCACGCGCCCCGCCCACCGCCACCGGCAACCCGCGCAAAGCCGGATTATCGCGCTGCTCCACCGAAGCGAAGAAGGCATCCATATCGACATGGATAATCTTGCGCACCGCCGACACGACCTCTACCCCCTTAACCAATCAGGAACATAATAAGAACATATCAGTTTTTAGCCCCATTGCAAGGTTTAAAATCCGCCTATTGCCAGCGACAATTTCAATGCTTATGATCAAAACCCTGAGTAATGGGGCGGGGCACATGCTGACAAAAAAGGTTCTGATTCTGGCAGGCTTCCTGCTGGCCGTAAGTGGTATGGTAACACCTGCCACTGCCGAGACATGGCTCAGGGCCGAAAGCCCGAATTTCATCGTCTATTCCAATGCGCGCGAGCGGGTGACACGCGACTATGTCAAACAGCTCGAAAGTTTCAAATATCTGACCGACACCATGCTGGGCAAGGACAGCACCCTTGCGGTTCAGACCCCGAAGTTTCCCGTCTATCTCCTGAAAGACGTCGAGCAGATGAAGCGTGTCCGCCCCGCGTTTGCCAAAACTGTCGCCGGTGTCTATTTCACCTGCAACGAAGGCGTAAGCGCCTATTCCGGCATCATTGAATCCGACTCCAGCATCGCCGATTTCGGTCAGGAAGTGCTGTTTCATGAATACAGCCACCACCTGATGTTCCAGCATGCCAAACTGCGTTATCCGGCCTGGTATGTTGAAGGCTTTGCCGATTATCTCAGCACGGTTCAGTTCACCAAAGGGCGAATCAGCGTCGGGCAATCGCCTCTGTCGCGCCTGTACACGCTTTCCGACGATCGCTGGATGCCCTATGAAACCGTCCTTGATCCGGCCTACAAAACCCTTGAAACCAAGAAACGTAAGGATGAGGTCGGCCAGTTCTATGCCCAGTCATGGCTGCTGGCGCACTATATGCTCAGCGACCCGCAAAGGGCGCGCCAGATGAACGACTATTTCGTCCGCCTGACGCGTGGCGAAGATTCCGTACCGGCTTTTGAAGCAGCCACCGGCATTGCCCTTTCAGACCTGCCGGGCAAGCTGCGCACCTATATGCGGCGGATGCCCTTTGTCGATATCAAGAACAGCGAAGTGCCGGACTCGAATATCGCCATTACCCCCCTGCCCGATTATACCGACCAGTACCTCCTCGATGCCTCCCTGCTGCAAACCTGCCCGCCCGAAGAACAGGGCAAGGCCATACTGGATGACCTGCGCACGAAAAAGGCGGCTCTGGGCCATGATCCGCACTATATTCTGGCCCTGACCCGCGCTGAAATTCTCTATGGCACGCCGGAAAATGTCGAGGAGGCTATTTTCCGGCTTACCCAGAAAGACCCCGGCAATTTTGAAGGCCACTATCTGACCGGACGCCTGTATGAGGCCATTGCCGACAAGGCCCCGCCTCAGGAGTTTGATGAGTTGATGACCATCGCCAGAGGGGCCTATATGGACGCCTACAGGCTGAACAAGCAGCACGCGCCCAATATGTATTTCCTCGCCCGCACCTATCGCACAGACGCGGATTTCCCGACACCAAATGCCATCAATGCCGCCTTTGGAGCCAACCGCCTGTCACCGGGGGTATTTGAATATGCCCAGTTCGCCGCCTTTGTGCTGCTGATTGACGGCAAGCGTGATGAAGCGGTGATGGCCCTGATGCCCTTTACCGGCGACCCGCATAACCCTGATCAGGCCCTGAGAATCCGCAATGGTATCGACGCCATTCATAACGGCAAGGCTGCCGAAGAGGTGATGAAAATCCTGTTTGCCCCGCCTGCCACCGAAGACGGCAGCGACGACACGGATACGGGCGAAGACACCGAGGCCTGAAGACTAAAAACCCCCGCAAGGTGAGCCTTGCGGGGGTTTTCATGTCCGTATCAGTCGAAGCTATTACGAAGAATAGTATTCGACGACGAGGTTCGGCTCCATCTTCACCGGATAGGGCACTTCGGCCAGTTCCGGCATACGCAGATAGGTGGCCTTCTGCGCCTTGGCGTCGATTTCGATATAGTCCGGCACGTCGCGCTCAGGCGATTGCAGGGCTTCGAGAACCAGAGCCAGATTACGCGAACGCTCACGCACCTCGATCACGTCACCGACCTTGACGCGGTAAGACGGGATGTTGACGCGCTTGCCGTTGACCAGAACGTGACCGTGGTTGACGAACTGACGCGCCGCCCAGACGGTCGGCACGAACTTGGCGCGATACACCACGGCGTCCAGACGCGATTCCAGAAGCGCGATCAGGTTCT
>Ga0222423_1000279_pt1 | contig 42691 bp, 44 predicted proteins | sample 3A0metagenome_FD_182472 | JGI IMG/M metagenome (GOLD analysis project Ga0222423, IMG submission 182472) | Enriched microbial communities from leaf-cutter ant dump, University of Wisconsin, Madison, United States - 3A0 (version 2) | ecosystem: Environmental > Terrestrial > Nest > Insects nest >...
GGCTCATCCCCGCGAGCGGGGAGACGACACTGGTTGACCAGCGTCGATGCAGGATACCTCTGTACTTCGCCTTCACTCTGCTATTGGCGGGGACTTCGCCTCCGGCGCGCGGCAGCGCTCCACCCTTGTCGTTGCGCACCGGGATCACCGCTGGGCTCGCTCGGCCGCAGCATCAGCGTGATGCCCTCGACGTCGGTCGGTTCCCAGTGGTGTCCGTGGCTCATGACGGCGAAGCCCTGCTCGGTCGGGGCACTGTGGACGAGGAGCGCTCGGCCACTTCCGATGAGCTCCGTCGTGCGGCTCCACAGCTCGCCACGGACGCGCGTGCTCACATTGCCGACGAAGACGCCCGCGGAGACTTCCATGAGCCATCGCGTGAGGTGACCGCGGAGTCCTTCGGGGCACGCGGTGAGGACGAGGACCATCACCAGCCGAGATCTCCCCAGTCTGTTCCGCCTGCCACGGTGCGGTTTCCGCCGTCCCAGAGCTCGACGACGTCGGGGTGTCCAGCGTCCTCGTCGTAGGGCTGCTCGGGAGTCAGGAGGTGGCGGATGTCGCGTGCACACTGCTCGAGGATGTGTCCGTCGCGGAACCGGTCGCGCATGGCACGACGGGTCTCTGCTCCGACGTCGGCGTAACCAGCCGCGGCGATCTCGAAGGCGCACGGGATGGCGTGCTCAGCCTTGTAGAGGTCGGCGATGTCGAACACGAAGGAACGGACGTGCCCGGTGTGGACGAAGCCGAGCCCGGGCGAGCATCCGAGCGCGACGATCACGGCGTGCGTGACGCCGTAGAGCGCCGTGGTGGCAGCCGAGAGGGCTTGGTTCACGGGATCGCCGGAGGTGAAGTCGTCGGGGTCGTAGCGGCGGCGGTCCCAGGCGATGCCGTGCAGCTCGGCTTGTTCGCGGTAGGTGCGGCGAACGCGGGCGCCTTCGCGACCACGGAGCTGCTGCATGGTCAGGCCGCTGGTGTCCTCGCCGGGGAATCGCATTGCATACATCTCGCGCGCGACTCGGAGGCGGGAGCTGCGGTTCGTCACGAGCTCTGCTTGCGCGAGCAGCAAGCGCGACGAACGTGCGAGGGACCGGCCGTGCGCGTAGTACCGCACCCCGCGCTCGCCGACCCAGACTGCGGTCGCTCCTGACTCAGCGAGCAGCATCATCGCCTGGTGGCTGACGTTGACGCCCGGCCCGAACAGCAGCGCGCCGAGTGACGCCGCGGGGATGTGGATGGTCCCCCGGTCGTCGGTCGCGGTGATGGCGTTCGACTCACGGTGGACGACGCACCGCTCGAGGTAGAGGAACGTGAGGCGGTCCTGAGCGCGCGTCAGCTCGGCGAGGTCGGGCGGTCGGACGCCGGGGAGCTTGTCCACGTCACCGCGGCGCTGCGAGGGTCAGGAGGCCACATCCGTACGCCTTCGCCGGCCCGATGCCCGTCACGAGCACCCGCCGGAGCGCGGCGGGGTCCGTGACCTCGAGCATGCCGTCGAACTGCGCGACGGCGAGCGTCACGGGCTTGGGGGTGCCCCGTCGGTCGAACTGCTGGACGGACCGCCGCGTGACGGCCAGCGTCGTCGCACCCTCGTCGGGCGCGACGATGCGGAACCCGGCCGTCGCCGCGCGTTCCGCGAGCCACGCCTCCTGGTGCCCGACGGTGACGTGTGCGATGCGCTTCGCTCGGCCTCCGTCAGTCGGGCGGTGGTAGCGCGTCGGGTTCGCCGTCAGGCGGAAGGCCCATTGCTGGCCTGTGCCGAGAGCGTCGAGGAAGGCCGAGTACTCCTTGCTCGCGCCGCGCTCGATGGACGGCCAGCCTGCCTGCTCTGCGACGTGCGCGAAGTCGGGTCGGTCCGGGCTGACGACGTACAGGAAGAGTCGGTCGTCGGTCTCGGCGTCGAGCCGCCACAGCACCCGCGGGTCGCCGTCACGGTCACCCGTGGGCGGGTCGACGAACGACGCGAGCACCGCTGCGTGCATCCGCTGCGGGCTCGAGAGCAGTCGCCACGCGTCACGTCGTCGCCTGTTGAGCTGGATCCGGGAGAGGTACATGGCTCCTACACCGCCGAGAACGCGTCGTGGCCGAGGCCTGAGGTGGGTGGGGTGCTCCCGATGCCGGGCACCGGGACGCGTCCGAGCTCGACGGTGCGCCACCCGTACTGGCGGTGCTCCGGGTCGAACGAGACCGGGTCGTCGCGCTGCACGGTCTCGCCGTCGACGACGAGCTCGGGGACCACACCCTTGTCCGCGCGGAACTCGAGCATGGGCGGCTCGGCCCCGCACCGCCGCCGCCACCAAGCGGCCGCCCGCCACGGTTCGTCGCGCAGCGCCTCCCCCACCGTGCTCCCGACGAGCTGGGGGATCAGCGGCTCGGCCGGCGGACAGGACCGCCGGCCGAGGTACAGCGGGAACACCGGGCGGCGGAGCGCGTCCGCGAGCGACTCGAGGAGCTCGTCGGGACCTGCGACGACGGCGAGGTAGCGCGCGTCCGCCCGGTAGTACCGGTACGACAGCGGCATGGAGTCCTTGCCGTCGAGCGTGCGGGCGGTCTGGAAGTCCCGCAGGAGCTGTCCGGGCTGGTCGATCCGCACCCCGAACTGCAGGTCGACGTACTCCTCGAGCGAGTCGGTCCGACGACGCCCCTGCGCTGCTGCGAGCAGACCGACGATCCCGGACCGCGTGGGGGCGTCGTCCGTCGCCCTCGTCGTGAACCTGCTCGTGCTCCCCCACGCCTGCAGGGGAGCCCCGAGCGTCAGGACCAGGCTCGTCACGACGCCTCGCCGACCCTCGTCTCGACGACCTGTGCGACGGCGTCGTAGAGCCCGGGCAGCGTGGTCCACTCCGCGTCCGAGCCGTCACCGGTCGGCCAGCCGGACTCCAGGCCGGTGCGTGCTCCCCCGACGCCGACGAGCCAGGTGCGCACGGGTCGCTGCCCGAGCATCTGCGCGACCTCGGTCGCGCGCTCGCCGAGGCGTCGGCTGGCGAGCTGCAGCCGGGTGGTGTCGCCGTCGGCGACGACCGCGTCCTCGAAGGCACCGACGAGGTTGACGGGCTGGGTGTCCCGCACGGTCACGACGACCGCGTCGGGCAGCGTGCGGTTCGCGAAGGTGTTCTGCTTCCCGGTCGGCATCGACTCCACGAACGCTCGGACGAACGCCTGCACGGCCCGGGTCGTGGCGCGGTCGTCGTCACCGAGGTTGTGGTGCAGGAGGTCGACGTCGACCGTCGCGTAGCGGTACAGCGTGGAGGAGTTGAACTCGACGGTGCCGATCATTCCGGCCCCGGCGTCCTCGTCCTCGGACGCGTTCTTCACATCGTCGACTGCGGTGAAGTAGTCGAACTCGTTGTCGACCGCGTGCACGGAGATCGCGTGCGCGACCTGCGCAGCGGCATCGACGTTGAAGTCAGTGACGTCCGCGACCATGCGTCCGAACAGCGCGACGTCGACGGAGTGCTCGGTGTTGAGCAGCCCCTTGAGCTTCGCTGCCTTGAGCGCCGCGTCGACGTCACCCGTCCGGGCGGCCTCGATCGCCTTCGCCGCGAGCAGGTCGACCTGCTTGCGGGAGAGGAAGACGAGGTAGGTCGCCTCCTGCCGCGGGGCCTCCTCGCCCGCACGGGCTCGGCTCGCGGGCTTGAGGACCAGGCCGGTCGCCTTGATGACACGCTCGGCCAGGTCGGTCGCCTGCTCCGCGAGGTCAGGGGCCGACGCGACGATCGACTCCGCCACGAGCTCGACGATCCGCTTGGTCCGCACTCCGAGCTCCGACCGGTCGAGCAGGTCGTCAAACGCGAGTCGCGTCGCGCGCTTCCAGGCCTGGGAGGAGACGCGCGCGCGGCGCTTGCCGCCGAAGGTGGCCGTCTTGGGGCTGCCTGTGTCGTCCCGGTTGACGTTGCTCGGCGGGACGGTCTGCAGGGCGTGGACCTCGACGATGGTGCGGGACATCGCTGCTCCTCAGTTCTGGGTGCTGGTGGGTTCGGTGCTGGCAGGTTCGGTGCTGGTGACGCGGTAGAAAGCCCGGCCCCACCGCAGCGTGACGGCGTCGCGACGCTCAGGACGCTGGAAGTCGACGAGGTCCTGGGCGAACCAGCCGTAGTGGAAGCCCTGACGCTCGGACCGCAGCAGCGTGACGAGGCCGCGGACGTGGTGCTGGAGCTCCCCCCAGTCCTGCGCGGTTCCGGCGGCGTGGAAGCGCCGGGTGACACCGGGGACCTCCTCACCGCCGCGGCGTGCGATGCGACCGAGAGCGGCACCGAAGGATGTACCGGTCACGTGCATGGGCGTCGGCGCCGACTGCTGGTGCACGGCGTAGAGCCCGAGCGCAGCCGCGATCGCGAGCTCGTCGGCCGTCGCGGGACCAGCCGTCGCAGGTGCGTCGGGGTTGACGACGAGGGCCAGGATCTCGGGATCCGACCCGAGCGGCTGGCCGACGCTCCGACGCAGCTGCGCGAGCGTCGCACGCGCCCAGGAGGTCGGCGCGGGAGCCAGGTACTGAGCCTGGAGCCGACCGATGGTCCGTTCGACGAACCTCTGCGTCGTCAGGGGTTCGCTCGCGGTCTCGACGGTGTCGGTCATGCTGCCTCCTCGGTCCGGACACTCAGCGGGAGCGCGGCTCGGAGCGCCGCGAGGAATCGGCCCTGTGCCTCAGGGGTCGAGACGTGACGGCCGTTGACGTCGCGGCCCACCCACGCGTCAGGCCCGGCCTGCGCGACGAGCTCGTCGCCGATCCTTCGGACGAGGCGAGCGGCGGTGCGGTGCCAGTCGGCGACCTGGTCGTCGACGTCGCGCTCGGGGTCGAGCTCGGCGAGCCAGGACCTGAATGGCGCGTCGAGGTCCGCGTACGCGAGCCGCTGAGCGTCGTCACGCGCGCCGTCGACGATCGACGGCTCCCGGGCACCTGCTGCACGTGCGAGGTCCGCCGCGAGGTAGCCGAGTCGAGCCACGGCTCCCTCGGTGTCCGCGACGGTATCGACGACACGCGCCGCAAGGTCGGGATACGACTCGCCGAGCAGCGCGACGGGGACGACGATCCGGTCGGCGACCACGTCCGCGACGGTCGAGCTCTGCGGCCCGTAGCTCATTCCTACCGTCTGCAGCATGACGGTCCCCCGGTTGCCGAGCACCTCGCCGGCCCACTCGACGACTGCCGCCGTCAGGAACCGCTCGCTCCCGTCCGCCCGCCCCCGGGGTGCGGCGACCGGCAGCAGGGCGGCGAGCCCACGCCACAGGGCTCGTCCCGGCTGGTGCTCGCGAGGCATGAAGACCACGCCGCCGCGCTTCTTGGCCTGCGCGTCCGACCTGCGCCATGCGGTCAGCGGCTCGACGCGGTGCAAGTTCTGCGGTGTGAGCCGGTCACCGTTCGCGAGAACCACGCCGACGACCTCGTCACCGTCCCGCTGGAGCAGGATGCGGCGACTCTGCCACGTGTACAGATCGAGCGGCCCGTACGGGCGCTCGGCCACGTCGTCGGACTCGGCAGGGCCGGTCGGTCCTGCCTCCCAGGCGGGCCGGTCATCAGGGTCGCGCTGCAGGCTCCGGTGCTCGAGCGGGAGCGTGTTCAGCAGCAGCGTCCGCCACAGGTTCCCGCCGTCGACGTACAGGCCACCGAGGTGCCCTCCCCAGGCGACGCCGATCGGGTAGCCCCGGCCACCCTTGACGCGCGCGTCACCCACTGCCCCGCTCTTGATGCCGCTGCAATCGAATGCCTGCGCGTGCACGACCCACCGCGCAGCCTCCGCGGCCGAGATGCGCGCCAGCCCTCTGGCCGCGCGCGTCGTGAAGTACTGGAACCCCGAGGGGACGTCGGCGATGAGCTTCTCCAGCCCGGAGAACTCCTTCTTCGCGGTGTGCAGACCGGCCGTCTGGAAGAACGGCGTGCTCGGGTGGAACAGGTCGAAGCGGTCACGCTGCGCGTCGAGGTATGCCTCGATGGGCGGCAGCACCGGTTCGTCGGTGGACCACAGCCGCTTCCAGTCCGCGACCGACTCCGGGCCGTCATAGGCGCGCGCGACGATCGCGAGCGTGAGCCGCAGGATCGCGAACGCCTGCGTCGGCAGCTCGCCGAGGATCTCGCGGATCTGGTGCGCACGCCGGAAGAGCTCGGTCAGCGACACCGTCTCGGTGCGCCCCTCGCACGTGAGCACCAGGATCCACGGCTTCTCGATCAGCGAGTACTGGTCCACACCGATCACCTCCACGTCAGTCAGGCTGGCACGATCCGGCAGTAGCGTCAAGAGTGGTGCCCTATGCGCTTTCGATACTGAATGCTCCACGCGGGTCTCGGTCAGGCGTGCGACGCTTGTCCGCGTTCCCGAGCACGGGATGAACCGAGTGGCGCCCTGTGGACGTTGTCGGATCCCTGCTTGCAGGGTTACCGGGCTCACGGCGGCTCCTTCGTCGCCGTGAGCCCGGCCCGCAGGTCGTACGTCACCGTGAACTCAGCGACCTCGGCGCTCAGATCGGGGCCGAGCACGAGCGCGAGCTGCCGACGCAGCAGAGGCGTCTCGTCCCAACCCTCGAAGCGCTCCTGCTCGAGCGCCGAGATCACGCGTGCGGCCGTCGCACCGTCGCGGACCATCACCGGCGGCATCCGGACGGTACAGCCCGCGAGCAGCCGGGCGGTCTCGTCGTCGAGCGGGACGTGGCGGAACGGGAGCGGCACGTCACCCGCCACCCACGGCGGGACGCGCTCGGTCCCGTCCGCGTCGCGACAGACGACCACCACCTCGACGGAGTCGCCGCTGTCCCGCACGCATGCCTGCCCCTCGGGCGAGTCCTCGTCGACGTTCCCGGCGCCGCCGCGGAACACGCCGTAAAGGTCCGCGCCAGACGGCGGGTCCAGCAGGAAGCCCTTCGCGCGCTTGCGCCGACCACCCTGCGACTCTCGTTCGCTGCGCTTCGCCGCGGCCCAGTCGTCCCCCCATCCCTCAGGCGCCGCGAGGTTGGAGTCATAGGCCCGCTGCACGAGGCGCGCGATGTCGGACGGCAGCTCGAGTGCCGCACCGTCGAGATGCGGAGCGAGGACGCTCGCCGACGCGAGCAACGAGTACGTGCCGTAGACCTGCGCACTGCCCCGATCGACCGCCGGTACGTCGCGTGACCAGTCGACGCCGGTCACCAGGCACCGCGGCGACGCGAGAGGACCTGGACGCAAGCGACCCGCGTGCCGGTGCAACCGCCCGATCCGCTGCAGGACGAGGTCGACGGGCGCGAGGTCGGTCACGAGCAGATCCACGTCGATGTCGAGCGACTGCTCGAGCACCTGGGTCCCGACGACGATCCGACGCGCTGGCCGCGCAGCGTCCGGGCCGAGCTCCGCGAGGAGTCGACGGTCGTTGGCACGGCGGTCGATGTCCAGGAACCGCGAGTGCGCAAGCACGACGACGTCGTCGCCGAACTCCGCGGTGAGCACGGTAGCGGTCCGCTGCGCACGGGTCACCGTGTTGCGCACCACCGCGACGCAGCCGCCGTCCCGCAGCGCCTCACGCAGCACCGAGACAAGGGCGTCGAGATCGTCTGCGAGTCGTTCGACCGCAACCTTCGACGAACGCGCCTCGTCGGGAACCGTGAGCACGAGCGGACGCTCACCGCCGGTCGCGATCAGGACCGGGTAACCGATGTCGCCGTCGAGCTCGTCGAACCCGACCGGTCCGGCACCAACGCCCTCGAACGCTCGACGACCACGGTCGTATGCGCCGTAGAGCGCCACGCGCTTCGACGCCGGGAGAGTGGCCGACAGCAGCACGACGGGCACCCCGGACGCACCGAGCCACTCGAGCGCACGCTCCAGGTAGACGGTCATGTACGGGTCCGAGGCGTGAACCTCGTCGATGAGCACGACCTTGCCGATGAGCGACAGCTGCCGGACGACCACGTGCCGCGCGAGCAGGGCTCCGAACAGCACCTGATCGATGGTCCCGACGACGAACTGCGCGAGCGCCGCCCGCTTGCGACCCCGCGCCCACGCCTCGGCGACCGGGCGCAGGGTCCGATCTCGCCGGAGGTCGTCGGGCTCGTCGTCCAGGACGGAACGCGCCCGGATGCTCGGCAGCGCGGCCGCTTCCTCGTTCAGCGCCGCCTTGCCGTGGACGAGCGCGACGGTGTGCCGCGGGTCGTCGTCGACCGGGACGTGGCGCAGGTAGTCGTGCGCGCGCGTGAACATCGCCGAGCTCGTCGCCTGGGTGGGCAGCGCGACGAAGATGCCGGACGCACCGCTGCGCGCAGCGAGCACCTCGGCGGCGAGCAACGCGGCCTCGGTCTTGCCCGAACCCATGGGGGCCTCGACGAGCAGGAGCCCGTTCGCAGGCATGGTCCGCGCGGTCTCCACGACTGCTCGCTGCATGGGGCGCGGTGCACCCGCGACGTGCGGGAAGCGCGCCGCGAAGAGCTCGTCGACGGACGACCCGTCGTCGTGCGCACGCCAGCGCCGGGGGAACGCGACCCGCCGCCATCCCTCCTGCGCACGCACGGACGCCGCCTGCTCCGGGCGCGCCAGGTCGGGGACGTGCTCGACATCGACGAGCGGGAAGCAGAACGCGTCGGACGCGACCCAGTCGGCGACGATCACGACCGACGTGAGCGCGGCCTGCACCGCGACGGAGAGCGTCCGGGTCGCGAGGTCCGCCCAGTCGACGCCCGCGCGCTCGTCGGCCCGCGCGACGAGCGCGTCCTGCACCTGCGTCCACAACCCGTCCCCCAGCAGGTCCCGGCGAGCCGAGAGCACCCGTCCGTACGGCGGGTACGCGCCGTGGTGCCCTGCGACGACGACGTGGAGCGCCTTACGCCGTCCCTCGTCGAGGGTCGTCCGCGCGGCGAGCCACCGCTCCAGCGCCGCGGCGCCCGCGATCTCGTGCCGCAACGCCGAACGGTCCGCGACGACGCTGGGCCCGTACCTCAGCCCCGTCCCGACCATGCGGTCGCTGAGCCGAGCGACCTGCACTGCGAACGCCGGGCTCGCCTTGCCCACGTCGTGCACCCCCGCGAGGAACCGCAGCAGCCGACGCGCGGCGTCGCGTCCGCCGACCTCACGCGCGACGAGCGCGCGCACCGACTCCGCGAGCCAGTCGTCCCAGAGCAGACCGGCGACGTCCGCCGTGTCCGCGAGGTGCTGGTCGAGCGGCAGCCACTCCTCGACCTCACCGACGTACGGCCACGACTTCGCCCACGCCGCGCGCATCGCGCGCTCGACCGCCCCGGCCGGGTTGCTCACGAACGAACCATCCCCTGACGTCACTGTCCGGCGCCCATCCTGCTGCCTGCGACGCTAGAGACAGTCCACGCGCGACACGCCGACTTCGGCGGGATTCACCCGCCTGCCGATGCCATCGGTCGGGCCGCTCAGCCGTGAACGAGCTGGTGGACCCGCTGGTGGGACAGGCCGAGGATCGCGCCGACGTCCCGCAGCGACACGTCCTGCGCGACGAGGTCCCGTGCGAGCCGTTGGGCTCGTGACGAGGCGTCGCGCTCGAGCGCCGCCGCCTGTGCGCGCTCGTCGCGGATCGCCGTGAGCTCGGCCTCGACCTCGACGCCGTCCACGGCGGCGACGCTCAGGTCGATCGTGACGTCCTCGACTGCGACGTCGAGCGTCACGGCGACGAGCGAGCGCGCCATCTCGTCGACGTCAGCGAGCCGACGAGCCTGGGTCACGCCGTCGACCGCGGGGACCGTGACGATCCACCACCGACCCTCGCGCGACGCCGTCGCCGTGTAGGACGTGCTCACCGCGCCTCCTTGATCGCCCGCTCGATGTTCCGGTAGACGCCCGGGCTGATCGTCCGGTGCCCGTCGGGTACCGCGACTCCGACACCGCTGCCGTGCTCCCACCACGTGTGCGAACCGCTCCGACGGACCGGCACGAACCCTGCCGCACGCAGCTGACGCACGACCCTCCTCGTCGGCTGCTCGGCTATCACACGCCGACAGTCTAGGCGCCATCGACAGCACCCGTCTAGACCCCTAGACGCATCGACGGGTGACCGGCGCCGCGCACCGTCGGCACGCTCCGTCCCCGCTCGACCAACCCCGACCACCGCTGGACCCGGTGGATCTGCCCCGGACCGCGAGCTTCGGTGAACTCATGGTTGAACGACACGCCGTGAAGCCGTCGGCGTGTCGTTCAACCACGCCTTCGCTGAACCGCGAGCGAGTCTGGCCCGCACGGGGGCTGACCCACGCCGCGGGGCCGACCCCCGCCGCGGGACCGACCGACGCGCGAGTCCGGGCCCCTCGCCGGCTGACCCGCGCGAACAGGCCCCGCGGGGGGCCGGGCGAGTCGGATGTCGGTTCGGGGTCGTACGGTCGGGGTATGCCTCGCAAGGTCGCCACCGCCACGCCCCTGTCCCGCGACGAGCTGCTCGAGTTCGTGCGCCCCCGCCACCACCTGCTGCTGGTGACGACGCGGACCGACCGGCGCCCGCAGGTGTCCCCGGTGTCGGGCGGCGTGGACGACGAGGGCAGGATCGTCGTGTCGACGTACCCGGGCCGCGCGAAGACGCGCAACGCGGAGCGGGACGCGCGCGTGTCGGTGTGCGTGCTGTCGGACGACTGGGACGGCCCGTGGGTCCAGGTCGACGGGAGCGCGCAGGTGCTGCACATGCCGGAGGCGGAGGACGCGCTCGTCGACTACTACCGGTGCATCGCGGGCGAGCACCCGGACTGGACGCAGTACCGGGCGGCGATGCGGCTGCAGGGCAAGTCGCTGATCCGGATCACGCCGCAGCGGTGGGGACCGGTCGCGACGGGCGGCTTCCCCGCGGACGTGGCGGCACGCCTGGACGCGCAGGACTGACGTGCCGCACCATCACGACGACCCCACGGTCGCGGTCCTCACGGGTGCGGGGATCTCGACGTCGTCGGGCATCCCGGACTTCCGCGGACCGCAGGGCGTGTGGACCCGGGACCCGAGGGCAGCCCAGCTGCTCGACCTCGGCGCGTACGTGCGGGACCGGGACGTGCGGGTGCGGGGGTGGCGCGCATGGGCGGAGCACCCGGCGTGGCACGCGTCGCCGACGGCCGCGCACCGGGCCATCGCGCGGCTCGAGCGCGCGGGCGAGCTGATCGTCGCGCTCACGCAGAACTTCGACGGTCTGCACCAGGCGGGCGGCTCGTCCGACGACCGTGTGGTCGAGCTGCACGGGTCGCTCACGACGACGTCGTGCCTGCGCTGCGGGTCGTCGTGGCCGACGACGAGCGTGCTCGCACGGCTCGACGACGAACCGGACCCGCCGTGCACGCGGTGCGGGGGCGTGCTCAAGCCGGACGTCGTGTACTTCGGTGAACAGCTCCCGGACGAGGCGATGGCCCGCGCGTACGCGGCGGCGACGGACGCGCACACGTTCGTCGCGATCGGCACGACGCTCACGGTGCAGCCCGTCGCGAGCCTCGCGGCGCTCGCGGTCGACTCCGGCGCGCGGCTGGTGATCGTCAACGCGGAGCCGACCCCGTACGACCACCTCGCCGACGAGGTGCTCCGCGAGCCGATCGACACGGCCGTCCCGGCGCTCGTCGAACAGCTCCTGGCGCACCGCGGGTCGGGGTGACCCGCAGCCCCTGGCCCCACGAGGTCGCTGGGTACGCTGCGCGCGTGGACGTCGAGGCGGCTGGGCCCCGGACCGCCGCCGGCACCACGCGTGCGCGTCGGCGGTGGCGGCGTCGTGCGCTCGAGGCGGTGCTCGTCGTCGTCGTGCTGCTCGTGCCGCTCGTGTGGGTGCAGGGCGTCGGGCAGGTGCACGTGCGCACGCTGGAGTCGGTCGACGAGGCACCGGTCGCGATCGTGTTCGGCGCGGGCCTGCGCCCGGACGGCTCGCCGTCGACGTACCTGCGTCGGCGGCTCGACGCCGCTCAGGCGCTGTACGAGGCGGGCACGGTCCGGGTGATCCTCGTGAGCGGCGACAACGGCTCGGTGGGTCACGACGAGCCGACGGCCATGCGCGACTACCTCGTCGGGAACGGCGTGCCGTCGGCGGTCGTCGTGTCCGACGACGCGGGCTTCGACACGCACGACACGTGCGTGCGCGCGCACCGCGTGTTCGGCGTGGACCGGGCAGTGGTGCTCACGCAGGACTACCACGTGCGCCGCGCGATCTTCTCGTGCACGACGGCGGGCATCGACACGCAGGGCATCGGCGTCTCGGCGGCGAACGTGCGGCCCGCCCAGCTGCGCGCGTGGCGCCTGCGCGAGGTCCCGGCGTCGTACAAGGCGTGGTGGGACGGCCTGACGGGCCGCGACCCGCTCGACCTGGGGCCGGCCCGCCCGGACGTGCAGGACGCGCTCGGCGGCTGAGACCATCGGGTGTGCCTCTCCCCACCCCGGACGTCTTCCCCACCCCGGACTTCGACGCCGCGCAGGTGCGGCTCGTCGCGCTGGACATGGACGGTTCGCTGCTCGACGACGACAAGCGCGTCCCGCCGGGCTTCTGGCCGCTGCTCGACGAGCTGCTCGACCGGGGTGTCGTGGTGTGCCCGGCCTCGGGCAGGCAGTACGCGACCCTGCGCCGCGACCTCGGCCGCGACGACCTCACCTACGTCGCGGAGAACGGCGCGATCGTCGTGCGCGAGGGCGAGACGGTCGCGGTCACGCCGCTCGCGCTCGAGGTGGCGCGCGCGGTCGTCGGGACCGTGCGGGAGGCGGTCGCGGGCGGCGCGCCCTACGGGACGGTGCTGTGCGGTGAGCGCGCCGCGTACGTCGAGCGGTCCGACGAGGAGTTCCTCGTCCACGTCCGGCCCTACTACGCGCGGCTCGAGGTGGTCGCGGACCTGACCGCGGTGCAGGACACGATCCTCAAGGTCGCGGTGTTCGACTTCGGCTCCGCGCAGACGGGTGCGGGCGCGCTGCTGCGCCGGTACGACGAGGCTGCGCACGTGCTCGTGTCCGGGCACCACTGGGTCGACGTCATGGACCCCGCGGCGGACAAGGGCTCGGCGCTCCGCGCGGTGCAGCGCCTGCTGGGCGTCGGCCCGGAGCACACCGTCGCGTTCGGCGACTACCACAACGACCTCGGGATGCTCGGCGCCGCGACCTGGTCGTTCGCGATGGCGAACGCGCACCCGGACGTGCTCGCGGCCGCGCGGTTCGTCGCGCCGTCGAACAACGACCACGGAGTGGTCACGACGCTGCGCGCCGCGCTCGACGGGACGGCACCGTGACGGGCGTCGGCTCGTCGGGCGCGGACGGCCCTGGTCCGACGAGCGCCGCAGCGCACCTCGACGAGCACGCGGGTCCGACGAACGTCGCGGGGCTGGTCCTGACGCCGGGCGCCGGTGCCGACCGCGACCACCGCACGCTCGTCGCGCTCGAGGCCGCGCTCGCACCGCTGCCGGTGCTCCGCCTGCACTTCCCCAACCGCGACCGCGGCTCGCGCGCCCCGGACCGACCCGCGGTCGCCGTCGCCCACCTGCGCGAGCGTGCCGACGCGTGGGCCGACGAGCTGGGCGTCGACCCGGCACGGCTCGTGCTCGGCGGCCGCTCGTTCGGCGGGCGTATGGCCTCGCTGGCCGTCGCCGAGGGGCAGCCTGCCGCGGGCCTGCTCCTGCTGTCCTACCCCCTGCACCCGCCCGGCCGCCCCGACCGCCTGCGCGTGGAGCACCTGCCGGACGTGCACGTGCCGGTGCTCGCCGTCAGCGGGGAGCGGGACCCGTTCGGCACGCCCGACGAGCTGCGCACGCACCTCGCGGCGCTCGGCGGGCCGTGGTGCCTGCGCACCGTGCCGGGCAACCACAGCCCGCAGGACCCGGCGGTCGTCGCGCACGTGCGGGCGTGGCTGGACGGCGCCGGAGCGACCGCAGGATCGTCGGACTGAACGCCGGTCGGCGCCGCGACGTCAGGCCGCGAGCGCGCGCTCGAACGCGCCCAGGACGCGCGGCGAGAACAGCACGAACCGCGCGAGCACGATCCCGTGCGGAGTCCCGTCCGCGTCCCGGTCCTGGAACGTGCCGGACTGCCACGACCGCAGCGCACCGACTGCGAGCTGCGCCGCCTCGTCGACGTCCCAGCCGTAGGCGCCGGCGCTGATCGCGGGGAACGCGATCGTCCGCGCACCGAGGTCGACGGCCACCGCGAGCGCACTCAGGTAGCACGCGGTGAGCATGCCCGGGTCGCGTTCGCCCGTGTTCCAGTTCGGTCCCACGGTGTGGATCACCCAGCGCGCCGGGAGGTCGAACGCGGCGGTCGCGACCGCGTGCCCGACGGGCAGCCCGTCCGGGTAGCGCGAGTCGCGCAGCTCGTGGCACGCCGCGAGGAGCCCGGGTCCAGCGGCCGTGTGGATGGCGCCGTCGACGCCTCCCCCGCCGAGGAGGGTCCCGTTCGCGGCGTTGACGACGACGTCGACCGCCTGCTCCGTGATGTCCCCCTGGACCGCCTCGACCCGCATGCCCTCATCCTCGCGCGCGACGACGGCCGGAGCGCGGCCAACGGTCCCAGGGCCGGGCCGTCGGGCGTCCCGACGACCGTGACCTGAGCCACGCGGACATGACGAGGCCCCGCGGGCGCTTACCTCGCGGGGCCTCGATCCGTCGCCCAGGCTAGGCGGGGGTCGTGGCGGTCGGGTGAACGACACGCGAATCTTCCACAGAAATGATCCACAGCCCTGTGTTCGGCCGATGTTTGCGCAGGTCGACCTGTGCACAACCCTGTGGAGCCGACTGTGGACAAAGTTGCCTGGTCAGAGCCCTTGCGACCCGCCGGGCGGCAGGACTAGACATCACTCATCGGCCTCGACGGATCGGGGAACCGACGGAACGGGCCCTGAGGGGCGCGCACCGACGGAGCCTCCGGGACGACGAGACCGGGCCGACCGGAGAACGGGCGACCAGACCGACGGGGAGACCCGAAGGCCCGCGGACGACGACGCGGGGGACGCTCAGGACCTGGGACGCCGATCGCAGTCGCCGTGCACGTGGGACCCGGTCCGCCGGGGACGTGGTGCCGGCGGTCCGCACCGTCGAAGCCTGTGATCACGAGAGGGCCCCTCGAACGCTTACTTCGAGGGGCCCTCCCCACACCCACCCCACCCCACCCCGCGCCCACTCCCACCCCGCGCCCACCCCCTGACCGCGAACGCCACACATCGGTCGCGAGCGCGCCTCTCGGGAGCGTGGCGCTCGGTGCCGATGTGTGGCGTTCGCGATGTCTGGCGTTCGCGGTGGGTGGTGGGTGCGGTGGGTGGTGGGTGCGGGTGTCGGATGCGGGCAGAGCCGTCCACGGACCGGGTGGGCGCTTAGGCTCGGCGCGTGAGCATCTTCGGCAGCCTCCAGTGGGGCATCTACCAGCTGTTCCTGCTGGCGATCTTCGCGCTGTGCGTGTGGGCGCTCGTGGACGCGGCGCTGCGCCCGGTGAGCGCGTTCGTGTCCGCCGGCAAGCGGACCAAGGCGTTCTGGCTCGGGATCCTCGCGGTCGCGACGCTCCTCGCGTTCCTCGCGATGCCGCCGCTCATGGTCATGCAGTTCCTCGGGCTCGTCGCCGCGGCGGCCGCGATCGTCTACCTCGTCGACGTCCGGCCCGCGGTCGCGCGCTACACGCGACGGCGCCCGCGCGGCGGCTCGGGGTCCGGGTGGTGACAGCCGGGTTCCCGACGAGCAAGGTCGACCGATGAGGGCCGTCGTACAGCGCGTCACGCGCGCGTCGGTCTCGGTGGACGGCGAGGTCGTCGGCGCGATCGACCGACCAGGGCTGCTGGCACTCGTCGGCGTGACGCCCGGCGACGGCCCCGCCCAGGTCGAGCTCGTCGCCCGCAAGATCGCCGAGCTGCGGATCCTGCGCGACGAGCAGTCGGCGGTCGACGCAGGTGCCCCCGTGCTCGTCGTCTCGCAGTTCACGCTCTACGGGGACACGCGCAAGGGCCGACGACCCACCTGGAACGCCGCCGCCCCCGGCCCGGTGGCGGAGCCGCTCGTCGACGCGGTCGTCGCCGCGCTGCGGTCCCGCGGGCTCGAGGTCGCAACGGGGATCTTCGGCGCCGACATGGCCGTCGAGCTGATCAACGACGGCCCGGTGACGATCCTCCTGGAGTCCACCCCCACCTGACCCACCCCACCTGACCCACCCCACCTGCCCGCCCCACCTCCTGCCTGCCCTCCCCACCTCCTGCCTGCCCCCTCCCGCCCCACCGACCACGGCACTACCACCCCACCCCCACGAGTTCGCGGGTCCAGCGCCAGTTCGCGGGTCCGGTAGCCAGTTCGCGGGCCACGGCCCGCGAACCCATGCCCTCACCCGCGAACTCATCACCAAACCGCGAACTCAGTCGCCCTCCGCCAGCACCATCCCCCGCTCGCGGACTCGGGCCACCAGATCCCTGCTCCGGTCGCCAGTTCGCGGGTCCCGCGCCACTTCGCGGGTCCGGTAGCCAGTTCGCGGGCCGTGGCCCGCGAGTTCAGGCCCTCAGCCGCGAACTCACCGAGCCAGGCGGCCTGGCGGGTAGGGGTAGCCGGTGGGTAGGGGCGGCGGGTGGGTGGGTGGGGCGGTGGTGGGCGGGTGCCGGGTGGGGTCAGGGCAGGACGCGCAGGCCTTCGGCTCGGGCTGCCGTGGCCAGGTGCTCGTCCCAGGCCACGACGACGAGGTCGTCGGACCGCAGGACGAGCGCCGACGCGAGATGCAGCGCGTCCGCAGCCCGCAGCGCGTGGTAGCCGACGAGCGTCGCAGCGGCGGCTGTCACGGGCTCGTGCAGCTCGACGACGTGCAGCGCGGGCCACAGCACGGCCCACTGCGCGAGCGCGGCACGTTCGGTCGCCGCGTCGATGAGCCCCGCCCGACGACCGCCGGCGAGCAGCGCGCGCACCTCGGCGTCCGCGAGCCGCGACGAGGCGACCAGGTCCGCACCGGACCACAGCGCTGCGGCGAGCTCGGACCCCGGTTCGGCGAGGCAGAGCTTGGCGAGCGCGCTGGTGTCGAAGTAGCAGACGGCCATCAGCGGCGCAGCCGCCGCACGAGCCCGGACACCCCGGCGCGCGTCGGCTCGACGGCGACGGGCTCGGCCGCGGACCGCGGTGCGGACGCGGGCGAGAGCAGACCGTCGCGCTCGAGCCGGGCGAGCAGGTCGGCGGAGTCGATCCCGCTGAGCCGTGCGACGGGGATCCCGCGTTCGGTGATGACGACGTCCTCCCCGGCGCGCGCCGCCTCGATCCACCCCTTGAGCTCTGCGCGCAACGCGCTGACCGCGACCTCCACCTGCACGACCGTACCGGCCGCACCCCGCGCCGCCCACCCCTCGGGAGGGTCGGCCGCGCTGGCTACAGCTCCGGGAGCGCCTCGCGCGCCCGCGCCGGGTCCTCGCCGGCGGCCTCGAGCAGGTCGACGACGAGCGAGCGGTGCAGCAGCACGAGGCTCTGGACCTGCCAGTCGTCGGGCGCGATGGCGAACGGGTCGAGGGCGCGCGCGGACACGAGCAGCTCGCCGCGGGCCCGTGCGGGGTCCCGGCCGCTGCCGAGCGCGGACGCGAGGTCGGCCGCGGCGACAGCGGTCGCGTCGATGCGCTGGGCGGCGGCGTCGAGGTCGTGCGCGGTCGCGGACTCGAGGAGCGCGAGCGCACGCCGGGTCAGGACGCGTGCGTTGCGCATGGCGCGGTCGAGCAGCACGGCGGCGTCGACGTGCCGACCGAGCTCGCCGCGGTGCCGCCGCTGCGCGGGGGACAGCCGCGCGAGGTCGAGAGTGTTGCGGGCGGTGTCGCGCCACTCGTCGAGCCGCGGCTGGCTCGCGCGGGCCCGCACGAGCGCGTCCTCGACGTCCTGGACGGACCGCGCGAGCAGCCCGCGCGCGAGCTCGTCGAGCACGGTGGCGAGCTCGTGGGTCGCGCGCTGTGCGAGCGTCCGCGGGTGGCGGCGCGGGTCGGACGGCGTGAGCACCGCGACGAGGAACGCGACCGCGCCGCCGACGAGCGCGTCGGTCCACCGGCCGATCGGGCCGCCTCCCGTCCCGGCAGCCACGGGCAGCCCGACGATGACCATCGCCTGGCTCCCGGCCTGCGACGTGAGCATCGCGCCGCGGTCGAGCAGCCGCGCGAGCGTCGCGGCGGTGAACAGCACGACCGCGACCTGCCACATCCCGGTGCCGATGACGTGCACGAGCGCGTCGCCGAGCCCGACGCCGAGCGCGACGCCGACGGCGATCTCGGCGACGCGGCGCAGCGACCGTTCGGCCGCGAACCCCAGTGCGATCCACGCGCAGATGGGGGCGAAGAACGGGTAGGTGTGGCCGAGCCCGTAGCGGGCGATCGCGAACGCGATCGCTGCGGCCACCGCGGCCTGCAGGATCGGGAACCACGACGCGCGCACGCGGTCGACGCCCTGCCGCCAGCGCACCTGCGCGACGAGGCGCACGTCGCGCCACCCGCGTCGTCGGGGCCCGGCCAGGTCCTCGCTCGTCACGGCCGACCCGCGGTCCTCACAGCGCCGGGTGGACGCCGAGCCCGCGCGCGAGCGGTCCGTGCGCCGCGGGCCGGTCGGTCGACACGCCCTCACCCGGGACGACGACCTCCTGGCCCGCCGCGACCATGCCGCCGTCGCACGCGACGAGCAGCTCGGCGTCGACGGGCAGCGAACGCTTGACGACCGCGAGCGCGACGGGTCCGAGCTCGTGGTGCCGCGCGACGCTCGTCACGCGGCCGACCTCCCGGCCGGGCTCCCCGGGGACGTCGGTCGTGAGGTGCACGCCAGCGCCGGGCTCGGGCAGCAGGTGACCCGAGCCGTCGAGGTGCAGGAACACGAGCCGCCGCGGGGGTCGGCCGAGGTTGTGCACGCGCGCGACGGTCTCCTGCCCGCGGTAGCAGCCCTTGTGCAGGTGCACCGCGGTGCGCAGCCAGTCGAGCTCGTGCGGGATGGTCCGGTGGTCGACCTCGGTGGCGGCGCGCGGGCGCCAGGCCTCGACGCGCAGGGCCTCGGCGGCCCACGTCCCCGCGAGCGGCCAGCCCGACGTCTCGCGGGCTGCGACCTGCGCGACCAGGTCCGCACGCGGCACGAGCACGAGCCGCCAGGCGCGGTCCGCGCCGGGGTGCTCGTCGGCGGGCGGGCCGTACCGGGTACCGCCTGCGGTCACGTGCGGCCACGGGTCACGCCAGGTCACGGGCTCGTCGGGCCCGCCCTCGGCCGCGACGGGCTCGCCGATCGCCGCCCAGTCGTCGGTCACGTCGGCGATCTCGACGCGCAGCATGAACTTCATGCGGTCGAGCCACGCGGCGAGCCCGGCGGGGGTCTGCGTGACGAGCCAGGTCGCGGTGCCGTCGTCGACGACCGCGGCGGCGTGCTCGACGTGCCCGTGCGGGCTGAGCACGAGCAGCTCGGTCGACGTGCGCGGCGGCAGGCCCTCGAGCTGCGCGCTCGTGATCGAGTGCAACCAGCTCAGCCGGTCGGGCCCCGCGACGCGCACGACGCCGAGGTGCGACTGGTCCACGACCGCTCCCCCGCGCGCGAGCGCGCGCTGCTCGGCGGTCGGGTCGCCGTAGTGCCATGCGACGCCCGCATCGGGCCCGGCGCCGGCGACGGCCCCCCGCCGCGCGAGCAGCGGGCTCGTGTGCCGCGGGGGCTCGTAGGCACGCTCGTCGGCGACGGGCTCGGTCACGGCAGGCTCGGTCACGGCAGGTTCACTCCACCCGGGTCAGCCGTGCGGACGCGTACGACTGCATGGGCTGACCGAACGCGGCGAGGTCGTGCGCCCACATGAGCTCGCCGTCGACGAGCCCGTACAGCCGCTTCGCGGCGCTCAGCTCCGCGCCGGTCGACGTGCGTGCGATGAGGTCCGACGCGAGGTCGACCCGCCCGTTGCCGATCGCGCCGAGGTACACCGCGACGTGCCCGGACGGGTCCGCGAGCAGCACCTCGACGGGGAACTGGTCGGCGGGCAGGTCGTCGGGGCGGTCCGGCGGGACACGCCAGAACCCGGACTCGGTGGACCACACGGGGCCGTCCTCGACGGCGACGTCGGGTGCGCCGGGACCCGGCGCCGCGTCGCCGGACGCCTCGAGCGCGGACACGTCGTCGGGTGCGACGACGAGCCTGATGGTCGTCGTGTAGGTCAGGTACGGGCCGCCGTCGTGGTCGAACACGACGTCCTGCACGAAGGCGGCCTCGTCGATGCCCGGGTACCCGACGACGCCCTGGCCGTGCCACCGGCCGACGAGCCAGGCGAGCGGGTAGACCTCGGGCGCGAGCCCCTCGGGGATCGTGAAGGTCATCGGCGCTGCGACGTGAAGAGGCGGACCACGACGAGCCCCGCGGTCCACGCGATGGCACCGGTCGCGAGGACCAGCAGTCCGATGAAGAGCCCCTCGAGCGCAGTCATGCCCCGATCCTAACGACCGCGGACGCCGCAGCGTCAGCCGACGAGCACGCGTCCGACGACGTACACGAGGATCCCGGTCACGGTCACGGGCAGCACGACCGCCGCGACGGCCGGCAGGCGCCGCGACAAGGACGGCAGCGCGTCGAACAGCACGTGCAGCGACGACACGAGGACCCCGACTGCGACGCCGAGCACGGCGCCCGCGAGCAGGTCGATGTCCGGCAGGAGGAGCTGGGCGAGGACCCCCGCGAGCGTCGCGGCGAGCGTGGTCGCCGCGGCTCCGCGCCACCCGACGAGCGGCAGCGCGACGACCGCCGACCCGACCGCGAGCGCGAGCGCACCCACGACGACGATCGGCTCACCGCCGGGCGTGCGCCCGATCGCGACCCACCCGGTCACGGCGGCGGCGAGCAGCGTCCCGGTGACGGTGCCCGCCACGGACTCGACCATGCGCTCACGACCGTCGCGCCGCAGCAGCTCGTTGACGAACGCGAGCAGGATCGCCGCGGCGAACACCACGGGCAGGTACCGCAGGTACGGCTGGTCCTCGACGAGGTGCACCGCGGCCACGGCACCGAGCCCTCCGAGCGCGAGGACCGCGGTCGAGCCGGGCTTGAACGGCAGGCTCGCGAGCCACGGCCACCCGATCGCGAAGGCGAGCGCGAGCACGCCCGCGACGATCGTGACGGGCAGTCCGCCGACGAACCCGGCGACCGCGACGACGGCGGCGAGCACAGCGGTGACGACCGTCCGGGTGGCGAGCTGCATGCGCGGCTACCGCCCCTGGCCGCGCAGCGGGGCAGCGGCGCGCGTCGTCGAGTCAGGCACGGCCGACAGTGTCGCAGATGAGAGCGGGATCGTCGGCACCTCGTGTGCTGGGGGTAGCGTGTGCACACCCGCCGCAGGGAGGTTCCACGTGGCAGACCTTCTGCTCCTGACCCCGGCGTCCGGTGGTTCAGCACAGGTGCTCCCGGCGCTGGGTCTGCTGTCCCACCGCGTCCGTGTGCTCCCGGTCGAGCCCTCGGCCCTGGTCGACGCGCCCGACGCGGACCTCGTCCTGCTCGACGCGCGTCGGGACCTGGTCACCGCGCGCACGACGTGCCGCCTCCTGCGCGCCACGGGCATCGCGGTCCCGCTCGTGCTCGTGCTGACCGAGGGCGGGCTGACGGTCGTGACGGCCGACTGGGGCGCCGACGAGATCCTGCTCGACTCCGCGGGCCCGGCCGAGGTCGAGGCGCGGTTCCGGCTCGCGATCGAGCGCGCCGCGATCGTCACGCAGGACGAGGCGCCGCAGGAGATCTCGTCGGGCGACCTGACGATCGACGCGGGCGGCTACACGGCCCGCCTGCGCGGCCGTCCGCTCGACCTGACGTACAAGGAGTTCGAGCTCCTCAAGTACCTCGTGCAGCACCCGGGCCGCGTGTTCACGCGTGCGCAGCTCCTGCAGGAGGTGTGGGGCTACGACTACTACGGGGGTACGCGCACGGTCGACGTGCACGTGCGGCGGCTGCGCGCGAAGCTCGGCCCCGAGCAGGAGCAGCTCATCGGCACCGTGCGCAACGTCGGCTACCGCTTCGACCCGCCCAAGGAGCGCCGCGGTTCCGGCGACCGCGACGCGGTCCCGGCGCCCGCGGTCTGACCGGCTCCCGTGCCGCTCCTCCTCGTCCCGGGGAGACCGACCCGATAGGTTCTCGTCCGATGACTGCCGTCGACTCCGCCACGCTCCTGCTCGAGGGGCCCTGGCAGCACCGCTTCGTCGCGGCCAACGGCGCCCGCTTCCACGCCGCGGTCGCGGGTCCCGACGACCGCGACGTCCCGCTCGTCGTCCTCCTGCACGCCGTGCCGCAGCTGTGGTGGGCGTGGCGCCACCAGATCCCCGCGCTCGCCGCGGCCGGCTACCGCGTCGCAGCGCTCGACGTGCGCGGCACGGGCGGGTCCGACAAGCCCCCCCAGGGGTACGACGTGCCGACGTTGACCGCGGACGTCGCGGGGGTCGTGCGGTCGCTCGGCGCGTCGTCGGCGGTCGTCGTGGGCTGCGGTACGGGCGCGACGATCGCGTGGTCCATGCCCGCGCTGCAGCCGGGGACGACGAGGGCCGTGGCAGCGCTGTCCGCGCCGCACCCGCTCGACGCGCTGCGCCACCCGTTCACGCTCGTGCGGCCCGCGGCGGCCCGGCGGCTCGCGTACGTCCAGCTCCCGTCGCTGCCGGAGCGCGCGATGGTGCGTGGCGACCTGGCGCACCGGATGCTCGTCGAGTGGGGCGGCGGCCGCTGGGCCGACCGGGAGACGGAACGCACCTACCTCGACGCGCTGCGCGTGCCGTTCGCGGCGCACTCGCAGCTCGAGCAGCTGCGCTGGCTGGGGCGTTCGGGCCCGCGGCCGGACGGTCGTCGGTTCGCCGCGGCGCTGCGGCGCCGCTGGGACGTGCCCGTGCTGCAGCTGCACGGCGGACGCGACGGGCTGTTCCCCGCGGGCGCCGCGGTGCTCTCGCGCCAGACCGCGGCGTACCTCGCGGACGTCACGTACGAGCTCGTGCCGCACGCCGGCCACTTCCTGCCGGAGCAGGCGCCCGAGCACGTCACGGGCACGCTGCTCGACTGGCTCGCACGCGTCGCGCCCGTCGCCTGACGGCGCCCGCGGCAGCAGTCCGACGAGGGTCAGCCCGTGAGCAGCGCCTGCGCGCGCACCGGGTCCGTCTCGCCGACGCCGTAGGACGGGCACAGCGCCGCGAGCGGGCACGCCCCGCAGGCAGGCCGACGCGCGTGGCACGTCCGACGCCCGTGGAAGATCAGCCGGTGGCACGCCATGGTCCAGTCGCGGCGGGCCAGCAGCGCACCGAGGTCGCGCTCGACCACGACGGGGTCCTCGCTCGTCGTGTACCCGAGCCGTCGGGACAGGCGCAGCACGTGCGTGTCCGTCGTGATCCCCGGGACCCCGAACGCGTTGCCGAGGACGACGTTGGCGGTCTTGCGTCCCACGCCCGGCAGCTGCACGAGGTCCTCGAGGCGACCCGGCACGTGTCCGTCGAACCGTTCGACGAGCGTGCGCGCCAGTCCCGTGACCGAACGCGCCTTCGCCCGGAAGAACCCGAGCGGTCGCAGGATCGACTCGAGCTCGTCCGGGTCCGCGGCCGCGAGCTCGTGAGGTCCGGGGTACCGCGCGAACAGCTCGGGCGTCGTGGCGTTCACGCGCACATCGGTGGTCTGGGCGGACAGGACCGTCGCGACGAGGAGCGTGAACGCGTCGGTGAAGTCGAGCTCGCACCGGGCGTCCGGGTAGCGCTCCGCGAGCAGCCGGTCGATGCGGCGGGCGCGTCGGGTCCGGGCGAGCGGTGTCTCGGCCCGCGTGCTCGTCGTGCTCACGTCCACCCCCGGAGCGTACGGCGCACGTCCGGCGCGCCGCCCGCCCACCGCCGGGCACCGCGCGGCACGCTCGTCCGTTGCTCCCTCGGGGTGACGTGCGCGACAGCTCGGCACGAATCCCTCAAGCCGGGCCCCCGCCCGGCCGTATCAGCAGAGGTCAGCGACAGGAGGAATGGCCCGATGACCCCAGGCGGAGACCACCAGGTCCGCAGCCTCCGGCTCGACCGCAGGGCGCTGCGTGCTGAGAAGGCGCGCGTCGTGTGGTGGCGTCGGCTCGTGCGGGCGCGCATCGACCTGGCCGTCGCCGGTGCCGCGCGCCCCGATCCGCTCGGCGAGGACGTCGCGTTCCAGCTGCCGCTCGACGTCACGCTCAGCCTCCCGCGACCCTCCGAGCTCGAGAGCCTCCTGCCGGACGTGGTCCCGACCGACGTCGAGGCGCTCGCCGGCCTGCGCGAGCTCGACAGCCGTCTCGCGTCGTACGAGCAGAGCGTCTCCGATGCGCTCGTGCGCACGACCGACCGGCTCATCTCGCGGCTCGCGGACGACCCGAGCGGCGCAGGCGACCTCGTCGCAGCCCCGCCCGCCCGCCGGTGACCACGGTCGCAGTCGGCACCGAGCGGGCTGTCGCGACGAGCGCACGCGGTGCGATGCGGCAGACTGTGGCCTGGGTCTCGTCGTCCCGACCGGCCCGACGAGGTGCGGTCGGCACGAGAGCCGGCCTGAGTGGACCCGAGGGTGAAGGAGCGAAGCGTGGCTGAGGACGTCGTGCTGTCGGCGCCGCTGTTCGTGGGCCTCGACGAGGAGTCGGCGCTCGCGCTCGTCGCGAGCATGACGCCGGTCGAGGCCGTCCGCGGCGACGTCCTGTTCCACGAGGGCGAGCCGGGCGACCGGCTGTACCTCGTGCGCGAGGGCAAGATCAAGCTCGGTCGGCGGTCGAGCGACGGCCGCGAGAACCTGCTCGCGGTCCTCGGTCCGGGCGAGATGTTCGGCGAGCTGTCGATGTTCGACCCGGGCCCACGCACCGCGACCGCGACCGTCGTCGCGGACGCCGTGCTGCTCGAGCTGGACCACGACGAGCTCGTGCGCTGGCTCGCGGACAAGCCGGGCGTCGCCCGCCACCTGCTGCAGGCACTCGCGCGGCGCCTGCGCCGCACCAACGAGGCGCTCGCCGACCTGGTCTTCTCCGACGTGCCCGGCCGCGTCGCCAAGGCGCTGCTCGACCTGTCGACGCGCTTCGGCGAGCAGACCGACGAGGGTGTCCGCGTCGCGCACGACCTCACGCAGGAGGAGCTCGCACAGCTCGTCGGCGCGTCGCGCGAGACCGTGAACAAGGCGCTCGCCGACTTCGCCGCCCGCGGCTGGGTGCGGCGCGAGGGCCGCGCGGTCGTCCTGCTCGACGTCGACCGCCTGGAGCGGCGCGCGCGCTGAGCGGTGTACCGTCCGGGCCGCGCCCGGCTCAGCCCACCGCGAGCTCCACGACGATCTCGACCTCGACGGGCGAGTCGGCGGGGAGCACCGCCACGCCCACGGCCGAGCGCGCGTGCACGCCCGCCTCGCCGAGCACGTCGTGCAGCAGCAGGCTCGCACCGTTGACGACCGCGGGCTGGCCGGTGAACGCCGGGTCGCTCGCGACGAACCCGACGACCTTGACGACGCGCGTCACGAGGTCGAGCGCGTCGGCTCCGGCCGGCCCGCCCTCACGCTCGACGAGCGCGGCGACCGCCGCGAGCGCGTTGAGCGCGGCGGTCCGGGCCAGGTCGGCGGCCTCGTCGGGCGAGACCTCGGCACCCACCTTGCCGGTGGTCGGCAGCGCACCGTCGACGAACGGGAGCTGGCCCGAGGTCCAGACGTACGAGCCGGTCCGCACCGCGGGGACGTAGGCCGCGAGCGGCGCGGCCACCTGCGGCAGCGTCAGACCGAGGTCCGCGAGCCGCTGCGCGGCACCCATCAGGACTCGAGCGGGCGCTTGAGGTACGCGACCAAGCCGTCGCCCGGGCCGGGCACCACCTGGACGAGCTCCCAGCCGTCCGAGCCCCACTGGTCCAGGATCGCCTTGGTCATGTGGATGATGAGGGGGACGGTCACGTACTCCCACTTGGTCGCCATGCGCCCACCCTAGCCAGCGCGCCGCCGACCCGGCAGGAGGTCCTCGTCACACCCGGCGGGCGGTCACCCGCGGCTGGGCACGAGCTCGGAGTCGAGCACGAGCTCGGACCACCACGACGTCACCTCGGGCCGCCGGCGGCGCAGCGCGCGCCGCTCGCGCTCGGTCATGCCGCCCCACACACCGAAGTCCATCCGGTTGTCGAGCGCGTCCGCGAGACACTCGAGGCGCACCGGGCACTGCAGGCAGACCGCACGGGCCTCGCGCTGCGCGGGTCCCTCGACGAACAACGCGTCGGGAGACACCTTGCCGGAACCGCACTCCGCGGACGCGGTCCAGTGACCGTCCTTGGTCGCCACCACCGCGCCTCTCCCCCCTGTGTGCGCCGTCGCCCCGTGGCACCCGGGACCGGGTGACCCGGACCAGGGACGCTCGACGCTGATCGCCCCGCCTGCAGCCCGCCGCTTGTACCACAACCGGCGTCCGTCTGCGCGTGGCTCGCTGTGAAACTAGCGCGGAACCGGGGGTTCTGACGAGACTCCGATCGGGTCATCCCGAGGTGTGGACGCGCTCCCGCACGAGTCCACCGGTTCGGCGGCGGGTCGCCACCGGATCGGGTGAACACCTCGCGGCGTCCGGACGACGCACGCGGGCGACCGGTGACCGCCGGGGCCACGTGTGCAGGTCCCGTGCAGAGTGCGTGCCTCCCCGACCCCCGCGCGACCCGCCACAAGTCGGGCCGACTACCCTGGCGGGCATGCCGAAGACTGCCCGCGCACGGGGTCGCCAGGTCAACGCCTTCCAGGCGCTGGCCCTCCTGCTGTCCTTCGTGCTCGTCGCGTGCCTCGGCGGCGTGCTCGCCGCCGGTCTCGCGCTGCCCGGGGTCGCGGTCGCGAACGGTCTGACGGACATGTCCGTCACCGCGTTCGACGACCTGCCGACCGAGCTCACGCCGACCGACCTGCCGGAGAAGTCGCGCATCCTCGCGTCCGACGGCACGCTGCTCGCCACGTTCTTCGACCAGGACCGCGTCGTCGTCCCGCTCGACAAGATCGCGCCGATCATGCAGCAGGCGGTGATCGCGACCGAGGACCGCCGCTTCTACGAGCACGCGGGCGTCGACGTCATGGGCATGGTCCGCGCCGCGGCGCGCAACGCGCTGCACATCTCGAAGGAGGGCGCCTCGACCCTCACGCAGCAGTACGTGAAGAACGTGCTCATCGAGGCGTCGCAGGTCGACGGCACGGACGCCGAGAAGGCCGCCGCGCTCGAGCAGGCGCGCGCCGACGAGGGCACCGAGGGCCTGGCCCGCAAGCTGCGCGAGGCGAAGCTCGCGATCACGCTCGAGAAGCGCATGACGAAGGACGAGATCCTCGAGAAGTACCTCAACATCGCGCAGTTCGGCGCGTCGATCTACGGCGTCGAGTCGGCGGCCCAGCGGTACTTCGGCGTGCGGGCGCTCAAGCTCAACTACCTGCAGGCCGCGACGATCGCCGGCATCACGAAGTCGCCGTCCTACTGGGACCCGGTCCTGCACCCGAAGAACGCCCAGCAGCGCCGCAACGTGGTGCTGGGCCTGATGCTGCGCGAGGGGTACATCACGCAGGCCGAGTACAACACCGGCGTGAAGACCCCGATCGAGGACACCCTCAACGTGCGGCCGTCCCGGCTCGGCTGCATGTCCGCGAGCGACACCGTCCCCGGCTCGGGCTACTTCTGCGACTACGTCACCAAGGTCATCGTCACCGACCCCGCGTTCGGCGAGACCGCGGCCGAACGACGCAACCTGCTCACCAAGGGCGGTCTGACGATCTGGACGACGCTCGACAAGGACATGCAGACCGCCGCGGACAAGGCGATCAAGGACAGCATCCCGGTCGACGACCCGTCCGCGATCGGCACCTCGATGGTCGTCGTCGAGCCCGGCACCGGCCAGATCAAGGCGATGGCGCAGAACCGCGACTACAACAACACGAGCAACCACGGCGAGCGCGAGACGGCGGTCAACTACAACACCACCAACGCGTACGGCGGTTCGACGGGCTTCGCCCCCGGTTCGACCTTCAAGCCGTTCACGCTGCTCGAGTGGCTGCGTGAGGGTCACCCGCTGCACGAGATGCTCAACGCGCGGCGGATGCAGTACAACCTGAACGAGTTCAACGCACCGTGCACCAACCTGACCGGCACGTGGAAGTTCGGCAACGCCGAGGGCGCGGGCGGGGTCATGAACGTCCTGCAGGCGACCATGAACTCGGTGAACTCCGGCTACGCCGCGATGGCGAGCAAGGTCGACCTCTGCAAGATCTTCGACGGCGCGGCCGACCTCGGGGTCCTCAAGGCCGGCGGCTCCGAGAAGAACAGCGGCCCCATCGACCCGCTCCCCGCGAACATCCTGGGTTCCCAGTCGGTCGCGCCGCTGTCGATGGCGAACGCGTTCGCGACCTTCGCGGCCAACGGGCGGTACTGCAACCCGGTCGCGATCCTCAAGGTCACGAACACGGCGGGTGACGAGCTCAAGGTCCCCAGCGCGGACTGCAGCCAGAAGATCGAGCCCGACATCGCGAAGGCCATGAACTACGCGCTCAGCAACGTGTGGAAGGGCACCGCGAAGGCCGTCGGCGCACCGAGCTTCACGTCCGCGGGCAAGACCGGCACGACGTCGGAGAACGAGGACATCTGGTTCGTCGGCTACACGCCGAAGCTGTCCGCCGCCGTGTGGGCCGGGCACACCGGTCGCATGGCGTCGATGCACGGCCTCACGATCGGTGGGAAGTCCTACGCGGGCCGCGGCGCCGGGCCGTGGGGCTCGTCGATCCCCGCCCCCACGTGGAAGCGGTTCATGGAAGACGTGCTCGGCGGCGGCGACAACCCCGACTTCGACAAGCCGTCCAACGACCTCATCTACGGCAAGCCGGTCTACGTCCCGAACGTCGTCGGCATGTCGGAGGGGGCCGCGATCAAGACGCTCACCGAACGCGGCTTCCAGCCCGTCGTGTCCGACGAGCGCGTCGACTCCGACGTCGAGAAGGGTCGCGTGGCGCAGCAGGACCCGACCGGCTCGACCGTGGCCGGCTCGGTCGTCACGCTCCGGCTGTCCAACGGCCACTCGCCGCACCAGGACCAGTGCGACAACGGCGGTCAGTGGCCGTTCTGCAACCCCGACAACGGCGGCGGCGGTGACGTCGGCGGGCCGGGCAAGGGCAACGGCGACGGCAAGGGCCGCGGGTGAGCGGATCGTCGGTCGCCCGCAGCACCGTGCGCGCGGCGGCGGGACTCGCCGCGCTCGGCGCCGCCGGCCTCGGCTGGGCCGTGCTCGAGGCCCGCTGGTACACGCTGCGTGAGGCGACCGTGCCCGTGCTCGCGCCGGGCCAGGCGCCGCTGCGGGTCCTGCACGTCTCCGACCTGCACCTGACCCCGGGTCAGGACCGCAAGATCGGTTGGGTGCGCGAGCTCGCGTCCCTCGACCCGCACCTCGTCGTCGACACGGGTGACAACTGGGGGCACCTCGAGTCCTTCGGCCCGCTCGCGCACGCGCTCGAGCCGCTGCTCGCCCGCCCCGGCGTGTTCGTGCTCGGCTCCAACGACTACGTCGCGCCACAGCCCAAGAACCCCGCGCGCTACCTGCTGCCCGACGCCCGCACGGCACCGTCGGCGCGCCCGAACGAGCTCCCGTGGCGCGAGCTGGTCCGGCTGTTCACGTCCGCGGGCTGGCTCGACCTGGACAACCACCGCGGCACGCTCGAGCTCGACGGCCGCCGCGTCTCGTTCGTCGGCACCGACGACGCCCACCTCGACCGCGACCGCCTGCCCGCTGCGGGTGGTCCCGACGACGCCCGGGTGGCTCCCGCGGGCTCGTCGGACGTCCCGCTCGTCGACCTGCACGTCGGGGTCACGCACGCGCCGTACCGCCGCGTGCTCGACGGCATGCTCGCCGACGACGCCGACCTGATCCTCGCGGGCCACACCCACGGCGGACAGCTCGCCGTCCCCGGCTGGGGCGCGCTCGTGACGAACTGCGACCTGGACCCCGGCCGCGCCAAGGGCCTGCACGGCTGGCCCGGCGCACGCCCCGACGCCCCCGGCGGCTCCGGCTCGACCTGGCTGCACGTGAGCGCGGGCCTGGGCACGTCCCCCTACGCCCCGGTCCGCTTCGCCTGCCGCCCGGAAGCCACCCTCCTCACCCTGACCCCCACCCACCCCTGACCCACCCCGCCCGCCCGGCCCCACCCCGCCTCACCCCCCACCCTCCTGCGCACTCCGGCTCGCCCCGCCTCCGCACCGCACCCCGGCTCGCCCCGCCTCCGCACCCCTGATACGCAAGATTCAGCGAATGCGTCGTTGAACGACACGCCGTGAGTCCCTCGGCGCGCCGTTCAACCACGCATTCGCTGAAACTCCGGGGCGTTGCGTAGCAGGCCACCCCTGTCCCGACTTCCTTGGCGCGCGCCCCTCTCCCCCGGGCATTCAGCGAAGCCGTCGTTGAACGACACGCCGTGAGTCGCTCGGCGTGTCGTTCAACCACGCATTCGCTGAATGCCGCGTGCCGGCGGGGCGGTGGGGAGCGCGGGGAGGTGCCGCCGCCCGGAGCGTTGGGGCCGGACGGGGGGAGCGAATCGGGGGCCGGGTCGGGGCGTGGCGGGGGTAGGGGCCGGGGCGTGGGGCGTGGTGCGGGCGGGGGTGGACGCGATTCGGAGTTCGGGGGTGCGTCGGGTAGTCTGAGCGGGCTTCAACGGGGTGTGGCGCAGCTTGGTAGCGCGCTTCGTTCGGGACGAAGAGGTCGTGGGTTCGAATCCCGCCACCCCGACAGACGAGAGCCCGGTCCGACGAGAGTCGGACCGGGCTCTCGCACGTCCGGGCCGAGCCACGAGCCCGCCGCACGACGAGTCGACCTGGGTCGAGTCGGCATGAGCCGACGCTGGTCACGCCGCACCCATCGAACCGCACCGGTCGAGCGGCGCTAGTCGAGGTACGCGGGTCGAGCGGCGTCGGACGCGCCGTGTGGGGAGCGGGTCAGTCGCGGGGGCTGAGGTAGCGGACGTCGCCGTTGGACGAGCGGATGAAGACCTGGACGGCTGCGGTGGGGTCGGTCGGACCCTCGATAGTCATGCGGCCGTTGGAGGTGTCCATGTCGAGCGCGACGGGTTCGCCCGTGCCGTAGACGGTCACGGTGCCGTTGCTCGTCGTCGCCCGCACGTCCGCGCGTGCGTGGGAGACCTCGATGCCGCCGTTGCTGGTGTCCGCGACGACCGCCCCGGCAACGTCGTCGACCTCGACGCGACCGTTGCTCGAGCGCGCGTCGACGGACTGCGCACGGTGCACGGTGACCGCGCCGTTGCTCGACGAGGCGCGCACGGCACCCGCGACGTCGACGACGCTCACGTCCCCGTTGCTCGAGCGCACGACGAGGTCGCCGGTCACGTCGCGCACGTCGACGGCGCCGTCGGAGGTGCGCAGGTCCGCACCGCCGGTGGTGCCGGCGAGCACGACGTCGCCGTCCGACGACCGCACGACGACACGCGTGCCGACGGGCAGCGTCACGTCGAGGGACGTGTCGCAGTTCCACAGGTACCGCCAGGCGCAGCGGTAGGCGACGACGAGGCGGTCGTCGGACGACGTGACGGACCAGTGCGGGTCGACGAACGCGTACCGCGCGCTGTGCGCGACGTGGATGTCGGCGGCGGGGCCGCCGTGGACGCGCACGGCACCGTCGGCGACGAGCTCGACGGTCGGGGCGGCGGCGAGCGTCGTCTTGCCGGACGTCTCCTGGCGTGCGACGAGGCTCGCGAGGTTGAGCGCCGCCCACACGATGGTCAGGACGCCGATCGTGCCGCCCACCCACGCGAGGGTGCGGCCGGTGCGGGAGCGGGTCGGGTCCGGCGGGGAGGCGACGGGGGCCTCGAGCGTGGCGGTCATGACTCTCCGTTCGGTCGGTGCTCGAGCCAGCGCAGCACGGCCAGCACGCGACGGTGGTCGTCGGAGTCGGGCGGGAGCCCGAGCTTGGTGAGGATGGACGTGACGTGCTTCTCGACCGCGGGGAGCCCGACGACGAGCCGGTCGGCGATCGCGGAGTTCGAGCGGCCCTCGGCGACGAGCGCCATGACCTCGCGCTCGCGCGGCGTGAGGTCCTCCAGCCCGGTGCGGCTCGCGCGCGCCATGATCTGCGCGACGACCTCCGGGTCGATCACGGTGCCGCCCCCGGCGACGCGCGCGATCGCGTCGAGCAGCTCGTCGACGTCGGTCACGCGGTCCTTGAGCACGTAGCCGAGGGCCCGGACGTCACCCGCGAACAGCTCGCGCGCGTACCGCTGCTCGACGTACTGGGACAGGACCAGGACGGGCAGCCGGTGGTGCAGCGACCGCAGGTGGATCGCGGCGCGCAGCCCCTCGTCGGTGTGCGACGGCGGCATGCGCACGTCGGTGACGACGACGTCCGGCAGCTCGGCGTCCGGGCCGAGCGACGCGACGAGCTCGTCGGCCGTGCGGTGGCCCGTCACGTCGTGCCCCTCGGCCGTGAGCAGGCGCGTGAGCCCGTCGAGGAGGAGGACCGAGTCCTCGGCGATCACGATGCGCACGGGAGCTCCACGGTGAGGGTCGTGCCGGCCCCGGCGGGGCTGGCGAGGTCGAAGGCGCCGTCGAGCGCGGCGACCCGGCTGCGCAGGCCGTCGAGGCCCGAGCCGGGTGCGGCGACCGCGCCGCCGCGCCCGTCGTCGTGCACGACGAGCGTGAGCCGCCCGTCCGCGCACGTCACGGTGACGTCGGCGCTCGTCGCGCTCGCGTGCTTGGCGACGTTGGTGAGCGCTTCGGCGACGACGAAGTAGGCGGCGGCCTGTGCCGCCGCGCCGCACCGCTCGAGGCGGTCGTCGTCGGGCGTGCGCACGGCGACCGGGACGGGTGAGCGCGACGCGAGGGCGCTGAGCGCCGCGTCGAGGCCACGGTCGGTGAGGACGGCGGGGTGGATGCCGCGCACGAGGTCGCGCAGCTCGGCGAGCGTCTCCTGCACCTCGCGGTGTGCGCGTTCGAGGACCGCGGCGGCCTCGGGGTCGCTCGACGGGCGACGGCGGGCCGCGCCGAGCTCGACGCCGAGCGCGACGAGCCGCTGCTGCGCACCGTCGTGCAGGTCACGCTCGATGCGTCGCCGCTCGTTGTCGGCCGCACCGACGACCTGGCTGCGCGTCGACTCGACCTGCACGACGCGCTCCTCAGCGCGTTCCCGGGCCGCGTCCGCGGTCGCGAGCCGGTACGCGGCCCGGGAGCAGCCGAGCATGGTCCGGCCCATGCGCACCTGCAGCAGCGCGGCGGCCTGCGCCGCGATCGCCGCGACCCACGCGGCGACGAGCCCGGCGGGCAGGAGCACGAGACCCAGCACGAGGCGCGACACGCCGAAGCGGTCCTCGACCGCCGGTCCGACGCCGTAGACGGGCGCGAGCACCCCCGCGAGCGCCACCGCCCCCGCGGCCACGACGAGCGCGAACGCGAGCGACGTCGTCAGGGTCGAGAGCGCCGCGTACCCGTTCGCGGCCCACGTGCGGCCGTCGCGCAGCGGCGCGAGGAACCGGGACCACCAGCCCGGACCTGCGGCGGGCCGGGCGTGCGGCAGCGGGATCACCGCCCCGGTCTGTGCCCGGAGCCGCGCGATCTCGACGCGCGCGAACCACCGCACGGCGAGCTGTGACCACACGAGCAGGGGGATCCCGACGAGCAGCGCGGGGATCAGCGACACGCTCGTCGGGACCCACACGAGGACCAGCAGCCCGACGGTCAGGAGCCACGGCCAGCCGACCATCGTCTGCGCGAGCGCGCGCCACGTCGCGGCGCTCACGGGTGCGGCGACGAGCGCGCGGCCGCCGAGGAGCGCGGGGGCGACGGTCGCCATGTCGGCGACGGCCGACGGGAACGGGTCCGGCGGTGCGGCGGTCGGTGTCGCACCGCCGGCGAGCTGCGAGGTCATGCCACGAACCTAGGCGGCGCTCGTCGTGCGAGGGGATCCCGGCCACCCACGAACCGGGGGTAGGGGTAACCCGACGACGGCCGCGCCCCGGGTCGGGGACGCGGCCGTCGGTGCGGGCAGGTCAGGCGCGCGCCGCGATCCGGTCGACGAGCAGCTCGGCGATCTGGACCGCGTTGAGCGCGGCGCCCTTGCGCAGGTTGTCGTTCGAGACGAACAGCGCGAGGCCGCGACCCTCGGGCGCACCCTCGTCGGCGCGGATGCGTCCGACGAGCGACGGGTCGTCACCCGCGGCCTTGAGCGGCGTCGGGACGTCCTCGAGCCGCACGCCCGGTGCGTCGGCGAGCAGCTCGCGCGCGCGCTGCGGGCTGATCGGCCGCTCGAACTCGGCGTTGATCGACAGCGAGTGCCCGGTGAACACCGGGACCCGCACGCACGTGCCCGAGACGAGCAGGCCCGGCACCTCGAGGATCTTGCGCGACTCGTGCCGCAGCTTCTGCTCCTCGTCGGTCTCGTCGAGCCCGTCGTCGACGATCGACCCCGCGAGCGGGACGACGTCGAACGCGATGGGCGCGACGTACTTGACCGGGTCGGGGAACGTCACGGCCGAGCCGTCGTGCACGAGCGCGAGCGTGTCCTGCTCGACGGCCGCCCGCACCTGCTGGTCGAGCTCCTGCGCACCCGCGAGGCCCGAGCCGGACACCGCCTGGTACGTGGACACGACGAGCCGACGCAGGCCGGCCTCGTCGTGCAGCGGACGCAGCACCGGCATCGCGGCCATGGTCGTGCAGTTCGGGTTCGCGACGATGCCGAGCGGGAGGTCGTCGAGCGCGTGCGGGTTGACCTCGGACACGACGAGCGGCACCTGCGGGTCGCGCCGCCACGCGGACGAGTTGTCGACGACGATCGCGCCCGCCGCGGCGAAGCGCGGGGCGTGCTCCTTGGACGTGCCGCCACCCGCGGAGAACAGCGCGATGTCGATGCCCGACAGGTCGGCGGTCGCGACGTCCTCGACGGTGATGTCCTGGTCACGCCACGGCAGCGTGCGACCCGCGGACCGGGCGGACGCGAAGTAGCGGATCGACGCGACGGGGAAGTCCCGCTCGTCGAGCAGCCGGCGCATGACCGCGCCGACCTGACCGGTCGCTCCGACGACCGCGACGTGCAGCCCCGCGCTCATCGTCCCGTCCCCCCGTACACGACGGCCTCGTCCTGGTCCGCGTCGAGCTCGAACGCGGTGTGCACGGCGCGCACCGCGTCGTCGAGGTCGTCGGCCCGCGTCACGACCGACAGGCGGATCTCGGACGTGGAGATCATCTCGATGTTGATGCCCGCGTCCGCGAGCGCCGCGAACAGCTTCGCGGACACGCCGGGGTGCGACTTCATGCCCGCGCCGACGAGCGACAGCTTGCCGATCGAGTCGTCGAACTGCAGCGAGTGGAAGCCGATGTCGGGCTGCCGCTCGGTGAGGGCGGTGAGCGCCGCGGCGCCGTCGTCGGCCGGGAGCGTGAACGAGATGTCCGTGAGGCCGGTCTGCGCGACCGAGACGTTCTGCACGATCATGTCGATGTTGACGCCCGCGTCGCCCACGACCTGGAAGATGCGCGAGGCCTTGCCCGGCACGTCCGGGACGCCGACGACGGTGATCTTGGCCTCCGAGCGGTCGTGCGCGACGCCCGCGATGATCGGCTGCTCCACGGTGGGGTCCTCGTTCTTCTCGTTGGTGACCAGCGTGCCCGTGTGGTTGGAGAACGACGAGCGGACGTGGATCGGGACGCAGTAGCGGCGGCCGTACTCGACGCAGCGCAGCATGAGCACCTTGGCGCCGGAGGCCGCGAGCTCGAGCATCTCCTCGTACGAGACGCGGTCGAGCTTGCGTGCGGCCGGGACGATGCGCGGGTCGGCGCTGAACACGCCGTCGACGTCGGTGTAGATCTCGCAGACGTCGGCCTGCAGCCCCGCCGCGAGCGCGACGGCCGTGGTGTCGGAGCCGCCCCGGCCGAGGGTCGTCACGTCGTTCGTCGACTCGGTGACGCCCTGGAAGCCCGCGACGATCGCGACCTGCCCGCGCTCGACGGTCTCACGCACGCGCGTCGGCACGACGTCGACGATGCGCGCGCGGCCGTGCACGGCGTCGGTGATGACACCCGCCTGCTGGCCGGTGAACGACTTCGCCTTCACGCCGAGGCTGTTGATCGCCATCGCGAGCAGCGACATCGAGATGCGTTCGCCCGCGGTGAGGAGGATGTCCATCTCGCGCTGCGGCGGCAGCGGGGAGACCTGCTTCGCGAGATCGATGAGGTCGTCGGTGGTGTCACCCATGGCCGAGACGACGACGACGACGTCGTCCCCCGCGCGCTTCGCCGCTGCGACGCGCTTGGCCACGCGCTTGATGCTCTCGGCGTTCGCCACCGACGAACCGCCGTACTTCTGCACGACAAGTGCCACGTGCTGCTCCATCTGTCGCCGGTCGCCGTCTGTCTCAACGGCCCGCCGGGTCCTGGTATGAACGCACGGATGGTAGGCACGCCCGCGGTGCGGATGCCAGCAGTATCAGGATGTGGTCGCGGCGGGTGCGGCGTCCCGGACCGGCGCGTCCGCCCCCGGTCGGGCCGCATTCCCCCGCACGTCCACCCGCAGACCGACCCGCGCACCGCCCCCGCAGCCCTACTGTCGGCAGCATGACCGACTCCACGTCCACGGCACCGCCACCGACCGGCGCCTCCGGACCCGTCGACGGGATCGTCGTGCGCGACGTGCGGCGCTCCTTCGGTGCGGTGCACGCGCTGGACGGCGCGAGCCTGACCGCCCGGGCGGGGGCCGTCACCGCGCTCGTCGGACCGAACGGCTCCGGCAAGACGACGCTCCTGCTGGTGCTCGCGGGCCTCCTCGTCCCCGACTCGGGCGAGGTGCGCGTCGCGGGCCTCGACCCGGTGACGCACGGGCCTGCGGCCCGAGCCCGCACCGGCTGGATGCCCGACGCGTTCGGGACGTGGGACTCCCTCACGGCACGCGAGGTGCTCCTGACGTTCGCCGCCGCGTACCGGATCTCCCCCGCCGCCGCACGGGCCCGCGCCGACGAGCTGCTCGCGACGGTGCACCTCGCGGAGTACGCCGACCGGCCGGCGTCCGTCCTGTCGCGCGGTCAGAAGCAGCGGCTCGGCCTGGCGCGCGCGCTCGTGCACGACCCGCAGGTGCTCCTGCTCGACGAACCCGCGTCGGGGCTCGACCCACGCTCGCGCGTCGACCTGCGGGTCCTGCTGCGACGGCTCGCCGACGAGGGCCGCACGGTGCTCGTCTCGAGCCACATCCTGTCCGAGCTCGAGGAGCTGTCCGACGACGTCGTGTTCGTCTCGCGCGGTCGGACCGTCGGTTCGAGCGACGTCGGTGCCGTCGGCGGGACTGCCGCCGGGCCGACCACGTGGCACGTGCGCGCCCTGTCCTACGCCGCGTTGACCACGTGGCTCACGACGACGGGCGCCACGTGGCAGCCCGACGACGCCCAGGACCCGCACGCCCCCGCGACCGACCGACCCGGCGGCGTGCTGCTCACCGTCGACGGTGACGAGGGCGCGGCACTGCTCGTGCGCGACGCCGTGGCCGCGGGCGTGCCGCTGGCGTCGCTGGCCCCCGCGACCGGTGCGCTCGAGCGCGCCTACCTGGCCCTCGAGGAGGAGCGGCGATGACGCAGACGATCGAGATCCCGGCGCCGGACGCACCCGAGACGCCCTCGTCGCGCGTCCCGGGCCGGTGGGGCGTGACCTGGCACGGTGTGCGGACCGTCGCCGCGCTCGAGCTGCGGCAACGCGTGCGCTCGACCCGCTGGCTCGTCGCGCTCGTCGCGTGGGTGGTCGTCGTCGGGGCGATCACGCTCCTGCTGTTCGGTGCGCTCGACTCCCTGATCGGCACGGGTGGCACCGGCACGACGCGCGACCAACGCGGACCGGTCCTGTTCGCCGCCGTGACGTTCCTCGTGCTCGGGCTGGGGCTGCTCGTGACGCCCACGCTCGCGTCGACGTCCGTCAACGGCGACCGCAACGCGGGGACGCTCGCGACGCTGCAGGTCACGCTCCTGTCGCCCGCCGAGATCGCGCTCGGCAAGCTGCTCGCCGCATGGACCGCGTCGTGCGCGTTCCTCGCGGTCAGCGTCCCGTTCCTGGCGATCGCGACCGGTGCCGGACCGACCCCGTGGTGGTCGCTCGTGCGCGTCGTCGCACTCATCGCGGCGCTGCTCGTCGCGGTGTGCGGCGTCGGGCTCGGGATGTCGGCGCTCGTCGCGCGCAGCGCCGGGTCGAGCGTGCTCACGTTCGTCGTCGTGGCGGCCGTGACGTTCATCGCGCCCATCCTGTTCGGCGTCTCGTACGCGGCCGTGACGTCCGACGAGACCGTGCGCGTGTACGGCATGCCGTCGTCATGGGACGGCTCCGCCGACGTCCGGTGCGAGTGGTCGGACGGGGTCAGGAGCGTTGCGCACACCGAACGCACCTGGTGGCTGCTCGGGGTGAATCCCTTCGTCGTCGTCGCGGACGGCGCGGGGACCAGCGCCACCCCCGGCGCCGGTGACAACGACCCGCTCGCGGCCCTGCGTGACACCGTGCGGCAGGTGCGGGCCGGCGCACAGGGTCAGGTCGACGAGTGCTGGATGGGCGACGGCGAGTTCGTCCCCGCCACGAGCACCGCACCCGTGTGGCCGTGGGGCCTCGGCGTCAACCTGCTGCTCGGCGCCGCGGGCTACGTCGTCGCGGTCCGTCGCCTGTCGATCCCGCAGCGCAGCCTCCCCCGCGGGACCCGCGTGGCCTGACCCGGGCGTCAGGGCTGCAGCGCGTCGTACTCCGCCTCCGCCGCGACGTCGTCGGGAACGTCGAGCCGCAGGTGCGCGAGGATGACCTGCAGCGTGCGAAGCGTGCTCGACGCGCGCTCGCCCCAGTCGGACAGGTACGAGAACTGCCACCACCACAGGGCTTCGAGCACGCCGCCGCGCTCGTGGTGCCGCAGCCCCTGCGCGAGCGCACCGGCGATCGCGACGAGGTCGCCCGACACCGTCGCCGGACCGACCTCGGCCCCCAGCAGCGGGTCGACGACCTCGGCGTACTCGTCGATCCCCTCGAACGCGTTCGCGAGCCCCGCGCGCAGCGGCTCGACGTCCGGGTCCGGGCCGACGTCCGGCTCGAACCGCTCGAGCGGGACCACGTCCGTCGTCGCGCCGAGCCGCGCACCCGCGGCGAGCAGGTCCGAGACGGCGAGCAGCAGCAGCGGCAGCGCCGCCTCGGGGTTCGAGCCCGCGGCGACCTCCGTCACCGTCGTGAGGTAGGACCGCGACTGCGCGGCCATCGCCTCCGCGATCGCTCGCAGGTCGTCGTCCGGCGGCCGGGGCGTCGAGGTGCTCATGCGCCTATCGTCCGCGACCCGTCGGCCGGTGTCACTTCGGCCGGTGCCACCTCGGCCGGTGCCACCTCGGCCGTCGGTGCAGTGCGGCCGCCGTCACGCGGACAGGAGCCGACGACCCTCGAACGCGCGGCCGAGCGTGACCTCGTCCGCGTACTCGAGGTCCCCCCCGACAGGCAGACCCGACGCGAGTCGGCTGACCGTCAGCCCCATGGGCAGCAGCAGCCGCGCGAGATACGTCGCCGTGGCCTCGCCCTCGACGTTGGGGTCCGTCGCGAGGATGACCTCGGTGACCGTGCCGTCGGCGAGCCGCTTGAGGAGCTGCGCGATCCGCAGGTCGTCCGGGCCGACGCCCGCGATCGGGTTGATCGCGCCGCCGAGCACCTGGTACCGCCCGCGGAACTCGCGCGTCCGCTCGATCGCGACGACGTCCTTGGCCTCCTCGACCACGCACAGCACGTTCGGCGAGCGCCGCGGGTCGCGGCAGATGCGGCACTCGTCCTCCTGCGAGACGTTGCCGCACGTCTCGCAGAACTTCACGCGCGCCTTGACCTCGATGAGCGCGTCGGCGAGCCGCCGCACGTCCGCCGGGTCGGCCGCGAGCACGTGGAATGCGATGCGCTGGGCGCTCTTGGGACCGACTCCGGGCAGCCGCCCGAGCTCGTCGATCAGGTCCTGGACCGCGCCCTCGTACACACGCACAGCGTACGTGCTGCGGCTCGCCCGGACCCGCGCCGACGAGCACCGGCGAGCCGCACGCGCGCCGACGAGCGTCAGCGGACTAAGCCCGACTCCGCCGACCTCCACCCGGGCCACCGGGCGTCAGGACCGGCCGTCGTCGATCTGCTCGTCGATGACCGTGCCGCCGAGGATCTGCGCGACCAACGGCGCGCCGACCAGCCCCGACGACGCCATGTCCGGGTCGTCCGGCGACAGCTCGTCGTACGGGTCGGGCGGCGGCGCGGCCGGGGCCGACCGCACGGGGGCCGACGAGCGCTGGGGCGCCGACGCGGCGAGCCGCTGCGCACGGGCGAGCGCCGACTCGACGCCCGACCCCGTGCCACCACGTTCCGCCTGGGCCCGGGCCTGCGCGGCCGCGAACGCGCTCGCGCCGTCGCGCGGTGCGGGTCCCGCTGCCGACGCGCCAGGTGCGCTCGCTGCTGCGGGTGCCGTCGCGGACGACGCCTGATCCGACGACGGACGACCCGAGGACGGCCGGGCCGACGAGCCGCCTGCCGACGGGGTCGGCGCGACGGGCAGGTCCCATGAGGCTGCCGCTTGCGCGGGTGAGACGACGCCTGGCACCGCGGGCGCGCTCGGCCGCGGTGCAGGTTCGGCGACCGCAGGCTCGTCACCGACCTCGGCGGCTGCAGGCGCGTCGTCTTCGGGCGCCGGACCGGCCCAGGGGTCGTCGGGCTCGTCCGGCGGGACCCAGTCGGACTCGGTGGACGACGGCGCGCTCCCGACCCGGTGCCCGCCGCCTCGGTGGCTCTCCGATCCGTCGCCGCTCTCCGCCGCCGACGCCGCCGGGTCCGCGGGCTCGCGCCGCTCCACGGCGGGCGCCGTCCGGGTCGCACCGCCTCGCGACGCAGCACCGCCGGCGGCCCGGTCGGCACCGGCAGGACGCCCGGGGGTCGGGTCGCTCGGCCCGTGCGAGACGGCCCGAGGATCGCCGCTGACGGCCTCGACGCGGACGTCGAAGCCCAGCGTCTCGCGCACCGCGCGCGCGACGACGTCGGCGTGCGGGCCGTTGCGGAACGTCGAGGCGAGCTGCGCGGTCGTGAAGGAGAGTCGCAGCGTCGTGGCGTCGAGCTCCGCGACCTGCGCGTTGTTCGGGTCGACGAGCGCACCCGTCACGCGCCGCAGCGTCCGGACCGTGTCGAGCACCTCGGGCCAGCGCCGACGCAGCGTCTCCGTCTCCGACGTCGCCGTCGTGCGCACCGGTTCGAAGGGCGCATCCTCGACCGGTGCGTCGAGCGCCTCGCTCGCCGCTGCCGACGCCTCGTCGTCCGACGCCCCGCCCGTGGCGTCCTCGGCCGCGTCGTCCCCCACGGCCTCGTCCTGCGCGGCCGCCGCCACCTCGGGCTCGGCCCGACCCGGCTCGTGCGGTCCGGGCTCGGTCGCCTCGCTCGCGGTCTCGCCCGAACCCGCATGCTCGGCCCCGGCCACGGACGGCTCGTGCGCGGGCTCGACCGGAGCCAGCTCACCGGGTGCCGACGCGGCGGGCGCCGGGGCGGGCTCCGATGCAGCGGGCGCCGACTCCACGGGGCCCGGAGCAGGCGCGACTGGGGGCGCAGGAGTGGCTGCGGGTGCTGGCGCGGGTGGAGACGCGGCTGCGGGCGCGGCGGCCGGAGCGAGTGTGGCTGCGGGTGCCGGAGCAGCCGCGGGCGCTGGCGCGGGCGTGGTCTCGCCGCGCTGGGCGGCGCGCGACGCCGCGAGCGCGGCCCGTGCCGCGTCGGCCGGGCGCGTCCCGGGCGCCAGTCGCACGGGTGCGGGCGCAGGCTCGTCGTCCTCGACAGCCGCCGCGCGACCCCCGCCCGCCGACGCGCCGGCACCTGCCGGCAGTCCCCGCTCGAGCCGGTCGACCCGCGCCGCGAGGCCCGCGCGCGCATCGTCGGCTGCGGGGAGCAGCAGGCGGGCCATGAGCAGCTCGAGGTGCAGGCGCGGCGACGTCGCACCCGTCATCTCGGTGAGCGCGGCGTTCGTGAGGTCGGCCGACCGGGACAGCTCGGCCGAACCGAGGCGCGCGGCCTGCACGCGCATCGCCGCGAGCTGGTCCTCGGGCAGACCGCGCAGCGCGGCCCCGGCGGCGTCCCCCGCCGCGTCGATGACGATGAGGTCCCGCAGCCGCTCGAGCAGGTCCTCGACGAACCGCCGCGGCTCGTGACCGGTCGCGATCACCCGGTCGACCACGCGGAACGCGGCCCCGCCGTCACCGGCCGCGACCGCGTCGACCACGTCGTCGAGGAGCGCGGACTGCGTGTAGCCGAGGAGCGCCGCGGCGCCCTCGTAGTCGATGCCCGTCTCGTCGGACCCCGCGATGAGCTGGTCCAGCACGGACAGCGAGTCGCGGACCGACCCGCCACCCGCACGCACGACGAGCGGCAGCACGCCGCCCCCGACCGGCACGCTCTCGCGCGCGCACAGCTCCTCGAGGTACGGCAGCAGCACGTCCGGCGGCACCAGGCGGAACGGGTAGTGGTGCGTGCGCGAGCGGATCGTGCCGATGACCTTGTCCGGCTCGGTCGTCGCGAACACGAACTTCACGTGCGGCGGCGGCTCCTCGACGATCTTGAGCAGGGCGTTGAAGCCCTGCGTCGTGACCATGTGCGCCTCGTCGAGGATGAAGATCTTGAACCGGTCACGCGCGGGCGCGAACGTCGCGCGCTCCCGCAGCTCACGCGCGTCGTCGACGCCACCGTGGCTCGCGGCGTCGATCTCCACCACGTCGAGCGACCCGGGGCCTCCGCGCGCGAGCTCGACGCACGACGGGCACACGCCGCACGGCGTGTCCGTCGGCGACGCCTCGGTGTTCTGCGCGCAGTTGAGGATGCGCGCGAGGATGCGCGCGCTCGTCGTCTTCCCGCACCCGCGCGGCCCCGAGAACAGGTACGCGTGGTTGACCTGGCCCGAGCGCA